>Ga0334884_1000391_pt1 | contig 81766 bp, 62 predicted proteins | sample GraSluR1_MG_7_FD_207215 | JGI IMG/M metagenome (GOLD analysis project Ga0334884, IMG submission 207215) | Sludge microbial communities from methane-producing bioreactor in Wageningen University, Netherlands - Granular Sludge_12_05 R1 | ecosystem: Engineered > Bioreactor > Anaerobic >... | reverse complement strand
AGACGGTGGAGGAGAGAACGCACTTTCCCTCCTCGGGACCCGAAAGGGAGAGATTCGCCCCCTGAACCACCTCTGCAAGCTCTAAAGCAGCGTTGTTCTCATGTACCTCATCCTCTTCAAGAAGGAGCACCGAAAGGTGTTCCCGCCCCATGGAGCGAAGCACCGGAAGATCCTCCTCGGTAATGACATGCCCTTTTCGGAAACGGGCCCCCTTATACCCCGTCTCCGGCACAATCTGGGTGAGATCGTGAGAGAGAGGCTGTCCCAAAGCCTCCTTCAGGGAGATGACCTTCTGTTCCATAGAAAAACCTCCTTTTTCGCGCATCCTTTTCTCAGATCATCGAACTATTTCCCAGGAAATAGTGAAGGGTATGGTGCACGAATATCTCTGGGGGGAGATAGAAGTGCATCGCTATTGCATAGTATACACAAAGAGAAGGGAGGTCAAGGGGAAAGAGGTTTTTCTACAGCCTTGGGGAGAGAGGCCGGGCGATCTTTTCGAAGAGATCCCAGTGGTATTCGTGTTTTTCCCTGTTTTGCTCCAGCGCCTCCAGAGAGATGCCGAAGAGCTGCAGGGGGAGGGCGGGCTGCACCAACGCCTCTCCCCGGGGAGTTACCTCTCTCTGAAGAATCTCAAGCTCCGCCTCCCTCGGGCATACCCAGAACCACCAGTTGATGCCGTCGTAGTTGGTGGTGTCGTGGTCGAAATACCAGGGGAGAAAGACGTGCCGCTGCAGCATCATCCAGAGCTGAAATCCCCCCAGCTCCTTCCAGAGCCTTTGGGGGATCTCCTCCGGAGAGGGGAGGAACTGAAAGTAAAAGCGGTCCGTGTGAAAGAGCCCGTGGATATCTCCCGGAGGAGGGGAGAGGTGTTGAAAGTGTTCGCTGTCGTAGTGGTGCAGGAAGAGCAGATCCAGCTCCAGAGCGCTGAAAGAGAGCCCCTGTTCCCGGCTCCAGGCGTTCCACCGCTCCTCTCGGGAAGGATCCTCTTCGGGAACCTTGAGGGGGCGAGGCCAGCTCTCTTTGATCGTTTGAACGTCGGAATGTTCGGGATAGAGCCATTGGAATCCCTCTTCCGACTCTCTCCAGAGGGCGAGAGTCTCAAGATTTGGAGCATACTCAAGAGCCTCTCCGGGGTGGAACTCCTTGATCCCCCAGCGCCCCTGAAAGCCCCGGTTCAAAAGCAGCTCCAGCAGAGTACGCTGGTGCGCTCTCTCGGGGTCTTCCGGAGAGATTCCGGGAAGGCAGGGGAGAAAATACTCTTCCGCCATCTCTCGATAGCGTGTTCTCCCTCGAGAGGTGAGGAGAAAGAGATCTTCCTCTTCGTGTGGAATGCGTTCCAGAAGGCCCTGTTGTTCCAGATCCTCCAGAATCGTGGGATCTTCTCCTTCGAGAGCCACGGTTTTTTTGCACCAGCAGGGATGACGAGAATCGAAAAGAAGCAGCACTTCTTCCATGGAAAAAACCTCCTTCGTATAAAGTTATAATCTGAAGGTCATGATGGATGCCATTATAGGATATAAGGGGGAGGCCCCGGCATGCCGGGGCCTCGAAGGGAGAAAAGAGGAGGGGTTTCAACGTGTACTGTTCCTACTTGTGCAGCTCTCCCAGTTCCGCTATATCCTGATGCAAGGCCTTCCAGAGAGACCAGCAGGCGAGGAGCATCACGATGGCGAAGGGGAAAGCCACGGCGATAGAAGCGATCTGCAGGGATTTTAATCCTCCGCTCTGGAGCAGTACGAAGGCCAGGGCTGCTTGCAGCACGCCCCAAACCCCCATCTGCATCTTGGGAGGATTCAAATTCCCCCGGGTGGAGTACATGGAGAGCACGAAGGTAGCCGAGTTCGCCGAGGTGATGAAGAAGGTGGAGATCAGTAGCACCGAAACCAGGGAGAGCACCATGCCCATGGGATAGTGGCTGAACATCTCGAAGAGCCCCGTGGAAATGTTGTCGATAATCTTCTGCGCCGCATCGGGAGCGATCTGGGCGATATCCAGCTGCAGTGCGGAGGTGCCGAAGACGGCGAACCATGTGAAGCTCCCCAGAGCGGGTACGATCAGCACCCCGGTGACGAACTCACGGATGGTGCGCCCCCGGGAGATCCGTGCGATGAAGCTGCCCACGAAGGGAGCCCAGGCGATCCACCAGGCCCAGTAGAAGAGGGTCCACCACCCCATCCACTGCTTAAAGTTGTTGCCGTAGGGGGCCATGTGGAAGCTCTCACGCACCACGCTCCCCATATAATCTCCCATTCCCGTCAGAAGGGCCTCGATAATTGTCACCGTCGGCCCCAGAATGAACATGGCTACCACCAGAAAGGCGGCGATCCGCAGGTTCATGTTGGAGATAAACTGAATCCCCTTGTTGATCCCCGTCACGGCGGAGCCCGTGTAGATGATGCCGATCAGCAGGATGATGAAAAACTGCACCCGGATGCTGTAGGGAACGTTAAAGAGATACTCCAGGCCGCTGTTGATCTGCTGGGCCCCCATGCCGAGAGAGGTGGCCACTCCGGCAATGGTGGCGAAGATGGCCAGAATGTCGATGGTCTTGCCGATGGGGCCCCGAATTCCCTTCTCTCCCAGAAGGGGGAGAAAGACGGAACTCACCAATCCCGGAGCGTTTTTCCGGAACTGGAAGTACGCCATGGCCAGAGCCAGTACCGCATAGTTGGCCCAGGGATGGAGCCCCCAGTGAAAGAAGGATATCCGCATGGCCTGAGCCGCCGCCTCGGCGCTCTGGGGTTCCGCAAAGGGGGGTTGCATGTAATGGAAGATGGGCTCTCCTACCCCGTAAAAGACGAGCCCGATCCCCATACCTGCAGAGAAGAGCATGGCAAACCAGGAGAGGGTGGAGTACTCAGGCCGTGACTCTTCAGGGCCGAGCCGCACCTTACCGAACTTGCTCAGAGCGAGCATAATAGGGAAGATCACGAAAATCGTCATGGCCAGCATGTAGAGCCAGCCGAAATCCTCAATAAGCACGTTGAAAAGTCCGTTGGAGGCGGCTTCAAAGCTTGCGGGAGCAAGCCAGCCCCAGGCCACCACGGCGAAGGTGATAGCCAGAGAGATCACAAACACTGCATTCCAGGGCGATTCCTTATTCAGATTCTTCATGGGAAACCTCCTTGAGTGCTCTTGGTTTTGTAGAAATGTACGTAAAGACGCACGCACTACACGCACTGTACGCACAGAATATGGTTAGAGAAAAAACGGGGCCTGTGGCAAGGCCCCGTCGCAAAAATGCCGCTGCTGTTCCTAAATTTTCACCGGAAAGACCGTATATCCTTCCACATCCTTGGTGAGAGCATCCAGAGCTACCCCTACCCGATGGTACCGGAGCTTCCACTCCTCTTCCTTGGAGAGCTGGGGATTGCCCAGAGGATAGGGGACCGATACGGTCTGTACCAGTCGGTTGTTCCCCATGGATTTTGCCACGTTCAGGAGGTTGCACATGGTGGTGATGGTAAAGCCCGCCCGCTCAATTTCCTTTGCCATCGTTGCACCGCAACGAGTGCAGGTTCCTCAGGTAGCGGTGAGAATTACCGCATCCACCCCGGCCTTCTTGAGATCCTCCGCGATCTCCCGCCCCATCCGCGCAGCTTCTCCCTGAGTGGTGCCGGTGCCCACGGTGACGTAGTAGTAATCGTAAAGTTTCTTGAAACGCCCCTCTTTTTCGTAGGCCCGCATGGCATCCAGAGGCACTACCCGATCCGGCACGGTATCCGCCGCCTCCGGGTCGTATCCTGCGTGGATGGTTTTGTAATCCGGCACGGGAAAAACTTCCAGCTCGGAGATGTCGTACTTCCCCCACTTGGTGGCGGAGGCGGACTGAATACGATCCGGATTATCCGAGGGGACGATCCCCCCGGAGGTGACCAGAGCGATGGTCATGTTCGAGAGATCCGGAATAGCCGGTGCGGGGGTGACCTTATCCATCTTGGGGATGGGGAGTTCCGAGACAAAGGGCTCTCCCTTGAGCTTCTTGAGCATCATGGCTACCGCTCGATCCGCCGCCATAACAGGCTCCTCCAGGAAGACCTCATGCCGGATTCCCCGGACATAGTATCCCTCTTCCGAGGCGCACTGCAGAGGCTGCCCCGTGGCAAGCTTCTCTCCGAAGGCTGCCATAACCTCAAGATCCTTTTTCATAAAGGTGGCTTTGCGCCCCCCGGGGAAGATGTAGAGAGCCTGCTTGTACATCTCCACCCCGGGGTTTTCCTCGTTCATGGAGGAGATCACGGGCACCCCGAAACGCTCTTTCACCGCCTTGCCGATGGCGCCACAGGCGTTGCCGTAGCGTCCCGCCATAAAGGCAGGGCCCGCAAAGAAGAGATCGAACTCCTTGTCCTCCAGAAAGCCGAGAATGCGTTTTATGGCCTCCTCGGTGTGGCTGGCGGCGAAGTTGTCTCCGCAGACCACCGTATGGGTAACCTCCACGTGGGGCATGAGGCTGTTCAGAAGCCCCGAAGCTCCCAGGGTTCCTTCGTGGAGGGTGGGTTCGTAATCCGCCTGATCCTCGCCTCCCACCTGGCCGAAGAACTGGTTGAGATAGGCAATGGCTTTCATGGCAATCCCTCCTTAAAATTCCCTGCAGGTCTTCAGAGAGGCCCCGCAGACGCCGTCGGCGCAGAACATGCCGTTGTTCTCCATCACCAGAGAGCCATCTTCCTTCACGCAGCCTTCCCATCCTCCGGAGAGGCCGTCCCGGGCCATGGCTTCCAGCTCACCCAGCACCACCGGCATGGGGGGGAGTTCCAGATACTGAGAGACGTTGCCGCAGGATACGATGGCGTTCGCCGCTTCATCAATGGCCACCAGAGGCTGGGATGCTCCATCCCGACCGGTGCACTCGTTGGCGATCCCCACGGTCTTCACCCCTACCTTTTCCAGCTCCACCAGCACCTGGATGAAGTCCACATCGGGATTGCCGTACCCCTCTTCTGCCACGAAGGCTCCCGCCGCCCCAAGATTGGAAGCCATGGAGGCCACCATCTGGGCGGAGCGCTGTTTCTGATCCATGGCCACGTTGAGGTTGGACATGATAATCCCCAGGAAGTTCAAGGTTTTGCCGTGCTCTGCCATGATCTTCCGGATGGTTACACTATTCTGCCACTGATAGGTGGAAATTTTCGAGGATACGGGCATGAAGCTTCCGGAGACCACCGCTCCATCGAGAATCTCGTTGGGGTGCATGAAGGTGGGGAGCATACGATTGCCGTCCCATCCGTAGATGAGAGTGTTGTAGCCGAGAGCCTCCATCTGGGTCTGGGGCTGCAGCACATAGACTACGCCGGGGAGCTTCTGCACCTCGGGGGAGCGCTCGTTCAGAGGAGGAAGATCGAAAACCTCCGTCTCCTCCGGGGTGAGATCCTTCAGGCAGGAGCCCACATACTCCGCCAGGCGCATGGCTGCCCAGCGCAGAGCGCGGTTCTTCTTCTGCTGCTCCCGCTGCTCAAAGACTTCATCCGTATCTGCCACCAGTACCAGGTTGCGAAGGGCTCCGAAGAGGGTGTTTCTCTGGAAGGGGCCTCCCATGTCGATGAGACCGTCCTGGAAGCTCCCCCAGTGCTCGCCCACCACGATGACGGATGCTCCCTTAAGAGCGTGGAGGGTTCCCTCTCCTGCGGGGGCGAGTTCTCCCGTCACGCCGGGAAAGAGATGGGTGCCTCCCTTGACCTTGCAACGCATCTCCACGGCTTCCTTCACCGGGCAGAGACGTACCATATCTCCGGGGTTGACGATGTGAAGCTCTGCGGAGATGATATGCTCATCCTCCCGAACTACCTGCAGGGCTTCCTCTTTGTTGATGCTGAGTACCCCTTTGGAGAAGGCGGTCTTGGCTCCGAAGGTCATCTCTTTGACGTGGAAATTGCCGATTTCTAATCGCATCTATCAATCACTCCTTTATCATGGAAAATCTGGAATTCCTATCCCCGTATCCTTTTGGTTCAAGAACGTTTCGGTTTGAGGAAAAAGAGGAACCCGGGGAGATGAAAATTCCCCCAACTGCTACAGACGGACCTCGCTATGCTGTTCCCGGATGGAACGAACCGCATCCGCCAGAGCTTCGGGCTCCAGTACCATCTCCATCATTCCCAGATTTTCTTCCCAGACTTCGGGAGCGATCTCTTCACGAATCTCCTGCTCAAACATGTGATATACCGGGAGTCCCAACGGAACTCCTGCCAGGGGGCCTGCAAAGGTAGGATCTCCGGCGCTTACGGTTTCGGCGTAAATCTCTGCACCTTCCGCATCGGAAGAGCCGAGAATAACCACCAGGGCTTCTTTGCCGAACTTATCGAAAGCATCCTTGATCCTCTGCTGATTCTGCAGGTCCATGGCTCCTGCGGCGGTTCACACGAAGCACTCCGTCACGGAGAAGATTACTTCTGCTCCCGTAGCCTCCAGAGCCGCTTCCATGGCGGGGCCGGGAATACCATCCCGTTCCCCCAGAAGCAACAACTTTTTTCCTGCCAGCTTGGACAATTTGATTACCTCCCTTCTTCGAATGGTATGCTGCATGCTGTGCACACTGCGTTGTACCCAAGGTTCAGAGATTCTCAAAGGGCGCCATAAAAGGACGGCTTGCGAAGAATCTCACGAAGTAAGGTGAGAAGAATACCCGGGCTTCTGAAGAAATCCTTCAAAAGCCCTAAGGGTAGCATCTGAATTGTATGAAAATTATGGTGCTAGTTGCCATGGGGAAAAACGTGATTCTGGGGGTAGTACAAAGCGTGAGATGCGAGGGGCGAGTTGCTAATTGTTAGTAAGACCTTAGATGCGAGGGGTAGTGAAAAATAGTTAGATCCGAGCCTCTTCCCCTCGCCCTTGCTTTTACTAACCACTAACCACTAATCACCGGGCACCAGCCTCTCCCGGAGGGCGAGCCGGGTAAGATCTGCCAGATTGTTACACCCCAGCTTATCCATGATCTTCCGCCGGTGAGTATCCACGGTGTTCTTGCTGATATGGAGGGTAGCCCCGATCTCCCGGGTGCTGGCGCCCTGCACCAGAAGCTGCAGCACTTCCGTCTCCCGGGGGGAGAGAAGATCCCCCGAAGAGGGGGCGGGTTTACAGAGCAGCTTGCGGTACTCCTCAAGCACCACGCTGGTTACCTTGGGGCTGAGATAGCACTCCCCCGAGGCGAGCACTCGGATGGCGGTCACCAGATCCCGGGGGTTGGACTCCTTCAGTACATACCCCTGGGCTCCCGTGCGGAGAAACTCCCCGATCATCCGGGGGTTATCGTGCATGGAAAGCCCTAGAATAGCTGTCTCCGGAAGCTCCCGGCGCAGTATCCGGGAGACTTCTATGCCGTTAATATCTCCCAGAGTAACATCCAGCACCGCCACCCGGGGGTGGAGTTGCCGTGCCATCTTCAAAGCCTCCGCGCCGCTCCCTGCCATGCCGACAATCTCCAGATCCGGCTCTTTGGAGAGTATCTCCTTCAAGCCGTTTAACACGATGGTGTGGTCGTCCGCCAGAAGAATGGAATGTTTCATGAGGGGGCTCCTTTTTGTTCTGGTGTTTGGTGGCATATCTGTTGCGGTTCTTCTTTTTCCAGAGGAGCCCAGAGCGTCACCGCCGTTCCTCCTCGGGGGGCGGGATCCACCCGAAGATATCCCCGGATATGCCGCAGCCGCTCCCGGATGCTGAAAAGCCCAAAGGCTCTCTTTCCGGAGGTTCGAAAGACTTCGGGGTCGAACCCCTGGCCGTTATCCTGCACTGTAATACCCACCCCTTTGGCATCCCGGTAGATCCGAAGATCCACCCGGCTAGCGTTGGCGTGCTTGATCACGTTTACCAGAAGCTCCCGAGTCATCTGGAAAAGCAGTATTTTCACCTCGGAATCCAGATTTTCCGGAGAGCCCTCCTCGGAAAAGGAAAATTCAATGTCATGAGGGTGGAGCATCTGCTCCCCCAGAGATTCCAGAGCCGCCCCAAGTCCCACCTCGTAGAGCAGGGGAGAGCTGATCTCAAAGGTAAGGTTTCGGGTCTCCCGGATCACCCCTTGCAGCATGGGGATCACCTCCTGCAGAGAGGAGGCGCAGGGTGGGGGAAGATCCTCCAAGGCGAGGTGGAGCTTTTGAAGGATCATGGCGAGGGAGTAGCCGATACGGTCGTGAAGATCCGTGGCGATCTGCCGCCGGGCCTTCTCCTCCGCCAGGGTGAGCCGGGTGGTGAGATTCCGGAGAGACTCCTTATACTGCAACAGATGCTTCTCCTTACGTTTCAGGGCTTCCTGGGCCAGAATGCGAGGGGTGATATCCAGAAAAAGCACCGCCACCTCTTCGGAGCCGATGGCAAACCCCAGAGCCTGAAAGTAGAGCCCGGTCTCCTTGTTAAACCCCTGGTAATCCACGGAGTTTCCCGTGCGCACCACCTCCTCGATAAGCTCCTGCCACTGGGGCTCTGTGGAGGGCCACACCTCGGAAAAGGTGCGCCCCGCCACCTGGGAGCGCGCAACTCCCATAATCTCCTCATAGGCGGGGTTGATATCCCGGAAGAGTACCTGGGGAGGGGCGGAACCTTCCAAATCCCGCAGCACCTGATAGATGGCGAAGGGACAGAAGTTCTTCTGAAAGATCGCCTCATACCGCCGGCACTCGTCCGCTTCGGAGCTTATGAGGGGGAGCTTTTCCTTTGTAGCAATGATGACCATCTCCTTTCTCATATCCAAAAATGCTACCGGAAGAAGTCGAAGAGGCACCCCATGTCGAAGGAGCCGAATCGGGACTTGCCGAAGCGCTGGTAGACCTTGCGCCTTGCCTCCTCCAGGCTGGGGGAGGTCACCCCGTGCCGGATGGAGAGAGATGCCTCGATATAGGCTGCCAGCTTGTCACAGATCTCCACCAGCACCCCATCCAGCGGCCATGCGGCGGGTGTCATCGCTGCGGAGAGAGCCTCCGGGGTTGCCTCATGATCCCCCAGAAAGAGCAGCTCTCCCGAAGGAAGCCGGAGCTTCTGATGAAAGACGTTCTCCGTGAAGAAACGCAGCTCCTCCCCGCAGCTCTCCGAGAGAAGGGGGTAGACCTTGGAGCGCATGGCCTCCTTTTCGTACTCCTCAATAAGCTCCTCCAGCCCCTCCACCGAGCGCTTCACCGGGCTGATGATATCCCGGGTCAGCACCTCGGGGAGATCGTGAAAGAGCCCCCCTAAAAAGGCGTTCCGTCCCCGCAGGGAGGGGAGTTCCATCTGTACCGTCACCACATAGGCCAGAAAGGCCACACAGAGCATATGATCCAGCACCGAGGTTTGAGGGATTCGGGGGGTCTGGGACCAGCGCTTCTGAAAGCGGAGCTGCCCCACCAGATCCACAAAGGCGTAGAGCCCCCTCTTCCGGGAAGATCCCTCCAGCTCCGAGAGAGCCTCCCGCACCAGAGGAATATCCCGGTACTCCTCAAGCTGGGAGTCGATGGAGCGTTTGGTATCCTCAATGCCGTAGAGGGATTGGCTCCAGTGGTAGACAAGGCCGAACTCCCATTTGGTGGCGGTATAGTGGGCGGCCCGAAGAATGCGCTTCTCCCTTTCGAAGGAGGAGCCGAAAAAGTATTCCTCGAAGCGATCCCGAAAGGCGAGGCTCACCCCCCGAAGATCTTCTTCCAACTGCTCCAGCACCCAGCGGTTCAGCTTATTCCCGGATTTTTCCATCATCATATGGAAGATAGGGGGTTTGATATCCGTAAGAAGCACCCGGTGCAGGAATTCGAAAATTCCCCCTTCCACCAGAGCTATCCAGGAGAGGGGAGCGCTCTCGTTACGCTGCTCCTCCTCGGCGGCCATAAGGTAGGCGATGATCATCTTGTGCGCCTGTTTGCTCAGCTCGGTAAACTGAATGGGCCGGGGGTGATCGTTCCAGCGCTCTATGGAGGCGGCGGAAAAGAGGCGTTCCACCAGGCTTCGTCGGATCATGAGTATGACAACTCCCTTCTTGGTTTCCTGAGGTTTCCTGAAATTTCTCCCTCTTCATCATAACCAAGATTGTCTCTTTCGTCATCCTGCGCGAAAGAAAAAAGATCAGCATTGGTCTATATCTTCACGCTCAAAAAAGCTTGTTTTCCTGCGAAAAGTAGAGAAAAAGGCCCCAAGGATCATGAATGCGAAGAGAATATTCTTTTCCCCCGCCCCTCGGGAGATTCCGAAGAGCTGAAAGAGGAGTACAATAAGGTAAGGCAAGGCAAGGCAAGGTAACACAGAGACGTAGCAGAAGTGCTAGCAGGAAGAAGTACCAAAAAATATTCAAGGGAGGTTTGAAGATCATGATGCAGAGCAAGCGCAGCAGAGGAAGTGCCACCCTTCTGGTGGTGCTGGGAGCGGCCTTTCTCGCCCTTGGGGCAGGAGGAACCTGGTTTCTCATGGATGAGCGTTCGGAGGGCTTCCGGGAGGAGATGCGCAATGCGCAGTCCTGGATGCGGGATTCTCTGAAGGATGCGGAGAAAGAGCTGGAAAAGGCCCGGGAAGATCTCCGGAATCTTGGAGCGGACTTCTCCAGCAAAAAAGAGGAGTGGCAGCGTCTTTTCAAGGAGAAGACCGACGAAGCAGGAACCATGATGGAAGACCTCCGGAAAAAGCTCGGAGAGGCCAGGGAAAAGGGAGAGGAGATGGGAAAAGAGCTACAGCAGGAGTATGAGGCGAAGCTCGATTCCCTGAAAAAAGAGTTCTCCCAACGGCTGGACGACGGAAAAGAGGAGCTGGAAAAACGTCTGGCGGAACAGCATCAGGAGTTTTTGAAAGAGAAAGAGGCCCTGGAGGGGCGCTTCCTGGAGGAAAAGGATGCGCTGAAAAACGAAGCTGCCCGTATCCTTCAGGAGGCCCGGGAAGAGATGAAGGAGATGCTCCGGCAGAAGGAAGAGGAGCTTCAGGCGCTTCGACAGAAGCTTGATGAAAAAGAAGAGCCTTCCTCGGAGGAGGTCTCTCCGTAGAGCCCTATCTTTCACAGAGGTGTGGTACAATGTCAGAGCGTGCATTTATAATCTGAACAAGCCGGATAGGGCAACTTTCAAGGAGGGACGAAGGATGAATGAATACGGTAACGACGGTGGAGGAAAGGATAACAAAATACTTTTTATCTCTCTTGGTGTTCTCTGTGTGATTTTTCTCGGGGTGACCTCTTTTGTGTGGAGTTCCGTAAATCGCCAGAACCTGGGTCTGGCAAATACTGTCTCCGCCCTGGAATCGCAGATAAAAACCCTGAAAGCCTCTCTGGGAGAAGCCCCCTCCTCCGGAGCAGGGCATGATGTCGATGCTCTCCAGAAAGAGGTGCGTAACCTGAACGCCCAGGTAGGGCAGTTCCAGACCGATCTTGGAAATGCTCTTGCCGCGGTAAAAGCCGTGGAGGAGAAGTACGAATCACGGGTGAACGCTCTGGAGGCAGATCTCGCCTCTGTGGCGGGAGAGGGCGCAAAGGTTCAGGCACGGCTTCGGGAGGCGGCAGCCCAATCCCTCGCCTTCCAGAAGGAGTTGCTGGCCCATCTCGAAAGCCTTACCGCTGCCCAGGAGAAGCATCTTTCGGGAGAGCAGTAAAAAGGGGCGGGAGTTTCAACAGGTTCTTGGCGCGTATCAGACAACTACGGTCCAGCCCTTGCAGGCCGCAACACAGTGCGCTAGAGTGTGCATTTTTGGGGTTTTTTCACGAAGAAGCTGAACACCGCTTCGCGCGGTGACGGTGGAGAAGATATTCTGCACATAATCTAAGGAGGGTATATGTTCCATGGGTGAATCGAAGGCGTCTCAGAAGATGGAGGCCCTGGTGGAGAAGTTCGGGGTAGGGGCAGTAACAAAGAAAGGCTTATTTCTCGGTCTTGCGGCGGTAGCGCTCTTTGCGCTGATACTGGGGAACATCATGTGGACCCAGATGAGCAAGCGAATCACAGCGGTAGAAGAACAGGTAGCGGCCATGCGTTCTGTGAACGATGAGGTCAAGGCCATGATGCAGAAGACCGAGGAGAGCATAGCCGCCATCAGCGCTACTGCGGAGAACCTCGAAAACACCGCCAAGGTGCTCGGGGATCTTCAGGTTAAGGTTCAGGCCCTGGAGGGGAGCTTTGGAGAGCTACGGCAGGATATGCAGAGTGTTGTCTCCGTGGCGACCCAGCAGGGTGAGGCCATGAAGAAGGCCGTGGAAATGCAGAAGGAGGCCCTCGCCCAGCTGATAGAGATCGTCTCCTCTCAGGAGGCCCTGCTGCATCAGGAATAGACGTTAGCGAGACATCCGAAAAGAGTACAGGCGTGTCATACAAGGAGGAGCCCATGCATGGGCTCCTCCTTTGCAGCTTAGGGCATTCTTTCGCCGAATCTCCGGCGCTCTCAGCATATCAATATCAGCACCCCTCGGAGTCGGTCTTCTCCTCGCCCTTCTCCCCACGCTCCAGCCGGTGAAGCTGGCGCTTCCCGTGGGGATCCCCATGGGTGGGGACGATGCAGATGAAGGCAAAATCTTTCTCTTGGCTGTGATTTTCGAAGGTATGTTCCGTCCCTCCCGGGATATGCCCCCAGGACCCCGGAGGAAGAGGCCCCACCTCGCCATCCACCACGATCTGTCCCTCTCCTGCAATCCCCAGCACAAAGTGATCCCACTCGTGGCTGTGAGGGGGAACGCAACATCCCGGAGGAAGCACGAAATGGCGCATGGTGTACTCTTTCCAGAACCGTTCGGGGCCGAAAATGATCCGCTTGGTAATATCCGGTGCCAGGGCGGAAGCGTTGTACACCGGAAGATCTTCAATACGCCCGGTGATGGGTTTTTTCTCGTTGTCCTGCATGATAGAACCCTCCTTTTGTGGTGTCTCTACGAAAGCAGTATATATGAAAAAGCGGGATCTTTGCAAAGATCCCGCTTTCAAAGAAAGGGAGAGTTAGGGGAAGCGTAAAGCTTCCCGAGCAAGTCTCCTGCCCCGGGGTTTTTTCGTGGAAAACCCCGGGGGGAGAAGGGGCTCCTACTTCTTCATGGCCTCCAGAACCTTCTTGGGAAGGGCGGGAAGCTCGGTGATCCGGGCGCCGCAGGCGTTGTAGATACCGTTCAGCACCGCAGGATGGGGAGCCGAGAGAGGAAGCTCTCCCGTACCGGAAGCGCCGAAGGGGCCGAACTCCCGGGGGCTCTCCATGTGGATCAGTCGGATGTTATCGGGGATATCCTTGGCAAAGGGAAGTCCGCAGCCGATCAGGTTGTTGTGCTTGTCCACATCCTGGAAATCCTCGGTGAGGGCAAAGCCGATGCCCTGGGCGATACCGCCGTAGAGCTGGCCCTCCACCACGGCGAAGTTGTTGATCTTACCCACATCCGCCGCCAGGGTAAATTTCTCCACCGTGGTCTTGCCCGTGGCGGTGTCTACGGCGACCTCTGCCATAAAGATGCCGAACATGTGGTTGGCGAAGGGGTAGCCCTGACCGGTGACATCATCCATGCCGGTGCAGTGCTGCACATCTCCATCCACATTCCGGAGGGTGGCGGTCCACTGACCCCGGTGGTGTACCGGAAGCCCCTGGGCGATCATCTCGTCGTAGCTGCGGTAGGTGCCGTCGTCCTTGCGCATGGCATCCAGAAGCTTGCGGCAGCTATCCACAATGGCGTTCCCCACCATAACCTGACAGCGGCTCGCCGCAGCGGCTCCGCTGTTGGGGGCCTTGGAGGTGTCGTTACAGATAAGCTTGATCTGCTCGGGCTTGATCCCCAGGGGTTTCAGAGCCTCATGGGCGGTACCCACGCAACCCATGTCGGCCCCCTGGCCGTGATCTTCCCAGGTGTTGTAGATGATGACCCCGTCTTTGGTGAGTTCGATATCGCTCTCCGCCTCGTCCGGGCCGTCGTCGTTGGAGTTGTAGATACCGAAGGCGATACCCACTCCACGCTTCACCTTGTCGGTGGAATTTGCTTTGGCGAAGGCCTTGGCCTCCTCGTAGAAGGGGCGAACCCGGGCGATCATGGCCTGAAGAGGATAGACCTCGGGACGCTGGCCGCTCGGCATGGTATCGCCGGGCTGGATGACGTTGTGCTCCCGGAACTCCAGGGGATCCATCCCCGCCTTCTCCGCCAGCATGTCCATGACGATTTCTCCGGCGTGGTAGGTCTGGGGGGCTCCATAGGCCCGGAAGGCGCCGCACCACCGATGGTTGGTGAAGGCGGTATAGCCGCATCCGTTAATGTTGTTCAGCCGGTAGGGGGCGAAGAGGAACTGACCTCCCTTGTTGGTGAGGTCCTGGCTGGATTCGGAGTAGGGGCCGTGATCCACGTACCAGGTGGACTCTGCGGCGGTAAGCTTGCCCTTCTCGTCGATCCCTGCCTTGACCTTGAAGAGGAAGGGGGAGCGCTTGGGAGTGCGAACGATATGCTCTTTCATGTCCAGCCGCATGTAGACCGGCCGCCCCGTGGCGATGACGCAGATGGCGAGAAGGGGCTCGTTGGTGGGAGCCACCTTGTAGCCGAAGCTGGCTCCCATGTTGTTCTGGATAACCCGGATCTTGCTGGGGGGAACCCCCACGCCCCGGGCGATCATCATCTGATGCCGGTAGACGCAGATGCTCTTGGTCTGGAGGGTGAGAAGCCCTTCGTGATCGTAGTAGCCGAAGCCGCAATCCGTCTCGATGGTAAGGTGGGGCTGCCGGGTGCTGTAGAACTCCTCGTCCACCACGTGGGCGGATTTCTTGAGAAGCTCTGCGGTCTCTTCGGGTTTTCCTTTGATGATGGGGCGCTTGTTGAAGACGTTGGGCATGCCGTCGATGCCCTCAATCTCCTCATAGACCTTCACCGCATCGGGCTTGATGGCATCCTGGATGTAGAGAAGGGGAGGAAGCTCCTGCATCTCTACTTTCACCGCCGCAGCGGCGGCCCGGGCCTGCTCCTCGGTGTCGGCGCAGACTATGGCTACGCATTCGCCCATCTGGCGAATTTTGTCGCCTTCCCCCACCATGATGCGCCGCTCCCAGCCGTCGGTGGTGGCGGTACCGGAGTTTGCCTGACCACGGATACGGTTGGTACCCTTATTGGCCTTGATGTCCTCGAAGGTAACTACTTTGAAAACGCCGGGCATCTTTTCGGCTTCAGAAGTGTCGATCTTGAGAATCTTTGCGTGGTGGGTCTGGGGGCACACGGGAACTGCGTGAAGGGTTCCCTCGGGGAGCTTCAGGCCGATGTCGTCACCGAAATCCCAGGTGCCGGTGGCCTTGTACACTGCGCTGGGCCGGGGGTAGTAGGTTCCCCAGACGGAGCCGTCTTTGCCCATCATCTCTTTGAAATCCGTCATCTCTGCTTCGCCGCGCAGAACCTCCGCGGCCATCATCACTGCATCGACAACCTGAACGTAGCCGGTGCAGCGGCAGGCGTTACGGTTCTTCTGAAACCAGTCGCGCACATCTTCCCTGGTGGGGTTTTTGTTCTCGTCCAGAAGGGCCTTGGCGCTCATGATGAAGCCGGGGATGCAGAAGCCGCACTGAATGGCGCCGCTCTTCACGAAGGCCCACTGCAGAGCGTGGAGCCGGCCCGGGGCGCCGAGCCCCTCGATGGTAAGAACCTCTGCTCCGTCTTCTACCTTGCTCCACTTCACGATGCAGGAGCGCACCAGCTTGCCCTCCATAATGACGTTGCAGGCGCCGCACTGCCCCACGCCGCACCCTATTTTGGTGCCCGTAAGGCCAAGCTGCTTCCGGATAACCTCCGCCAGGGATGTGTCGGGATCCGCCACCACATGGTGAGGGATACAGTTGACCATAATGGTCTTCCGCAGATACTGTTTCATGCCGCTATTCCTCCTTTTCACATTGGAAGGTCTGCCCGTTTCCAGGTAGGCCCTGTCGGTCCGCAACCATGGACGACAATTCGTCTGTAGGCCATCGAACTCGGAGCTTTTTGTAAAGGATCTCGTGTATAATGTATCCAGGCTCTTTGTGCAAACTCTAACCAATAACCCTAGGGTTTGTCAATAGTAGATATTCTGCATGTTTGTTGCATAGTTTCCGGTTTCTCTTTTTTTCCGTATACTTGGCCATATCGTAGAATCGTGAGAGGAGACGTGTGCACATGGATTATATTCTGCAAGGTTTCGTCCAGGCTTTGGGCTATCTGTTTTCGGGGAATGAAGAACTCTGGTCCGCCATCATCACCACCCTCAAGGTTTCGAGCCTCTCCATCGCCTTGAGCCTTCTTATAGGGGTTCCTCTTGGTTTTGTGCTGGGACACGCGGATTTTCCGGGGCGGAAAGTCTGCCGCACCCTGGTGGATACCCTGCTGGCCCTCCCCACGGTGGTGGTGGGGCTTCTTGTGTATGCCTTCATCTCTCGCAGGGGGCCTCTGGGGGAGCTGGGACTTCTCTTCACGCTGCCGGGAATTGCCCTGGGGCAGATGGTGCTGGCTCTCCCCATCGTCATTGCCCTTACCGCCTCGGCGGTGGAATCCCTTGATGCGCGCCTTTCCATGACCCTCCTCACCCTGGGGGCCAAAAAGGGGCAGCTTGCCCGGGCAAGCCTCATGGAGTCCCGCTATGCGGTGCTCATGGCGGGGGTTACCGCCTACGGGCGGGTGATCTCCGAGGTGGGGATCTCCATGATGATCGGGGGAAACATCAAGTGGCACACCCGAACCATCACCACTGCCATCGCCCTGGAGACCGGCAAGGGGCAGTTCGCCGAGGGGATCGCCCTGGGGCTGGTACTTCTCACCATCGCCTTTCTCGTAAATGGTTCCCTCTCACTCCTTCGCCGGAGGGTGCAGGCATGAGTACCCCTCTCTACGAACTTCGCAAGATTCAACGCTTCTACGGCAGCCGAAAGGCTCTGGATGTGGAGCATCTCAAGATCAAGGCTCAGCGAGTGGTAGGGCTGGTGGGGCCCAATGGGAGCGGCAAGAGCACCCTTCTGCGCATCCTCGCCTTTCTGGAATCTCCCGATCAGGGAACCTTTCTCTATCGGGGAGGTTCTCCCCTCTCTCGTGAGGAGGAGTACCGCAAGGAGGTCACTCTTCTGCTCCAGGAGCCCTATCTGCTCAAGCGGTCAGTGAAGGAGAATATCGCTTACGGACTCCGTTTTCGGGGAGAGATCGGGGATCTTAATCTTCGGGTGCGGGAGGCTCTGCAGATGGTGGGGCTGGAGCCCGAAAATTTTATGCGTCGTGCCTGGTACCAGCTCTCAGGGGGGGAGGCCCAGCGGGTAGCTCTCGCCTCTCGGTTGGTGCTGCGTCCCCGGGTGCTTCTGCTGGATGAACCCACCGCCAGCGTAGATCTGGCAAGTGCTGCCAAGATCAAGGCCGCCCTGGGGGAGGCCCGGAAAAACTGGGGAACCACCCTGGTGGTGGTGAGCCACGATCTTCAATGGCTCTACGAGGTGGCAGATGACGTGGTAAGCCTCTACAACGGCCGTATCGCCTCCTTTGGCCCCGAAAATCTCTTTGCGGGGGGATGGAAGGCCGCCCCCCTGGGAGGAGCGGAACTCTTTCTTGAGGATGGCCAACGGGTGATGGTGTCGGAATTTTGCGGGGAAGATGGAGTCGCCTCCCTCAGCCCGGATAACATCCTTTTGGCGGAGGAAGAGCCCTCGGGGCTCTCGGTGCGCAATGCTCTTCGGGGGCGGATAAGCCAGATGCTCTACGAAAACGGCAGCGGCCGTGTGCTGGTGCGGGTGGTGGCGGGGGGGCATCCTCTCACGGCGCGGCTCACAGCGGAGGCGGTGCGTGATCTGGCGCTCCATCCGGGAAAGGATATCTGGGTGCTCTTCAAGGCAAGCTCTCTCAGGTGGCTCGCCTGATCTTTCGGGGGGCTATCCCACCACCTTGTTGCGCCCCCCCTCCTTGGCGGCGTACATCCGCTGATCCGCCTTTTCGATAATGTTCGAAAGCGACTCCTCCAGATCTTCCACCTCGTAGACCCCGATGCTGGCGGTAACCTGCAGGGCATGGAGCGCCGCATCGAGATCAATGCACTGCCGCAGCTTCTCCGCCACCCGAAGGGCCTCTGCCTTCGCCGTCTCGGGAAGGAGCAGCACGAACTCATCCCCCCCCCAGCGGCCGAAGATGTCGTACTTCCGGATATGACCCTGTACCAGCCCCGCGATCTTGCGGAGCACGAAATCTCCTGTATTGTGCCCGTGCAGATCGTTTACCCTTTTGAAATTATCCAGATCCACCATCACCAGAGAGAGGGGGTGCCCCTTTCGAAGGGCCCGGCTTTTCTCGTTCTCTCCCGTCTCAAGAAAGGCCCCCCGGGTATGGGCTCCGGTGAGCTTATCCAGCACCGCCATATGCTCCAGCTTGAGAAGCACCCCGTAGACCACCGTGGCCACCCCCATGAGAAGCAGCGCAAAGAGCACCAGAAAGAGGGAGAGAAGCACGTAGAGGGTTCGGCTCTGGGAAAAGTTTTCCGTCTTTTCAAAGGTGAGGAGGAACCCCCCTTCTGTGCTCTCATGGCGGGGGAGAGGCGCCCCCATAATATCGAACCATCCCTGGGGAGTCTTCCAGGAGAGACAAAAATCCCTTCCCCGCAGAAGCCGCAAAGCGAGTTCCCTTTCGAGATTCAGAGGAAGCTGCATCTGCGGAAAAAGCTGCAAAAACGCCAGATACTCCTTCCAGAAGGTGTGGGGGATCAGAAACCGGATATCTCCTCCCAAAGGCCCTCCTTCGCCCCGGAAGGCTTTTCCGGGCTCTCCTGCGGAAGTCTTTAGAGCAAATCCCACGCCGAAGGTCTGGAGGTTAAAAAGAAGCTTCAAACCTTCGGCAAGCGAGAACATGTCCTCCCCCGAAAGAAGAGGGTTCATTCCGGCATTGATCTGGCAGGATCGCAGGGTGGCCTGAAGCTGCATGCTAAAATGCGCCGCCCGATCACCCTGGTAGCTCCTGATCCCCGCATCGCGGTAGGTGGCCAGAAGCCGGAGGCTCAGGAAGAGAAGCATCGCCAGCGCCCCGAGCACCATGTAGTACATGCGTCGCCGTCGAACCGAAAAGTTGGCGTGATTGCGAAAAATCCCCATTCATCTATCCCCGTCTTGATACAGAATGTGTGCTTTCGGCCCGTTCTTCGAACAAGGAGGCCTTCGAAGAAAAACCGTAAAAAACTTTACCACAGAAAGGCTCCTGAGGGAGTTTTTCATATTCTCATACTCTCATTTTCCCAGAATATCGCCGGCTTTTCGAGGGGCTTTCATAAAAATAGAGAAGGGTTATGGGAAAGCTTTCTAGGTCTTTAGGCCTATCTTTTCCCCCTCCGTAAAGTGACTGTGGCAGTAGTAGGGTTTTTTTGGTACACTCACGGGGTTAGAATAAGAAAAATAAATGGAATTACTTTAAATAAAAATAAGAGAAAAATTGAAAATAATCGCGCAAAAGATTATGTTCAGCGGTGATCTGGCCCGACTTGATCTAAAGGTGTTGTGTATGCGTAAAAAGCCTTTAGAAGGATGCTTTCCTCAAGAGCATAAAAATATTTAAATATTGCAAAATAGCAAAGAGTTTGAGCGGTGTAGTATGCACACCATAACACAAGGGGCGGGTGCCCCAAATTAAGGAGGAGTATAGTAATGCTGAGCTTTTTCCGCAGTTTGTCTATTCGTGTTCGACTCATACTTTTGACGGGGATTCTCTCTTTCTTTCTGGTCCTGGTGGCCTTTGTCGGGTACTACGACCTGAAAAAGGCCGAGGCGGATCTGGATGCCATGTACCGCGATTATCTCCTGCCGGTGCAGTGGCTCAATGATAACCGGGCTAACTTTCAGGCCATTCGGGGGAATCTGCTGGCTCTCATGCTTACGGAAAATCAGGAACGGGAGCGGGAGCTGCTGGCGGATATCCAGCGGCGTCGGGAGATTGATAATGAAAATCTAAAGAACTACCGCGAAACGCGTCTGGATGCCTTCGAAAGAGAACATTTCCGGGAGGCGGAAAAGCATATTGCCGCTTTCCGTCAGGCCTCGGAAGAGGTGATCCGTCTCGCCACCGTGGGTGGCAAGGATGCGGAGGCCTACGAGGTTTACCGGGATCGTGCTCGGGACCCCTTAAACGACTTCAACGACGAGATGGTTCTTCTCGCAGCGCACGTCACGGATCTGGCAGAGAGGACAAACGTTGCCAATGCGGTAGCGACGAAAACCGCCATCCGTCTTCTGGTTATCCTCTCTCTGGGAGCTATTCTTCTCGGCAACCTTGTAGGAATTGGCATCGTTCTCTCGGTGGTGCGCAGCCTGAACAGGCTCCGGCAGGGGGTGGATGTCTTTGCCACGGGGGATCTCACGGTGCAGTTCGATACCTCCGGGCGGGATGAGGTTACCCAGGTGGCCCGATCTCTGGAAGCCATGGGGGGCAAGCTCCGGGAAGCCATGCGGGCTATCGGAGCCGCCTCGGAGACTCTGGGAGAGCGGGCGGAAGACTTCTCCGCCGTGGCGGAGGAGACCAACGCCAGCGTGGAGGAGGCCCGAAGCGGTGCGGAGACCGTGGGGAACTCCATGGAGAACATCGCCGCCATAGGCGAAGAACTTAACGCCAGCGTGGAAGAAGTAGCCTCCGGAGCCAGCACCGTAGCCACCCGGAGCACCGATGTGGCAGAGCAGGTGGAGACCGCCCGTCAGGCGGGAGAGGCCAGCAGTCAGGCGGTGGAAAAGACCGTGAAAGATGTGGCGGATCAGATCACTCGGGTGGAGGAATCCGCCAAGGCCACGGAGGAACTCGCCGCCAAGGCCGCCCAGATTCAGAAAATCGTGGTCACCATCACGGGGATCGCCGACCAAACCAACCTTCTCGCCCTGAACGCCGCCATTGAGGCCGCCCGGGCGGGGGATGCGGGGCGGGGCTTTGCGGTGGTGGCGGAGGAGGTGCGCAAGCTGGCGGAGGACTCTAACCAAGCCGCCACGAGCATTGCGGATCTCGCCAGCTCTATCGCCACGGATCTCGTCTCCGTCAAAGACGGAGCCGAGCGCAACAAGCAGGGGGCCCGGAACGTGGAGCAGCTTGTTCGGGATGTCTCCGAAAAGATTGCCCTCATCATGGAATCCCTCCAGAGCATCGCCGGAGCATCCCAGGATGTGGCGGCCATCGGAGAGGAGCAGGCTGCCTCCAGCGAGGAGATCGCCGCAGCGGTGCAGGACATGGCGGGGAAGGTGACAAACTCCACCGAGATCGCCGAGGCCCTGCGGCACCAGATGGGAGATGTGGCCACCGCAGCGGAGAAGGTTGCCCAGGGAGGGGAGGAGCTGGCCCGGCTCAGCGAGGAACTTCGAGGGCGGGTAGCGGCGTTTAAAGTGGAAAAGGCCTCTTCGGGAACTTCTCGCAAGGCTTTGGAAGCTCCTGGGAAGCGGCGATAACCTTGAGATAGACCCAAAACCTGGGGAACCTCACAGAGGTTGTGGAAGTTCATAAACTGTTTGCGAAGCCCCGATCCCCCTCGCCCTGGTCCTTTCCGGAGCGAGGGGGATTTTTGTGGCTCCCTCCATCAGATTGCTCCCTGGCCCCCTCCTATTTTTCATAACTATTTTCTTTTTCCCCTTCTTATTTTTTCCCTTTGCCGGAAAATAGACTAAACTAGTTACAGTGGAACTTTCACTCTAGGGTTGTTCTCCATGTATACCGGGAACGATCGTGTCGGTTGGTACACAACACTACCCAAGGGGAGCTGATAGATATGTTTCGTTCACTTCGTGGAAGATTGATTGTGGTATTTCTTGTGGTGGCCCTTTCGGCCATGGGGGTTATAGGTTTCTTTGCTCTGAATCGTTCGAGTCGTGCCATTATGGATGCCACCTGGAAGGAGGGAGAGGCGCTGGTAGAGGCCTTGGCAGCCCAAATGAGCACCCATCTTGAGGAAAGAGCCGGGCTTGTGGAGATGCAAACGGAACAGCCTCTCATGCAAAGGATGAATCTGGAGGAGCAACACCCTTTTCTTGTCCCCCTGTATGAGCGGTACGGTTTCATCGATATGTTTGTGGCGAACCTTCAGGGAGAGACTCTTTCGGTAAGGCAGAATCTTCCTGGTCCCAGCATTAAAGACAGAAGCTATTTCCTTGAGGCGGTAAGGGGGAAGAAAAGCGTAATTTCCGATCTCCTTGTGGATCGTAAAGAAGGAAAACTTTCCTGCATATATGCCTCCCCAATAATTCTCAACGGAAAGGTGGAGGGTGTTCTCGGTGCTCTGGAATCTCTGGAAAGGCTGTCGGAAAAACTGGCCAATGTGCGATGGGGAGAGCGTGGGTATGCCTATCTCCTGGACGCCCGGGGGGTTGTTGCGGTGCATCCGACAAAAGATCTTATCGGAGAACTTAACGCTGCTGTGGAGGGGGATCGGATTCCCCCAGAACTTGCCCGGGCCATGCGGCGAGGGTTAGAGGGGCACTCTGGCCGGGTGGAATACCGTTTCAACGGTCGAGATCAGATGAGCGTCTACGCTCCGGTACCCTTTACAGGGTGGCTCGCGGTTCTCACCGCCCCTCGGGCACAGTTTCTCGCCCCCGTGGCGGCTCTGCGGAACGTGATTCTCGCCGCATCTCTTCTGGTGGCCTTGCTGATTATCGTAATCTCTCTGCTCTTCGCCCGGAGCATCGCCAAGCCCATCAGCGGCGTAACCGCCATTCTTGCCAGACGGGGTAATCTCGACCTGCGAACAGACCCCGCAGATGCCTGGATTCTGAAGGTGAAGCTTAAAGAAGTTTCTCAAATGGTGCAGGGGCTTGCCAAGATGGAAATCGCCCTGAATGAGACCATTCGCTCCATCGCCGGTGTAGCAGAGACCCTCGGTAAGAATGCGGAGGACTTCTCCGCCGTGGCGGAGGAGACCAACGCCAGCGTAGAAGAGGCCCGCAGTGGTGCGGAGACCGTAGGCAACTCCATGGAGACCATTGCCGCCATCGGGGAAGAACTCAACGCCAGCGTGGAAGAAGTAGCCTCTGGAGCCAGCACCGTAGCCACGAGGAGCAGCGAAGTGGCCGAAGAGGTGGAATCCGCCCGCTCTGCGGGAGAAGCGGGCATGACCGCAGTAGGGCAGACCGTGAAGGACATGAAAGACCAGATCCTTCTGGTGGAAGAATCTGCCAAAGCCACGGAAGAACTTGGGGAAAAGGCTGCCCAGATTCAGAAAATCGTCACCACCATCACCGGCATCGCAGACCAGACCAACCTTCTCGCCCTGAACGCCGCCATTGAAGCCGCCCGGGCAGGCGAAGCGGGCAGAGGCTTCGCCGTAGTAGCGGAAGAGGTGCGCAAACTCGCAGAAGAATCCAACACCGCCGCACGAAACATCGCGGACCTCGCCAGCTCCATCGCCGCGGACCTCGCCTCCGTCAGGGAGGGAGCGCAGAGGAGCCGCCAGGGAGCCCAGAACGTGGACCACAACGTTCGGGATGTCTCGGAGAAGATCGCCCTCATCATGGAAGCGCTGGAGAGGATTGCCAGCTCCGCCCAGGATCTCGCTGCAGTAGGGCAGGAACAGGCCGCCTCCAGCGAGGAGATCGCCGCAGCGGTGCAGGACATGGCCCAGAAGGTAAACGACTCCACCGGAGTAGCGGACTCCCTCCGGGGGCAGATGGGAGAGGTTGCCGGAGCAGCGGAGCGCGTCGCCTTAGGAGGCGAGGAGATGGCCACCATCAGCGAAGACCTCCAGAAGCGTATAGGGGCCTTTGTGCTGGATGAGGAAACCCGTCACGGCTCTTCCAAGGCTCTCACCGCTCCCCGATCCTCCAAAGCGTAAAAAATACGAAAAGAAACAAAAAAGGAATAAAAAAACTTCCCCGGTTTCAAGGGTTTTCCCCCTCGAAACCGGGGAAGTTCTATGTGAGAGGAATTTTTGTTAACACCTTTCTCCACGTACGAAGAAGGGGAAACTCTCTTTTTCTCCTTTGGTCCGAAGAGCCCCGGAGATGGCATGATGAAGAACCTCCTCTCCTCTCATGCGTTTCTTTTTTGTCACAAGCGAATTCAGATCCCCCAAGGGGTTAGCTTGTCTTCCCCGGAAGAAGATTCTATAATTGCAAGCAGCCTTAGACCGTGAATTGAATTCAGTTTTCAGAGTAGCCTATAGTTTTGACATCTGTTTTTGCTCTTTTTGCTTGCCGTTTCTTGAAGGGCGAGAGTATCTCGAGAGTTTACAGAAAGAGCAACGATGGTTGTCATATTTTGAGGAGGTGTTGTTCCATGAGATCGCTTCGAGGAAGACTTATAGCAGTGTTTCTGCTGGTGGCCCTTTCGGCCATGGGGACCATTGGGTTTTTTGCTTTGAATCGTTCGAGCCGGGCCATTATAGATGCGACGTGGAAAGAGGGAGATGCCCGTGCGTCGGAGCTGGCTCTTCGGATAAATGCCTATCTTCAGGAGCGAGCCATGGTGGTTCAGATGCAGGCAGATCGCCACGTGGTCCGGGGAATGAATTGGGAGGAAGTGGAGCCCTCTCTGGCACATCTTTACAACGAGTATGATTTTTTCCTCATCTTCGTCATTGATCTTGACGGAAAAGGGCGTTTCGTTAATCGAGATGTAGAGGGGAGTTATGCGGACCGGGAATACTTTCTCCGAGCTGTAAAGGAGAAGAAATCCACTATTACGGATCCTCTTGTCTCCCGCTCCACGGGAAAGCAGAGCTTTGTTATCGCCAGTCCCATTATCCGGGAGGACCGTGTGGTGGGAGTCCTTGCAGCCAGCATTCCTCTGGATGTACTCTCTCAAGAGGTCGGCGCGGTACAATGGGGAGAGAGTGGCTATGGCTATCTCATTGATTCTCGGGGGATTCTTGCGGCGCATCCCGTAAAGGAGTTTGTGGGTGAAGTCAACCTTAGTGTAAGAGGCGATCGCGTGGCCCCGGAACTCGCTGCCGCCATGCAGCAGGGGCTCAAGGGGGAGGCCGGTCGGGTGGAGTACTTCTTCAATGGTCGAGACCAGATGAACGCCTATGCCCCGGTACCTCTCACGGGGTGGCTCGCCGCTCTCACCGCCCCTCGGGCACAGTTTCTCGCCCCCGTGGCGGCTCTGCGGAACGTGATCCTTCTGGCATCGTTCATCGTAACCTTGATTATCATCCTGATCTCCTTCTTCTTCGCCCGGAGCGTTGCCAAGCCCATCAGCGGCGTAACCGCCATTCTTGCCAGACGGGGTAATCTGGACCTGCGAACAGACCCCGCAGATGCCTGGATTCTGAAGGTGAAGCTTAAAGAAGTTTCTCAAATGGTGCAGGGGCTTGCCAAGATGGAAATCGCCCTGAATGAGACCATTCGCTCCATCGCCGGTGTAGCAGAGACCCTCGGCAAGGATGCGGAGGACTTCTCCGCCGTGGCGGAGGAGACCAACGCCAGCGTAGAAGAGGCCCGCAGCGGTGCTGAAACTGTAGGCAACTCCATGGAGACCATCGCCGCCATCGGGGAAGAACTCAACGCCAGCGTGGAAGAAGTGGCCTCCGGCGCCAGCACCGTAGCCACGAGGAGCAGCGAAGTGGCGGAAGAGGTGGAATCCGCCCGCTCTGCGGGAGAAGCGGGGATGACCGCCGTAGGGCAGACCGTGAAGGACATGAAAGACCAGATCCTTCTGGTGGAAGAATCTGCCAAAGCCACGGAAGAACTTGGGGAAAAAGCCGCCCAGATTCAGAAAATCGTCACCACCATCACCGGCATCGCAGACCAGACCAACCTTCTCGCCCTGAACGCCGCCATCGAAGCCGCCCGGGCAGGAGAAGCGGGGCGGGGCTTCGCGGTAGTAGCGGAAGAGGTGCGCAAACTTGCGGAGGAATCCAACACCGCCGCAGGAAACATTGCGGACCTCGCCAGCTCCATCGCCGCAGACCTCGCCTCCGTCAAGGAGGGGGCGCAGCGAAGCCGCCAGGGAGCCCAGAACGTGGACCACAACGTTCGGGATGTCTCGGAGAAGATTGCCCTCATTATGGAGGCCCTCGAAAAAATCGCCAGCTCCGCCCAGGATCTCGCTGCAGTAGGCCAGGAACAGGCCGCCTCCAGCGAAGAGATCGCCGCAGCGGTGCAGGACATGGCCCAGAAGGTGAACGACTCCACCGGAGTAGCGGACTCCCTCCGGGGGCAGATGGGAGAGGTAGCCTCCGCAGCGGAGCGCGTGGCTCTGGGAGGCGAAGAGATGGCCACCATCAGCGAAGACCTTCAGAAGCGCATCGGGGCCTTTGTGCTGGATGAGGAAACCTCTTCCTCGCGTGAGCCTCTCAAGGCCCTCGGAACCCCGAAACGCCGTTAAGTTAAAATGTGTTGCACGCTGTTTGCAGCATGAAAATAGGATAGTTTTTCCACACAACCCCCCGGCTCCAGGGCAGCTTGCACAGCCTCCTCGCCGGGGGGTTTTGACTTTTCAGTATTTTCGACTTAAGCTCTTTCTGTGGAGGGGGGTGCGCCGTGGTGCTCTTTCTCCGTGCTGTTGTGGTAAAGTTAGCGGGACCTTGTGAAGTGCTGTGAAAGGCAGCTATTTTTGAGAAGGTGGTGACAGCATATGCGCATACTGCGACGTTCCCTCTATCTTCTGATGCTAGCTCTGGGGCTCTTGCTTCTCTCCTTTTTCGCCTTTCTTCCCGGAGGCTCCGGCAGAGCCCTGGGAGAGGGGGCTTCTCTGTTGCAACCTCTTGAGGAGCGCATCGCCCTGCTTGAAAAGGCCCTGGAGTACCGTATCACCGGGGAGAGCGAGGAGGCCCGGGGGAATCTCCCCGAAGCGCTCGGGGCCTACCGGCAGAGCTATGCTCTCTACGAAGATCCCCTTTTGAGGGAAAAAATTCGCGCCCTCGAAGAAAGGGGCGAAAATCTTCATCAAGCTTCTGTTACCGCAAGAACCGCTCCGGATCTGGAAGCTCTGCGGCAGCGCATCGCCTATCTGGAGAGCCTTGTGGGGGTGGGCGCTCCGGAACATTCTCGATTGCAGCTGAAAGAGGCGCAGGAGATAACCCGGCAGCAGATATCGCCTGAGGGAGGGGTTCTGAAGGTGGATCTCCCCGGGGATCCTCTGGACGGCCTTGAAATCAAGGTTCCTTCGGGAGCCTGGAAGATCCCCGTAGAGCTTGTGCTGCAGCGCCGGGAGATTGCAGAGCACGATTTCGGCCCCCTTTTCAACCCCGTATCCCCTCTTCTTCAGGTGCAGAACCCCGGCCTTCTTGCTGAAGAGCCCCTGGAAATTTCCATCCCCGTTACGATACCCGAGGGGTACTTTGGCATGGCCTTCTACTGTGACCCCCGGTCGGGGCGGCTGGAGGGGCTGATGCCCCTCGCTTCGGAGAAGGATCGGGTGGTGGCTGCCACGAGGCGTTTCTCGGATATTGTGGTGAGCGTCGTCTCCATGGATGCCGTAACAGGAGATTTGAACATCGATACTGGGTTTCGGCCGGGGTACGATGACTGGCAGTTCCCCAACCGGGGCTCCTGGATTGCCCCCCGGGGGCACTGTGCAGGGCAGTCGGTGGCGGCCATGTGGTACTTTTACGAAAGGCGTCTCGGGGGAGAGCGTCCTCTCTACGGTCGTTACGATAATAACAACCGGGGGTATGGAACGCTCGATTTCTGGCAGGACGATTCCTGGGGGTACCGCCTCTCTTCGGTGATACAGAGAGAGCTGAACTGGGATAGCCAGATCTACCAGACCCTGCGGGAGCTGCGCGGCGCGAATGATCCTGTCACCATGATGGCCTTCGCCTACATTATGCAGCTTACCGGAGGCCCCCAGTACGTGGGGATCACCTCCGATAACCCCCCGGCGGGACACGCCATCATCGCCTACAGAATGGAGAGAGACAGGATCTACGTTTCAGACCCCAATCATCATGGGCAGGAGCGCTACATCGCCTATGAGAACGGCAGATTTCTCCCTTACAACTCGGGGCTCAACGCCCAGGCCATAGCCGAGGGAAACGAGGTGGCCTTTACGAGAATCGGCTATCTCCCCCTCTCCCGCTGGATGGATTGGGAGGGGATCGGAAGGCGCTGGCAGGAAGTTTTTGCCGGAGAGGGACGGGTGGGGGAGGATTTCTTCCCTCCGGTGACGGTGGAGGTACTTGTTTCGGACGGTACGAATTTCTCCTGGATTCCCCTGGTGGATCGCTACGCCACGGATGAAGACACCACGAGAAGGGCCACCTACACCGATAACGGCTTTCGCTACAACATGACGGGGCGTCTCGGCGTTCGCGTAAATCCCACATATACCTCCATGCGGATTACCGCCTTCAGGCAAACCGCTACCATCTTCTCTGTTTCGGCGGATCAGACGGTTCCCTTCCGTTTGCAGCTTCAGGAGGGGGAGAATGATTTCGGCTTTCTTATGGAGTTTCCGGTGGATGGGCGCTTCAAGTTCTATGACTTTCAGCGCTTTATCGTTCGCTACAACGAGAGGGAGCCGGAGCCCCCGGAGGAGCGCTTCTTCTTCGAGAACCGTACCTTCTGGATGACGGGTTCCCCCTTCGCCAACGATTCCTCGGTGACCTTCCCCAAGGTGCCCCTCAATCTGGGGCTTGAGGTGACAGGGCTTTCGGGAGATATCCTTCCCAATACCCCCGAGGCGGAGCGGCTGGGGAAGATGACGGAGGGGGTGGCGAATGCAAAGGATGCCATGAAGGAGCAGATACTCCTGGAGATGCAGAAGATGGGGGTAACCCTTACCGAGGCCCAGCTTCAGGAGGTTCTCGCCCAGACCCTTGGCCTGAGCGGCTTTGAACAGGGGGAGGGGGGCGGCCAGACCGCTCCGGGAACGAAGATCCTCGCTTCGGGGTATGCGGCGGAGGGAGAGCCTCTTACGCTCACTCTTTCGGTAGCTCTTGATGCCATCCCCCCTGTACCTGTCGCCATGCCGGAGACACCTCCTCTGGAGGGGCAGGTGAGGGTGACAAAGTGGCTTGTCACCACGGGATTTCGTACAAGCCCCGAGATGGGGGGAAGCTCCGGCAGTGCTTCGATCTCCTGGACCCCCGGAAAGGATACCAAGGATGCCAACATCCCCGAATCCTTCTCGGTGGATCTGCTGATGTACTACTCCCTGGATTTCTACAAACGAGGTACCCAGGAGCCCTGGCTCGACAGCGGGGTTCCCGTGCGGTATGACAATCTTTCGGTGAGCTTTCCCGTGGGGATCTGCTTTTTCCCCGTCGTTGCGGGCAGCCAGGACTAGGAAGCAAAGGAGGTTTTTGTCATGTCGTATCATAATGCCTTTCCTCGAAATTCCTTTTTGAAAAGGTTTTCCCCAAAAAAGAGGCTTTTCTGGGGATGCTCCCTCTTCCTGGGGGGCGCTCTTCTCCTGCTTCTCTCCTCCCCTCTCTGCCCTCCGGGAGAGGCCTCTTCGGAGGTGCGGCAACGATGGATAGCCCCCTACTGGGCGGAGCTTCCTCTCTCATGGAAGCCCCTGGTGCAGCGGCGCGACGGGGTTCTCTTTTTCTCCGGGGCGGGGCCTCATCTGATTGATCGTCCCGAAGGAGAGAACCTCCCTCTGCTGGCCTTGATGATACGCAAGCAGCCCGCTCCTGAAGGGGGAGGGTACGAGGACTTTATACGTGAGATGGAGCGCCAGTCTTCGAAAGAAGAGGCGAAGAACTTTACCTCGCATCGGGAGGATGTTCTTCTCGGCGATCTCCCCGCAGTATGGTACTCCTTTTCGGGAGAGGCCCGAATGGGGGATGTCTTCCGGAAGATGGGAGGAACCTTGATCGTTACAAAAGAGCCCGATGCTGAAGGGCTTTTCACCCTGGCTGTGCTGATGGGTACTTCCGAGGCCGCGGAGGAGCAGAAGGATGCCCTTAGGGCTATTCTCGCCTCTCTTCGAAAGGGGGTACCCCCGCTGGATCTGCAAAAAAGCTTTCCCTACGGAGCTACTCCGGAGGCGTTTCGGCATACCTTCGGCCTTGCCTGGGCTTCGGATGGAATTTTTGCCCTGGGAGATGCGACAAACTGCAGAATCCGTCTCTTCGATGCCGAGGGGATGCTTCTGGAGGAGTGGGGGGAAAAGGGGAGGGGGGAGGATGGAACCCTCTCCTTTCCCCAGGATGTTGTCTTTGCCCCGGATGGCTCGCTCTGGGTGCTGGAGGAGGGGGATAGTGTGCAGGCCCGGCTACAGCGCTTTTCCCGAAAGGGGGAATTCCTGCAGAAGATCGATCTGAGCCCCAAGGTTATGGGAGAGAAGGGGATCTACAAGCCTTCTTTTGTGAGAGTGACCGATTCCGGAAAGATCGTGGTCTTCGGTTTCTCCGACACTTCCGACGGCAAGGAACGGATCCTCGTCTTTACTCCTTCCGGGGAGCTTCTCGCCGCCTGGGAGCCCGGAGAGGGCGGGGGGTTGGCATCTCTGCCGGGGGATCGGGTGCTGCTGTTTCAGGAAAATCCCGAAACTGATCGGAGCCCTCTCTTCTGCGTCTACGATCTGCAGGGAAAGAGGCTTGCCCAGTGGTCCTTTTACGGTACTGATCTCCCCTCCACCCCGGGAGATGAGGAGATCTATTTCAGCCCTCGGGGGCTCGCTACGGACGGGGCGGGGAATATCTACGTCTTCGACGACTCCGAGAAGGCCCTCTGGATCTACGATGCCGAGGGGCGCCTTCTTCAGGTTCTTTCGGTGAGTGAGCATTTCGGCATCTTTATGGGGATGACCGCCTCTCCCACAGGGGATGTGGTGGTGCAGGACCGACCGGCAGGGTACGGCATGGGAGAGCCTTCGCTGCACATTCTGAAAAACACCTTTCTAACCTCTTCCTCGCAACCATCTGAAAAAATGATTTCCGAGGATAGTCCCATTCCTCCGCCTCTCCCCGTAGGGGAAGTTCCCGTTCTGGGAACCCCCGTGGCAGAACCTCCGCCGGGAAAACCCGAAGGCGAAAAGGCTCTGCGGGAAGAGTTGGCCCGGCTGAAAAAGGCCCTGGCTCTGCGTGAGCAGGCTCTTGTCCTCGAAAAGGGGGGAGATCTCGGGGGAGCTGCGGCCCTCTATCGGGAGAGCCTCCCCCTGCATCCAGACAGTGCAGTAGAGGCCTATGCGGCAGCGCTGGAGCAGGCACAGAGCGAAAGCGCACTTCCTGGCAACATTCTGGAAAAAGCCTCCGGGATAGTGGCCTCTCCGAACCTCGCCCTCTCCGGAGAGATTCCAGAAATTTCCAAAAAACAGGAAGAGGGACCGGAGGAAAAACCGGAAAAGGTGCTCGAAGAAAAGCCGGAAGAGGCAACACTCTCTCTGGAAAGCCTCCTTGCGAAACCTTCAGAGGCTCCGGAACTTCCCGAGCCTCCCCAGTTGCCGGAGCTGCTTCAAAAAAGCCTTCTTCCTGCATCCCCTTACGAAGAGGCGGAGAAGCTTGAAGCAGAAGGCCGCCGCTACGAGGCCCTTCTTAAATACCAGGAGATTCTGCGTGAGAAGCCGGATCCCGCCATGCAGACCCACGCCCGGGAGCTGGAGAGCGCCCTCCGCAGGGAGGCCCGGCAGATGGTTACCCAGGCGGTGGCGGTACAGAATCGGGGAGAGTACCGGGAGGCCCTTCGTCTCTACCGGGAGAGCCTTGACATTTTCCCCCTGGAGCAGGTAAAAGAGTACGCAGATCGTCTGGAGATTTTGCTGCATCAGGGGGCTCAATCCCAGGAGGTTCGGGCGAAGGCAGAGAGCCTCTGGAGAGAGGGGGCGGCGCTGGAAAAGAACTGGCGCTACCAGGAGGCCCTGGCAAAGTATAAAGAGGGGCTTGCCCTCTCGCCGGATCCCAAGGTGGAGGAACATGTGAAAAAGCTGGAGGCCTTTCTGGCGGGGCGTTCCAACTGAATGGAGGCGGTATCCTGCCTTTTGAGGAATCCTTTGGAAAATCAGAAAAGGGCAAAAACGGAAAAACATAAAAATGCCGCTTTCTCGTGATATCATGCTCCGAGACGAAAATGCAGGAGCCCTTGGGAGTGTCTGCTTTCCATAAAGAAATTTCGGATATTTTCCCATTCTCTTCCTTTTCGGCATAACCCATCGGAGGTCTGTGAAGGCATGTTTAAACGGAATAAACCGCATATTTTTGCGGCAAGTATCTTGATTTTCCTTGGTTTTGGGGTTGCCAGTATTTTGAGCTATCTGGTGGCCCTTGCGTCCCTGCGTCATCAGATAGAAAAGCACACCCTTCCCCTCACAAGCGATACCATCTATTCTGAAGTACAGCGGGATCTTCTCGCTCCCATCTTTATATCCTCTCTCATGGCCCGGGATACCTTTCTTCGAGACTGGACCCTTCGGGGAGAAGAGGATGTGGATGAGATAACCCGTTATCTTCGGGAGATCCAGGAGCAATACGATACGCAAACCAGCTTTTTCGTCTCCCAGGAAACGGGACGTTATTACTACTATGAGGGCATACTCAAAACCGTCTCCCCCCAGGAGCCTCGGGATGTCTGGTACTATCGCCTGCAGTCCCAACCTTTGGATTATGAGGTAAACCTGGATGTGGATATGGCTCATCGGGATGCCCTCACCATTTTTATCAACCATAAGGTCTTTGATTACCGGGGAAACTTTATGGGAGCCACCGGGGTGGGATTAGGGGTAAAGGGAGTTATCAAGACTATAGGGGATTACCAGAGCCGTTATTCCAGAAACATCTGTTTTTTCGATCGTCAGGGAAATATCACTCTCGCAGGATCTCACTTTCTGGAGGGGGAGAAGGATCTTCGTGAAATACCCGTGTTGGGAGATTATTTCAAAAAAATTACAGATCAAGGAATGGAGACCTTTCAATATAGCGCCAACGGAGACGTCTACCATGCGAATGTCCGGTTCATTCCCGAATTCGATTGGTATCTTTTGGTGGTACAGGGAGAGGGGGAAAGTAAGCGACACATCTTCCTGGCTCTCCTTTTCAACTTGGGCATGTGTGCCGTCATTGCGATTTTGGTGATCCTCTCTATGCACGCTCTGGTGGAGGGGTACGAAAAGAAACTGGAAGCTATGGCCGTTACGGATAAGCTGACGGGAGTCTACAACCGCCATGCCTTTCAGATTTTTTTCAAACAGGCCCTCCAGGAGTACCGGCGAAGCAGAACCCCCTTTTCTCTTCTCCTGATGGACTTGGACGACTTTAAGAAACTGAACGACATCCACGGGCATCTTCAGGGAGATGCCATGCTTCGGGACGTGGCTAAAAGCTTTCAGGAAAATCTCCGGGGTATGGATGTTCTGGCCCGCTGGGGGGGAGAGGAGTTTGTGGTGCTTCTCAAAGGGTGCCCCCTGGAATTTGCCTTCGAACGGGGCGAATGTTTTCGTAGGCAGGTGATGGAACTCTCCTGGATCTCCAAGAGGGGGGAGCCCATACAAGGAACCCTGAGTTTCGGAGTGGCTCAGTGCCGGGCGGGAGAAGCTGAAGAAACCCTCTTTTCCCGAGTGGATGATGCTCTCTATAGGGCCAAGAGAAAAGGTAAAAATCGGGGCGAGCGAGGGTAGTCGGAGAGAGCGGGGCTTCCGCTTCACAGAAAAGGAGCGATGGATGATGGATTTCATGAAAAAAGCTCGGCAGAGGGCTTTAGAAAAAGATGCGGCGGATTCTTTGGTTCGGTTTCGGGATCGTTTCTATCACATTCCCGGAAAGATTTACATGGATGGTAACTCTCTGGGGCTGGCGGGAAAGGATGCGGAAGGTGCTCTTCTGGAGACTCTGGAGGAGTGGAAGCGCCTGGGGATCGACGGATGGCTGGAGGGGAATCCCCCCTGGTTCCGCATGGGAGAGACTCTGGGGGCGATGATGGCCCCTCTTGTGGGAGCGGAAGCCCCGGAGGTTGTTATGACCGGGGGAACTACCATCAATCTTCATGCCCTCACCAGCACCTTCTACAACCCCCGGGAGGGACGCCCCAAGATTGTGGCGGATGAGCTGAACTTTCCCTCGGATATCTATGCCCTTTCAAGCCTTATCCAGCTCCACGGAAGAGACCCTAAAGAAGATTTGATTCTGGTAAAAAGCCGGGATGGACGTACCCTGCACGAAGACGATATTATTGCCTCCTTCAAAGAGGATGTGGGGGTGGCGCTTCTCCCTGGGGTGCTCTACCGGAGCGGCCAGCTTCTGGATATCCCCCGGCTCGTTCGGGCAGCTCATGAGAGGGGGATTATTATAGGATTCGACTGTGCCCACTCTGCAGGCTCCGTCCCTCATCATCTGAGTGACGATGGAGTGGACTTCGCCTTCTGGTGCTCCTATAAGCACCTTAACGGCGGCCCCGGAAGCCCGGGCTTTCTCTATCTCAACAAAAAGCATTTTTCCCGTTCTCCTGGCTTGGCGGGGTGGTTCGGCTACGTGAAGGAAAAGCAGTTCCAGATGAACCTCGACTTCGAACATAGCCGCTCCGCGGGAGGGTGGCAGATCGGTACCCCCTCGGTCTTCTCCGGGGCGGCTCTCAAGGGGGCTCTCAAGGTTTTTGCCGAGGCGGGGATAGAGCCGGTACGGGAGAAATCTCTGGAGCTTACGGACTATTTCATAGAGCTTGTGGATAAAGAGCTTGCTCCTCTAGGATATACCGTGGGCACTCCTCGGGAGCATTCCCGTCGCGGGGGACATGTGGCGGTGGAGCACGAAGAGGCCTGGCGCATCTGCTCCGCCCTCAAAAAGCGGGGGATCGTGCCGGACTTTCGCCCTCCCCGGGTGATCCGCATCGCTCCGGTGGCCCTCTATAACAGCTACGAAGAGGTTTGGGAGGTAGCCAAGGCTCTGAAGGAGATCGTTCTCTCCCGGGAGTACGAGAACTTCTCCAAAACCCCCGCGGCGGTCTCCTGAGAAGAGAGATAATGACACCTCGGGCTCCCCTGATTTTTCCAGGAGCGTAGGTACACTTCATTCTGGGCAGTGTAAGGCGTGAGTACAATGATCCGGGGGGTGACAGGAGAAGAAAAGGTGCGGCACATGGTGTAAGGATATGGATGAGGCATGTGGCGATTTTCGGTATCCCCGGAACCTGCGTAATCCGTATAATTTTTCAAGGAGGCGTATCTATGGCACGGAAAGACGTTATCTACGGACTTAATGATAAACCCCCCTTCCCGATTATGGTACTTGCGGGGGCGCAGCATGTCTTGACCCTCTTCGGGGCCACCACGTTGGTGCCTCTCATCTTTGGCCCCGCCATGGGGATGAGCGGTCCTCAGATTGCGGCATTTATCTCTTGCGTTTATTTTGCCATGGGGGTGGCCACCCTTATTCAGATCAATCCTAAGATCGGTTCGGGGCTTCCCATCGTGCAGGGGTCGAGCTTCAGCTTTATTCCTCCCATCATGACCATCATCGGCGCCTATGAGGCCATGGGCCCGGAAGTGATCATGCAGTATGTCGGAGGGGGTCTTATTGTGGGGGGGCTCATTCTCTCCTTCATCGGCTACAGCCGCATCGTGGGGGTTATCCGCAAGGTTATCACCCCGGTGGTTATTGGCCCTGTCATCATGGCCATCGGCTTTTCTCTGGCTCCCGTGGCGATTCAGTTCAATGCGGCGAACTACTGGCCCATCTCTCTTCTGGTGGTGGTGCTTATCATGGTCTTCAGCCTGGTGAGTAAGAACAAGTATGCCAACATCTTCGCCATTCTCAGCTCGGTGCTCATCGCCTACGGTATCTGTCTGGGGCTCTCCAAGATGGGGATCTTCGCGGCGGGACATCCCGCCCATGTGGATCTGGCCAGCGTTGTGGAATCTCCCTGGCTCCGCTTCAACGTGATCATGCCCTGGGGGGCTCCCAAGTTCAGCTTCCTCGCCTTCGGGGCACTTCTGGCGGGATTTTTCGCCGTCATGATCGAATCCATCGGGGACTACCACTCCTGCTCCTATGCGGCGGGGCTTGAGGATCCCTCTCCGGAGGTGATCAGCCGCGGTATCGGTGCGGAAGGGCTCAACTGCGCCCTGGCAGGTTTCTTTGGCGCCGTGGGGACCACCTCCTACACCGAGAATATCGGCCTCATCGGCCTTACCCGGGTGGCGAGCCGCTGGGTGGTGGGAACCGGAGCGATTCTTCTCATCATCATGAGCTTTGTGGCCAAGATCGGCTCTCTGGTGGCCACCATGCCCAGCCCGGTTATCGGCGGGGCCTACATCGCCCTCTTCGGCATCATCGGAGCCTTGGGAATTCAGATTCTTATGCGGGCTGACATGGGCTCCCAGCGGAACGTGGTTATCGTGGGTTTTGCCTTCCTCATGGCTCTGGGGCTCCCCGGCTGGATCGAGCAGAATCAGAACCTCTTCATGGATCCCGCCTACGGTGAGATCCTCAGCACCCTGGGTGGCATGGTCTGGGCCATCCTCAAGACCCCCATGGCGGTGGCTGGAATCTGTGCTGCTCTCTGTGACAGCCTCATCCCCGGCACCGACGAAGAGCGGGGTATCGTGCGTTCCTAGAGCGCTCCTGTTCCAAATCGTAACACCACTCGCTGCTATACACGCAAAGAGGGCTCCTTCAGGGAGCCCTCTTTGCTGTGTGTGGTGGGTTGTGCAGGTGGCTTAGAGCGGTTTCACAAATAATGTGTCACGTGCTGTTTCACGGAGCCTCCGCTTGTGTGTCCCCTCGGCTCCCGAGCGGTCGAACCGCTCCCTTGCCTTGCTGCTCCGGCCCGTCGCCCCAGCCGCGCCATCCATGGCGCGGCTGGGGCTTGCCAGCACGTCCTGTGCCGGTACCGGGCCTCCGCGACGCAAAGCTGCACTCGCCGACCACTATGTCGCTGCCGGGGACACACAAGCTCCAGCTCTCCTGTTAATATAGTGTCACATGACAACGAGAACCGCTCTAGGAGATATTTTTCAAAACCATGGCGACACCCTGACCGCCGCCGATGCAGGCGCTCACGATGCCGAATTCCTTCTTCTGGTGCTTCAGTGCGTGAATCAGGGTGGCAAGAATCTTCCCCCCCGTGGCTCCTATGGGATGTCCCAGGGCTATAGCGCCCCCCCAGGGGTTCAGCTTCTCCATGGGAAACGCCATCTCCCGATGGCAGGCGAGAATCTGGGCTGCAAAGGCCTCGTTAATTTCGATGATATCCATATCCTCCAGGGCCATACCCGCTTTTTCAAGGGCCTTGGGCATGGCTACCGTAGGACCAAGGCCCATACGGACCGCATCCAGAGCCCCCGGAGCGTAGCCCAGAATCTCCGCTAGGGGGGTATAGCCATTCGCGACGGCCCAGTCTCTGTCGGCGATGATGCAGGCGCTTCCCGCATCGCAGAGGGCGGAGCTGGAGGCGGCGGTGATGGTGCCGTCTTCCTTGAAGAGCACCGGGAGCTTTGCAAGGGTTTCCATGGTGGTGTCACCCCGGGGGATTTCGTCGGTATCGAAGAGGATGGTTCCCTTCTTTCGATCCTTCAGCGTCACCGGAACGATCTCCTGGGCGAAGAACCCTCCTTCGATGGCTGCCAGGGCTTTTTTGTGACTGTTCAGGGAGAAGGCGTCCTGCTCCTCCCGGCTGATGGAGTATTCCTCCACCAGAACCTCCGCAGTGGCTCCCATGAGCATATCCGCCAGGGGGCAGTGAAAGCCGTCCTTATGCAGGGTATCAAGAACCTTTTTCTCTCCCATCCGGTATCCCCAGCGGGGATCCGGGAGAATGTACGGCGCATTGGAGGCACTCTCCATACCCCCTGCGGCCACCGCTACCATGTCGCCGAGCCGGATCTTGTCTGCTCCGAGCATGGCCGCCTTGAGGCTGGAACCGCATCGCTTGTTTACCGTAAAGGCAGGAATGGACTGAGGAAGTCCTGCCCGATGCATGGCGATGCGAGCGGGGTTTGCCCCTACCCCCGCCTGCCAGCCGTTCCCCATAATAACTTCCCCTATATCCTCGGGAGAGATCCCCGAGCGTTTCACCGCCTCCGCGAGAGCCATGGCACCAAGTTCCGGGGCGGTGATGTTCTTGAGAGAACCCCCGAACTTTCCTCCCGGGGTTCTGCATGCGCTTATAATAACCGGTTTGCCCATGATAGGTTTATCCTTTCTCGCTTCGTTACGCAATGCCCTTCATGGGGGCAAGATCCGGAGAGATGTCATACTCCATGGGGGTGTTTGCCTTCAGCTCTTCCGGGGTTACCTCGGGAGCGATTTCGCAGAGCACCATTCTGCCGTGGATCTTCCGCATGAGGCAGAACTCGGTGACGATGACGCTCACCACGCCCTTTCCGGTGAGAGGAAGCGTGCAGCTCTTGATGAGCTTCGGCCGCCCCTTCTTGTCGCAGTGGGTGGTGGCGATATAGACCGCTTTGGACCCCGTGACGAGATCCATGGCTCCCCCCATGCCGGGAACCATCTTGCCGGGGATCATCCAGTTGGCGAGATTTCCCTCTCCATCCACCTCCAGGGCACCAAGCACGGTGGCATCCAGATGCCCCCCCCGGATAAGGCCGAAGCTGGTATCGCTTGCCACAAGGCAGGATCCCGGAAGCAGGGAGACGCAACGCCCCCCCGCACCGATGAGCCGGAGGTCATCCACTTCGGGTTTTGGGCCCGCACCAACGATGCCGTTCTCGGTCTGCATCAAGACGTGTACGTCTTCGGGTATGTAATCCGAGACCAAGGTGGGGATGCCGATGCCGAGGTTGACCACCGTGCCGTCCTCGAAATCCAGGGCGATTCGTTTGGCTATTCTATGGCGGACAAGCTCTGCATCAAGTACGGGAAGCATAGTATCCGTCTCCTTTCAGAACGAGTATATCCACCAGGATCCCCGGAGTGACCACGTCGTTGGGGTCGATCTCTCCTTGGGGGAGAATGGCATCCACCTCGGCGATAACAAGATTCGCAGCGGTGGCCATGGCGGGGTTAAAGTTTCTTCCCGTGCCGTAGTAGGTAAGGTTTCCCCATCGGTCTGCCTTGTATCCCCGGATAATCGCCACATCCGCCTTCAGCGGAAGTTCAAGAATGAACTTTCTTCCGTTCACTTCCAGAACCTGTTTCCCCTCCTCATGGATGGTCCCCACCCCCGTGGGGGTGAGAAACCCCCCAAGACCAAAACCGCCGCAGCGGATGCGCTCCACAAAGGATCCCTGAGGAACAAGCTCAAGCTCCATCTTTCCCTCGTTATAGAGATTCTGGGTGGCTCGGTTCAGTCCCACGTGGGATGCGGTGACCTTGCGGCAAAGTCCCTCTACCACGAGCTTGCCGTGTCCGATCCCCTTGGGATATTCGTCGTTGGCGTAGAGCGTATCGTTTGCGATGAGATGAAGATCCTTTGTCCCCTGAGCTACAAGAGCATCAATCAGGGTGTAGGGGACCCCCGCGTAGTTGAAGCCTCCCACCATGAGAGAGGAGCCGGGTTTGATGTGTGTTACCGCCTCCTCGGCGGACATCACCGGCTTGATGAGTTTATGTGTCATGAATCGGATGACACCTCCTTAAGATTGTGAGCCGTCGGAAGAGGGAATTCTCGAAGCTTGCACCACTGCTTTTCTCTTCTGCAGAAGGAAAACACCTATCAGAATGGCGAGAGCGAGAAGATCCGTATAGATGTTCGGAACGATCAGCAGGAAGGGGACCACAAGAAGAAAAGCCCTCTCGAAGAGGGAGAGCTTGGCGAAGTAGTACCCCTGGACAGCCGCTGCGAGGCCGATGATGGCCATGAGGGCTGTGCCGAAGGCGAAAACGATCTGAAGGATATTCCCCTGGAAGAGAAGATGGCTGTTGTAGATGAACATATAGGGTACAAGAAAGCCCGCCATGGCAGTGAGAAGGGCGGTAAAGCCCGTCTTGATGGCGTTGCTCCCGGCAATTCCTGCGGCGGCGTAGGTGGCCAGTGCCACCGGAGGGGTCACATCCGCCAGAACCCCGAAGTAGAGGCAGAAAAGGTGTGCCGACATCAGGGGTACTCCCATCTGGAGCAGGGCGGGAGCCGCCAGGGTGGAGGTGATGATGTACTGCGCCGTGGTGGGGACCCCCATGCCGAGGATGATAGAGCCGATCATGGTGAGTATCAGAGCCAGAGGAAGAATTCCCCCGGAAAGGCTGATGACGAAGGATGAGAAGGCCAGACCGATACCGGTGATGCCGATGATGCCGATGACCAGCCCCGAGCAGGCGCAGGCCGCAGCTACCTCAATAGCCCCGATGCCCCCGTTGATGAGTGCATCAAGAGTACGTTTGGGGGTCATGCGATACTGGGCTTTCCCAAACCAGGAGACCACCACCATGAGTACGATGGACCAGAAGACCGCCTTTACCGCAGAGTATCCGAGGGCCAAAAAGACCACCAGGGTGATGATGGGAAGGAGAAGATGCCACCCCTCCTTGAGAACTTTGCCTACCCGGGGGGCGGTCTCTGTGGTGAGGTTCTTGATGCCGAGTTTGCCCGCCCGGAAGTGCACCATGGCGATGATGGAGATGAAGTAGAGTGTGGCGGGAATCGCCGCGGCCACCACGATGTTCCAGTAGGAGATACCGAGGAACTGGGCCATGATGAACGCCGCAGCTCCCATGACAGGGGGCATGACCTGCCCTCCCGTGGAGGAGGCGGCCACCACCGCCCCGGAAAAGGCCGGGCTGAATCCCGCCTTTTTCATCAGGGGTATGGTAAAGGCTCCGGTGGTTACCGCATTCGCCACGGAGCTTCCGGAGACGGTTCCCATGAGGCCGCTGGCTACCACCGCCGCCTTGCCCGGCCCCCCCTGGCTGCGCCCCGTAAGGGCCAAGGCGAGATCAATAAAGAACTGTCCCGCCCCGGAGACCTTCAGAATGGCCCCGAAGAGGACAAAGAGGAAGATGAACGAGGCAGAGACCCCCAGGGGAACCCCGAAGATGCCGTCGGTACGAAGATACTGAAAGGGGGCGATCTCATCGATGGGGAATCCCCCGTGCCCGAGAATGCCCGGGAAGTAGGGACCAAAGAGTGCGTAGAGTATGGCAATGATGGCCACGATGGGGAGAGGCCACCCCATGGCACGGCGTCCCCCTTCAATGACCAGAATAATCATCATGATGCCCAGATAGACATCGGAAGGTATGGGCATACCCTCTCGCATGGCGATGGCGTTCCAGTTGAGAAGGATATTCAGACAGCCCACCACCACCATCCCCGCAAAAACCCAGTCCCAAAGATCAATTTTGTTCTTAGGGCGGGATTTCGTGGCGGGATAGAGGAGGAAGACCAGGCTTCCCATGAACATCCAGTGGACTCCTCGCTGATACATGGCCGGAAGAAGCCCGAAGGCCGCAGTATACAGGTGGAAGATGGAGGCAGAAAGGGCAATACCCGCCACTACCCAGTACTGCCACCCCGAAAGCTTGCGTCGGTTTGTTTCGATAACCTCTTCCTCCAGAGGGGGAGGAGATGCCTGTTCCTCGGGCAGATTGTGTTCAATTTTCATATACAGACCTCCACTATGGAACACCATAAAATTTTTTAGGAAGGCTCCCGACGGTTTTTTCCAGGATCCGCCGGGAGCCTTTTGCGTTAAAAATTATTGATAGCGGTTGTTTTCTTTCAGGGGTACAGGGTTATTTCATTGCTATGCCCTGCTCCTCGAAGTACTTCTTTGCCCCGGATACAAAGTCGGTGATACCCACACTGGCGGATTCGGGGACAAAATGCGCCGCCTGCTGGGTGATGTTCATGAAGCTCTCCCGATTCTCAACGATGGTCTTCACGAGATTGTAGGCAAGAGTCTCATCCATATCGTTGCGGACCACCAGATAGTTGCTGTCGGCGATGGTGAGGACATCCTCTTTGATGCTCTCGTAGGTGCCGGCCTTGATGGTGTAGGAGATGAGGAAGGGATTATTTTCCACAACCTTCTGTACAAGTTCGGGCTCCAGAGGGATAAGCACCACGTCACGCTGGGCTGCCACTTCGAGCACTGCAGAGCCCGGGGCTGCGAAGTTCCAGAACACCGCATCCACATTGCCGTCTTTCAGCGCCATGACACCTTCGGGTTGGGTGAGCTGCTGCCTTGAGAAGTCTTTTTCAGGGTCAATGCCTGCCGCCGCCAGGATGAGATTGGTCAGAATCTGGTCTCCTCCGCCGGGAGCGCCCACGGAGACTTTCTTGCCCTTGATGTCCTCAAGCTTGGTGATTCCCGTGCCTCTTGTGGTTACGAGGTGCTGGGGGGCAGGGTACATGCTCATGAGGATCTGGAGGGGGAGCTTGCCGTCGGGCTCGAAAGCTTCAGTGCCCGTGATGGCCTGGTAGAGAGCGGACCCCATGGTCATGCCGATCTGGGCGCGTCCCGATGCTACCAGGCGGCAGTTTTCTCGCGAGGCCGAAGTGGCCCGGGAGGTGGCCCGAACATCAATGTTCGCATTCGTCAACACCTCTGCCATGGCTCCACCGAGGGGATAGTACGTCCCACCCACACCGCCGCTGCCGATGGTGATAAAGGTGGCGGCACAACCCACAGATGCGAACACCATAATACCCATAAGCGCAAATACCAGAATTCCCTTCTTCATGTACAACTTCCTCCTTTTTTGGTGCAAGATAAAGGGTTCTTTACCCTTTTCCCTTGAGCGCCTCGGAGGATGCCTTTAAGGCATCCAGGAGACGATCTGTCATCGTGTCCATCTCCTCTTTCGTGGTTATCAGGGGTGGGGCGAAGAGAAGCTGATCCCCTGCCACGCCTCCGATCTGCCCCGTTCCGGGGTAGATCACCAGATTGCGCTTCATGCACTCCGCCGTTACCAGGGCGGCGGCCTTGAGAGAGGGAGCGAAAGGGGCCTTGGTCTCTCTGTCTGCCACGAGTTCGATCCCCCGCATCATTCCCATGCCCCGAACATCTCCCACTATGGGAATCTCATAGAGAGCGGGGATCTTCTCTTCAAAGTAGGCTCCCATGAGGGCGGCGTTCTCAAAGACCTTGTGTTTCTTCATGTACCGGATGGTGGCCACCACCGCGGCGGCGGTAACGGGATTGCCGTTATAGGTGTGGCCATGCTGGAAGGAGCCGCTGCCGTCCCGGATGATCTCGGCGATCTCTTTAGAGACGATCATGGCTCCTACGGGGGCGTATCCCCCGGTAAGGGCCTTGGCGGAACAGATGATGTCTGGAGTTGCATTCCAGTGCTGGGTACAGAAGGGCTTTCCCGTGCGCCCCATGCCTGTCATGATCTCATCTGCCACCAAAAGCACGTCGTATTTGGTGCATATCTCCCGGACTATGGGCCAGTACTCCTTCGGCGGGTTCAGAGCCCCCGCAGTGGAGCCCACCACGGGCTCCGCGAAGAAGGCCGCCACCGATGCGGGGCCGATCCGCAGAATCTCGCTTTCAAGAGCCCGGGCGCAGGCCACGTCGCACTCGGGATAGGTGAGGTTGTAGGGGCAGCGGTAGCAGTAGTGGGGCTGGATCTTGGGGCACTCCTTGAAGAGGGGGGCGAAATTTCGTCGCCGGGCCATGCTCCCCGCAAGCCCCATGGTAGCGATGGTTCCCCCGTGATAGGAGTTCCAACGGGCGATCATCTCGGTCTTGCCGGAGCCGTTACCATCCCGTTCTAGGAAATACTGGCGAACCATCTTCATGGCGGATTCGATGGCCTCGCTTCCTCCGCTGATAAACCAGGCGTAGTCCAGCCCATCCTGAGTGAGAGAGCAGAGTTCCTCCGCAGCCTCCACAGACCTTTTGTTGTTCCACCGGGAGGGGTGGGCGAACTCCATAGCCAGAAGCTGTTCATAGATCGCCTCGGCGATCTCCTTCACACCGTGTCCAATGTTCGAGAGTAGCGCCCCACTACACCCGTCGATAAAAGCGTTCCCGTCTTCGTCGTAGAGATAGATTCCCTCTCCACGAACTGCCGTTTTAAGATTTCCTTTAAAGCTCCGGGGTATGAAATGTCCGAGATCCACTGAAGAAGCAACTCCTTCCATTTTTTGAACTTGAAGACAAGGTTTGTTGGCGGTCGTTACAGATTTTTGTGGTTCGTGTAGACCTCATCCTCCCTCCAGCGTCTCTCAAGCATGCCGAGCTTCTCTGTAACGTCCTCTCCAAGGTGCTGGGCAACGCTGAGGATGAGACAGTTCAGAACGCTCATGGGAGCTGCAAAGGAGTCGATGAATGAAACGGGTTTGTACGGTACCGCAAGCACGTAGTTTTGTCGGGCCAGAGGACTTGCAAGATTATCGGTGACTGCGGCGGTGGTGAGCCCGAGCTTTGTGGCCGTTTCGAGAACCTGCACGGTCCATGAGGAGTACCGGGGAAAGCTGATCCCGAGAACGATGCTCTTGGGAGGAGCGTTTGCCAGCATTTCAAAGGGCATGTCAAGGCTGACGTTTTTGACGTTCGGCAGAATCCAGGAGAGGTAGAAAGAGAGATAGTACGTAAGGGAGAAGGAGCTGCGATATCCCGCAAGATAGACCGCATCGGCCTTTGCTATGGCTTCCCCCAGACGATACAGATCTTTTGAGGATATGTTGGAGAGAGCGAGGGTGAGGGTTTCCAGATCCTTCCGGATGGCACGCTCGAAGAAGTCGTGCTCCTGGGAGGATTCATAGTCTTTCAGGCGCTCAAGAGTGGAGAGGTGGTTCATTAGAAGATTTGCCATGGTACTGCGCATCTCCTGATATCCCGAAAATTCCAGGAGATGAGCAAGGCGGAGCACCGTGGTTTCGCTCACTCCCACCCGTTTGCCGAGTTGTGAGGCGGTGAGAAAAGCCGCCTCTCTCGGAGATTCTAAAATATAGTTCGCCACCAGAGCCTGTCCCGGGGTCATGTTTTTTCGTTGTGAGGTGATGCGTTCTCTAAGCATAAGGCCTCCGCGAAGGAAAAGAGTTTTTTTAACCACTCGACTGAAGTTTTTCCTTCGCCAATAATAGTGAAAAAATTGCGTATTGTCAAACCGCATCTGATGCGTATGTAATGTACAAGGCGAAGCTGGTAGCAAAAAAACGTTCATGCCATGTGAAGTCAATGAAAGAAAGGGGGCTCCCTTTCGGGAACCCCCTTGGTCATGCCTTTATGCCTGGAAGTGAATCCTTATTTTCCCGCCATCATGGCGGCTACGTCCGTTTCGGGATTCGCAATCCCCTTGATGCCGAAGTTTTCCACCAATACCTTCGCCACGTTGGGGGAGAGGAAGGCGGGGATGGTGGGGCCCAGCCGGATATTCTTCACTCCCAGATGGAGCAGTGCCAGAAGTACCGCCACCGCCTTCTGTTCGTACCAGGCGATATCGTAGGAGATGGGGAGATCGTTGATGTCTGCGGCGCCGAAGACCTCTTTAAGCTTCAGGGCGATCACCGCCAGGGAGTAGGAGTCGTTGCACTGTCCCGCATCGAGCACCCGGGGAATGCCTCCGATATCTCCGAGATCCAGCTTGTTGTAGCGATACTTGGCGCATCCTGCGGTGAGGATTACCGTGTCCTTGGGAAGAGCCTTGGCTACCTCGGTGTAGTAATCCCGGCTCTTATGGCGTCCGTCGCACCCCGCCATGACCACGAAGCGTTTGATGGCCCCGCTCTTTACCGCTTCCACCACCTTATCCGCCAGGGCTATTACCTGGTTATGGGCAAAGCCCCCCACGATGCTCCCCGTCTCAATCTCCTTGGGAGAGGGACAGCTTTTGGCCTTCTCGATAATGGCGGAGAAATCCTTGGGTTTGCCATCCTTCCGGGGGGGGATGTGGGGTGTATCGGGATAGCCCGCCATCCCCGTGGTGAAGAGCTTGTCTGCGTAGGTGTTGTTCTTTTTCAGAGGCACCAGGCAGTTGGTGGTCATGAGGATGGGGCCGTTAAAGGACTCGAACTCCTCGTTTTGCTTCCACCAGGCGTTGCCGTAGTTTCCCACAAAGTGATCGTACTTTTTGAAGGCGGGGTAGTAGTTCGCCGGAAGCATCTCGCTGTGGGTATAGACATCCACCCCGGTCCCCTCGGTTTGCTTGAGAAGATCTTCCATGTCGCGCAGGTCGTGGCCGCTGATGAGAATGGCGGGGTTGTTCCGCACCCCGATATTCACCGTGGTGATTTCGGGATTGCCGTAGGTGGAGGTGTTGGCCTTGTCGAGAAGGGCCATGGTCTGTACGGCCTTCTCCCCCGCCTTAAGCACCAGCCCGGTCATCTCCTCTACCGATAGGTCCTTGGTGGTGGAGGCGAGGGCTGTCATGAAGAAGTCGTAAATATCGTTGTCCTCATGCTCCAGCACCGCCGCATGCTCCGCATAGGCGGCGATCCCCTTGAGGCCGATGGTGAGTAGCTGTTGGAGGGAGCGCACATCTTCGTTTTCCGTGGCGAGAATGCCCACGGACTTTGCCTTTTCCCGGAAAGCCTCCAGCCCCTGGGCGTGCCAGGTGGCGGCGTCGTGCATAGGCTCTCTACAGGGTTTTCCGTGTTTACTCTCATATCCCTTCAGGAAGGTCTCCTTGAGAGCATCCCGGCGCTTGAGTCCCTCCTCTACCCGGGCTACGAAGACCGCATCATCCCAGTTGGCGTTGGTGATGGTGGTAAAGAGGCTCTCTCCTACAAAGCTTCCCTCCTGGGGGAGAGCAATGCCCTCTTCCTTCCCCTTCTCATGCCAGAGAGCTATTCCTTTGAGTGTATAGATAAGCAGATCCTGAAGATTGGCGGTCTCCTCGGGCTTGCCGCAGGCTCCCCGAATCGTACATCCCTTGTTCTGCGCAGTTTCCTGACACTGAAAACAGTACATATGCATCCTCCTTTTCTTGGCTGCTTCCTTGCTTTCTCCCTATGCAACGCACTCTTGCCGCGTTCCCCGAAGGGAAAAGATGGCCCCTACAGAAGTTTTGTGGGATTCGACGGACGAGGGGTCTTTACCACCAGAACCCGAAAGGTTTCGGGGCCTTCGTTATACCAGCAGTGGGGAATATCCTTGGGGCTCTCAACGAGGGTATCCCGGGAGACCTCCAGCTTCTCCTCCCCGATCTCCACGATCCCCGTCCCCTCCAGCACGTAGAAAAAGACGTCTACTGGGGTAATATGTTTTCTCAAGGATTCCCCGGGCTGTAGGGTAATGTGCATCACCTGAGCATGGGGCTGATCGTAGAGCTTGCAGACCTCCACTCCGTGGGGGGTTTGAACCTTTGCCGCCTGGGAGACTGCGATGTATTTCATGACGTTCTCCTCCTCTTCCTATTTTCACGTATCAGTATACCGATAAAGCCTTTAAAATGCCACTCTTTTTCCAATATGCAAAACCTTGTTTTTCTCGTCTCTTCCAGTTCTCTTTCAGGGAGAGCCTCTGTTCTCGGGGAAAAACGCAGATAGTTCTCTCCCTGTTACAATATGCCTCAAAAATCTGTTGAAAGCTTTGGAACGTGGAGTGTTATCTGCAATTCGGTATTAGAATACCAAAAAAGATAAAGCTTTTCCTTGATCCAGATCAAGAAAAAAGTTTCTGGAGAAGCGAGAAGGGGAGGGCAAAAAGGAGACGAGAAGATGGTGAAAGGAAAAAAAGAGTCGTTGCAGCATATTCTGGGCTTTTCCGGGCTACCTTCGGAGGATCTGCAAAAGATTCTGGAGGTGGGGATCTTTCGGGAGTACCAGAAGGGGGAGACCATTTTTTACGAGGGCGAGGCGGGAGCGGGGTTCTACGTGGTGCAGCAGGGGAGCCTTAAGGTCTACAAAGCCTCCCCCGAGGGGAAGGAGATTATTCTGCATCTCTGCGGCCCCGGAGATCATCTCGGTCATGCGGGGGTCTTCGAGGGGGGGAGCTTTCCCGCCTCCGCCCAAGCTCTGGGAGTCTGCGGGGTTCTTTTCTTTCCCCGGCAGGCCATGCTGAACCTTCTCGCCCGGGAGCCCCAGATGGCTCTGCACATGCTGGGGGTGCTCTCCCTCAAGCTTCGAGAACTCACCCTCCAGGTGGAAAATCTCGCTCTCAAGGAGGTTCCAGGGCGCCTTGCCTCCTATCTGCTTCATCTTCGTGATGCGGAGGGGGAAAAGGAGATAAACAGTAATGTCAACAATGGCATAAACAACGATACAAGCAACGATATGGGTAACGAAATAAAAATCGATCCAAAAAAGAGCGCTGAAAGTGATACAAAAAAAAGGACTCAGGAAAACGTCCTGGATCTCCCGGTCTCTCGGGTGCAGCTCGCCCGGGTGCTGGGAACCACACCGGAGACGCTCTCCCGTATTTTCGGAGAGATGACCTCCCGGGGGATTCTGGAGATCTCCCGGCGGCATCTGGTTATCCTGAATGTTCCCGCCTTGGAGTATTTGGCGGAGCAGGGGCGGTATTCTGAAGGGAGGGGTTAAATACAATCTGCCTGCGCTCCCTGGGGGTTTCAGAGGAGTTGCTACGTGTTACTCCTCCCCGGTTTGATCCTGAGAGAGATGGATGCCGCCGATCTCCTGCAGCACGGGACGCAGAAAGCGCACGCTTCGGGGTTTGCGCCCCAGAATGCCCGGATCGATGAAAAAAAGCTGAATAGGTTCGCTCAAGGTGACCCCCAGCCGGGTGCCTTCGTCATAATCCACTACCTCGAAGGCTACCAGATACTGGGTGGTGCGGAAAAGCCCCTCCCATTTGGTGAAGACCAGCAGATTCTCGGAGCTTCTGTCGGGAAGATGTACGAAATCCCGGGAGATCATGGCGGTATGTACCCGGGGGAGCACCACCTCCCGGGGATGGGGGATATCCATAGAAACCTCTAACTCCGCAAAGGCGTGGTCGTAGAGTAGCTTTCCCGCGGGCATTATCAGTTGCGTTGCGGGATTCGCTCCCCGGGCACTCTCGGGGATCGCCAGAAGGGAAAATCCTAGAAGCAGAACCGGAAGCAGCAGAGTGAAGCGTGTCTGTTTTCGAATTTTTTGCATGATGAGCATTCTCCTATTCTCCTATAGTGCAGCACGTTGGCCTGCATGGCACACGCAAGCAGGGCCACATCCTAGCTGAAAGGGTGACAAAAGGCAAGAAGGTGTTTCTTGTGACCTGCTTCACCGCATTCATACGAGAGGGGAGATCGTGAATAAGGTTTTTCTGTGGTATTTTTTCCAAATTCTCAACCTCCTCTGGTGGGTTGTTCCACATTATATTGTGTCTTGGAATGGGAGCCTCCGCTTGTGTGTCCCCTCGGCTCCGAAAGTGGCGAACCGCTCCCTTGCTTTGCTGCTCCGGCCCGTCGCCCCAGACTTCCACCGACCAGGTGCGCAGCTGGGGCTTGCCGGCACGTCCGCCTGCCGCCAGGAGGTCCTCCGCGACGCAAAGGGAGCCCTCGCCGACCACTATGCTCGCGCCTCCGGACACACAAGCTCCAGCTCCAGGATTTCAGCCGAAGTCACAATATAAGCAGGAATGATGCACTAGCCTCTCCTTTATTAAATCGAACATTTTTTCATAAAAATTTTTCTTGAGCCAAGAGCCTTTGTTGGATTTATCTTGTCAAGCTTTTTCGAATGAGTACAATAGAGCGGAGAAGGAATCTTTTTTCTGGAGATAGGCAGAACATCATTCTTGACTACATCATAGGGAGTCCCCATGAACATCGTGCAGAAAATAGCAGCACTCCTCGGTGTAACGGCGCTTGCCGTTGCTCTTTTGTGGCTTGTTTTTGTTCTTCCCCGGGCGGAACGCATTGCTCCAGGCTATGAGGGCATCTTTTCCTACATGGCCCGGTCGAGCGTTGCAGAGGCTCCTGAAGAACCTCTCGTCACAGAGAGCTTCATCGAACACTACCATGAACGCCTGGTGCGTGGCGAGGGAGATTTTATTCTGCTGGAGATGGTCACAGAGTTTTTTGAAGTGGTTACCGAACGCCTCCTCTTCTATACGGCGGATCAGCTTCAGATGAACCGAACATCCCGCCTCATGGAGGGGACGGATGTGTTGGTGCTCTTTCCGCCTAAGCTCCAAAAGAGAGACTACGTGATACGGCGCTTTCCCTATTTTCCCAAAGAGGGGGTTTTATTTACCTTTGAGGGTGAGGAGAAGGTTCGTGGATTGCGGAGCTTTCGTTTTTCCTTTCACATTGCGAGTGTGGATTGGAGCGCTAACTATTCCCATCTTGTGCTGCCTGAGGGGGTATCTGTTCTTGCCCGGGACTGGGGGACGGTATGGGTGGAGCCACGTACGGGGATTATGATGAAACATGAAGAGCAATGGGAGGCCCGTATCTCCGGGGGGAATTTTCACGGCCATCCTGTGGATGTGGGGGAGATGTGGTTTTTGCCGGACACGGTTATCCTGCAGGTGTTCCTTGCGGGAAATGAGGGGAGGCGTCTTCGGCTGTACAGCTGGATAGCCCCCGGTATGCTCCTGTTAACGGGGGGCATCCTGCTCTGCATGGCAAAGCCCTCCAGAAAAGGACGTTTATCATGAAATTTACCACCTTTTTCTCCGGCTTCTTCTCCATCCTCATTCTTCTGGTGGGAGTGCTAAGCTGGTTCTCTCTCGATTTTTCCGTTCGGGCGAGCGCCTTGCTGGGAACGGGGCAGCATGTGGCGTGGACCATAGCTATCATGTCTGCCATGGTCTTGGCGGTGCTGCTGGGGATCAGCCTCTATGTCTATCGAGCTGTGGTTACTCCCCTGGTGGTGCTGCGGGAAAAGGTCTCCCGGGTTGCCCGTGGCGATTTTAACGTTGACTTTGAGATAATTTCTACAAATATGGAGATAGCGGATCTCATGGCCTCCTTTCAGGCCATGACGCAAAAATTGCGCTCCATGATAGAGGCTAAAGACCGTATCAACACCGAACTTCAGGATAGCGAGGAGTTCCGTAAGCAGGTTTTTACAAGCTCCCGGATTCCCATGGTCATTATGGATGTCAGGAGCTACCGTTTTCTGGATTGTAATCCTGCGGCGGTAGAGGCGTATGGCTTTGCTACCAAAGAACAGGTGGTGAGCCTCACACCGCAGGATGTGTCAGCTCCTTTGCAGTATGAGGGGGTCCCCTCCGCCCAAAAGGCTTCCCGCTACATAGGAAGGGCTCTTTCCGAGGGCTCCGTTGTTTTTGAATGGCGACATCAGCGCCCTGACGGAAGCGTCTGGGATGCGGAGGTTCATCTGCTCAGCTTTTCTGCAGGGGGAAGGTCCTTGCTGCAATTTGCCCTGCTTGATGTTACCGAGCGCAAGCTGGCAGAGGTAGCTTTGCGGGAGAGCGAGGCCAAGCTCCATGCCCTCTTTCTAGCCATGACGGAAATGGTGGTGTTGCACGAGATGATCTTCGATGAAGAGGGCAATCCGGCGAACTACCGTATTACGGATTGTAACCCTGCATTTACCGATATCACAGGGATCTCCCGGGAGTCTGTTCTGGGTCGCCTGGCTAGCGAGATCTATGGAACTGAGGTCCCTCCCTATCTCAAGGAGTATGCCCAGGTGGTTTTTTCCGGGGAGCCGTATCGTTACGAAACCTATTTCCCTCCCATGGATAAACATTTTTTCATCTCTGTAGTGAGCCCGGGGAAGAATCGCTTCGCCACGGTAACCACGGATATCACCGAGCGTAAGCAGGCCCAGGAGGCCATCGAATACCTCAGCTTTCATGATCACCTCACGGGGCTCTACAACCGGCGTTTCTTCGATGAAGAGGCCTCTCGCCTGGATATTTTCTCCAATCTCCCCCTCTCCCTGATCGTCCTGGATGTAAACGGCCTTAAGCTCACCAACGATGCCTTCGGCCATCAGGCGGGGGATCGGCTGCTTCAGAAGGTGGCCCGGGTTCTGCAGGATCACTGCAGATCTGATGAGATCGTTGCCAGGGTAGGAGGGGATGAGTTTCTCATCCTTCTTCCCCGGGCGGGTGTTTCTGAGGCTCGGGAGTTTGGCAGGGGGGTTGTCGCTGCTCTGGGAAGGGTAGAGATGATGACGGGCCGCATCTCCGTAGCCTGGGGCTGTGGTACAAAAAACCGGCAGGAAGAGAAGATGCAGGATATCTACCGGGCGGCGGAAAACGAGATGTATCAGAGTAAAGTTCATGAGCGCGGGATCCTTCGGGCCGAAGCCGTTGCCTTTATCGTGAAAACTCTCTATGAAAAGGTGCCTCGGGAGCGCGTCCATGCCGAACGGGTGAGCTTTCTTTGTGAGCGTATAGGGAGGGGGATGTATCTTTCCGCCTGGGAGCTTAAGGATCTGGAGGCGGTGGGGAAGTTCCATGATATCGGCAAGATTGCCGTGAGCAGCGTGATCCTGGAGAAGCCTGGCCCCTTGAACCCTGAAGAATGGGAGGCGGTTCGGTTGCATCCCGAGGTGGGCTACCAAATTATCAGCTCCGTGAACGCCTACGCCTCTTTGGCAGAAATCGTGCTGGCCCATCACGAGCACTTCGACGGTACGGGCTATCCCAAGGGGCTTTGGGGAGAGGAGATCCCTCGAGCCGCCAGGATTCTTGCGGTGGCAGACGCCTTCGAAGCCATGACCTGGGGGCGCCCCTATAAAGAGGCGGTCTCCCGAAGGGAAGCGGGGGAAGAGCTGCAGCGATGTGCCGGAACCCAGTTCGATCCCTGGATCGTGGAGGTTTTTTTGAAGCTGCTCCAGGGTGGAGAGATCGTCTTTCCCGAGTCCGAGGGCTTCGATGCGTGATGTCATTGTTGCGGAGATTGAAGGATGTGATGAAGGATGCTGGAAAATAAACTAGGTATCACCAGTCAGGTTGAGCTGGCCAGAGCCGAGGAAAAAATAAGCAAACGAAAAGCCAAACAACTCTTCGAGTCCGGTGACATTGAAAAAGTAAAGGTCGGAACCTTTGAAGGGCTCGCATTCATCCATTCCTATCTTTTTGGTGAGCTGTATGATTTTGCCGGGAAGATTCGCGAGGTGAATATTGCCAAAGGCAACTTCCGTTTTGCACCGCTCATGTATCTGGAGGCATCCCTGAAACATATCAATTCCATGCCCCAGAGCAGCTTTGACGAAATTATTGAAAAATATGTGGAGATGAACATTGCCCACCCTTTTCGAGAAGGCAACGGCCGGGCAACCCGCATCTGGCTGGATCTCATGTTGAAAAAAGAGATCCGAAAGGTCATCGACTGGAACCAGGTGGATAGAGAGGAATACCTCTCCGCCATGGAGCGCAGCCCGGTAAAAGATGTGGAAATCAAAGTGCTGTTACAGAGGGCGTTGACCCACCGGATCAATGACCGGACCCTGTTCATGAAAGGCATCGACGTCAGCTATTTTTACGAAGGCTACAGCGAATTTAAAACCGAGGATCTGTAGCATGAGCACCTTGCGAAGGCTTCCGCGGGCGTTCCTGATCTTTGAATAGAAAAGGAAGCCAAAAGGCACCATAGAGTCTGCATGAAGATGACCAGAGGGGATGTTTATATTTCTTACGAGAGGATGGTTGGATTATGAACGTGAAAAGGTTTTGTTTTGTGCTCCTGTTGTGGTGCGCTCTTTTTTCGCTGGGGGGACTCTCCTTTGCGGGGGAGCAGCCCCTTTCCGTCACCGGAGGAGAGCCGGTGATCTACTCTTGCGACAACGGGGATCGTGTGGTGGCTCGTTACTATGCCCTCTCCGACGAGAGCCTTCGCTTCGTGAAGCTGCTCTTTCCCGACGGCAGGGAATACACCCTTCCTCAGGTGCTCTCCGCCTCCGGAGCCCGCTACACCGACGATATGGAACTCGTCTGGTGGATCAAGGGAGACGAAGCCTACGTGGAGAAGCGAGACGAGGCGGGGGAGTGGCAGCCCCTCTACGAAGATTGCCGGGTGAGCGAATAGGGTTGGTTCTTGAGCTGGAGATATGAATATCAAGGCTTATAGGGCTTTTTTCCGATATCCACTGATTTTTTGGGATCGTCCGGAACTATCGGATATGTCTCCCCGGGAGCTGAATGAATATATAGATTCGCTCAGGAAATCTGATGAGCCGGTCAGGCAGGAGGAGTTTCGCTCCATAGTACGTCGTTTTCTCGAGAGAGGAAGCTGCTCGGACGGCAAACTCTTCTTCTCTCCAGATGAGATACGATCTTCGCTGGAGCGAGAGGTCTTTTACTGTATGGATCCAAGAGGTGAATCCCTATGGAAAGATATGGCAAATTTGCCCGAATCGTTCCTAGTGAAAAGAAAGAGGGATGGACAAGCGAGTTCCAGCGTAAGTTGTTCCTGACCTTGTTTGGCTTTTCTGAGATAGAGAGGGGCTTTTTTTTGGCAGGGGGGACGGGGCTTTTCGTGTTTTATTTTGGGCACAGAAAAAGTGAGGATATTGATCTTTTTTCGAGAGAAGATTTCCCTTCGGCCTGATGTTTTTTCCGGTTGGTTATGGTGGTTCCTATGGTTTTGAGTGAGGCCAATTGCGGAGACCTTTTGCACTCCCTTACCCTTGAAGAGTGGGAGCCCCTTCTCTCTCTCATCCCTGAAATTGAAAGTACGTCATCCTTTGGCGAATGGTCCCGAGGGAGTTCGGGGAACGAAGGGGCTTTCCAAATGCCCTGGTGTACCCCTGCGCCGGTGGTGGAGCGATTTCTTAAGGTTATCTACGGCATCCCCATTGTCATAAGTTTCGACTGGGGCTCCTGGGATGAGGGGCGCAGGATGGTGGGGGATGACGATTTCGACTATGACAGCGTGGATCTTCTTACAAAGTGCAAGCTGATTACCGCCATTGTTCGGAATGACAGGTTCTGTGAGGGCCTTCTGGTCTCTGCCTTTGAATCTGGCCTTATGCTGAAAATTCTTAGATCCCTGGAGCGATCGCTGCGCTCGTGAAGCTCTTCCATGCACCTAGGGCAGGCACATACAGAAGAGGGGCTCCCGTTACGTGGCGGGGCTTGTCCCCCGTTGTAAACCTTGCCTTCTTCGGCTGCTGCTGCCACTTCAGGTACTGCAGCCAGAGCCACCCCCTTTTCGGGAGTGGCTTTTTTGGTATCCTTAGGTTGAAAAAGGGTGGCGCGCAAAAAGATCAGTTTTGATCAGCTTCTCTTTACGCAAAATAGTCCGGTATAAATGAAAAATTAGTAAAACCTATGTGGGTTTTTCACACTACCCGCCTCTTTTCCCACACATAACGAGGCAGAAGGAGGGCTTATGAAACTTATCCATACCTCGGATTGGCATCTCGGCCGGGGGCTCTATGAGAAAAAACGCTATGAGGAGCACGAAAAATTTCTGCACTGGCTCGCCCGCCACATTGAAGAGACCGCCCCGGAGCTTCTGATTATCGCCGGGGATGTTTTCGATACGGGAACCCCCAGCAATCGCGCCCGGGAATTGTACTACCGCTTTCTCTGCCGGATGGCCTCCTCCCCCTGCCGTCATGTGGTGGTGGTGGGGGGCAATCACGATTCTCCTTCTTTTCTGAATGCTCCCCGGGATCTTCTTCGGGTGCTGGATGTGCACGTGGTGGGGGCTCTGCCGGATACTCTTGAGGAGGAGCTACTGATTCTCCGGAATGCTTCGGGGGAGCCCGAGGCGCTCTGCTGCGCCGTTCCCTACCTTCGGGATCGGGATGTGCGCCTCGGAGAAGAGGGGGAGGATTTTGCCGCCCGGGAGGAGAAGCTCCTTGCGGGGATCCGGGAGCACTATGCCGCGATCTGTGCAAAGGCCCGGATTGTACGGCAGCAGCTGGAGGATAAGGGGGGGAGAAAGATCCCTCTTATCGTGACGGGGCATCTCTTCGCCGCGGGAGGGGTGGTGCATGAGGGGGATGGGGTGCGGGAGCTGTACGTGGGCTCTCTTCCCCGTATCGGGGGGGAGTGCTTTCCCCATGATGTGGATTACGTGGCTTTGGGGCATCTGCACGCCCCCCAGAAGGTGGGGGGGAATCCTCTGCGGCGCTACTCCGGGGCCCCTCTTCCCATGAGCTTTGGGGAGCCCTCTCAGAAGTATGTGCTGGAGGTGGATTTCGGGGAGGGAAGCCCGGAGGTGCGGGAAATTCCGGTGCCCTCTTTTCAGAAGCTCCTCCGGCTTTCGGGAACCCTGGAGGAAGTTACAAGGGGGTTATCGGATCTCGCTGGGGAGAGAGAGTCCTGCTGGATCGAGGTGGAGTGTGCTGCGGAAATAGGCGCTTCTGCCCTCCGGGAGGCTCTGGAGCAGTGCATTGAAGGAAGTTCCCTGGAGATTCTCCGCATCCGCAACCCCCTGGATCTCTCCCGGAGGCTTTCGGGGTTTTCCCAGGAGTGCCGGCTTGCGGAGCTGGATCCGGAGGAGATTTTTCTCCGCTGTCTCGAAGCTCGTGAGATTCCGGAGGAGCAGCACCCCCGCAAGAGGGCTTTTTTTCGGGCCGCTTTGCGGGAGATGCTGGAAGAAGATTCCCAGGCGGAGTAGCTCAGAGAGGAGAGAATATATGCGTATCTGCAGCATTCTGCTGGAAAACATCAACTCCCTGGTGGGTACCTGGAAGATAGATTTTTGCACCTCTTCCTATGAGGAGAGCGGGCTTTTCGCCATCACCGGCCCTACGGGAGCGGGAAAGAGCACCCTTCTGGATGCCCTCTGTCTGGGGCTTTACGGACGAACTCCCCGGCTGGAGAACATCAGCAAAAGCAGCAACGAAGCCATGTCTCGCCAAAGAGGGGTCTGTCGGGCGGAGGTCGTTTTCGAGGTTCCCCGAGGCATTTTTCGGGCTTCTTGGGGGCAGCATCGGGCCAGGAAAAGCCCCGAAGGGGGGCTGCAGCAGCCCTGGCGAGAGCTTGCAAATCATGCTACTGGAGAGATTTTAGAAAGCTCCATCACCGGGGTGAACGCCCTGGTGGAGGAGCTTACGGGGATGGATTTTCACCGTTTTACCCGGTCGGTACTCCTTGCCCAGGGAGGATTTGCCTCCTTTCTCAAGGCTCCCCCGGCAGAAAAGGCCCCCCTGCTGGAGCAGATCACCGGTACCGATCTCTACAGCCGCTTCTCCATCTACGTGCATCAACGGCGTAGGAAGGAGCAGGAGATATTGGGGGAGATCGAAAGCCGGAGTGCGGGGGTGCCTCTCCTCTCTCCGGAAGAGCTTGAAGCCCTGAGGGTGGAGTCTGGCCGCATGGTGGAGGAAGAGAGGGCGCTTGGACGTCTTCAGGAAGAGCTTTCCCGAGGCAAGGAGTGGCGGGGGGCCTTGGAGCGGTTGGAGAGAGAGATTCAGGAGGCGGAGAGAGAGCAGAATCTCTGCTCCGAACGCCGGAAAAATGCCGAGGAGGATCTCCAGAGGCTTCGGCGGGGGCAGCAGGCCCTTGTGCTGGAAGCTCCCCATGGGGCTTTGGAGGGGGCCCGGAAGAATCGGGAGGATCTGGCCCGGAAGATCGGCTCTCTGGAAGAGGAGGAAAAAGCTCTGGAGGAGTGCCTGGAGCAGCTTCGGCAAGAGGAGGAAGATGCCGCAGCCAGATTGGAGTTGGCCAGGAAAAACCGGGAAGAGCAACGCCCCCTTTTGGAAGAGTGCCTTCGCCGGGAGGAGGAGCTTAAGGCTCTGGGGGAGCGGCACAAAGAAGTTTCGGAACGCACGAAGAAGAAGGAAAAAAGCTGGGAAAAACACCAGAAGGAGTGCCACGCTCTGGAGGAGGAGTATGAGGCCTCTCGGAACTCTCTCGAAGCATACGCCCAGTTTTTTGAAGAGCACCACGAGGATGCCTCCCTGGGGGAAGGTCTCGGCCTTCTCCGAGAGAAGTGGGAGCAGTGCCGGGAGAAGGAACGCCGCAAGGGGACTCTCGGTAAAGAGAAGATAGCGGAAGAGAAAAAGCTCGAAGCCGCAGAGAAGGAACAGGAAACTCTTGCCAGAGAGCTGGAGGAGCTGAGGCAGAAGAAAACGGAGCTGGAAAGCCTTCAGGAAGAGCAGCGGCAGAAGCTGGTAGATCTTTTGGAAGGAGAGGATGTCTCTGCCTGGCGTACTCGCGAAGAGAGGTGCCGTACAAAACTCCGTTGGAGCGAGGATATGCTGAAGACTCTCGAAGAGACGGAAGCTCTGGAAAAGGATCTTGTAAGGCGGCAAAAAGAGAGAGCCCAAGGGGAGCAAAGCCGGGAAGAACTCCGTCGAGATCTGGAACAGGTGGAAAAGCTCCTCGCCCAGCTAGGAGAACGCTACGCCGCTCAGGAAAAAGTATTGCATCTCTCGCTTCGAGTCGCCAGTCTGGAGGAGGAGCGTTCTCGCCTTGCGGAGGGGCTCCCCTGCCCTCTCTGCGGCTCTACGGAGCACCCCTATCGAGAAGAGACGGCTCCGCCGGCAGAAGCGAAGGAGCAGCAGCAGCTGGATCGGATCCGGGAGGAGCAGTGCCGAGAGGAGAAGAGCCGAAGAAAGCTCGAAAAAAATGTGGCCACCCTGGAAAGCCGCCTAGAGGGAGGGGCTCGGGAGGAAGAGCGGCTCGAAAAGGCTTTGGAAGGGGCGAAAAGCCGCATAGAGGCTCTCAAGGGGGAGAGCCCGGTTCCTTCTTCAGAAGCCCCCACGCAGGATTTCACCCCCGAGGGGTTGCAGCAACGCCTGGAAGAACTTCGAACCGAAGAAGTTGCTCTCAAGGATCGCCTGGAGAGCATTGAAACCCTTCGGAAGACTCTGGAGGAGCTGGAAAAACGCGAACGATCCGAAAATGAAAGATTCCAAGAGAAAGAAAAGAGCATGCAGTCGCTGATCTTTACTGTCCAAAAGGTGGAGGCGGAGATAGAGAGACGATCCAAAGAGCTGGAGGATCTCCGGAAGGAGCTGGAGGCTTTGGAGCAAAACCTCCGCTCCCTTCTTGCTCCCTACGGAGAGATCCCTGGGGAAAAGCCTCTGGAAGAGTCCCTTTTCGAGAATCTTGAGCATCGTAAACATATCTGGAAGGAAAAAACTCTCAAAGAGAAAGAAGAAAAGCTCCATTTCCGGGGGCTGGAAGAACGCCGGGAAAGCGTGAAAAACAAGACCCTCTCCATGCAGGAGGAGCTGGAAGAGCTTTGCCAGGATGCAGAAAAGAAGAGAGCAAATCTGGAGGAGAAGAGGCTGGAGCGCCTTGCTCTCTATGAAGGAGATCCTCAAAAAAGGCTGGAAGAGCTGGAAAAGATTCTCGAAGAAGCCCAGAAGGAGCATCAGAGTCTGATCGCCCGAAAAATGGAGCTTTCGGGGAAGCAGGAGGTTCTCGCAACCTCCCGGAAAAGAGAAGAAGAGAGTTTTCAGCAAGCTCTTCGTGACGAGGCTCTTCGAAGCGAATCTTTCCAGAGGGATCTGCAGAAAAGCTCCTTTACAGATGAAGAAGCGTTTCTCGCCGCCCGGATCTCTTCGGAACTTCGAGAAGAGCTTACCCTTCTTCAGGAGGAGCTAGAGCAGAAGGAGGCCGCCCTCAAGGAGCGGCTCTCTCGGGGAGCCGAAGCGCTGAAGGTGGAGCAGAAAAAAGAGATAACGCTTCTTTCGGCACAAGAGCTTGAGGCGGAACATCTCCGATGTGCCGAGGCTCTTCGGGAAAAACGTCAGCGCATGGGGGCTCTGAAAGCGAAGGAGGAGGAGCAGGCAAGCCTTCTGAAAAAGGCCGAAGAACTTCGTGGCCAGCAGGAGGCCCAGAAAAAGGTGCTTCGGGAATGGGAGGAGCTGCACGCCCTGGTGGGGTCCGCCGACGGCAGCAAGTTTCAGAGGTTTGTTCAGGGGTTGACCTTCGAAATGCTGGTGGCCCAGGCGAACCGGCAGCTCCAGAGAATGACGGATCGCTATCTGCTTCTTCAGGATCCCGAAAGACCCCTGGAGTTCAGCGTCTGCGACAGCTATCAGGGGGGAGAGATTCGATCTTCGAAAAATCTCTCCGGAGGTGAGAGCTTTCTCGTGAGCCTCGCCCTTGCCCTGGGGCTCTCCCGGATGATCGGCGGGGAGAGCCGGGTGGAGTCCCTCTTTTTGGACGAAGGCTTCGGCTCCCTGGATGAGGAGACTTTGGAGGTGGCCCTTCAGGCTTTGGGCGAGCTTCAGGGGAGCTGCCGCCTGGTGGGGGTGATCTCCCACGTGGGGGCCCTGGCGGAACGGGTATCAAACCAGATTCGAGTTATTCCCATGAGCGGCGGCCGAAGCCGCCTGGAAGGTCCCGGAGTGACGCTTCGGGAAAAGTAGCCGCTGCAGGCTTAAAAAATTCTGGCACCGCAAAGGGGCCTTTTTCTCGGTTTTTCTCGGGAGAGGGCCCCTTTGTTATGTTCATTATGTTCGCCTGTGAACCGTGCACCTCCCTTTGACACGTGGCAGAAAGAGCATGGGGTATTGCAGAACCGTATGCCCCTTGAAAATGGTCAGTGAAAGTCTAGCTCTCCATACTTCTAAAAAGCTTTTTTGCGACAGGAAAAGCCCGTTTCTTCTGGAATATCGCGGCATCTTTGGCTTAAGGACATTGCCGTAAAGAGAGAATGCGAGTAAAGTATGCAAAAGCGGTAAAAATCTCTTTTTGTAAGGAGAACAGCCATGTATCCCTTCTTTGTGAGCCCTCCTCCTCAGGGTGATTGTTAGTTTCTAGATCACGTTGAGAATCTTTCTCTTTTGGCATCCTCGGCTGATAACGTCTTTTTGTTACCGGCCCGGTTTCTGTATGCATTTTGCAGAGGCCACGATGTCTTGTGCGTAGATAAAGAAGGGTGATATCCATGAAGCAAAACAGATCGTTTCTGGCGCTTGCCGTGGCGGTGTTCCTCCAAATGGTTGGGGTGGGGATGATTGTGGCACTTTTGCCAAGCCGCATGATCAACCTTTCGGGATCCATGGAATATGTGGGATACATTCCCTCCGCCTTTGCAGTTTCCTTCCTTGTTTTCCAGATTCCTCTGGGATATCTCGGAGATCGTTACGGCTATAAGATATTCCTTGTGGGAGGCTATATTCTTTCGGGCCTTACCGGAGTGGTCTATTTTTTATCGGAAAGCGTTTGGGGCATTCTCGGGGGGCGGGTTTTGCAGGGAATTGGAGAAGTGGCCGCCTGGGCTCTTGCACCGGCTCTCATCTCTCTGCTTTTTCGTCAGGCCAAGGGAGAAGCCCTGGGGAAATATAACGGAGCCATGCATCTCGGATTGACTGCGGGGGGGCTTCTGAGTGTCTACGCCTATTCCCTGTGGAGCGGCAACGAAGCGTTCCTCTTCTATGCCGCGGTAGGTTTTGTGAGTGCCCTGGTGGTGGCTCTTTTTGTGGAGAATCCGAAAATTTCTCTCGGAGAAGGGACAAAAAAGCCCCTTGAGTACAGCCAAATCCTCCCCTGCTTAAAAAAGGTACGGGCTTTGGCGGTTCTTGGGGGGATATGCCTTTACGGCGGAAGCTACGGGGCCTTTATATCGGTGGTTCCCGGGGTTCTTCTGAGTGAAAAGGGATTTTCCCAGACCCAGGTAGCCCTTTTCTTCGCGCTCTTCTATATCGCCATAAGCGTTTCTCAGGTTCTGGCGGGTCGATTTTCCGACAGGCGAGGGCGTGAGGGTACCATGTACATGGGGCTCCTCCTGGAAATACTTGGTTTGACTCCCTTTATGTGGCTAACCGGAGGGATGATATTTCTTCTTCTCTTTGTGGCCAGCTTTGGATTGGGTATGTTCTGTGTTGCCGCCATGGCTTTTCTGAATGAAGCGGTGCCGGATTCTCTCAAGGGCTCTATCTCGGGTATTTTTTTCGTCTTCTGGGGGGTGGGCTTTTTCTTCGTCCCTCCCATCATGACCCATGTTGCTGGAATAGTTGGATACCCGGTCCTTTTTCTCGGTTTTTCAGCCCTGCTGCTCCTCGAACTTCTGGCATTAAAGTTGCGGAATCGTTCGGTATTAAGGAATTACTAGGGTTTTGAGAAAAGCATGAATTTCTGAGGTTGTAGAAGCAGTAGGGGCCTCCGCTAGGGGCCCCTACTGTGCTGTTTCTCTGTCTCGATTATCGAAACTGTTCGTCCAGCCAGTCCAGAGCTACCCCCCAGGAGAGAGGCATGTTGTCAAGCTGGCAGTGGATGTTTGCCCCCTGCTCCTCGCTGAAGATGTGGAGGCTCCCCTTCGGGGCGATATTCGCAAAGCGTTTTGCCTGATTCAGAGGAACCGTTCCCTCTGTTTCGCTCACCATGCCCAGGGCGGGTATTTCCATGGAGCGCAGCAGATCCTCGGGTACCCGGAACTCTTTCATGGCCTCCAGAGTAGCCTGCACCGAGGGTTTTCCGTAGCGGAGACAGAGATTCAGAAGGGAGAAGCGATACTTCGGAGGAAGCTTCTCTTGAGGAAGCTCGTTGATCTCCTCCACCGTCAGATCCTGGCTCTGAAACATGGCCACGAAGGTTGGTCCCAGGGCGGCGAAGAAATACTCCCCGGCGTCGAGAATGGGGGAGTTGGCGATCACTCCCCGGAGCCGTTTCTCCCGCACCGCTCCGGAGAGGGCAAAATACCCCCCGAAGCTCGCTCCGTAGAGGGCGATTTTTGAAGGATCCACCTCGGGGCGGGAGAGGGTGTAATCCACCACCGCCTTCAGAGCCGGGGAGGTGTCGGGAAGGAAAACGGAATCCGGATGGAACCGGCGCATCCCCACCTGTCCGGGACCCTCGAAGAGAAGCACTGCATACCCCCGTTGGAGCGCCGCTTTTCCCAGGGCAAAATACATCTCTTCGGCGGTGCCGTCGAAGCCGCTCTGGATGAGCAGAGTTTTTCTCTTCTCTTCCGCACCTTCCTTCACATCTTCAGGAGAAAGAAAATAGGCGGGGAGAAAAATGTCTCCAAAAGGAATCTTCAGCTCTTCCACCCTCCAGGGAGAGAGGGCCATGCTCTGTAAAAAGGTTTCCCGGCATCGCATTCCCCAGGAGATAGTCTCCTCCGAAAGGGGATCCCCGTAATATTCCGCTGCCCGGTAGTAGGAAGCTGCTCGGAGCAGGCTTTCTGCGGCACTGACTTCATGCCCCCGTTCCAGCCGGGCCTTGCCGTCCTGCTCCAGCCGTTCCCCCAGAGCGAGAAAGACGGCGGACCAGGATGCGGGATCTCCCCCCTCAATGCTCTTTGCCCCCAGCAGAATCTCCCCGGGGGCCCCACCCCCTGCACTATCCGCTCCGAGACTACGGAGAAGCTGAAAATTCATCTCCGTATCCTCGAAGAGGGAGAGAAGAACCTCCCCCCGGGAAAAGTCGCTCCCGTTGCTCCCCGCCTCGGATTCCCGGGCCACCCCGGACGCAAGGGTTCCCGGAGCGAGAGAGAGCAGGAGAAACGCCGCAAAAAAAACGCCCTGTTTGAAGAATCTTCTCATGATGAATCACCTCCGTAAGCTTTTTACTGCCTGCATCTTCGTGCTGGCTCCATGCCGAAAAAAGCGAAAGAAAATCGGAGGGTCCGGAGGGTGAGGCGTTCACTTTTTTGAAGAAGAGGACCCCTCCGGGGGGTAGGGGATGCTTTTTTCCAGAGCCCTCTTCTCCTCCGGAGACATCTCTGGAAAGGGGAGCTTCTGCTCTTGCCGCCACGCTGCCACTGCCTCTTCGGCTTTTCGGGAACGATCCGCATCCAGCCCCGGATCTTTCGCAAGATAGGTGGTCTGGGAGGGGAAGGCGAAGCCCGTCCCCGAAGCCTCGATAATATCCATCATCCGAAGATAGAGATCCTCCTGAATGGCGAGAAAATCTCCCCATACCCGGGTATTGATGAAGGCCTGCACCTCCACGTCCAGAGAGGAGGCCCCGAACCCCACCAGACGTACCCGCATATCCTCCCGGTGCACCCGCTCGTGGGCGGTGAGCATCTCTCGAAGCTTTGCAAGAACCCAGCGAAGCTGATCCGGGGTGGTTTCGTAGCGCAAATTGACACAGAACTTCATGCGTATCCGATCTCTTCGCGAAAGATTGGTGATCTTAAACTGGGCCAGATCCGCATTGGGAATGGAGATCACCGTGCGATCCAGCCCCCGCATGCGGGTGGTTCGAAGACCGATATTCATGATGGTTCCCACGGTATCCCCGAAGGAACAGGTCTCTCCCACCCGGATACTCCGATCCGCAAAGAGAATGACCCCTCCGATAACGTTTTCGATGGTGGGGCGTGCCGCCAGAGAGATGGCAAGCCCCGCCACTCCCAGCCCCGTAAGCATGGGAAGAAGAGAGAACCCCAGACGGGTACCTCCGTTGATAATAATCCCCAGAGCCACAAGAATGCTGAAAAGCTTGGCAAAGCTTCGGACCAGGCTCGCATCAATCCCCTGGGGATCGATCCGGGGGGAGGCCACGATGATCTCCGCCACAAGATTGCCTGCAAGAAAAACGCTCCAGGCTCCGAGAACCCAGCGAAGACCACTCAAAGCCGTAAGCACCCAGGCGAGAGGAGCGTGGGCGATATTGATCACGTTGCTGATGATATACGCCGTACCGAGACTTGCGAGAATTGTTCCCAGAGGAAGCAGCAGATTGAGCCCTCCCTGTAAGATGGTATGGGATTGCCGCCCCTTGCGAAAAAAGAGCCGAAAAAGCCCGAGGGAAAGGAGAAAAAAGAGTCCCAGAGTGAAAAAGAGAGATATCCATTGCCAGAGCGTCTGCTCCCCGATGAGCTTCCGAGACCAGGAGGGGAGAGCGAGAGCCCACTTAGGGGGGAGAAGCCTCCCCGGATTAAGATCGTAGAAGTCGTAGAATCCCGGAGTGGCGCCGGGTTGATAGGGAAGAGGCTTTGCCCTGCGATAGAGCTTCTCAGCCTGGGAGACCGTATGGGCGGAGAAGAGATATCCCCCCTGCTTATGCTCCTCCTTCACAAAGTGCAGCTCTAACTCGGTTCCCGGAATGCGCCACGAAAGAGGGAGGGGATCCTCTTTGGGGGCCTTTCCTTCCCCGGCTCCGTTCCAGCGGGGGGCTCCGGGAATCTCCTCCCAGGGGGGGAGAGGCACCCGATCCAGCACCCCCTTAATAAAAAACGCCGTCTCATACCCCATATCCGTGCGGTGTATTTTCGGCACCATGCGGAGATCCAGACATTGCACCGCCCGGGCAAAATAGCGCTCCCCCTCCTCCTCCAGCCTGCGGACCTCCGGCAGAGTCCAGAGAAATCCCTGGGTGGCCAGTTGCTGCTCATGGGCCTTCATGATAAGCGCATAGGAGCTGTTCATGTTATCCAGAAAGCTCTTCAGGGTAGCCCGGGGGCTACTGGTGTCGGGAGGAGCCAGAAGATCGAGATGCCTCTCCTGACGCATCCGTTCCGATGGGGGAGCTTCTCCGAAGACGGGGGAAGCGCCGTCCCAGAGAGGGGTAAAGCAGAGCAGAAGGAGGGGTAGGACTATTTTTTTGAATGTCTTGAAATATTTAAAATTTTTAAATAAAAATAGAGCCATGGGGGCACCTCGTTTTTAAAAAATATAGCCCATTATACGGTATGCGTCAGAAAAATACTTCCAGGGAAAGGGTTTTGTAACAAATACCGGGATGCTCCTCTCTTGGGAAGGGCATCCCGGTATTTTGGAAAAAAGGATTGCAAAGGAGGCAAGCGGGAAAAGTTACTCCAAACCCTTCATGCTCCCCAGAACCCGCTGCATATCCTCCTCGGTGCCCACGGTGACCCGAATCCAGGTCCCCTCCCAGGGAAGGTTCAGAGAACGTACCTGTACCTGGGCCTGAGCAAAAGCCTCCTGCAGCACCTCCGCGGTGTGATCCGTCTTCAACAGTACAAAATTTCCCGCACTCTCGAAGGCCTGCCAGCGGGAGAGGCGGTTTGCCTCCCGAATAAAGGCATCCCGGGTGTACTGAAGGGTGAGAATCCGCCCCTCCACCCACTCCCGATGCCGTACCAGCAGCGCTGCAGCCTGCTGGGTAAAGAGATTCACGTTAAAGGGGCTGCGGATGCTGTTGAGCTTATCCACCATCTCCCTATCCCCCACGGCGAACCCCAGCCGGAGCCCCGCCATCCCCCAGGCCTTGGAAAGAGTGCGCAGAAGCAGCATGTTCTTTGGGAGATCTCCCTTTTTCCACAGCTCCAGCATGGAGGAGGAGTGGAAATCCACATAGGCTTCATCCACAAGAAAGGGGGCCTTGGTGGATAAGGCAGCCCGAATCAGCAGATCCGGATCGAAGACCATCCCCGTGGGGTTGTTGGGAGAGTCCATAAGCACCAGCCTGGGATCTTCTTTTTCGAGAAGCTCCAGAAATCGCTCTTCCTCCGGGATAAAGCGGTTTCCCTCTATGGAAAAGCCGAAGCTCTTCTCCTGAAGGTTAAATACCCCCTGAAGGTGGCGGTACTGGGAGAAAGAGGGATTGGGATAGAGCACCGCGTCCCCCGGGCGGGTAAAGGCTATCACCAGAAGCCAGAGAATCTCGTCTCCTCCGTTGCCCACCACAATATTTTCCGGAGGAATTCCGTAGGTCTCACCCAGAACGTGGCGAAGCTCCCGGTACTCCGGATCGGGGTAGCGGTTCAGATCAATATGGGAGACAAGCTCCCGAAGCTCTTCCCGAGAGGAGGGGGGGAGGGAGAAGGGATTTTCGTTTTTATCCAGCATGGCGGGGGTGCGATTTTTTTCCAGTACGTACATGAGAGCAGTCCTCCAGTGTTGCTTTATCGAATTAAAGTGTCACCACGAGCGGTGCGAAGGTAGGGTAGCATGAGAGAGCCGGAGCTGTCAAGCTCTTACCGAGCTGCTGTGACGGCACAGCTCTTCCCGACCTGCTTTTTTGAAGTCTCTGCCCCACCTGCTCGCCCTGAATTTTTGCGCATTTCTTGTAAATGTGGTATGGATTTGCATAGAAGAGAGGGTGCATTTTTCGATATATTTTCGGGTTGCAGGAAAGCGAAAAAAAGCGCATACTATACCCCGTACGGTATAAATAGGATGATGGGTTCATAGTGCGATAGGCGGTGCGGTGCGGTGTGGTGTTGTGGCGTGTGCGACGTTAGATATTGAGAGGAGTGAGGGCGTGTGAGTAAAAAAGTAGTAGTCATCGGCGGTGTGGCCTGTGGGGGAAAGACCGCGGCCCGGCTTCGGCGGCTGGACCCGGAAGCGGAGATTCTCATCCTCGAAAAGGGACCCTATCTCAGCTATGCAGGATGTGGCCTTCCTTATTATATTGAGGGCGTGGTGAAGGAGTATAAAGATCTCATGTGTACCCCCATCGGGGTGGTGCGGGATGAGAGTTTTTTTCGAAACGTTAAAAAGATCGACGTGCTTACCCGGCACATGGCCACCAAGATCGACCGGGAGAAAAAGGAAGTAGTGGCGGTGGATCTTGAAATGGCGGTGGAAAAACGTTTTTCCTACGATGATCTCGTCATCGCCACGGGAGGATCTCCCATCAAGCCCAAATTGCCCGGGGTGGAACTCAGCACGGTTTTCACCCTCTGGACCTTGAGCGATGCTCTTGCCATGCGGGCTGCCATCGACAACGGCAGTGTAAAGCGCGCTGTGGTGGTAGGGGCGGGGCTCATCGGCATGGAGGTGGTGGAGGCTCTGGTAGCGCGCGGTATTGAAGTCTCGGTGGTGGATCTTCTCTCCTGGCCCCTGCCGAACATGCTGGATGAAGAGTTCGGCACCCGCCTTCTGGGGGGGCTCAAAACCAAGGGAGTGCACTTCTACGGCGGCGAAAAGGTGCTGGAGATCCTGGGGCAGGATTCGGTGCTCACAGGTGTGAAGACCGATCAGCGCACCATCCCCGCGGACATGGTGCTTCTTGCCATCGGTGTGCGTCCCAACATTCACCTCGCCCAGGAGGCGGGGCTCGACATCGGCCCCTGCGGCGGCGTGGCGGTGGACGAATACATGCGCACCAGCGATCCCAATATCTACGCCGGGGGGGACTGCGTGGAGGTGCGGCACATCCTTACCGGCAAGGGAGTACGCCAGCCCATGGGATCCTCCGCCAACCGGGAAGGCCGGGTTATCGGGGATAATATCATGGGGCGGAAGGTTCCCTTCAAAGGGGTTCTCGGCACCGCTATCATGAAATTCTTTGAATACACCGTGGGGCGCACGGGGTTCAACGAAGACCAGGCCCGCAAGGAGGGGTTCGATCCCATTACCGTTACCGTCACCGCAGCGGATATCCCCCACTTTATGCCCGGGGCCGCCTGGATGGTGATCAAGCTCGTGGCGGATAAAAACACCAAGCGCCTTCTCGGTGGGCAGATCTTCGGCCCCGGAGTGGTGGATAAGCGGCTGGACGATCTCGTTACCGCCATCACCGGGGGCCTTACGGTGGATGATCTGGCGGATACGGACTTCGCCTATGCTCCCCCTTACGCCACCGCCCTGGACCCCATGACCCAGACCGCCAACGTGCTGCGGAACAAGCTGGAGGGGCTCATGATCTCCTACTCTCCCCAGGAGCTGAAAGAGAAGATGGAGCGGGGAGAAGACTGCGTGCTTCTGGACGTGCGAAGCGACGGAGAGATTAAGCTTCAGGGAAAACTCCCTTACGAAAATCAGGTGCATATCCCCCTGGGGGCCCTCTGGAACCGGGCGGAGGAACTCCCCAAAGACAAGGAGATCATCGCCTTCTGTAAAATATCCCTCCGGGGATGGGATGCCCTCTCGCTGCTTCGGGGAAGAGGGTTCAGCAATATCGCCATCCTTGAAGGAGGCATCATCGGCTGGCCCTACGAAAAGGCGAAGGGAGAGATGTAGAGATAGATGCAGGGGTAGATGCAGGGATAAGATGCAGGGGTAGATGCCAAGATATAGATAGATCCGAGGGGCGATTCGTGAATCGTCCCTGCGGATGGTAGTACGGGTAGTACGGGTAGTACGGTGCCCCTGCGTTTTTTCCGAAAAAGCCCCGGGAGTTTCTGAAGAAATCCTTCAGAGCCCCCGGGGCTTTTGTATCCCCCACGTTCGGTATATGCCGCATTATGATACTATATCGGGGAATGTGCCGGGTATTATAAATCCCCGTGCATTCAGAAGAGAGGCAAAGCCCTGTCGCATAGAGAACATCATGGAAAGGAAGCGTAGATATGGCGCAGCTTGAACACATTGAAGCCATTGAAAAGCGGCTCTGGAGTGCTGCGGATACCCTGCGGGCCAACTCCAGCTATGCCAGCAACGAATATTTTCTCCCCGTCATGGGGTTGGTCTTTTTGCGCCACGCCTACAGCCGCTTTCTCGGGGTTAAGGATGCCATTGAGGCTAACCTGCCAACCCGGGGGGGCAAAACCCGGCCGCTCTCCAAGGAGGACTTTTCCCAGAAGAGCGCCATCTTTTTGCAGTCCAAGGCGCAATTCGACACCCTGGTAGCCCTCCCGGACAGTGCGGATCGTGCCAGGGCCATCATTGATGCCATGGAATCCATCGAGGAGGACTACGAAAACCTGCGTGGTGTACTTCCCAAAAGCGAGTATCAGGAACTCGACAACGCAGTGCTCGGCCAGCTTCTGCGAACCCTTAACCCCGAGGAACTCAAACACGTCTCCGGGGATGTCTTCGGCCGGATCTACGAATACTTCCTGACCCAGTTCGCCGACAAAAAGGCCCACGACGGGGGCGAGTTTTTCACCCCCATCTCCCTGGTTTCAATGATCGCCAACGTTATTGAGCCCGTCAGCGGCACGGTGCTGGATCCGGCGTGTGGTTCCGGGGGGATGTTTGTGCAGAGTGCCCGGGTGGTGGAGCAGCGGCATGAAAACCCCACGGAGAAGCTCACCTTTTACGGCCTGGAAAAAAACGCCACCACCATCCGCCTGGCCAAGATGAACCTGGCGGTACACGGCCTTGAAGGGGATATCCAGAAAGCCATCACCTACTACGAAGATCCCCACGAACTGCTGCATAAGGCGGATTTTGTCATGGCAAATCCCCCCTTCAACGTAGATGAGATCGACGCCGACAAGGTGAAGGGGGATCCACGTCTCCCCTTCGGGTTGCCCGGGATCAACGATGAAGGTAAAGTTAGCAACGGCAACTACATCTGGATCAGCTATTTCTACAGCTATCTGAACGAAGGGGGCCGGGCGGGGTTTGTCATGTCCTCCCAGGCCTCCAGTGCGGGCCGTGGCGAGGCCAGGGTGCGCCAGAAGCTGGTGGAATCCGGGGACGTGGATATCATGATGGCCATCCGCTCCAACTTCTTCTACACCCGAACTGTTCCCTGCGAACTCTGGTTTCTCCATCGTGCCAAGCCCGAAAGGTACCGAGACAAGGTGCTGATGATCGACGCCCGCAATATCTACCGCAAAGTCACACGAAAAATCTACGACTTCAGCCCCGAGCAGGAGCAGAACCTCCTGGCCATGGTCTGGCTCTATCGGGGGGAGACCGGGCGCTATCTCCGCCTTGTGGGGGATTACTGCCGCCGCATGCTGGGGGAGGGGGCGGCATGTTTTGCCACCACAAAGACAGGGGCGGTTCATGAAACTCCCTTACCGGGTTTCATCCGTGCCATGGATTCCCTCCGTGGCGCTGTGGAACCTTTCCTCAACACCCTGGGCACGGATCTACCCCATATGGAGACGCTCAAGGAGCTGGATGATGCCATGCGGCTCTTCAAGGCGGAAATGAAGATGTTTCAACGCTCCGTTACGGAACAACAGGAGGCGTGGGGAGAGCAGAAGAAAACCAACGGAGAGCTGAAAAAGGCGGTGGATCGCCTTGCACCCCTGGCAGAAACCAGCCGCGACCTGGTCAAGCAGACGGATCTGCTCTACAAGCTCGCCTGCCGCCTCATCGAAAGCTGTGAAAAGGAAGGCCACCCCCGGAATAACGGCGCCTGGGCAGGTCGTGACATCGCCCGCAGCCGCAAGGCCGCCGACGAGGCCCGTGCCCTTGCGGTGGAACAGCTCAAACAGGTGCGCTATTTCTGGAAACAGGCCCATTGGCTCACTGAACGCTTTCCCGAGGCGGAACTGCGTGATGTGGAAGGACTGGTCAAGCTGGTGGATCGGGGGGAAATCGAGGCCAACGACTGGAGCCTCACCCCCGGCCGCTATGTCGGCGTGGCACCGGAAGAGGAGGACGAGAACTTCGACTTCGAGGAGGCCCTGCGGGAGATTCATGTGGAACTGGAGGACTTGAACGCCGAAGCGGTACAACTGGCAGGGATGATCAGGAAGAATTTTGAGGAGCTTGGGGTATGAAGCGAGCCATAGTTCAACTCGGCGACTTCCTCACACTGAAAAGAGGTTATGACCTGCCGGAACACGCTCGACTCCCCGGTGAGATTCCGGTTGTTTCATCTTCCGGTATTACTGGCACGCACAAGGAACCAAAAGTAGATGGTCCTGGTGTTGTAACAGGCCGATACGGCACATTGGGCGAAGTGTTCTACATCGAGGAGCCATTTTGGCCGCTCAATACTGCTTTATATGTCCAAGATTTCAAAGGTAATCATCGCCGCTTCGTGTCCTATTTTCTTAAATGGTTCCTTAACGGAACAGGGAGTAACAAGGCAGCAGTCCCAGGTGTCAATCGAAATGACTTACATGCTCGCAAGGTTGGTGTACCGGAAGACCTTGGTGAGCAAGCGTCCATCGCCTCCGTCCTCTCCGCCTACGACGACCTGATTGAGAACAACCGGCGGCGGATTCAGTTGCTGGAGCAGTCGGCCCGGCTCCTCTACAAGGAATGGTTTGTCCATCTCCGCTTCCCCGGCCACAAACACACCAAAATCATCGACGGCGTGCCCGAGGGGTGGGGAAAAAAGTCTTTGAGCAAGATTGCCAATATTACCATGGGGCAAAGCCCCAAATCTGTCTATTATAACGAAAATGGAAATGGCTTACCGTTTCATCAGGGGGTGACCAATTTCGGAGTTCGCTTCCCCTCGCATAAAACGTACTGTACGGTTAAGAATCGAATTGCAGAACCCGGGGACATACTTTTCAGTGTGAGAGCACCCGTGGGACGCATCAACATAACGCATGACAAAATTATCCTCGGCCGGGGGCTTGCAGCAATTCGATCAAATTGCGACCAGCAAAATCTTCTCTTCTATGCACTCAAGAGCCATTTCTTCAGAGAAGACATGATGGGTGGTGGTGCAATTTTTGCAGCCATTACAAAGAAAGATTTGCATGGTGTTGAACTTATGCAGCCGACAAGCAAAATTGCAATGATGTTCATGGAGAATGTACTTTCTATTGATCTTCAAATTGTGAACCTTGAGAAAACAATCGAAAATCTCGCCAAAGCCCGGGACCTCCTTCTTCCTAAGTTAATGAATGGGGAAATAGCGGTATGAAAGATGACAGGAACACAAAAGGAGGGAGTGCGTAACATGGCAACCGCCGAACAGATCAAATCCCTCATCCGCTCGCATTTCAGCGATCAGCCCGAGCAGTTTTTCACCATTGCGCTGCAGGTTGCTGCCCATGAAGCAAAACAGGGGCACCAGAGCCTGGCCTACGAGATACGAACTCTGGTCGATAAGGCTAAGGTGCGACCCTCCCGGGTGATTCCTTTCACCCCGGATCTGGATTATTTGGTGCTGACTTCGGAGCCCAAGGAGCGTCTTGGTGTACTTGTACAGTCCGATGAAATGCGTGGGCGGATTGAGCGCATCCTGCGTGAATACCGACAAAAGGCGAAGCTTGAAAAGCACGGTTTGTCCCACCGGCGAAAAATTCTGCTCGCCGGACCGCCGGGAACGGGCAAGACCCTGACCGCTGCTGTCCTAGCCGGAGAATTGGGTTTGCCACTCTTCACCATTTTGATGGATAAGATCGTCACCAAGTTTATGGGCGAGACGAGTGCCAAGCTGCGTCAGATTTTCGATGTGATTCAAGAGCGTCGTGGGGTGTATCTTTTTGACGAGTTCGACGCCATCGGCGGCGAACGCAGCCGTGAAAACGATGTGGGCGAGATGCGCCGAGTGCTCAACTCGTTTCTTCAGTTCATCGAGCGGGACAGTTCGGACAGCCTGATCGTGGCGGCGACCAATAATCCTCGCATTCTGGACCAGGCACTTTTCCGGCGTTTTGATGACGTGCTGCATTACCACTTGCCGGAAAAAGCCGAGATCGAGCGGTTGATCGAGAACCGCCTGGGATCGTTCCGCTCGAAGAAAATGCAGCTTAAAACCTCGGCACAAATTGCTGAATTACTCAGTCATGCCGAGATTGCTCAGGCCTGTGACGACGCGATCAAGGAGACGATCCTCGCCGATCGGAAAACCGTGACCGCGACGCTGCTTAAGCAAATGCTTCAGGAGAGACGATCTGCCTATAAGGCGTCCACGAGGAGGTAAGATCTCATGGCTGCAGAGCATTCCCATATCTTTCTACGCGAGGTACAGAAAACCGAGGAGTTCACAACCCCTCCTGGCCGTGTTCCCCAAAAAGGTATCCCCCAGCGCAACCGTCAATCACATAGTGCCAAGCTGCAAAGTCAATGGGCAGCCATTTGGACCAAGGCAAGAGAGCAGAAGGAATTTCGAACGGCGGTATCGATGCCCACCAGCGACGGCGTTTATGTTGAGTTCGAAGGAGCACCGGGGCATGAACTGGCCACAAAAAGCCTTGAAGATCGTCGTGCGGGAATTCGTTTGCTTAACGTCTATACCGTTTCCTCCGAGAGTGATCCGACGCAGGAGATCACCCGGGCAACTGTTTTTATTCCTTCGGGCAAGCAGGACCATTTCCTGAAGAAGATTGATGAATACGCCCAGAAAGAGACAACAAAGGGCAATCCCAAGTATGCCGAGTTGGTACAGAGCGTTGAGGATATACGTCTTGCGGTCCTGGAATCCTTCTGGCGTGACGATTTGAGATTGTTGCCACAAGGGACCACAGCGGTTTGGTGCGAAATCTGGTTGCGGGAAACTGGTGATGATGTGGAACAACGTTTCCGGGGGACTGCTTCCACCTTGGGCTTTGAGGTACAGGCACGATCACTTCGTTTTCCCGAAAGAATGGTAGTCCTCGGTAGGACTACCCGTGAGCAATTAACGAATCTGATCGAATCCAGCCCTGATATCGCCGAATTCAGACGTGCCAAGGAGACCGCACGATTCTTCCTTGAATTGGGAAACCGGGATCAGACGGAATGGGTTAATGACCTGTGCTCTCGTTTGCGGACTAATCCCGATGCTACGGTGGCCGTATGTGTGCTCGATACCGGAGCTAACAACGGACACGCTCTGCTCCAGCCAATCCTTGCTGATGTCGATTGTCACACGGTGGAACCCGACTGGGGTGTCAAAGATGATAAGGGCCACGGAACCTTGATGTGTGGGGTCGCCGCCTTTGGGGACCTGACGGAGGCCTTGCAGCACAACCACCCGATCCGGGTCGATCATTGTTTGGAATCGGTGAAGATACTTCCTCCGTGGGGAGCTAATGACCCCGACCTGTACGGCGACATCACCATTCAGGGCATGTATCGTGCCGCAATCCAGGCCCCGGAACGGAATCGCATCGGTTGCATGGCAGTGACGTCGGAAGATGGGCGCGATCGTGGCCGGCCTTCTTCATGGTCGGCTGCCATCGACAAACTTACCTCCGGTTATGACGATGACAATAGGCAACTATTGGTCGTTTCTGCCGGAAACATTGAGAAACAGCAGTGGGCTGGCTATCCGCAAAGCAACTTGGAGTATTCCGTCAGTGATCCAGGACAGTCCTGGAATGCTCTCACCGTGGGCTCATACACGGAAAAAGCTGTTCTTTCGGATCCGGATTTTCAGGACCATATGCCTTTAGCGCAACCGGGTGAGTTGTCACCTTTCAGTTCCACTTCTTTGACGTGGGACAGAAAATGGCCCGTCAAGCCGGACATTGTGCTGGAGGGTGGAAATCTCGTCAGGGCACCGGATAATTGTATCAGTATGTGCGACGATTTTTTACTACTGTCAACGGGGCATGAACCGACACGGAGACAGTTCGGTGCGATTAATGCCACCAGCGCAGCCGCCGCCCAAGCGGCTTGGATGGCGGCCCAAATACAGGCACGATATCCCGAGGCGTGGCCGGAGACGATTCGAGGCTTGATGATCCATTCGGCGGAGTGGCCGCTTGCTATGAAACGACAATTCCTGAATGCGAATGGCCGGGGGGAATACTCAAAATCCGATTATGGACGGCTTCTGCGCATTTGCGGTTATGGAGTTCCCAACCTTGCCAAGGCTTTGGCCTGTGCGTCGAATTCCCTGACACTCGTTTCTGAGGCGGAAATTCAGCCCTATACCAAGAAGGAAGGTCGTTCCGATTGTTCGACCAAGGACATGCATTTGCACCAGTTGCCCTGGCCGTACGAGATCCTGCTCGCATTGGGAGAAACCCCTGTGGCCTTGCGGATTACGCTTTCCTACTTCATTGAACCGGGACCGGGTGAAGTCGGCTGGAAGGATAAATACCGTTATGCCTCCCATGCCTTGCGGTTTGATCTTAACAGTACCGGTGAAAATGAAGAACAGTTTTTACGACGACTGAATGCTGCTGCCCGCGAGGATGGAGAACGTCCTGATAGTCAAAGTGGCAGCGAACGATGGGTGATAGGGGCTAAAAGCCGGAATACTGGTTCAGTCCATTCTGACATCTGGAAAGGCACGGCTGCCGATATTGCGTCCTGTAATCTGATTGGTGTTTATCCAGTAATCGGTTGGTGGCGTGAGCGGGCATGGCTTGGACGATGGGGCCGGAAGGCCAGATATTCTCTGATTGTTTCACTCCATACGCCGAACGAAAACATCGATATCTATACGCCGGTTGCTGTTCAACTGGGCATTCCTGTGGAGGTGACGGTGTGACGCTGACTTTGGTCTGTGCCAAAGACACCCTCATGCAGCAGACCACCGCAGAGTATTTCGATCGTGAACTCGGCTGGGAGTCCCTGTATGCCTGCAACAATAAGGGCTTCAGGCCTGGCAAGATATGGCATTGGTATGAACGCTGGGTTGACGTGGTGCGAAAACACTGCCGGGAAAGCGGAGGGGAATATAGGGAGAAATCTATATGAAACTGGAAACGCTCCTCTCCCAAATCGCCCTCGGTGAAGATTCCACCCGTCAGTTCAAGGCGGATGTGAAGAACGCCGACTCTCTGGCCTCGGAGATGGCCGCCTTTGCCAATACCAAGGGGGGTACCATCTTTATCGGCGTGGCGGATGACGGCTCTACGCCGGGGCTTTCAGGGCATGATGTGGCCCGGATCAACCAGCTCATCAGCAATGCCGCCAGCCACCTGGTACGCAGCCCTTTGGCGGTGCAGACCGAGAACGTGGGGTTGGAGAATGGCCGCATCATTATTATGCTGACGGTACCCAAGGGAATCGACAAGCCTTATTTCGATAAAAACGGGGTGATCTGGCTCAAGGCGGGGGCGGACAAGCGGCGGGTGAACTCCAAGGAAGAACTCCGCCGCCTCTTCCAGTTTACCCATCAATTCCACGCGGACGAGCTGCCCACCAAGGCGGGGATCGATAAGCTGGATAAGCTGCGCTTCCGGGATTTTCTGCGGGATGTCTATAAACAGCAGTATCCCGCTTCCACTTCCGAGCTTACCCGGCTATTGCAGAACATGAACCTGGCTACAGATGAGGGGAGATTGAATCTGGCAGGGGTGCTGCTCTTTGCGGAGCAGCCCGAGTGGATCGTGCCGCAATTTGTGGTTAAGGCGATCCGCTACCCCGGTAATAAAATCCACACCACGGAGTATCTCGACACCGAGGATTTTGCGGGGCCCCTGCCGAAGCTCTTTGAGGGGGCGTTGGCCTTTGTTATGCGCAATCTGCACAAGGTGCAGGCGGGCCGTGGAGTGAACGCTCCAGGAATATCGGAGATCCCCGAGACGGTTTTTGAGGAGTTGCTGGTAAACGCCCTGATGCATCGGGATTATCTGGTCAGTGCTCCCATCCGTCTCTTTGTTTTTGATGACCGGATTGAAATCATCAGCCCCGGCCATCTCCCCGACAACTTGACGGTGGAGAAGATCCGCACCGGGAACTCCAACATCCGTAACCCCATCCTCGTTTCCTATGTCGCCAAGGGGCTTCTTCCCTACCATGGTCTGGGTTCAGGCATAAAACGGGCGTTGGAAAAATGGCGGGATATCGATTTTACCGACGATCATGATGGCTGTCTCTTCACCGCTACGGTTCATCGCAAACCTTTGGAAGAGCTGGAGTTGGTAGAGACACGAGCCTTAACGGGTCAAATATCTACTTTATCCGGTCATTCCGACCCGATAGATGACCTTTTAAATGCCTTGCGTTCCGATCCGTCAGCAGGCTATACAGTATTAGCAGAACGACTTGAAGTGAGTGAGGCCACAGTAAAACGTAATATTCAAAAACTGAAACGACAAAATCGCATCCGCCGGATCGGCTCTAAAAAAACCGGCCACTGGGAGGTGCTTGAATGACCCCTTCACCCTATACCGAAGATACCCTTGTTCAGCAGACCACTGCGGAGTATCTGGAGCGTGAACTCGGTTGGGAGTCCCTGTATGCCCACAATAACGAAGATTTTGGGCCGGATAGCCTGCTGGGGCGGAAATCGGATCGGGAGGTGGTGTTGACCCGTATCCTCCGGGCCAAGCTGAAGGAGCTGAATCCGGATCTGCCGGACACGGCCTATGAGGATGCCCTTCGGCAGATTGTCACCGTCTCTGCCTCCCAGAGCATGGCCGCCACCAACCGGGAGAAGTATGATCTGATCAAGGAGGGCGTGCTGGTCTCTTTTCGTAATTCCAAGGGGGAGCGAGTGCGTCAGCGGTTGCGAATTTTCGATTTCCACGTTCCTGAAAACAACCACTTTCTCTGCGTGCGGGAGCTGTGGGTGCGGGGAGATCTCTACCGCCGTCGGGCGGATATCCTGGGTTTTGTCAACGGCCTGCCGCTGCTCTTCATGGAGCTGAAGAACGTCAATAAGGATATCCGCGTGGCCTACGAGAAGAACTTTCTGGATTACAAGGATACCGTTCCGCATCTCTTTCATCATAATGCCATGGTGGTGCTGGCCAACGGGGTGGATGCCAAGCTCGGCTCGCTTTCCAGCCGGTTTGAGCATTTTCACGAGTGGAAGCGGCTGGGGGAGGATCAGCCCGGGGCGGTGGATATGGAGACCCTGCTGAAAGGGGTCTGTGCCAAGGCCAATTTCCTGGATTTGGTGGAGAACTTCATGGTCTTCGACGACTCTGCGGGGGAGACGAGAAAGATTCTGGCCCGGAACCACCAGTACCTCGGGGTGAATCGGGCCATTGAGGCGGTTCGTCACCGCAAATGCCGGGAAGGGAAGCTGGGGGTTTTCTGGCATACCCAGGGTTCCGGGAAGAGCTATTCCATGGTGTTCTTTACCCGCAAGGTTCATCGTAAGCTGGGGGGTAACTTCACCTTCCTGATTCTTACCGATCGGGAGGATCTGGACAGGCAGATCTACAAGACCTTTGCGGGGTGCGGCGTGGTGGATAACGAAGGGAGCCCCTGCCGGGCGGCGAGCGGAGAACACCTCGTTCATCTGCTGGCCCGGCATGAATCGCATATTTTTTCCTTGATTCAGAAATTCAACCAGACCGTCCTCGAAGGAGAGGCCTACACAGAACGGGACGACATTATCGTCATTACCGACGAGGCCCACCGCACCCAGTACGGTACCCTGGCGCTGAACATGCGCAACGCCCTGCCGAATGCCGGCTATATCGGCTTTACCGGCACGCCGCTTTTTAAGAATGACGAGATTACCCGGCAGGTCTTCGGGGATTATGTCTCCACCTACGATTTTCAGCGGGCGGTGGAGGATAACGCCACGGTGCCGCTCTATTACGATGCCCGGGGGGATAAGCTCGGTGTGGCGGTGGGGGATCTCAATGAGCGGATCGCCGAGAAGCTGGAGGAGCTGGAGACGGATAACATCGATGTGGAGCAGCGCCTGGAGCAGGAACTCAAGCGGGACTACCACATCATCACTGCGGGAAAACGCCTGGATCAGGTGGCCCGGGATTTTGTGCAGCACTATTCCGCAGCATGGGAGACCGGCAAAGCCATGCTTGTCTGCATCGACAAGATTACCTGCCTTCGTATGCACAAGCTGATTGGGTTCTACTGGAACGAGAGAATCCGGGAGCTGGAGGGGGAGCTGCTTGGGGCTGGGGACGAGCAGGACGAACAGTACCGCCGCCGTCAGATCGAGTGGATGCGCCAGACCCAGATGGCGGTGGTGATCAGCGAGGAGCAGGGGGAGATGGAAAAGTTCCGACGGTGGGATGTGGATATCACACCGCACCGCCGGCTGATCAAGGAAGGCGTGGAGCTGCCCGAGGCCATGCGTGAACAGCCGCAGTTCCAGAACATGCAGCGGCTTTCACTGGAAGAAGCCTTCAAGGCGGAGGAACACCCCTTTCGCATTGCCCTGGTCTGCGCCATGTGGCTCACCGGTTTTGATGTCCCCAGCCTTGCCACTCTTTACCTGGATAAGCCCCTCAAGGCGCATACGCTGATGCAGGCCATTGCTCGGGCGAACCGGGTTAACGAGGGGAAAAACAACGGCATGATCGTGGATTACTGCGGTATCCTCAAAAACCTGCGTAAAGCCCTGGCGACCTTTGTGGGATTCGGGGATGGGGGGCATGGCGGAGAGGGGGAGGAGACCGAACCCGCCAGGCCAAAAGAGGAACTGCTGGGGGATCTTAGCGAATCCATCGGTTTTGTACGGTCTTTTCTGGAAGAGCGAGGAGCATCTTTGGATGACATTATCCAGAAGACCGGCTTTGCCAGAAATGCGGCGATTCTGGCGGCCAAGGAGGGGGTAAACGAAAACGACGAGACGAGAAAACGCTTTGAGGTGATGTGCCGGGGGGTGTTTTCGAAATTCAAAGCCTGTTTCAGCGTCGAAGGTATCAATGAGTACCGGAAGGACTTTGACGCCATCAACATCATCTACAAAAGCCTGCAGCAGGATCGGGAGCGGGCGGACATTGCGGACATTATCCGGCAACTGCATCAGGTGGTTGATGAAGCGATTAGAACCCAGCCGGATCGGGTAGCCCAGAAATCCGAGACCTACGATATCAGCAAGATCGATTTCGAGGGGCTGCGCCGGGAGTTTGAACGCAGCCCCGCAAAACGCACCACCGTGCAGAATCTGAAAACCGCCATGGAGCAGCGTCTCCAGCGCTTGCTGCAACAGAACCCCCTGCGGACCGATTTTCAGAGACACTACGAGGAGATCGTGGGGGAGTACAACCGCGAGAAGGATCGGGTGACCATCGAAAAGACCTTCGAGGCGCTTCTGCAGATCGTTAGAGACATGGATCACGAGGAGGGCCGGGCCGTACGGGAGGGGCTTGACGAAGAATCTCTGGCCTTATTCGATCTGCTGAAGAAACCGGATCTAAGCGCTCAGGAGATCAAGCGCATTAAAGCAGTTGCGGTAGATCTTCTCGAAACCCTGAAGGCGGAGAAGTTGAAGGTCGATCATTGGCGGGACAAGGAAGCCACCCGGGATGCGGTACGGCTTACGATCCGGGATTATCTCTGGAGCGAGAAAACCGGGTTGCCCGAGGCCTATTCAGAGGCGGAGGTGCGTGAAAAATCCGAGGCGATTTTCGTTCATGTTTTTCGGGCGTACCCCACGGTGCCCTCACCTTGCTACGCAGGCATGGCCTCCTGAAGAGATTCCTTTGGCATTGATAAGCTCTTGAATAGCTTGAATAGCTGGAATTGGCAGGGCGGAACAAAAGCCCCGGGGGCTTTTTCCTACCCTCCCACAATTTCGTTCAATCCTTCCAGGATGAGGGCCAGCTTCTCCGGGGAGACGCTACCGATTTTTTCCCGAAGCCTCCTCACAGATAGCGTGCGGATCTGGCTTATCTTCACCCAGGATTCTTTGGGAAGCACTCCCTCGGAAAGTTTCAGAGTCAGGGGAAATCCCGCCTGCTGAGGCTGGCTCGTGATGGCTACCGCAATGACGGTTCCCGACCGGGTATTGAAAACAGCGTGACTCAATATCAGGAGGGGGCGCAATCCTCGTTGCTTGCTCCCTATAACGGGGTTCAGGTCTCCCCAATACACATCGCCTCTTAGTATTCCGGCCATGTCTCATCCTCCCCAAAAAAAGCCTCCTCTGCCAGGGATTGTTCAAACTCAGGATCAAGTTTTGCGCACTCCCGGGCGAGCCGGCTCTTTTCCAGGCGCATGAGCTTTTCCTCCACCGCATCCTGAATGGCCTTGCTGCGGTTTGGATATGACCGGGATTGCACCAGAGAATCAAGCTTTTGTACGATTTTTTCGTCCAAAGTAATGGCGATTTTTGAGACAGCCATAACAATCACCTCCACGGTATGATATTACATCATACCGTTTGATGATGCAACGGGGTGCGGGAGTGCACCGCATACTTACGTGATAGTGACACGATAAAGGAGAGACTTCATGTTTGATAAAGAAATTTTGAAGAAAGTCTTGGTAAGCTACAAAAAAGATTTTGCTAAAAGGCAGTGGCCGGAAGAAAAGTACAAATGGGAAGCGGTAAAGAACTTTCAGGATAACTGGGATGTAAATGCACCAGATTTCGCGGGCATGCTTACCCGCTCCCTCTCAAAAACCTGGAACCTGCTCGCTTCGGCGAATAACTTCCCGGGGAAGATGATGCAGGAGTTTGCTGAGGCTGCGCCGGAAGAGGTGCGTGCCATGTTTCTTGAGCTTTTCGATGAAAGCACAGAGGTTTACGAGCGTATGGAGCGTTTTAAGATACGATCGGAAGAGCTTAGGGAGCAGTATAAAAAAGATGCGGCTCAGCACTATCAGAATGAAAACCCTATAAGCACATATTTATGGCTTCGGTATCCAGATGCATATTACATATATAAATTTACTGAAATCAAAGCGGTAGCCAAGGAGCTTAAGAGTGACTGTACCTTCAAAAGAGGGGCATACGCCGAAAACATCAGGAATTTTCTGGAACTGTACAACGGAATCTGTGGGGAATTGCAGTCGGATCATGAGCTTGCGAATCTTCTGAAGGCGCAGATTACAGAGAGCTGCTATCCGGATCCAGAGTTGCGCACCCTCACCATTGATGTAGGATTTTATATCAGCCGTGTGTATGCTGAGCAAAAAAATCCGCCCGAAGAGGGATGGTGGCCTAAGGATTACTCTCCGGAGCTTTCCGCCGCGCAGTGGCTCACTCTCCTTCAGGATAGCGAGGTGTTCCGTGCCAGCAACCTCGAAATTGTGAAGCGCATTAAAGACTATGGAGGCCAGGGAGTTATTGTCAAATCTGGTGTATGAGGGCTCAAGCGGCGTCCCTCCCAGATTGTTCCGTTACCGGTAATCCATCTTTAAAAACGACTCCGCGGATTATTTCTCCGAGGAGCTTGTAGCCGTTAAT
>Ga0334884_1000390_pt1 | contig 81796 bp, 72 predicted proteins | sample GraSluR1_MG_7_FD_207215 | JGI IMG/M metagenome (GOLD analysis project Ga0334884, IMG submission 207215) | Sludge microbial communities from methane-producing bioreactor in Wageningen University, Netherlands - Granular Sludge_12_05 R1 | ecosystem: Engineered > Bioreactor > Anaerobic >... | reverse complement strand
TCTGGCTGCAGCCAGACTGCTCTTTACCATCAAAAGAGCGCTCAATTCCGGATAGGCCAGCTGCAAAACATCACTCGTTGCCTGAACATCCTGGTAAAGAGTTTTGATATAGGTTTTAACTTGATCAGTATGATCCATGCTCAGAAGACCGTAAATCACCTGCAAATGGTTGACAAAATCATGGCGCTGAGCCTTGATTATCTGCATCATTTCCTGCAGATTATTGATATGAAGCTGCTGTATTTCCAACATATTTTCCTGTCGAGCAGCAGAATACATCTTCCAGCTCAAGGCCAGGGCTAATATAACAGCGGTAAAGATAACGAAAAACACCCAAGCCAGCAAGGTTTCAACGGAAAGATGGCCCAGCTCCATAGATAACTGGTAATAGAAGGCAAGTACTATTAGCAATACAGCCAGTAATAAAATCAGCAGCGACTTAGCGTAACGGTTCATCTGGATCACATCCAGAGTCGGAAGATTGAGCATATTTATTTCTCTTCGTTTTAAATATACAATTAGCAGGATTATAAAAATGAATTCCGGGATAGGGTATAGTACCTGGTAAATAACATGGCTGAAAGCCTCCTGTATACTAATATCAGTAATGGCCGTGATCAGATTTATAAACAAGAATTCCGTGAGGCTTACGCATAAGAAACCCAGTGTCACACTGATACATGAAAGCCATAAGTGGACTCTGGCAGCTAAAAAAAGAAGTATGGTTAAAAGGGGTAGTTGAATCAGTACATTCATTCCCGGCGGAAGAGGAAATGTTCGAATAATGCCGCTAATCAAGGCGTAGTAAAAGGCAATCAGGATAATGGTTTTACCCGAAGTCACCCTGACACCGGTTAAAGCTAAACCCAAATGGACTAATATAAGGGTTTCTGCGAATGAATGAATAATAATAACTAACCAAGGTGTGGTTTCCATGTCAGCCCACCTCGCATCCGATTCAAGTATCTGACTGCTTACTATCTGTCATATTTTAATCTTTATCCCTTATTGTTACATTTTATTAATAATTTGTAAACATAAACAGGAGAGCGATGACCGCCAAAGGGATGCAGCAATTGTCCCGTTGCTCTCGTTGCAAATCACTTCCGAATTGCACCTGGGTTTTCTACGCCCAAGCAGTCTTTGTTTGGGTTATCAATATGCTAAAGAACTATTATTGATCAGTACCTTGCATTTAATTCCTGCTTGCCGTTTAGGTCCAATTATAGTAAATTGTTCTAGTGACTATGAACTATAATTCGCAAGAGAAAAACTGCCTACAATTAGTGTCTCTCAGGTTCACACTAACCGCCTGCAGTCAGAAATAAATAAATTACCAGCGGGGACCGACAAACACCTGCATTTTCCATAACTGCGTGTCATACTTCCATTTAAACCCAGTGGGAAGTGAAAAGATCCGGAAACCCTAAGGATGAACCTGTCCCTTGACTGTTCTTCATCTATGGTATCCTATAATAAGTTATTTAAGGGGGATAATGGTTTGCCGGAAGCGGAACCAATCAATAGTAATTGGAAAAAGAACATAATGTTATTCTTGCTCAGCCAGAATATATCCCTTTTTGGTTCGTCTCTGGTCCAGTATGCCATTTTCTGGCACATTACTCTAACCACCCAATCGGGGATAATGATGACCATAGCCATCATTTGCGGGTTCCTGCCCACTTTTTTCCTGTCTCCCTTCGCCGGAGTATGGGTTGATCGCTATAGCCGCAAATTGCTTATTATTATCTCTGATTCAGGAATCGCAATAGCTACCCTCATTCTGGCCATTTTGTTTATATCAGGCTTCGATATGCTGTGGCTGCTCTTTGTTGTGTCGGCTGTAAGGGCTCTGGGAACAGCCGTTCAAATGCCGGCGGTCGGAGCCTTTATTCCCCAACTGGTTCCCCAGGATCAGCTCACCCGGGTAAATGGCGCCAATACCAGCATACAATCCCTGATCATGCTGGTTTCTCCCATGTTAAGTGCTGCCCTGCTGACTCTGGCCAGTATAGAGATAATATTTTTTATCGATGTAATAACCGCTTCCCTGGCAGTCATGATATTAATTGGGTTTTTAAGAGTGCCGCTTCATGCCAAAGCCTTGCAAAAGTCGGATATAGGCTACTTTCGTGACATGTATGCCGGCTACATCTATATCAGGCATGGTGATTATCTTAAAAAGCTTTTTCTATTTTGCGCTTGCTATTTCATTTTAGTGGCTCCGGTGGCCTTTTTAACCCCTCTGCAGGTGACCCGCAGCTTCGGCGCGGATGTCTGGCGTCTTACCGCTATCGAGGTCTCCTTTTCCCTGGGCATGATGCTGGGTGGACTTTTGGTAGCTTCCTGGGGTGGTTTTAAAAACAGAATTCACTCCATGATTCTTTCCATCCTGATTACCGGGGGATGCACCATTGCTCTGGGCGTAATTCCCATATTTTCTGTTTATCTGATATTTATGGGTATAGCCGGTGTATTAATGCCAATTTTCAACACCCCCTTAACGGTCTTATTGCAGGAGAGGGTGGAGTCTGATTATTTAGGGCGAATATTTGGCGTACTGACTATGATATCCAGTACCATGATGCCGATGGGAATGCTGATCTTTGGTCCCCTGGCGGATATGGTAAAAATAGAATGGCTGTTGATAGGAACCGGTCTGCTAATCGTGGCTGAAGGATTCCTGATGCTGAGAAGCAAAGTGCTGATAGAGGCCGGGAAGGTTTGATTGCTGCATTTCCGGACTGAGCAACAAAAAGTGCGTCCCCCTGTTCCCTATTGCTTTCCGTCCCAGCAGTAAGTGCATATTTTTTCTTTGTCAATACCGATGGCATCAAGCATATCATGAATGTTCTGGTACTTAAGGGTATCAAAATTAAGCTTTTTCCTTATGCAATTAACCATGCACTCATATTTTTCATGGTCCGGATCGCAGTACGCCTCAAAGGCTTCCGGTTCCTTGCCTTCCAGCTCAATGATTGCCCTTCTGGCTACCAAATCCATCTGGGAGCGGGAAGCGGAGAAATTCAAGTAGCGGCAGCCAAATACCAGCGGAGGACAAGCAGATCTAATATGAACTTCACGGGCATTGCATTTGTACAGCAGGTCAACTGTCTCTCTCAACTGGGTGCCGCGCACAATAGAATCATCACAAAATAGCAGCCGTTGTCCAGAAACCAACTCCGGGATGGGCATCAGTTTCATCCGTGCCACTAAATTTCTGACATGCTGATCCTGGGGCATAAAACTCCTGGCCCAGGTCGGCGTGTACTTAATGAAGGGCCGGCCGTACGGTACTTTGGACTGATTGGAATAACCAACGGCATGTCCGACCCCTGAATCAGGAATTCCGGCTACCATATCAATATCCACCTGATCTTTTTGGGCCATGGCCGCACCGTTCCTATAGCGCATAATTTCTACGTTCATGCCCTCATAGGTAGAGGAAGGGTAACCGTAATAGACCCATAGAAAGGCACATATTTTCATTTTATCCCTGGGAGGCGCAACCTGCTCCATGCCATCCGGGGTCAGAAACACAATCTCTCCCGGACCAAGTTCATATTCAAAGGCATATCCCAGGTTAGCGAAGGTGCAGGATTCAAAGGACACACAGTATGCACCCTCCTTGCGGCCCACTATCAATGGAGTTCGGCCCAGTTTATCCCGGGCGGCATAGATGCCCTGCGGGGTTAATAGCAGGATAGAGCAGGAACCCTCAATAATTTCCTGGGCTTTTACAAGACCTTCCAGGAAAGAATTCTCCTGATCGATGATTACCGATACCAACTCGGTGGAGTTAATGGTTCCCTTGCTGGTCTCCAGAAAATGAATGTGCCGATGAGTTAGCTCCTGGTCTACTATTTCATATAAATTATTTATTCTTCCTACCGTGCTGATAGCGTATTGACCCAGATGTGAACGTACCGTTAAAGGCTGAGGCTCCGTATCGCTGATACAGCCTATTCCCATCTTGCCTTTGGCTTTAGGAAGCTCTGACTCAAATTTGGCTCTGAACTGCGTAGTTTCAATGTTATGAATTTTCCTGTCAAAACTTTTTCCATTCCAGATAGCCATCCCGCCTCTGCTGGTCCCCAGGTGAGAATGGTAATCTGTGCCAAAATATACATCCGTAACACAATCTTCCTTGGATACAACTCCGAAAAACCCACTCAAAGCAGATACACTCCTTAATACATTTTGCGACTGTTGTTTTTGGCATTTTTAGAATTGCACTTTCATCACAATAATAAGGATACCGTAAAGCACCTCATACGTCTATAAGTTACAGGAAACGGGCAGCCAAGGGGGACGGTTCTGGCGTCAACCCTGGCTTCCACACCTTCACCTGACCGCAAGAGCCATCTCCCTGGCAGGCTAGATGTCAACTGGTTGAAACTGCGGGAGTTCGCTCAAGTTGTTATCCTTTAATCTGTCCGGCCTGGTTCGCAGATATTCGTAGCCGGTTGAAGTGACATGAATAAAGACCCCTGGGACAAAGATGATCCCATCTCGAATCATCTGGATAATCTCAAAAATCTGAAGATCTACCCCGGAATCGAACCGCAAAGAATGAATCCTCCCATTTTTACGGTACTGGGCCTGGGGAACCAGGTTCACCCGCTGAAGTGAACCGTCTCTTATCCGGTATTTAGCGTGGAAACAGGGCATACTCGACTCCTTGTCCGCCCCATCTCGGTAAACTAAATCTACCAATTCCCATGATTCAGGATCCCTGGTTCTGCCAACTAATGAAACGTTAAGAGAATGATTAACTGTGCCTACCCCTCCTGCTCCTGCCATAATCATGCCTTCCTCATCCAGGAGGATACTGGTATACAGTTGTGTCGGCCCGTACCCAACATAATAGTTGACATCACTGCCTTTAGACGTGAATAATTCCATGACCCGGGGAATAATATTGAACAGACCGGCGGTTTGGCTTTTTATTGACTGTTCCTGCTGCTGTTTTTGTGATTCTGCTATTGCGTATTCAGCCACCTCCAGGGCCACTACCCCGCCGACCATACCTAGAGGTCCTAAAGTAATGGTTCCTATGATGAAAGCCAGTATGTCTCCGGCTATGCCGGTATCCACATTAAACTTCTCTATTTCGGCATCCACCACCAGTTTATAATCGTTAATTGACGGACGGATCATGACCCGGCAATAAACATCGGCATCCGGAAAATAATCAACAAAGTATTCCAGCTCAATTACGCACTTTATTCCATCCTTTTGCCAGCTCAGATCGAAATCAGTGTATTTCCCTATCTGTTTCTCATTGGCATCTAGTACCGGCCGGTGCCCTTCTCCAAATATTGCGGGTATACCTTCGGGAAGTTTTTTGTAGAAGGAATTCCATTGGGATCTTTCAAAACGGCGCAAAACCGGCTGGCCAATACCCAGGGCAAAATCATTTCCTGCTCTCAAAAAGTTCTGGGCTTTATGAATGTTTCCCCGGGGCAGGTTTCTTTGGGCGATCTCAACTATCTCATCCGGAGTGGGAATCTGTCCATTCTTATACTCAACTACAAGATGCCCCTGCTCATCGAGTTTAATTGATTGTAAACTTACGTTCCCTATGCTGTGGTATAAAATGGTGTCATTGTTTTTATCAGGTTCATTCATTGAATAAAGCAGATATTTAGGGTCAATTTCTCGGTCATTCTGGTCTTTTACCAACAGCTGGCCCTCAGATGATACTTCCACCTTTTCCCCCACCAAATTCTGGGGCTTGCTGTAATACTCGACCGCAAACCCAGATGGCAGAGATCTGAGATCCAAACCCAGATTGCAGTAAATTCCATAGGCCGGGGCGTAATTATCACTGCTCTTGAGCTTCTTGAACTCAATATGCCTAACACTGTCGGCGGGAAGCAGATTAATATTAAACCTGTCCGGGAGTACAGCTTTTATGAAGTCGATTAAAGCAGAACCTAAATTCTTTTTTTCCACCATATTTCCCCAGCTGTTCAAAACCGCAGCGCTGTGGTGGTGAACAATGGGATCGCCCAGCTTTATTTCCTTGGAGTTTATTTCCATAGGGATAAATAAAACTATCTCGTAAAAATCTTCGCCAATATAGCGGGAATCACCATTGGCATATGTATGCATGCCTTCCAATTTAATTGGAATATGAGTCCTGATATCGGGCTGATTGCCGAGTAGAGACAGTATTCGCTCTTTGATTTCGGGCAGATGTTCATCCAGCCAGGGCTCAATCCTATCTAGTATTTTATCGACTTTCGGATAGAGCATTCCGCCGCCGGTAAGCCAGTTGTTGGCCCGGCAAAATTCCATCAACTGCTCCAATTCTGCCTCGGGCAGGACAACCAGGGCTTGAAGCAAGTAATCCCTCAGAGGCCCACGATGATCATAGCTGCAGTAATCCCGCAAAAGATATATTATCAGGTACTGATGCTCGGGAATATTCCCATCCAGCCAGTTGAACATGGGCACGGATATTTCCTTATACTCCGAGGCCAAGATGCCGGAGTTGTCCAGAAGACCGCTGGATTGCAAATAGCCCACAATTTTGTCAATATCGGCTTCTGAGACAGAAATGAAGGTATCAGCAAGAAGGGTTTTAAGGGGCCGATTATCGTCATATATAGCAGTATGGTACGGCTCCTCAATATCCAGATCGGTAGTATACAGGGCATTGTTTAGATGTTCTATAATTTGAGTGGAAGCGTCATTATAATTACTCTTAAGATAGGCGGCAAGCTGTTCGTTTTCCGGGTCGAAATCCCTTACCAGGGTATGGTTGGACAGCCATTTATTATTATCCAGGTAGTTGTAGATATCTTCCGAAATGATGGTATCAATGCCAGGTATGGCGGCAAAACAATGTTTGGCGATGGTTCCTTTGATTTTTATGGTGTATGAATCAACAGCAACCCCGTACTGCTCTAATATAACTCCAATAACAGGATTGTTCAACGTATTCTGGTTAAGGAAATTTCCTGATCTATAAGCCGCATCGAAAATTCGGGTAAGATAATCTCCGCCTATTAGAAACTCGCAGTCAAAACCGGTTATAACCCTTGATTGATCAGACATGTTTACCTCCTTCTTTAGACCACAATTCCGGTGAAAAAGGGCGCCAAATTTAGCTATTTACTGACATATTGGCATCTTAACCGATTTTCTAAATATTGACAAGCCACTATAAATACGTCTAGAGAAGATGCTTGCCATGTCATTCCATTATGCAGTGATCAATCAATCATCTGTTTTAGTTCGAAGCCTCTTAACTGCTGGTCTGAACGGCAACTATACTCAGTGCTCCATATTTTTCTCTTAAAAGAGGTTTTTCAATTTTTCCTGTGGGATTACGAGGGATTTCGTCAAATATGATGGCTTTCGGACGTTTATAACGGGGCATGGGAGCACAAAATTCTCTTATATCTTCTTCGCTGCATTGGCAGCCGGGTTTCAGCTCGATGATGGCAGCTGTAATCTCACCCAGTCGCTTATCCGGCAGCCCGATAACCGCAACATCCTTGATTCGTTTATGGGCACGCAAAAAATCTTCAATTTGTACCGGATATATGTTTTCTCCCCCGCTAATGATAACATCCTTTTTCCGATCAACTAGATAAATAAAGCCATCTTCATCCATCTGAGCCATATCTCCGGTATATAGCCAATCACCCTTTATGACTGCCCCAGTGGCTTCAGGATCGTTATAATAGCATTTCATAACCCCCGGTCCCCGAACCTGCAATTCTCCAACCTGTCCCTGAATGACCGGGAAGCCATTCTGGTCCGCAACCCTGACCTCCCAATTGTAGCCGGGTATGCCAATGGCCCCTACTTTGTGAATATTCTCAGTACCCAAATGGACGCATCCGGGGCCGATAGCTTCGCTCAGGCCATAGTTGGTGTCATAGAGATGATCCGGAAAGTACTGTTTCCAGCGACGTATTAAGCTGGGCGGAACCGGCTGGGCACCGATATGCATCAACCTCCAGCGGGCAAGATCATAGTCTTCCAGCTTCACATCTCCTCTTTCGATAGCGTCAAGAATATCCTGGGCCCAGGGAACCAGCAGCCATACAATGGTAATAGCTTCTTCCGATACGGTTTTGAGTATCCATTCCGGTCTGATTCCTCGCAACAGCACGGCTTTGCTTCCAGCCAGCAAACTGCCGAACCAGTGCATTTTGGCCCCGGTGTGGTACAGCGGCGGGATGCATAAGAAATTATCTTCACGACTTTGTCCATGGTGCATTTTTTCCGTATAGGCAGCAGCCATAAGGCTCTGGTGGGTATGCAAAATGGCTTTGGGGAAGCCGGTAGTTCCCGAGGAGAAATATATGGCCGCTTCATCTTCATCTGACAGTTCAATCCCCGGTGATTCAGAGGAGCAATTGGCAGTTAGCCGGTCATAGTTCTCAGCAAATTCGGGACGGTTTTCCCCGGCATAGAAAAGTGTCTTGACTGCAGGTATCTGCTGATATATCGTCTCCATTCGGTCAATAAATTCCGGTCCAAATATCAGGGCAATGCTATCCGACAAATCCAAACAGTATTTAATTTCCTCGGCTGTATAGCGGAAATTGAGGGGTACAGCGATGGCTCCGGCCTTGAGTATACCAAAATAAATTGGCAGCCACTCCAAGCAATTCATTAATAAAAGGGCTACCTTATCACCTTTATTAATTCCCCTCTTGAGCAGCAGATTGGCAAAGCGGTTGGCTTTTTCTTCAAAAACACACCAGGTCATTTCTCGCCGGTATTCCCCGGCCGGATTGTTTTCAATCAGTTCGTACTCAAGCCAGGTTACATTGTGACTTTCCTGGAGATCCATATTAATTTCGGTAAGGCAAGTTTCCCCAGCATAAAGCCGGGAATTACGCGACAATATTTCCGTGATGGGCATTCTCTGTTTCCTCCCGTTCTACCAGATCCATAGAAGTGTTGGTCCAGTCAGCAAAATATTCCGTACTTCGTAATAAAATCAAAAAGCACTACACCAAAATTATAAGGCGATGCCATTGCTTAAGCAACAATTTATTTAATAAGGCAGGAAGATGGTGGTAGTTTTCTTAGTTAGTTCCTCACTGAAGGAGCAGGTTTATCAATTAAATAACTCTTCAGGTGATAAGATTAATCATCCGTTAGGGCATCTTATAGAAATCCGGAGTGTTTTTTCGGGCCTAGGGTAATCTGCCCACAACCTTATCTGACACAATGTAAATATATGGACGATGATAAAACAATGAATATGGACAAAATATAACAGGCCATTTGGGAGGTGATACTAATTAAGAAATCAAAGCAATCAGCCAAGCAGATGCCAGACCCGAGTGCCCTTGATGGCATTCCTACTCAGAATCCTCATGCGGACTATGTGCGGAAAGACGCGGTATTCAAAGACCGCCGAGGCGTTAAAGACAGCCTCTAAGTTAAACAGGGCCCTTGCGGCCCTTGTTTAAGCTGTGACCCGTGCGGGTTGTCAATCAGACTCCTTCACTTGGATGAGCAGGGGACAGCAACCTTATCCACCAGTCAGCAGCAATGGTTGAGGGGGCCTCTGCCCTGGCCCAGGTTCAAGCCGCTCCCCAGTGCTTGGTTAATATAGACCTTGGCTTTTTGGATGCTCTGCTCCAGGGAAAAACCAGCGGCCAGATTGCAGGCAATGGCAGAAGAAAGTGTGCAGCCGGTGCCGTGAGAGTTGTTATTATCCACTCGTTGGGACCGGTACCAGTGTAATTCACCTTCAGAGTACAGCAAATCATCGGCAGCGGATTGCAAATGCCCGCCTTTGATCAGTACATGATTGTTTCCTGCCTTGGCAATGATCTCTGCAGCCATTCCCATATCTTTCTCATTGTTAACAGAAATGCCGCTCAATACTTCGGCCTCTGGTATGTTGGGAGTAATCAGGTCTGCCAATGGCATTAATAAGGTTCTCAAAGCCATTATGGCTTCATCCTCAAGTAATCTTCTGCCGCTGCTGGAAATCATGACCGGATCAACAACTACATTTTTGGCCCGGTATTCCTTTAATTTATCCGCAATCACCCGGATATTTTCCGTATTCAATACCATGCCAATCTTGACTGCATCGGGTGGAATATCGGAAAAAACACACTCCAGCTGTTGCTTAACGAATTGGGGATTCACCCTCATAATGCCCCATACCCCGGTGGTATTTTGGGCGGTTAGGGCGGTTATTACACTCATGGCATATTGCTTATGGGCGGTTATAGTCTTAATATCCGCCTGTATACCGGCGCCTCCGCTGCAATCCGAACCGGCTATGGAGAGAATCGTCTTCATTGGCCTTTTTCCCTCCTACTGAAAAAATGAATGTATATGCCTACAATCAGGTTGCCTCAGGCAGAATACCACTTGGTCAAGGTTCACCCTGTCACCACTAGCTCTGACAATGCATACATCTCTTTTACAGCAGGGTATATGTTCTTTGAGGCAAATATCGCTGATACCACAGCAATCCCATCAATACCGCTTCCCGCCAATGCCAGTATATTTCTCTGATTAATTCCCCCTATGGCTATCACCGGGATGGATACTGTATTGCAGATAGCCCTTAATGTATCATGGGATACCGTTTGGGCATCGGTTTTGGTGGAGCTCGGAAATACGCCTCCTACACCCAGGTAATCAGCACCGCTCTGCACAGCCCGAACAGCCTGCTGAACCGTTTGAACAGATACCCCCAGTATTTTATCTTTTCCGATTTTGCGCCGGACCTCACCGGCTTCCATATCCTGCTGTCCCACATGTACACCATCCGCATGGCATTCCATAGCAAGCTCAGCCTTGTCATTGATTATAAAGGGTATCTGATAGCGATCAGTAATTCCTTTAATCTCTCGCCCCAGTTTTAGCAGCTCATTATAAGCAAGATTTTTTTCTCGCAGTTGCAGACAGGTCACCCCAGCCTTAATGGCTTCCTCGACCTGATAAAGCAGAGGATAACCGTCCGACTGCTGCGGTGGGGTTACTGCATACAAGAGCATGGAAGAGTTATTTAACCTCAATCTTCATGCCCTCCTGCAGGGTTTGCCCATTCATTTTACTCATTTCATCGATGATATAAGTGGAATAGGATGATATTCCGGCATCGTTTTTCAGTACCCGGGCATGAGCCAACTCGCCGCAAAGACCCATAACGCAAACAGCGGCAGCAGCAGCTTCCGTAAGCTGCTCTTTATTGGCGGCACAGAATGCGGCAATCACTGCCGTCAGCATACAACCGGTTCCGGTTATTTTGGACATCAGTGGATGCCCATTGCGTATTATGTAGGCTTTATCACTGTCGGCTACAATATCTATCGCTCCGGTAATAGCAATAACTGCAGCATTCTTCCTGCTCAATTGCTGAGCCAGACGGATGGCATCCCCCAGCCTTTCTTCAGTAATGGAATCACTGACATCCGCATCGACTCCTTTGGTGGTTCCAATACCGGAAGATAGGGTCTTGATTTCGGATGCATTTCCTCTGATAACCGATATGTCAACTTGCTCCAGCAGGTTGAAGGTGGTTGTGGTGCGCAGCGATGAAGCTCCTGCTCCTACCGGGTCAAGAACCACCGGGTGGTTAAGCTGGGCAGCTTTTTTCCCGGCCTTCAGCATGGATGCAATGGTTCTCTCATTGAGGGTCCCGATATTGATATACAGCGCATCACAGATGGAGCTTATCTCTTCCACCTCATTCTGATCGTCCGCCATAATCGGCGCTCCCCCGCAAGCCATTATAATATTGGCACAGTCGTTTACTGTAACATAATTGCTGATACAATGTACTAGGGGAGTTTTAATTTTTACATTTTCCATAATGTACCCAAACACTTGAATTCCTGCCTTTCACAATTTAACCCTTACTTTCAATCCATAGTATCAAGATCTTCACCCCGGAGAATCCGGCCCACATTTCGGACCGCACACATTTTCCCGCACATGGTACAGCTATCCGCCTCTTCCGGTTCGGAATCAGCCCGGTATCCTCTGGCTTTTTCTCCATCCAGGGCCAGATCGAACTGTTTCTCCCAATCCAGCTCCCTGCGAGCCTCACTAATCATGAAATCCCATTCCCTGGCACCGGGAATGCCTTTGGCAATATCCGCTGCATGGGCGGCGATTTTAGCAGCTATAATCCCTTCTTTCACATCTTCAAGGTTGGGGAGTCTTAAATGCTCGGCAGGGGTAACATAGCAGAGGAATGATGCTCCACAGGCGGCTGCCACCGCACCGCCAATGGCTGCCGTTATATGATCATAACCTGGTGCCACATCGGTAACCAGGGGGCCCAGTACATAAAAAGGTGCGCCCCGGCACAGGCTTTGCTGGATCTCCATGTTCGCCTGAATTTGATTTAATGGCATATGGCCCGGACCCTCAACGATAACCTGAACATCTTGCTCCCAGGCACGAACGGTCAGCTCCCCCAGGGTCACCAGTTCCTCAATCTGGGCAATGTCTCCCGCGTCCTCAATGCATCCTGGTCTGCAGGCATCTCCCAGGCTAAGAGTTACGTCATACCGGCGGCATATCTGTAGAATTTCATCATAATGCTCATAAAAGGGATTTTCCTGCCCGGTCAATTCCATCCAGGAAAATATCAGGGACCCTCCCCGGGAAACTATGTTGGTATGGCGTTTGAACTGCTGGAATCGTTTGGCTGTAGCTCGATTTATTCCGCAGTGAATGGTCATAAAGTCCACTCCATCTTCCGCATGCATTCTCACTATATCAATCCATTCTTCGGAGCTAATAGACTTCAGAGTCTTACGATAGTATAATACTGCATCGTAAATGGGAACCGTGCCGATCATAGATGAGCATTCATCAATGAGCTTCTTCCTGAAGCTGCGGGTATTGCCATAAGAACTCAGGTCCATAATGGATTCTGCCCCCATCTTAACTGCCATCATCACCTTGGCAGTCTCAACCTCCAGGTCCAGGCAGTCCTTGGAGGTTCCCAGATTTACGTTGATTTTGGTTTTTAACCTATTCCCGATTCCATATGGGTTAAGACATTTATGATTCTTATTGGCTGGAATTACTGCCTGACCCTTGGCCAGCAAATCCATTAATTCTTCCACCGGCATATGTTCATAATCGGCTACCGCCGCCATCTCCCTGGTAACCATTCCCTTTTTGGCCGCCTCCATTTGGGTAGTATACATTTTACTCTCCTTTCCCCTGGACAAAAAACAATGCCTTCCTGGACTAAACCGGGAAGGCATTCATATAAATTAGCAATAATTTATAGACTCACTATTTCCCTACGTTGGCATTATCCACATCAGGTTCAAGGGTCGAAGTTTGATTACTTCCTCTCAGCCTGCTCCACAAGCTCCCCGTCTAGTAGTTCTTATTTAATTGTTAATGAAATATAGCATTTTCAACTTAAATCTGTCAAGCTTTTATGGAATTCCATCAAGCTTCTCCGCAGTTGCTTGCACCGCTGCGATTAGTAGTATTTCGTAGTATTTATAATCTTCTGTCTGTTTTTTTGTATAGAAACCCTGCCCCTTAAAGAAAGCGGAGTACATGATTTCAAATGGATTTATAGCAACAGTAATATAATTTATCTCCTATTTATTTTAGCAAGGGACATGAACAGCGGAAGCATTTGCCGTCTTCTATGTTATTCAGACTGGCGCAGGCGCTGCAGAAAATTATGCTGTCTGCTGATTTATCATATTTCTCCAGAGAGTTTAAACCCTTGTGATGACGCACCTTATCTCCAATCTTATAATAATTGTACACCGTATCGTCATCTTCGCTGCTGAGTTGGTGCATCCTGCCGTTGTCTTTTTTAATAAACACCGTATACTGTTGGTAATTAACCCAGTAGGCATCATCCCCGGACTGTCGTTTGCGCCTTTTGTGCTCAACTTTTTTATCAACTACTACCCCGTCCCAGGTCTTGCTTCTAATTCTGCCTACAATCTGGGACAGGGCTATAAGCATAAACATTCCGCCAATAGCCAGACCTATATAAAGAGCTTCGGGATTATCCATTTCCGGACTGTTTTCGCCGTATATATAAAAAGCAACTATAGCTATTACAGCCAGTATGGAGGCAAAACTTAATGACCACACTTTGGTATTGCGCATATACCTGGCGAAAGCTGGATCATTGATCAGGGTTGAATAACCGATTAGAGTCCTGGCTCCCAACTCCGGATTTTCTGCTGATTGCGGCATAGGGCTGCCGCAATCTGTACAGAATCGAATATTTTTTGCGGAATCTGCTCCACATTTGGGACAAAGCATAAACTTCCTCCTGCATAAGGATATTGTTATTATTAGCGTCCTCCGTAGCTGGAACCGCCGCCTCCGCCGCCTCCGCCACCGGAGAAACCACCACCTCCGCCGGAACCGGATGATGATTTGCTTACCGCCTTCTGAGCGGATTGCAGAGAGCGTTCAAAGGAGTTGCCGATACCTTCAAAGGAATTATTTAACGTGTTTATTCCGCTATAGCTCCCATAGTTCATCCAGCCATAACCGAATTTGTAATCTCCATCCTGCATATTAGGAAATACCACTTCCAACTGTTTTATTACTTCTTTCGCTACTCCCAAGCTAACCGCATAGACCAGGTAATGTTCCCATATAATCAGGCTGGGAATTTCATGCCGCTGCATTTCGGAAAAATGCTGCAGGAATTTCTTGAAAGCCTGCCAGCGCACATAATCTTCCTGCCCGGAGATTGATCGCCGCTTGAAAAAGCGGGGTATTACCAGGAATATGGTACCTGCAATTATTAGGGCATATCCTATGACACCTATCTTTGCTGCCAGCAGACAGCCCAGGAAAAATAGAGCCACTCCGCCCAGTACCGTAATAAGGTGCATTCTGCCTTGATCATCAAAAAATTGGTATTCTGCTGCCCGGGCGTTTACCCCGGATGTCCACCGCTTCCAGAATTGATAAAATGACTCCCCATATTTTTTGGCATATTTCTCTATATCAGTCAAGTAAATGTAGGCATTGCCTCCGCCTATATCATTCTTAAGGTAATCCATCAACTGCTTCTCATGGGGTTTCAGTATTGCTTCCTCGGGTTTCCTTAGGGCAGCCGGTTCCGGTGCCGGCATGAAACTGAGCCGGTAGGTGCTAACGGTTTTGGTACCCAGCAATTTTCTTTCCTGTATGCTATCCTCTTCCAGATAGAGAAATTTGCGCCGGGCCAGATCCATTATAGTAGCAGTAATATCCCGGGCTTCCATCTTCTGAAAGTTCCATAATATGCTGAGTTCAGCCGGACTGTAGGAAGCCGGCAGTTCCCGATAGTAGTCGCCTTCAAAACTGGCTTTATGCCTGCGCCCATGTCTAAGCCAGAGCCATATTACTCCAAGCAGAGCGCCCAAAACTATCCCTGCTCCCACTCCGTACTCTGCTCGGGCCAGCAAGCGCTGCTGGTTGGCATCCCTGGCCCAGCCTTCTTCCTCGGCTAGGATAGAATCAAGACCGGCTTGTCCTGAATAAGCCTCAGCCGGTGCTGCTGTAAATAGGGAAGCCGGCATGGCTACCCGTCCCTCTAAAAATGTATAGGCGGGCAGGTTATTAACTGACCAGACTACGGAATCAGGCCCGGCAAAATTTACTTCCCCGCTCAAAGGACCGTGTCCCCAGATGCGAATATCTTCTCCCTGCGCAAATTGTTCCGCCCCGGCCGGCAGCTTTAAATTCACCTGAACCCGGCCAATTTTGTTGCCATTGGCTTCCCCGATAAATTTACGGTACAATTCTGCCGTATCACTGTGAATTCTTACTGCGTTTATGACTCGGTATGATACATCAAATGTGCGGACCTGGTTTTCAGCGTATATACTCCAATCGACAAGTAAGTTATTGCCTTCGCTCCTGGTCAGATAAGTACCGGGTGGTCCGTAATCTGTACCGGGATTAAATTCATAGGGCTGTCCGTTTTCACTTACTTTCACTTCCGTGATGGGCGTATTTCCTTGGGGTATTTTTACATAAAACCCGTTCCATTGCCCGGAAAAATCAACGGTAATTCTTTCTGTTACCTGCATGGACGCATCCGGTAAAGCCTGTACATCTACCAGTACCTGTTCCATGCTGAGGGAACGATCAGCCAGGGCTAGGCCGGACATTAAGCTAAAGGCCAATAAACAGCCCAGAAGCATGCTCAAGCAAGGGATTCTAAATTTAAGGGAAAATGCACTTCTTTTCATTCAGGAATCTCCTTTAAAACTCTACCTTCACAGCTTGACGGGCTTCAGTTTCACCCTGCAAGGTAAAATAATCCACCATCTGAAAACCCAACATACCGGCAAAGAGATTATTGGGAAACAGTTCTATTTTAGTGTTGAATTTCTGTACCGTGTCATTATAGAACTGACGGGAAAAAGCAATCTTGCTTTCCGTGTCGCTGAGTTCTGCCTGCAATTGCAGGAAATTAGTGTTGGCTTTCAATTCCGGGTAAGCTTCCGCCACCGCAAACAATGACTTCAAGGCTCCGCTGAGCATATTTTCCGCCTGGGCCTGCTCCCTTACATTCCCAGCCGCCAGGGCCATATTTCTGGCCTGGGTAACCTTTTCCAGGGTAGCCTGTTCATGCTGGGCATAACCTTTTACCGCGGCCACCAGGTTGGGAATCAAGTCGTAGCGGCGCTTCAGCTGGACATCTACTTGGGACCAGGCATTCTGAACCCTTTGCCGCAATTGTACCAGACCATTGTACATGCCGATTAGAAATACAGCCAACACAACCACTAAAATCCCCATAGCAATCAATCCGCCTGTCATTTTAGCTCCTCCTTTTTTCGATTATATTAGACAACTAATGTTTACGCCCCCTTGCATTTGCTTACATAAACATGGAAAAACCCTCAATTTTCCGGGGATCACGGTTGATCCGGATTCCGGCTGCCTCAATAGCTTTCGGCACCCCCTCGAAATTATTTATAATAATACCGCCGTTCTGATTGGTAAACCATAAATAAGCTGGTTTACCCCAGGGGCCGGATATTTCCAGCCCTCCGTAAGATGCTGTGGCCGATAGCAACGCACTGCCAGCGGGTTGAGTTGAGGTACGCCCTCCTATTATTGACAAAAAGGCCAGGGCCAGGAATAGTTTGCGGAACCAGCCGGGATTCCGCAGGGACACCATGTTTACCGCTGCTATATCATTATAGCGAAATTCCCTTATACCTTTAAAGCTAATCAGATATAAGGCTTCAGGGGTAAGCTCTATGCGGTAAGATGAACTCCAGGCATTATAATAGAATAAGCTAACGCCAAATAAGGCCAGAATCCACATTACCAGGGTTATAGGCCACATACCCATCACTGCCTGGGTGGTTCCCCCGTTTATTAAAAAGGGCAGTCCATAAAAAGGCAGCAATAGTATTAATGCCACCAGATCCCCGGCCAGCATGCTGCCGGTAGAATAGGATATATCCCCGGCTTCCTTTTTACGGCGCGGCAGGAATATATATATCCCCAGGCCTATAAACATAATTCCGATCCCCAAATTGCGATATGGATTATAAAGCCATCCCGGAGCTACCCGGTAGGGTTTGGACATGGCTGATATGCTGATGATGTAATTATGGTATTCCAGCAGATAATAACCGGCGTCACCTTTTTCGCTGATGCTGATATAGACCTGATTTCCTTCTTCTGGAATAAGCCCCCACTGGGTATACGGAATTTCATTGGGTTTAAAAAAGACCTTAACCGGTCCGGCAGGCTTCCAGAAGGAATCTTTATCCTCATCACTGACCCTATTGCCATATGACGAAATACCGTATTGACCTATACTAGCCAATTTTACCTGGTCCAAGAACTCCCCCCACTGCCCGGAATCCAGAGGCGTCACCTTCCCGCCGGTTTTTTCATTTATATAATCTGACCGGGGCAATTTATTTAAACGCCGATTTTCTTCCGATACATATCCGCTGATTGATTTCAGTTCGTCAGCCTGCTCCTGTTCCCAGTCTACTGCAGTTAAACTAAGCATAGCGGGAGCCACATAGAAAAACAATGCTAGACCAATTAATATGCTGAACAGCAGGGCCATACGCCTCCATAGTTCCATCCCCCCTGAAGCAACCGGCATGATAAAATCCCCCTTTAATAAGTCTGAGTTCGGTCATCTCCAATATCGTAATAATTAGGACACCACTTTATTATTGTCTGAGCCGCCTTAGCCCGATCTATCTGTTCCAGGGCAGTCATTCTGTAATATTCAATGGTTCCGCTGGGATTTATCACTAAAACGCTCCCACACCCCGGCGCAAAATAAACCATTGAGTAATAATCTGCCATATGATTATCTTCCCGTACCATCAGGCAATCTTCAAAAACCTTAAAGCCCAGGTCAAGATCAACGCCCATATCTACAACTGTCCAGACAATCTGGCCGGACTCATCCTGGTAGTTCCAGGTCTGGCCGATGCTTAAATTATTCTTCAGGACCGGCATAATCTCATAGGGGGTTTGATCCAATATGTAGTAGGTTCCATCCGCCCGCTCAACATAATGAAAACCATAACCGAACTCCTCTCCGCCATCTACGCCGGTTTCCACTTCACTCACTCTTACCGCTTCATTGGGAACCGCCTGCCCGCTGACGCGTTCTACTATTCCCGTAGTTCCATCCGGATAGTTTACATAAAAGCTGCATTTCAAGCCTGGATCTGAAAGATAGGTGGAAGCCCGGGTTAGATCAATATCTCCCAGATTACCTTTCTGCCCAACGGCATTAGTGTTCCCAGCACCCTGGTCAGCTGTTGGCATTAGGGTCCCATTGGAGGATGAAGGCGCAAAGGTTTCGGCCTCCGGCTCCTTTCCCCGGTCAAGCCACCAGTAAAGTGCTCCTCCCCCCAGGAATAGAACCGCCAGCAATACAAGCATTATCAGTAAAGCACCTTGGTTGCCGCTCCCCTTGCGGCCTAATTTTTCTGACGGGCCGGACGGAAACCTCTGGACGGAATCCTGACCCGGTTCTAAGGTTGGGTACTGCCGGATCGGGGCAGGTTGCTGCTGATTAACAGCGGTCGGAGTTTCAACCGGATTTTGAGTTGTTTGCCCGGCAGATGTCTGGGAATCAGCTTCAGCAGCTGGCATAGAGGTGATATCAAAACCGCAGTCACCGCAAAACCTATCCGCTGCTACCAATTCGGCTCCGCAATTCGGACAAAATTTCATATTATTCACCATGCATCACCACTTTTCATATTGGCGTCCCGCAATTACCGCAGAATTTCTTGCCCGGCCTGATTTCGCTGCCGCACTGACCACAGAACTTTGCTTTCGCTGCCTTTGTCTCATTCTGTTCCCTGGGAGCAATTGATTTGGCACCTGCTTTTTCCAATGCCTCCATCCATTTGACCAGTGTCTGCTGAAGTTCGGGCAGGGTGCTGGCCTGATGCTTAAAACGGGTATCGCTATTAGGAGCAATTTCAAAAGAAAACAGATGATTGGCAAATCCGGTTACTGCCAGGAAAGCCCGGGAAAGCATACGTTCTTCTCCCTCCCTCAGAGTGCTGGCCTGCAAACTTATCGACCCCATCCAGCTACTGATAAATTCTGTGCCCATTATCCTGGATCTTTCAGCCAGGGTTATAACACCTTCATTACTGGTAACAAAACCTATATCCTCTATCTCCTTGATATGTTCTGGCTTTAAGGCGATTTTGCTGTTTTTAAGCCCTGGAGTAAGCTCAAAGATGGTAGGCAAGAGCCAGCGTTTATCTCCGCTGGCCAGTGCACGTTTCAAAAGCTCTACATAATCCCCGGTGCTTAATGACAAATCTACCCCGCCGCGGTAATCCAGCATGCTCTCCATATAAGCCCGACGATAAATATCTATACAGTGGACCGCACAGACCAGAACCTCTATTTCCATGATACTGGGAAACACCGGTTTATAACCTGCCATGCCCTGGGAGGCATACGACCCGGTCCACCATTCCAGGAAAGCTTTCCAATTCGGGAACAACAAGAGCAATATCTCTCCCTCAGAGTTTATATACTGTGCCAAAACCCTTTCATCTTCACTACCCAACAATGCGTAGTATTTGTCTTCGGCTATACTACCGCCGCCGCTATTGAACTCGATTTTGAAATTCGGTTCCAGTAACCTCTCGGCCACCTGTCCCAGGCTGGGGCTCTCAGCCAATGCTTTAAAGGCTTCGGAAGGAGTGCTGATGGCAGCCTGCTCAGCATTATAACGAAAAGGCGATAGATTGTTCCCGCCCAGCCCCGAACGCCGGTACAAATGGTCAATATCACCGGGCATCAGCTTAAATATTTCCGGATTACCTTTTATCAATTGCTCACTGTTCATTTTGATCCTCCTTGGCTTGTCTTGCTAATTATTAATAGTCGCTTCTGGTGAACATATCTGTATTTGGTCCTTTTCATACAATTTTATCACTATAGTATATCATTCGATTGCTAACAGCCATAATTCCTTTATCCCATTGGTGCAAAACCATTGACCGCATCGGACCAGCGCTCCAGGAACCTGGCCGGTATATAACTGCGAACTTGTCCCTGTGGATCATAGTATGTTAATATCACACCCGTTCCCTCCGAATTCGGAGTCATGAGGACTTTATCCTTCAGTAAGGAAGGATCTATAACCTCTCCTTTAGGGGTTACATACTGCATCTGCCCCCCTGACCCGGTCCTAATTCTCACATCAACCAGATTCTGATTAGAAATGCGGACAGTTGTAGTATTAGTATACTCGTATCCGGGTACCCCTGCTTTGGGCGGGGCAGCATATACAGCTCCGTTGTCTCCTGCTACTAGTTTGTTGGCCTCCATGGTTTGCCTTACTCTATCCATATCCATATTTATGTGAGCATAATTATCTACCTCGACTTGTTTGCCCGCCTGGCCGTAATAGTCATTTACTTTCGGCAGGCTGCTGCTGACCGGGCCTTCATCCTTCCCCGGAATTTTACCACCCGGGTCGGGTCCATCTCCGCCGCTGCCAGAAGCAGGTTTTCTTGGCCCATCTGGACCATCCGGGCTGCTGGGAGTTGTTTTACCAACTCTATCAGAGCTATCCGAACTCTTGGGAACTCCCTCATCAGCAGTTGTCTTCCGGGTTCCATCAGGCATATTATCACTGCTGCCTGAAGCAGTTTTCCCTGTTCCCGGGGCATCCGATTCCTTCCTGACAAAGGGAGTTTTTTCGGTCCCTTCAACATCCGGGCCGGCAGAAGATGTCTTGCCTGATCCTTTGCCCAGGTCGTCGGCTCCGCTACCGGCGGTCTTGCCTGATCCTTTGCCCAGGTCATCGGCACTGCTGCCGGCGGTCTTGCCTGATCCTTTGCCCAGGTCGTCGGCTCCGCTGCCAGCGGTTTTGCCTGATCCTTTGCCCAGGTCGTCAGTGCTTCCAGATACCGATTTGCCGGCTCTAGTGGCTATGTCGTCAACAGATCCGGCTGCTCCCCGACCAGCTCCCTTAAATACTTTTTCCATGGACTCTTCTGCGGCGTCTCCGGCCAAATCCGTTAATCGTTTTTCTATCTGCCCCAACATCTCCTCTGCGCTTTCCTTGCTTATCATCCCCAAACTGCGGCTGGCAATTTGATCGGCTTTCATTATCTTCAGCAGCGCAGTTTCAATAAAGTCAGCAGCCTTGTTGGTAAATACCGGGAATTTCTCCAGCATTTCTCCCATTATTGCCCCACCGGCCTTTCCAGCCAGCCAGCCTATTTCTTCGCCTAAAATGGTAATGCCGAGTGCTTTTGAAACCGCCACAAAATCAGATTCTCCTTTTTCTATGGATTCCTGAATTCGAAGCATAGCTTCAGCTACTGTAAGGGTTCCATCCATCACTACCCCACTTACGGTAGCAGCACCTCCGCTTGCCGCTATAATCATAGTGCGAGCAGCAAGACCCAGCCAGGAAATACTCCCGTCTTCTTTTTGAGCAGTGACAACTTCCTTGGCCATGGCTGCATTAGCTTTCAGAGCGGAGCCGATATCCTTATACCAGGGCAGCTCTTCCCATCGCTCACCAGTATCAGCAGCGGTTTTACCCAATATGCGATTGTCGATTACCCGCCTGATTTTATCAACTTGTTCCCGGTCCAGTTCTTTACCGGCCAACATGTCATCTTTTAACTTCTGAATAGCTTTATCAACGTCTCCCGGGCCGCCGGGCTGACCGATATTATATTTATCAGCGGCTTTCTGCATTTGTTCCAGCTTCTGCCAGTCGTCCATATTTTGTTTAATTGCTTTGCTGGTAGCATCCTGACGTTCAGCCATTTTCTCCAAATCAATAGCTATCCGCCTTTTGTCCTCCGCCAGGTCATTCTGCCAGCGTTCAAAGTCATCCGGGTTAAACTCGTTACCGGATTCGGTATTGATCCATTTTCCTTTAACCGCATCAAACTCCAATTCATATGGCCGACCATCAGTTTTTCCTACCAGCACCTGAGTCTCACCGTGCCGGGGGCCGGTATATCCCTTTTCATATTCATAACTGCTGGTTTGACCCGTTTCGGGGTCAGTGTAGGTAAATGAATCATTATCACCCGCCTTCACTGACTGGTCAGCAGGTGGCTGGGATGAATCTCCCCCTCCAACATCATGTTTTTCCAGGGTATTCATGGGATCTTCCGGACCTATAACACCGGAAGCACTTGATGATGGTCCGGATGGAACCTCCGGCTCCCCCTTCGGTATCTCATCTGTCCATGGTTTGGCCCCGTATTTTTCTGCTGTACGCGGGTAAGGCTCTCCTAATTTGGGCTTGACCGGAACCCATTTAGTGCCAAAAGGTATCACTTCCCCTTCTCCAAAGGGATCCTGCACAGCTACATTAAAGGGATTGCCATCCCCTTCAAAAGGATTCTCACTCCAATGCCGCCCATCCCGGTTATAGCCATCCGCGTTATAACCGCTCCAGTGGTAACCGTCTTTTCCATAACCCTGCCGGTCGAATCCCCAGGGATCATAACCACTGCGGTTATAGCCTTCGTAATCAAAGCCTTCCCGGTCAAAGCCATCCCGATCATAGCCGTCTTTATTGAAGCCCTTTTTATCATATCCATATTCGTCATAACCTTCTTTTGATTGGCCTTCCCGGTTATGACCATCCCGATTGTAGCCCTCTCGGTCATAACCGTCTTTATCAAAGCCTTCCCGATCATATCCATTATGGTCCAATCCCTGGCGATTATATCCATCCCGGTCCCATCCGTCCTTGTCGAAGCCTTCCCGGTCGTATCCCTGCTTGTTATAACCTTGGGCATCATAACCACTGCGATTGTATCCCTTGCGGTCATAACCATTTACGTCATAACCTTCACGATTATATCCTTCGGCATCATATCCGCTGCGTCCATAACCGTCCCGATCATATCCGGCTTTGTCGAAACCTTCTTTATCAAAGCCTTCTGGGTCAAAGCCGGATTTGTCATAGCCCTCCCGGTCGTATCCGGCCTTGTCAAAGCCCTCTCTGTTAAAGCCTTCCTTGTCATAACTGGCCTGGTTATACCCCTCTTTGTCAAAACCATTGGCATCATATCCGGCTTTATCGAAACCTTCTTTATCAAAGCCTTCTGGGTTAAAGCCGGATTTGTCATAGCCCTCCCGGTCGTATCCGGCCTTGTCAAAGCCCTCTCGGTTAAAGCCTTCCCTGTCATAACCGGCCTGGTTATAGCCCTCTTTGTCAAAACCATTGGCATCATATCCGGCTTTATCGAAACCTTCTTTATCAAAGCCTTCCGCGTCAAAGCCGGATTTGTCATAGCCCTCCCGGTCGTATCCGGCCTTGTCAAAGCCCTCTCTGTTAAAGCCTTCCTTGTCATAACCGGCCTGGTTATACCCCTCTTTGTCAAAACCATTGGCATCATATCCGGCTTTATCGAAACCTTCTTTATCAAAGCCTTCGGCATCAAATCCGGATTTGTCATAGCCCTCCCGGTCAAAGCCAGCTTGGTCGAAGCCCTCTCGGTTAAAGCCTTCGGCATCATATCCGGCCTGGTTATAGCCCTCTTTGTCAAAACCATTGGCATCATATCCGGCTTTATCAAATCCTTCTCTATCGAAGCCTTCCGCGTCAAATCCGGATTTGTCATAGCCCTCCCGGTCGTATCCGTCCTTGTCAAAGCCCTCTCTGTTAAAGCCTTCCCTGTCATAACCGGCCTGGTTATACCCCTCTTGGTCAAAACCATTGGCATCATATCCGGCTTTATCGAAACCTTCCGCGTCAAAGCCGGCTTGATCATAGCCTTCCTGATCGTATACATTTTCACCAGTAATGTCGGAGGCATCTGCAGGGGATTTGTGCCCCTCTGTTCCAACCGGGATTTCATCTTCCAGCGCGCTGGTGTCAATAAGAATACCGCTATCGGTATTATCTATTAATACATCTGATCCTTGCCTTATTACACCGGCCTCCTCTTGTGCTGTTTCTATTATTAGGCCGGGCTCTGTCTGGACCAATATTGCCTCCTCATCTGCCGTCTCTATTATCATTTCCGCTTCAGATTTGACAAATATCCCCGCTTCTTCTGCGGGTTCAATCAATATTCCATCCCTTCCAGGGACAGTAATGGATCCCTGTCCCATCTCATCCGTATCAATGATGATTTCCTGGACAGTTATTATTCCTTCTCCCATCTCGGCTGTATCAATTATAATTCCCGGATCAGATTCCGGACCAGATACATAGACTTCATCACGCCTTTTGCGACCTAGCTGGGTAGCCTCCTGCGCAGGCCTTCCGGGGTAAGGTCCTCCGTTACCCGGTACCGAACCGCCGCCGGGAGATAAAGGAGTTCCGCCGCTAGGGGTAAATCCGCCTCCGCCGCCTAATCCTGCCAGTGCACCCAGAGCAGTAGCAATCAATCCGGGTACCGCAACCCCTACAATAGCTTCAGTAGTATTGGAAGGGCCGGGTATATTCCCTACTGAACCAACACCGGCCGGGCTTTCAATATATCCTCCCCAGGGTGAAGTTTTTCCCCCTCCGTGAATATTATCAGCTGAACCACCAGTAATTTCAAAGTAGGGAGTAGCCCTAACCTCACCCATTCCACGTCCTCCGGATTCCCCATTTTGAGCCCATGTTGCAGGGTCCGAATCAATAACTGTATACGTCCCAGCCGGAATTACAACGTTTGGGGTCACTTCCCAGTAAGCATTTGGCACCCCCCCTTGACCTGGACGAGTGCTGACCTGCCAGGGACCATATACTGTCCCATCACTATGCTGTAATGCAATAGTACCAGGGGCGGCCCCCTGAGCATTATTCCAGTGATAGGTGCATATGTAGGTTACAAGATGGGGACTGCTAATACTAAAAACAGTAGGAGCGGTGGGCCCATTATAAACCCCAGCAATATTCATGGTATCGGACACCGCAACCGGGTCGCCCAGGGGTATGCCGCTAACCATGGATTCATTTCCCGTGACTGCTTCTGCATCTGTCTGCTCTTCTGGGACAGGTTTATCGATTTCAGGCGCAGGCTGGCTGAGCAAACCATTACTTTCCAGACCATCCAGCACTTGCTGGGCTATGATTTTAGCTTTTTGAAAATCGGTACTGCTGCTATTCCCCGACTGATAAGTCTCAACCGTTATAAAATAATCCGGCAGTATAACTCCAACTCCATTGCCATCTGGCATAGTATATTCTCGCACCTCACAACCCTTCATCTTGGTAGTCTGTATGCTGGTGTGCTGGGCCTGACTATCTACATAGTTCAATAATATATTCATATCCCCTGATTCCACCGGTCCTAAAACCGATATTCCTCCAAAGCCATTAGCATAACCACCATATCCGGCATGCATTTTAAAACCGTATCCGGTTACCTCCTCGGCGCCAAATTCAAATTCCGGAGATTGATAGTGGCTATTGACCACCTTGCTGACTACATCTCCAACCTCACCTGCCAGGGCAGTACCGGATATACAGGTTGATAAGAAGATTATTATTACAGATACCACTATTATAGATATAAAGGGTTTTCGTATGCGTTTTCGGCTGGCAGCTAAATTTGATATCGACAAACCTCTCACCCCCTTCATTTCTACGGCAGTATCCCGACCAGCATCATCCAACTGGTAGAAAATATGAACGCAATCAACGATGGTATCAGGATATTCTTAACCCCCGGGGCACCTTTTTTCATAACCTCAGTCCCGGCCGTGGCCGCTGCAGTCATAATAGCAGCCGAAGCAAAGGGCATTACCGCATTCCAGCCCAAGAGTAACTGGGCTAACACAGCCAGAACCGTAAAAGGAATCATGAACAACATACCTGTACCTACAGCCTCTCGTGCAAACTGACTGTTTTCTGCCTGCAGGGTCTGATTTCCGCTTTTTAGCGATACAATGAGCATATTTACGGCCAGAAACCCTATCGCCATGGCTATTAATATTGATAATATAAGTGTGCTTAGAATTATTTCTGTTTTACTAAAGGGAATTAATATGCCAAATATGATAAAGCACAGGTATATTGGCCAGAACTTAACACTTTGCGGTCCTGGCTGCCTGGTATAGCCAAGATTCTTTTCCATATATTACCTACCTCCTGATAATTGTTATATATATATTTTCTAAAAACCGAAACGGCCTAATAATGCCCAGCCGAATAGGAGGATGGCACCACACAAAGTGGTCAGGGCAATACTGAAGGCAATTCGGTCACCCGACATCTGTCGAATGGTAAACAATGACGGTCTTAATGCCCACAGAACGCCTGTTACCCCAAATGCCACCGCTGTTTTCCACCCCAGGGTAATGGAGAAGATTACTCCCAGCAGGGCATAAACCAGGGTTGCCGAATAACCCAGGGAAAATGAAGATATTGCCCAATCAATGGTGTAATTCCGCTCCGAGGCCTGGGATAAAGCCCAGGCTAAGACGGCAATAAGTGCAACTCCAACGGTTCCGTAGAAAAGCCCCAGGAGAGTAATCAATATAACGGTTGAAACCTCAATTTGACCCGTCTTAAACATATCCAAGCCGGTTTGCATAAAAAATAGAGTAAAAGACAGACCCGAGACCAGTATGGAATATGGCCAGGGAACTTGAGCCATCTGATTCTTAACTACCTCACCGGGATTAATCACCATGTTAAGTGCTACTTTCCATCGAGGCATTTCCATAGGTGCCATGGTATTCATATATATGCTGATCCCTCCTTAAATCGATGATTTTATTAGTACCTGCAATAATGGTTATAAATCTTCCCTGAAGTGCCTAGCCATAAACGGACCAAGGCAAATAAAGAATAAATCAGATATGGGAACCTTGCTCAGCATACTTAATGCAATCCTTGCTGGAAAATAAGCTTTGGACCGAATTCTCTGCTAAAGACACTGGACACCTCCTCCAGATCAGTTTCATCAGAGAAAATGCCAACGCATGCTCCGGAGCGGGTTATAATCTCCAGTTCACCCGCAGATAACTGCTGTCTGGTAATACAAACAGACTGCAGGTCAGCCTCGCTTATTATCAGCCTGCCTTTTTCCATATCCTCCTGGGGAGTTAGTATTATTTGCCCCTGGCCAATGGTAAGATAATAAGGCTGAGTTTTGAAAAACCCAGTTTTGAGCCTTATCTTAAAGGTCAACAGAATCACCTCAAAATAGATTTTATCAAATTATGCAAGATAATATTACCATTCCATAATTTTGGCATTGACATTTTTTTGGCACGATTGATGCCAAAGATATGACAAATTCTTTTCTATTATGATAAAATTTTCAAGAGGTGATCTTTATGACCTTCGCTAAAAAACTTGATCTGCTAATGAACATAACCAATACTTCCAATAGTATTCTGGCGCGCAATATTGCATTGGATGCTTCTTTTATCAGCCGTCTGCGCCGTGGTCTTCGTACTCCGGCCCGGAACGTTACTTATCTGCAATCTATGGCAGAATATTTTGCCCGCAGCTGCCGGGCTGAGTATCAAAAAACGGCTTTGTTGGGAGCTATTAATGACAATTCGGCAACCAAGTATTCTGCCACTGAACCATTGGAAGTAATAATTTATCAGTGGCTGAACCAGCATGGCCTTCCATCTGTCCCCATAGATGAATTTTTGGATGATATCAGCAGTTTCCAATTCAGGAAAAACTCAGCGGGCACCAGTATTGACCTTGGCAAAACCGACTGTATAACAGTATCTGAAACCGAAGTGTTTTATGGGGTACAGGGAAAGAAAAGTGCGGTCCTGGGCTTTTTGTCCCTGGTATTAAAAAGTGACACTCCCCAAACACTGCTTCTCTACAGTGATGAGGGCCTGGAGTGGATGACCGACGATCCGGGGTTTACATCTAAATGGGCATCAATGTTGTCCCAGGTTTTGCAGAAGGGCAACCGAATAAAGATAATCCACTCCATAAATCGTCATTTTGAAGAAATGGCGGCCGGGATCAGAAAATGGGTGCCGTTATATATGACTGGCGCCATAGAGCCCTATTATTACCCTAAAACCAGGGATGGATTATTCCGCCGCACATTGTTTATAGCCCCGGAAACCGCGGCTGTTGCTTCTTCCTCAGTAGGCAGATCAACCGGAAAGGAAGCCAATTTCCTTTTCACCGACCTGGAGACGGTCAAGGCGCTGATGGAAGAATACACCAGTATTTTGCATCTATGCCGTCCGCTTATGCGCATATCCACTCCCGGCAACAACCGGGATTATTTATCCCTGTTAAGGGAGTTTGAAGCAGAAATAACCAACATTATTATCAAAGCTGATGGACCGAGTAATCTAACCCTGCCGCCTGACGTGCTGAATAGCATAATGGACCGAGCCGACCATGGCACCAGGAAGCAATTATTATCCTATCAGCAGAATAGAATAGATACATTTTTGATCAATATACAGGAACACCAAGTCGCCGAAATCTTCACTCTGCCCAATCTTGACCGGATTATAGCCGGAGAAGCCGCGGTTAACTTTTCCGACCTGCTAAGCCCCGTCCAGTTGTCATATACAGCCGAGGAGTATCGCCGGCATCTGCAAAATGTTATTCATCTTCTTGAGACATATGACAACTACTCGGTATACCTAAGCAACAGCAAAAACCTGGAAGGGATTATTGTTTATGTCCGCGAAGATGTGGGCGTGCTGGTGGTAAAAAACTCTCTTCCCCCGGTTGTCTTTGCCATTAATCAGAATAACATGATCTCTGCTTTTTGGGATTATCTTTATCTTATCCTAAGCAATGAATCCCGCCGTGCCAGCAGCCGAAGCAATACCATTGCTCGATTAAAGGAAATCCTGGCCCGGTTGTAGAGCCCGCATGGGGCCGGACCATATATGCAGCCATAGGGTGAGAACCCCGGGGCGGTGCCTTACATGAATAAGTATGTTTACTGCAGTTATGGACAGCATTATTAACAATAATAGAACAGTCTTAATTAAAGTGCTTGCTGTTAATATCCGCATAATATTATGGCCTGCACCGGAAAATATCCTGCCCTGCCTGGTGGGGTTTAAAGAATGGAACCATTCGACTGACTGTCGACTTATAATCTGCATACTCTTGGCCAAAGACCTTCGTGAGCTGCTTCTCCTCTTCTCGGACGAAAATCATTACACCGGTATACAAAAAAACCGAAGTAATAAAATAGACCCAGGTTAGTGTTATCAGCGCTGCCGCGGGAAGAATAAAGAATGCCACACTTGAGTATAGAGGATTACGAACCACCCGGTATGCGCCAGTGGTTATTAGTTTGCCCTGGAAAAAGCCGGATAATAATTGGATTAGCGCCATCCCCCAAAGGATTAGGCCGACAAGCAGTAATATATATCCCATGGGCTTGATAAAGCTAATACTATGAGGCAGGGCTGCAAATACTGGTAAGTAAATATGAACTATTACCGCTGCAATAAAAGACGGGAAAGTAAATAGAATAATCTTGCCACCCTGACCAATGATGTTCATTCCTTTTTGGTTCTTTAAGATAATTGCCATAAGGTCTCCCTTTTCCTCCTGAATGCAAGGGCCATGTTGTATTCTTACATGTCTATTTTATAACTGCCTGTTATGTTAGTACACTCTTTACATGTAAATTCCTAATATGGAGTGATACGTTTCATCATAATGGTGTGCAATTGGCATTTGCGAGAAAGCTGGCCCGCCGTGCAGCCATAGTAAAATTGGATTGTCCTTATTATATCCTCTAAAAAGGATGCTCTGTTCCATTCCTCCAAGGTTGACTTTTTCCAATGACGCTATACTCCCCGGTATTGTTTTGCCATTTTTATCTGTTATCGCAGAGGTATAACCGGTTCCAAATATTTTGCTCCCCAAAACCATTAATAAAATGATTATTAAAACAATAACAAAAAATAATGCTCTGTGGTTAAGTTTCACTTTATACTCCCCCAGATAATTTTGAAAAATAGTAATTCGGCTTTATAAGGCAAAGCTGCCTTTTCCCGTTCCTTTCCCATTAATAGTTTCATATACATCCTAGTACCGCACCAGCCACCCATAATCCTGCCTGCAAACAACGATATAGTCAATGCACAACATATGATCCTGAATCTGGCATAAAATCAGATACCATTTCTCAATCATTATCTTACAGCCCGAGTTGTTTGCATCTCCATCAACCTGCGTCTCTCTTGATGATTGTTCGATTAATGATCTTGTAAATCTCCACCACAACAAGAAGTGGCAGGGCAAAAGCTAATACACTCAGCCATTCAAAAGGGGTAATGGGCTCTACCCGCAAAACATGCTGCATAAAGGGCAAATGCATACTTAAAACATGAAGTCCCTGCGCTAACAGCACGCCTAAAATCAGAAGATAGTTCCTACTGAGCGGCACCCTAAACGCCGATGACAATTCCGAACGACAATTAAATACATGTACATTCTGTAATAAAACCATAAGCAAGAGAACAATACTGCGGGCATGGGCTTCATCCATCATTTTTATTTCCCCAAGGAAGAACCAAAGGCCAAAAGCGATCCCACCCATTGTTAATCCGGCAATGATTGTTTGACCGATCATTTGGGTATCAAATATTTTCTCTTGGGGTTTTCTGGGTTTTCGTTGCATCGCTCCCGGTTCCCCACCTTCAAAGGCAAGGGCAACATCCTGAATTCCGTTGGTTACAAGATTCAGCCATAGCAACTGTACCGCCAAAAGCGGCAAAGGCAGGCCTGCAACTACAGAAGCGATAAATAGTACAACTTCAGCAGCCCCTGTAGATATCAGTAAATAAATCACCTTGCGTACATTATCGTAAGCAAACCTTCCTTCTTCAACACCGGATACGATGGAAGCAAAGTTATCATCAGCAACAATCATGGAACTGATCTCTTTGGCTACGTCAGTACCGGAACCCATAGCCACACCGATGTTTGCGCGGCGCAAAGCAGGAGCATCGTTCACCCCATCCCCCGTAACCGCCACGAATTCCCCCTGTTTTATCAAAGATTCTACGATTTCCAGCTTCTGAGACGGAGATACTCTGGCAAATACATGAGAAGAAGAAACCAGGTTGCCAAAAAGCGGACTATCTGGTGAACCGGATTCACTTAATTGTAATCCTGTAACAGCTTGCTCATCCCTATCCGATATGCCAAGTTCTTTCGCGATAGCAAAAGCAGTACCGGGATGATCGCCTGTAATCATAATTACTTTTATCCCTGCACTCTTGCAGCGATTAACAGATTCAATTGCCTCCGGCCGCAAAGGATCAATAAATCCAACCAGCCCATGGAAAATCAGGTCTGGTAAATCTTCACCTTCATAAATTTCTTTATTCTGAAAATTTGAACATATGCCACCAGCCACCGCAAGCACTCGGTAACCCTGATTGGCCATCATTTCAGCCTGCATTTCAATTTGCTTCCGCTTGAAGTTGCCCGGATTATTACCATCTTCAGCAATTTTGCAATAATCCAGGACTTTTTCTACGGCTCCTTTTATCGCCACAGAGGTAAATCCCTCATAAATATAAAAAGCTGCTGAATATTTTCTTTCGGATTCATAAGGAATCATCCCAACCAATTGCTTCCTCGTCTTTACCTCTTCAGGGCTTCTGCCTAATTTATAACTCATAGCCAAAAAAGCAATATCCATTGCATCTCCGTAATATATCCATTCTCCGTTTTCTTGGACAAGGGCAGCCTCATTGGCTAAAACCACCAAGTCACTTAACTTCAGAAGCTCTGCTCTCATTTCATCCGTAAGAGGTTTGCCTGCTGATTCCGTAAACGCGCCCTCTCCGTTATACCCCTGGCCGGAAATATTAAAAAGCTGTCCGCTTTCCAACCAGACCTGACGGGCAGTTTGCTGATTAACGGTTAAAGTACCCGTTTTATCACTGGCAATCACGGTGCAACTGCCCAAACTTTCCACTGCAGGCAATCTTCTCACAATAACATTTCGTTTGGACATTCTGGATACCGCAACAGACAATGCAACAGTAAGTGCTACCGGGAGCCCCTCCGGTATTGCCGATACGGCAAGGGCGACAACAAAGAAAAATATTGAAACTGCATCATATCCCTGAAAACCCATCATCATCGCTAATAATAAGCTAATGAAGACTACCAGAATACTTATTTGTTTGGTAAAGCGCTCCATGCGCATAACCAAAGGTGGCTTGGCACTTTCCGATTCATTGACATTCCCCGCAATCTTGCCAACTTCAGTATTCATCCCGGTAGCCACAACAACACCTGTTCCACGGCCGGATGCAATGCCGGAACCGGCATAAGCCATGTTTTTGCGTTCACTAACAATGGTGGATAAAGGCAGTATTCCTATTTTTTTGACAGCCGCTATAGATTCTCCGGTTAAAAAACTTTCATCCGATGATAAATTATGACTATCAAGAAGGCGAATATCGGCCGGAACTTTATAGCCTGATTCCAATAGCACGATATCCCCAGGCACAAGTCCTTCGGAAAAGAGCTCCGTTTCTTTGCCTTCACGCCGAACTCGGGCTTTGATTTTTAGCAGGTTCTGTAAACTGGCTGCGTTTTTTTCAGCATTATATTCTTGGTATGCTCCCAATGCACTATTCAACCCAATAACCAGCAAAATGAAGAAGGCATCCGTAATTTCCCCTATTGCCAGGGAGGCTATTGCAGCCGTAATCAAAATAAAGATCAGCGGATTCTTGATTTGATGCACTAATACCATCCAGACTGTAGGCGGTTTTTTTAACGGCAGAGCATTTGGTCCGTAAGTCAAAAGCCGCTTGGCTGCTTCAGCCGAACCAAGGCCTTCCCTGTTGCTTGCCAACTCTTGTAAAATAGCTTCTTCTTCCATACTATGCCATTTTTCATCGTGCAAATTGCCCGCATGCTTTATCTTATTCATATAAACCCTCCTCTCACTGTTTTTGATACTTCTTCTCCATCAAGATACCAACCATATACGTTGTAACCTGATGCCCCGTCAGCTCTATACCATTTACCGAATTATTTGAACCATACGCATACCTGTTCAAACGCGGCGGGTCACTGATGTCCCCTTCCAGTATATCGGTTGAAACGAATCTATGCACGTCCGGGTTTGGGTTGTAGTACCTGGCCTGCATGCAGATGAGGCCGTTTCTATCGGTCATAACGCCGTACTGGCCGTTGTAAAGGAAGGGGGTATAGCTGCTGTTTCCTGCTGCGCTAAGGTGGTTGCGGGAATCGAAGCTGTAGGAGGTCATTTGCCCGTTTAGAGGTCCATAGGTCATGTTGCCGTCGGCATCCTAGCTGACTATCTGTCCATTGTAGCTGGCCACACGGTTTTCGCTGGTACAGTTTATTTCACTGCTCTGCCAGGTGTCTGTGAGATCGGAAAGATTGGAGTATTCATCAATTAGGTATCCTGCTTCATTATAACTAAAGTCAAATTGGGTTATAATATTCTGTGATCCAGGATCTGGATTCAGCTTGACAATATTTGGAGAGACTATCCCGGAGGTGGATGATCAGTGAGTGCTATAACCATCACTAATCTAACCAAAAAATATGCTGCACTAACAGCGGTAGACAACTTGAACCTGATTATTGAGAAAGGTGAATTATTTGCCCTTTTGGGTATGAATAGCGCTGGAAAAACTACTACCATTAAAATGCTCTCGTGTCTCATCCAACCCACCGATGGTGATGCAGTGTTGCTCGGTGACAGCATTAAGGAAAATCCTAACGCCGTAAAGCAAAAAACCAACGTGTCCCCACAGGAAACTGCGGTTGCGCCTAATTTAAGCGTACTTGAGAACTTAGAGCTTATTGCGGGGATTTACGGACAGAATATAGAAACCTCAAGGAAAAGTGCAATGGAGACCTCATCACGGTTCGGTTTGGACAATGTGCTTAGTAAAAAAGCCAAAACGCTATCGGGCGGTATGCAGCGACGGCTTTCTATAGCGATGGCACTGATATCTAACCCGCAAATTCTGTTTCTTGACGAGCCGACGCTGGGGCTGGATGTGCTTGCCCGCCGTGAACTGTGGGCATCCATCAAGCAACTAAAAAATCAAGTAACAATCATTCTCACTACTCATTATTTAGAAGAGGTGGAGGCACTGTCTGATCGTATCGGTGTGATGACGAAAGGTAGGCTGGCGGCGGTTGGCACATCGGCTGAGTTAACCGAGCAAACTGGCACAACAAACCTTGAGGACGCCTTTATCACCCTCTCTGGAGGTGTGCTATGAAGATTTTCCTGTTTGCAAAGCGTAATACTAAGGAAATTCTGCGTGACCCAATCAATCTATTCTTCGGACTGGGGTTTCCTTTGGTATTACTATTCTTGTTTTCTGTTATCAATTCGGCGATTCCTGCCGAGGCAAATAACACGATGTTCTCAATCGAGAAGACCGCACCAGGCATTGCCACCTTCGGCACCTCATTCTTTGCATTATTTTCCGGGATGCTTTTGGCAAAAGACCGAACTACGTCGTTTTTGATGCGCTTGTTCGCATCTCCCATGACGGCACTGGATTTCATTTTTGGGTACACCTTGCCAATTCTTGTCATGGCGGCGATACAGGGGAGTATCACTTTTGGGGCAGCGGCTCTACTCGGCTTGCCTTTGTCTGTCAACACACTACTTGCCGTTTTGGTCGTGCTACTCATCGCCATTCTTTTTGTAGGACTGGGGTTGCTATGCGGCAGCTTTTTAAACGACAAAGCGGTGGGCGGCATCTGCGGAGCGCTTCTCATTAACATTGCAGGCTGGTTTTCCGGTGTCTGGATTCCACTTGACCTAATCGGCGGGGCATTCAAGCAAATTGCAGGAGCATTGCCCTTCTATCATAGCGTGGAAGCAGCTAAGGAAGCTATCAGTGGCAATTTCATCCTAATAATGCCACACCTCGCAGTTGTATTGGGATACGCGGTGGTCTTCTATGCCCTGGCAGTCCTTGCTTTTCGGCACAAAATGCGGGGCGATGAGGCGTGATGGGTCAGAATATGGTGTTGTATAACGCATTTTGGTTTTTCGTTATTCAGATCGTTAAGGAATGATTCGGGGCAGCAGAGCCACAATGCGCACCCCAGCTATCCAGAATCATTGAAGGTATAAGTATAATAATTCAACTATTATATCAAATTACGATATTCTTTCCTTCCATCGACAATGGCGTATGTAATTACTAACTTATCTGCTTCATTTATCTTATAAAAAACAAGATGTCTTTCGATAATCACCACTCTATACTCTTGCTTTTTTAAAATCGAATATCGAGGAGCGCTACCCGACTCCGGATATTCCTGAAGACGATTAATTGCTCTTTCGATCTTGTCTAAATATCCAAGTGCAATATCTACATCACCAGAATCATCGGCAATATAAAATATGCTTCACGGAGCTGTTCCTCCGCTTGAATTTCTGCCATAATACTGGGAGAATAATATTGATGTCATATTCAATTTAATAATGTATCACTCTTGGGCGTCTTTCCCAATCACTAAGCTCTGTTTTCCAAAACCTCGCCCATTCCTTCATTTCCCTGTATTCTGGGTGACTAGGATTCAGCATAATTTCCCGGAAGTTTACGAATCCTCCTACGCCGCCCACATCCTCAGGCGGTGTTTGACCACTTGCTTCCAGCAAGTAGGGCGATTCCTTGTCGTGATTCTCAATTACACGCATAAGCTGGATTTCATGTTCCCAGTTATCTCCCATATCATAGGTATAGAGCATATGCTTGTACTCTGGCAAAAACTCCGACAATGTATGCCCTTTCATTAAAACTGCATCTTCATCGTACTCCAGGTCATCCTCAAATGGAACAATTCTGGCGACCGGTATAGGAGGCTTATTGTTATCAAAGATGGTAAAGTCATAAAGATGGTAGTTCTGCCAGTCAAACACCGACTGCAGCACTTTGTGTAAACGTACAAATTCCAGTTCCGCAGGCACAATAATCCTCCGCACTGCCTGGTATACTTTTAAATCAAGTGTTACCAGCAATTCAAAGGCACGGCATTTATAGGCTTGCTTTCCGGTAAGGTCAGATAGCGCGTTAATCATTGCAAGGTAAGGTATAAACCCCTCGTTATTCTTACCGGAATAATTCACATGTCGGTAATTTGCAGGAACTCCAACCGTATCACTGAACATTTTAGGGATGCCGTTATATTCCCTTCCAACATAGAACGCACTGTCCAGTCCCGCCCTTGTTACCCATGCAGCTGTCTGTCTGCTGCGGTTTTGCACAAACTCTACTTCCCCTGCCAAACGGGTATATTCCGCCACAAGTTCGGGGTTTAGATTCATGAAAAGAAGCGTGTTTGAAATGGCCGTCCTCATCATTTCCGCTACATTTTTCATATCTTTCCGCTTAACTTGGTAAATTGCCACAGTAAAACGTGTGGCGTGGTTCACCAAAACAAGCATATCCTCAGCTCGACGATTATCCCATACTTTAGTCCAGTTTGCGGTCCAGGAAAACAGTGGATTCTCATCCTTGTGTGTTGATGTAGAATTTACTCCTATCGCATCCGCTAATTTTTTGGTCAGTGCAATTTGCATTTTCTCACTTCCTTCTGTTAATCCCAAGTTGACATTATATCGCCACGTTGGGTGAACGAAATTCTTAATCCTGTTTCTCACCCTTTGCGCTATAAGGTGTTGCTTTCTTTCTCGCCTTTCCATAAATATAATTTCAACATTGCTCCTGCGTTTCCTCTTGATCTTGCCATACCTTTCAAAATCGATAATTGGTTGCCGTATTCTTTTGTATCATACCTCAGCCTGTATATTTCCGTCAAAAGAAATATAATAGATCTATGGGGGTGTTATGCGTGGATTATATAACGACAAAAGAAGCTGCGAAATATTGGGGAATCACAGACAGAATGGTAGTGTACCATTGCTCTGCCGGTCGGATTCAGGGAGCTAAAAAAATGGGAAATACCTGGCTTATTCCGGTTGACGCTGAAAAACCAGCTGACGGACGATACAGGAGCAGTGAAGTAAAGGATGGTGAATATAAATGACGCGGATATTTTTGCTTGAGGATGATAAGGCAATCGCTAAAAACCTTATACTTTTGCTCCGCTCGGAGGGTTTTTCAGTCACCCACGCCTCTACGCGGGGTGAAGCCCTTACCGCCCTTGCCGGGAATAATTTTGACTTGGCGCTTGTTGATATTTCTTTGCCTGACGGAAATGGCTTTACGGTTTGCACGGAAATCAAAGAAACAGGGGATATTCCTGTTATCTTTCTGACGGCTTCCGGCGATGAGGCGAGTGTTGTTACCGGGCTGAACATGGGCGCGGACGACTATATCACCAAGCCTTTTCGTCCCCGTGAATTGATTGCGCGAATCGGAACCGCACTGCGAAAAAGCAGGCGTTCCGGGTCGGCTTTTGAAATTGGCGGGCTTCATGTCGATACAGCCAGCGGCGTTGTGAAAAAAAACGGCAGCGAGGTTTTTCTTTCAGCCTTGGAATACCGCTTGTTGCTGGTGTTTATCAGCAACCCTAAAAGTATTATCACGAGGGGCAGGCTCCTTGACGAATTGTGGGACGCGGCGGGCGAGTTTGTCAATGACAATACACTGACCGTGTACATAAAACGCTTGCGGGAGAAGATAGAAAACGACCCGGCAAACCCGGAAATCATTCTGACTGTTCGCGGGACGGGGTATCGATTGGGGGACGGGTATGCTTCGGAATAGAGAGTTTTGGCAGTTTGCCCTTGTGTTCTCCTTCATGGCCGCCGCCGCAGTAATGCTGGGATTTGCAATAAATACCGCGGCGGGAATTCTTGCCACTCTTTCTGCCACCGCCTTTGGCACAGCGTTTTTCGTGTTTACCAAAGCCCGATATAAAAGCATTGCGCAGATTTCAGATCAAATTGATCTTGTGCTTCATAACGCTGACCAGCTGTATATTGGTGAATCTGACGAGGGCGAACTTTCCATTCTGCACAGCGAGATAACAAAAATGACGCTGCGTATTCGGGAGCAAAACGACGCGCTGAAAAAAGAAAAAGAACATCTTGCCGATTCCCTGGCCGACATAGCCCACCAACTGCGCACCCCGCTCACATCCGCCAACCTCATTATGTCATTGTTAGCAAATAATCATGATGAAAACGAGCGAAAAGCATTGATACGGGAAACAGAGGAATTGCTGGTGCGGATGGATTGGCTGATTACTTCCCTATTGAAACTATCCCGCCTGGACGCGGGCATGGTAGTGTTCCAAAGCGAGCAGATAGAAGTTAACAACTTGATAGGCGCCGCGCTTCGCCCGTTCCTAATACCAATGGAACTGCACAGTATTGATTTGCAAATAGACGCGCCGCAAGGGATGATTATTCAGGGCGATTCAACTTGGCTTGCGGAAGCAATTCAAAATATCCTCAAAAATTGCCTGGAGAGCGCGGGCGAGAACGGGAAGATTGAGATTGTCTGCGAGGACAACCCATTGTTTACCCAGATTACCATCCACGACAGCGGCGCGGGCTTTGCCAAAGAAGATTTACCCTGCCTGTTTGACAGGTTTTATCGTGGCAAAAACGCAGGCGCTACAGGATACGGGATTGGATTGGCTCTCTGCCAGATGATTATAACCCGGCAGGGCGGGTCCATTACCGCCAAAAATCACCCGCAGGGCGGCGCCATATTTGCCATTCGTTTCCCTAAGTGACTAATCTCTCACCGGAAAGTCATAGAAATGTAAGTTGAAGGTTCTATTATATGGGTAAACCATTTGAAAGGAGACTCACATAATGGAGTTTTTGAAAATCGAAGATTTATGCAAGGTCTACGGCAAGGGTGATAACCAAGTCACTGCGTTAGACCATGTTTCACTTAACATCGAAAAGGGGGAGTTTACCTCCATAATCGGCTCCTCCGGCTCCGGCAAATCCACATTGCTTCACATCATCGGGGGCGTGGACGTGCCCACCAGCGGAAAAGTGTGTTTGAACGGACAGGATGTATACGCGCAAAGCAATGAAAGACTGGCCATTTTCCGCAGGCGGCAGGTCGGACTGATTTACCAGTTTCATAACCTCATTCCCACTCTGAATGTGGTGGAAAACATCACCTTGCCTGTACTGATGGACAAGCGCAAGGTTAACCAGGAGTGGCTGAATGATCTGCTCGAAATGCTGGGGTTGCAAGACCGCAAAACCCATTTACCCAATCAGCTTTCGGGCGGTCAGCAACAGCGTGTTTCCATAGGACGCGCTTTGATGAACGCCCCGGCGGTCATGCTGGCCGACGAACCCACGGGCAGTTTGGACAGCCGTAATGGACATGAAATCATTAAACTGCTGAAAGCCAGCAATAAAAAATATGGGCAGACCCTACTCCTCGTCACCCATGACGAAAATATCGCCCTGCAAGCAGACCGCATTATCGGCATATCAGACGGCAAAGTAACGCGGGATGAGAGGATGGTGCGGCCATGAATATTTTTAACAAAGTCACCCTGCAAAGCTTGAAAAAAAGCCGCACCCGAACAATTGTTACCATCGTCGGAGTTATCCTGTCCGCCGCTATGATTACGGCAGTCGCTACCTTTGGCACTTCCCTGTTACATTTTCTGATAAACGGTTCTATTGCGAAATACGGCGGTTGGCATGTTGAGTTTTTGGATGTTGATTCCTCTTTCGTACAGGAGCGAACCCACGACAATGGAGTTGCAAGCACCGCAGCATTTAAAAATATCGGCTATGCAACGCTTAACGGCGGGAAAAGCCCTGAAAAGCCCTATCTTTTTATTGCCGGATTCAGCCAGGAAGCCTTTGACACCTTACCCATCAACCTGATTTCCGGCAGATTGCCTGAAAATAGCGGGGAGATTCTTATCCCGGCCCACGTGGCGATAAAGGGCGGCGTTCGATTCAAGGTGGGCGAAACACTTACCCTTCCTGTAGGAAACCGCATGGATGTCAATAATCATCTTGGTCAACACGATCCTTACATTTCTGAGAAAGAAACTCTTGTGCCAAAAAACGAGAGAACCTACACGGTTGTGGGCACCTGCGAAAGACCCGGTTTTGAGGAACATTCCGCACCGGGATACACCTTGATAACGAAAGCAGATACCAGGGACCATGCGGACAGCTTCAGCTTGTTTGTCACGCTAAATAATCCGCTTCAGGTTCATGCTTACGCCAGCAGCACAGCCGAAAGCCATAGTTATGTCCTTAACGATTATGTGCTGCGCTTCATGGGTCTTTCGGACAATAACTTATTCAACACGCTCCTGTACACGGTTGGCGGCATATTGCTTGCCATAATAATGGTCGGCTCGATTTTTCTGATCTATAATTCGTTTAACATTTCGCTGAACGAACGCACACGCCAGTTCGGGATTCTCTCGTCGGTGGGCGCTACGCCAAGGCAGCTGCGAAATTCGGTGCTGTTTGAGGGACTTTGCATTGGTGCGGTCGGCATCCCGATCGGCGTTATGGTCGGCATAGGCAGTATCGGGCTTGTAATTCCTATTGTTGCCGGGAAATTCGGGAACATTGCCCACAGCCCCGTACCTTTAACCTTGTCGGTGTCCGCCGCCGCCATTGTCGCAGCGGCGGCGGTCAGTTTGTTTACCATTCTGATTTCAGCCTATATCCCGGCCAGGAAGGCCGCAAATACTCCCGTGATGGAGAGCATTCGCCAGACCAACGAGGTCAAAACCGAACCGAAAGCCGTGAAAACGTCAAAACTCCCAGAGCGTATTTACGGTTTGGAGGGAATGCTTGCGCTTAAGAATTTTAAGAGAAACAAAAAACGCTATCGCAGCATTGTGCTATCCCTGGTTTTAAGCGTCGTGCTGTTTGTATCGGGAAGTGCTTTTGGAACCACTCTGGAACGGCTTTCAGACCGGTTGATAACGGACATTGACGGTGACATCCTGTTTACTGCTCAGGACATGAAAGTCCGCGAAATGTTGCCGCTTTACAACAAACTAAAAACCGCCGACGGGGTTTACGAAAGCTCATACCAAGTACTTATGAGGTATTCATGCGCTGTTAAGGCAAGCGATCTTTCAGACCGTTATCGGAAATACGCGGGTTATTCTGCCACAGACGAAACGGTTCACCTGCCAATGCACATCCAGTTTATTGAGGACAGGGAATATCTGTCTTTTATTAAAGAATTGGGCTTGCCGGAAAATGAATATACCGGGCAGGACGCGAAAATGATTGCCATTGCCAAACAACGGGTGGACAAGAAAGCCGGGCCGAGCCAGGTGTTTGATCTGTTCGAGAGTCGTTCCCAGACTTTAAGTGTCGCTCCCGAAACCAATGGCAATCCAATGATGGAACAGGGGCAAAGCATAAACATGACGTTTGTCGATACATACCCAATAGATCCGCCCCCACTTAAAAATTTTGAGCAGAGCCCAAATATTTTTATGGTGGTAGCCCCCCATTCGCTCTTTGAGAAATTTGAAACCCCGGATACCCATGTGACGATAGGCCTGTCCTTTATGTCAAAGAATCCTTCGCAATCGGGGGCTGAAATGGAAACGATTATTCAGAACGCGGGAATTACGTCTGCGTATACCCTGTACAATGTGAGCACATTGCTTGAACAATACCGCAGTTTAACATTTGTTGTTCATGTGTTCACCTATGTTTTTGTCATCATGATTTCGCTGATTGCGGTTGCTAATGTGTTCAATACCATTTCCACCAATATCAGGCTGCGCCGGCGGGAGCTTGCCATGCTCCGTTCGGTGGGGATGTCTGACCGTGATTTCCAAAAGATGATGAATTTTGAGTGCGCCTTTTATGGCATGAGGACGCTCTTCTTCGGGCTTCCAATAGCGGGAATCATCTCCTGGCTGATTTACAAAGGGTTGGTGTCCATAGAAAGGATGGACAACTTTGATTTTGTGTTCCCGTGGGTCAGTATGGCAATCAGCGTGTTCAGCGTGCTCTTTATCGTGTTCGTTTCAATGCTGTATGCCATTAGCAAGATAAAAAAAGAAAATATCATTGACGCGCTTCGGGATGATATGACTTAGTGTCACAGGGACGGGGGGGCTGACACATTCATTTAAGCCTTCCCTATTCAGGCTTCTTTCCTTTGAAATGGGCAGTTTTTCATCTCTTATATTGGGCTATTGTATTTTCGATGATAATATTCGTGTTCTTTTCACCTTGTTCATCACTCTGATCTTTTATCGCCTAATTCTCATATCATCCGCTTTGTTATTCACTCAATATGGCAGTAATGTCATTTGCGAATTCCAGAGTCATCGTTTCTATTCGTTTCCTTAGTTCTTCAGGATGATCAAAATCCGGCTTCTCAACCAGGATTGATTCAATGATGGAATCTACTCCGGGAAGAACCTGCGACAGTTTGTATTTGCCAATGTTTTTGTGTCTCATTAGATTGATATATTCAGCTTGAATCTTTCTGTTACTTCCTCCCAGCCAAACTTCGAATCTACCTTCTTCATGTAAATATACAACAGCAATCTTTAGTTTCTTATTCTTCAAATTAAATGGTGTAAAAGCAAAGTATGTCATATCCATATAGCCAAAGTACAAGGAGCTTACGATAAATTCCGGATACCTGCCCCCCAAATATTTGCTCAAACCAGACATGAATGTCATGATTCCTTTATAAGCTTTCTGAATCTGTCCTTTACTTAACTGATTTTTATATTCCTGAACATGATCATTTAACGATTCCATAAGTCTACTCCTCATTCCAACGATATTTTTTGTTCTGGAGCAACGTTTCCAGATTACAAGTCATACATAGCCCATTATGGCAGCATATTACACCATCGCATTCAGGACAGCGCCACATGTTCTCTTCTTTTTTCAAGAACATATCCATGCCATTTTCCTGTATGAATTTCAGGTTTTCTATCATGCTCATGTGGTATTTGGTGCGGTAGCGCTTATCAAGGGATTTCAGCCTTTTGCAGGGAAAAGCTTCACACTCATAGCAAAAACGCAAGATTCCTTTTCCAAGGAGTTCACACTGATCTCCCATATGAGTACAGTTTTTCCCTCTTGGAATACAACCCGGGCAATATTTTTTGTGAAATCCCTTTTTGTTTAACTCTTTTTCCCGAAACTGATAAGCAATGCATAAGCTGCAATTCATTCCGCAGGGAGCAATAAGCTGTTCTTTCATTTGGCACCTCTTCCCATTTGTGTCATGGGGACGTTGTGTCATGGGGACGGGGGTTTTGTCATACTATGCTTAATGGATAATTCCTGCCTATTCCCGTCAACTCCAGTTTGTATAATCCTTTCCTCTCTTGGCACAAAATCACCTACGATTATGCTATATACCATCATCGTGTCAATTCCCCCGTCCCCTTGACACGCCATTCTTGAGGCGTCTTGATCCTTTAGGGTGATCGTTAAAGATGGAGAGCAGAATATATCATGTTTCCATCGCTCACCAGATTGTTGTCAAAAGACAGCTCCTTGTTCTCAGCCGAGATAGGCGAGTCTTCCATCACCAAGAAGTTTTTCCCGTCCCATAAAATCGGGTGGGCGGCTGTCGGGGTTGCCGACTGATACAGCTCTTCATTCATCTTTACAGAGCATTTAGACAAATCCCACCACCCCCCGAATATGTTGCCGTACCGCCATCCGCATTCGTATGCAGCAAAAGGGGGATACTGGCAGTGTCGCCCGTTTCATTTACGGAACATGCTGAAACCAGCAAGGATAAAGCAATACAAAAAATTATGAGTAATCTCAGTTTTATGGACATTCTCCCATCAAAAATAAAGTTTACTAAGGCGGGGGAAACCCCGCCTTAGGACACAGGGTATCTTGTTTCTTGGCTACCCCATAAGCAACTGAAGTTAAAATAGAATAAGCCGCAAATCCGGGAATAGCTAAGTTGTAAAGGTAGGTTTCCCCACTAAAAGCAATATAAGCGGGAACTCCAATAATGAAAAATTGCAGAGTAAAAGCCATCCAAAACCTTTCCCATTTTATGGTCCAACTTCCGAGCAGGCGCTTTTGCTGTAGTACATTATGAACTGAATAACATATAGGAATCAACATTATAAATAATCCCTTTAACCCGCGAGGACCGCCTAAAGTAAAATTTAAATAAACAATACCTATTATGAATAGAATAGCCATTATTATGCGCACTTACTTACGCTCCTCATTCTTATTGCTTTCATTATATAGAACAGTTAAAACCATGTCGATCAGTTCCAAGTTAAATTAACGCTTGTAGGACACAGGGGGACGCTCGCCAGATGATGGAAGCAACTGGATATCAGATTGAACAAACTGGCGGTATCGCGAACGGAAAGCTTTTCAGACTAGCCCATATACCCTGTAGCTTTGCTGTCAAGATGACGTCAATGCACACGGCCTGCCGTGGGACCGTCCTCCTGTATCTACTGTTTCTATTTCTCATTTTGCAGATCAACTAGCTTATCTATTTTTTGTATAATTTCCTCAAGATGATTATCTATTGATTTAATAAGACGAATAAATGATATTAATCCATATATAACCAGGCCATACACCTCTCCTCCTTTATATTATTACTGCCATACTCCACAAATCTATCACTTTTGAATAAACAAAATAGCCTTATTGCAATTTTTTGTGATATCTACAGTTGCAGGATATTCCTTACAACCGAAGTAAACCACCATTAGGGGGACCGTTCGTTCCCCTGTGTCATCTATATCGGAACCACGGATAAAATGATATACTGAGACAGAAAAACACACAAATGCTTATCCATTAAAACGATAAGCTTTATAAAGGAGCTTAGCATGGTAGAGGTACAAATAATATCTGCCCGCAAAGAGGATTTTGAACAGGTATTTGAATTGCTTCCACAACTATGGCCGGAAAGAAATCTGGACCAGGAAAAAATATTTCAGGTTTATATGCAAGCCCTGGAATCTAAACAGCAGGAATATATCATCGCCAGAAATGACGAACATATTGTCGGTTTCATTTCTATGCGAATAATTACTAACCTGTGGGCTCAAGGAAATCTTTTGCAGATAGAAGAACTGGTTGTCGATGAAACCTATAGAAGTATGCAGATTGGAAGCAAACTTTTGCAGATAGCCATTGCAATAGCAAAACAAAACAACTGTAGGACAGTGGAAGTCACATCACATGTTAATCGAACTCGTGCCCACCACTTTTACGAAATTAATGGATTCAAAAAATTAGCAGTTCATTTTTTAAGAGAAATAGTTAATTAAAAAACTCATTCCACCGCAGGATTGCTTTCAATTATTGCTGTTTGAGCTTAAATCTTTGTCTTCAATAATAAGTAGGGTCTGTCAATCTTTTGTGCTGTCTCTCTTTCCATCTCATTCCTCACAGATGAGCTTTGACCTTGTCGGGGAAAAAATAGATAACCGTACTAGAAACCCTTCCCGTCCACTTTCTCAAAACATCCTGACATTAGCGGTGACGGTCTGGTTGATGCCGTATCCGCTTTTCATGGTCTTGCCGGATGCGGTCGGGGCCTTGTCATCCGGTTTCATGCTCATGGACGCCGAGAGGCTTGCCGAGTAGGAATTCCAGTCGAACTCCCACCAGCCATGGTCGCACCAATAGCCAGCGCCATCGCCGGTGGAGTGCCACACCCAATACGCATGCCACCAGGGACGCCACACACCCCATGTGGCAGAGGTTTTCTGCGCATTGCTCGGAACGCTCGGTTTGGAGTAGGCGTCATTGCGGTCATCGGCAACGGGATTGGGCGGTTCATGGCCCGACAGATCCATAATATTTGCGGTGATGGTTCCCTGGCTGGCTCTGCCTCTGCCTGCAACGGACACATTGATGGTCATGGTCTGCGGCGTGGATGGTGTCGTCCAGCGCACCCACGCAAGCTGGCTGTCGCCATCTGGATAATAGACGTTGTTCACCGTATAGGTTTGACCGCCGATGGTAAAGCGCACCGTCACGGGATGGTCGGGATCGGCCTGGCTTCCGCTGACCGTTACCGAGGTGATGACCTGGGTATTGACGCGATAGGTGTAGTCATAGCTGCTCATCTGGGGAGGCTCCGCCTCGCTGAACCGCACGATGCCAAGGCCAGATGATGTTCATGTTGGAGGCTGAGCTTGTCCGGGAGCCGGACCAGGCTGTATAGCCAAGATCGGGCGTTTCTAGGAACATCGCCAGCGGCAAGTTCTGGTGTGGAAGAGAACCCATTTTACTTCTTAAACCGCCGCCGAGCTGCTCGTCATAAAGAGCCGCCTCGGTTGCCGTCACAGCAATCCTTACGCCCTGGTAGGTCATGTAGGCAACCGGCTCTAACAGGATTTTGTAGTCGCCGTTTATAAGGGTGTTATAATTGAAGCCGGTAACATCGACAATCCTCATCAGTGTATATTCCGAGCAGGAATATCTCTTTATAACTTCTATGTTGGCATTTCCCCTGCCGGCGGTGATGATTCTTGGAACCGCTTGCCCCGGATTGACATAGGTGTATTGCTGCATATTGGGCGTCAGAGAAAAACCGTTAGTATTAGGATATTTTGCTGACTTTGCCGAAGTGCGCCTGGATGTTATCTGGACTTTGGTTGGTAAGGTCAATGGGGGTGGTGACCACCGCGTAATCGCTGGTGGTCACCACCGTAACCCGCACCCCCTCGTCGCCAGGGTTCCAGAAGTTTTCGCCGGTGCCGCCACCTAGGTCGCCGCTTCCATGGTCAATGTTCCCTTCACCCTCGGCTTAGGCGGTGAGCGGAAGCAGGGCGGTCAGCAGGGTCAGACCATAAAAATGCTAAGTATTCGTTTCATAAAGACCTCCTTAAACAGCAAAAAACACAGCATTTCTGCTGCGCTCCTTGAAATCTTTTGTTCTATTGTCGAGGGCTAATTCATCGTTCCAACCTGTTTGTTGATATCACCGTCACCGTCTACTGTTGTATCAGAACCGCCTGTTTCGTTTACCCATCCGAAACCGTGGAGATAAACTTGGCCGTCTCTTCTCTCGCCGACCTTAGGCTCACCGTTCTGCGGAACATCCGGTTTTTGTACGCTACCGTAATTCGTCGCTTGCACTTTGTCAACCTTTTCTCCGCTGGTTTTTTGGCTGGGATCGGTCTTTTGGCTTTCTGTCGGCTCTGCCGGTTTAGTCACTGCCGGTTGCAGGTTTTGTACCGGCTGATCGGTTTGTGCCGCCGTATTATCAGTCGGCGTTGTGGTCAGGATGGCCACTTCGTCGCCCGCATCGGCACTTGGGTTGACCTCGCCCGTGGCGGCGGACGTCGGAGCGTTCCTATCATCCGTCGACGTTTTTATTTTAAATTGAAAGGATATCGCTATAACCAGCGCCACGCATACAATGCCAAGTCCGGCAATGGAAAGCGATTTCTTTGTCTTGTCATTTATGTTCTTCATAAAAATTGCCTCCTTGTCCGTTTTGACGGCTCTTTGTAATCTACACCCTATCACAGGAGCTTTGAGAAGTCTATGGCCTTTGCAAAATCAGTTAAAACACCGGCATATATTTTGCCTGCACCCGGAGATTGATCCGCATGGGCGGCAGTATTTCGCCTCCGAAGGATACCGGAACCTCCAGCCGGATCACCACGTCGGCCAGAAAGCCCTGGATGCCGTCAGGATCGGAAGGGGCCAGCGGTGCGTTGCGGATGTCCACCGACAGGCCGGTTTTACGGCCAGGGCGATGACCAGCAGGGCGCAGAGCACCAGCACGGCCACATCAATGTATCCTTCCCCGCATTTATTGCGCAGCTTTTCTAACACATCCGCACCCCCTCGTCCGCCTCGGGGTTGAGGAAGTAAGCATCCAATTCATAGTCCTCATCAAAATCGTCATGATCATTCATCGTATAAAGGGTGGCATCCAGCTTGGCGGCAAATTCGGCTTCTATGCCGAAATCTTCAGCCATAAGCTGTTCATGCACCACGAGCAGCGGATTTTTAAACTTCATAAGGTGTCGCACATACCCGTTGTCCCTAAGCGTGTCATTTTTCATGCAGTGGTAGGCCCGCTGCATAAAGCCTATTTTTTCCGCATTCTTAATGATTGCACTTTTGTCCCTGGCCATCATGTCGGCGATGTACTGCTCATAGTCAGCCGATAATTTTTTCTGCAGTCTTACCCATAACTCGTTCATTCAAGCTGCCTCCTTTCCTAAAAAAGCCCGCCTAGGGATTTCATAATTTCAAGCGCGATGATGGCAAGATAAGTAAACAAAGAGCACATCAGCATCAGGAAAGAAAACACCCGAATCTTTGGCGGTATCTTCTGCGCTTCGGTCTTAAGGCGTTGCAGTTCGATTTGCTTTAAGTCATGGGCCAGCATCTGAAAATAGACCGCGCTGTCGTCCCCGCGCAGGACGCTGATCAGTCCCCTGACCACATCGGAGAGCATCGTTGAACTGAGCCTTGCCTCGAACCGGGTCAACGCCGCCTCATAGGATGAGGAGCGCATATCCGCCGTCACAATATCAAGCTCTGCGGCAAGGGCTGTGCCTGCGTTTTTCTTAAAGTTTTCGATGATGGACAGCACATCGCGGCTGTTTTTCGGCTCCTGCTCAATAGTTGCCACAAATCTTGGCAGCTCGCTTTCGATTTGCTCCCGTTTTTGCCGTAGTTGCTCGTCCGCTTTCCGGGTTTCCTAGAAATAGACCAGCACTGCCAGGAACACCATGAATAGAGCCAGCAGCGGTAACAAAAACAGGCAGGGAATCACACCGAGAAGAATTGCCCCTGCCTTGACCATGGCGTATGCGGCGTAGATCTCCGGGGTCATGCCGATGCCCGCCGCTTTGAGGACGCCCGTCATGCGGCTCTTTTTGTACTCATCCATGGGGATATATTTCGCGAGCTTAGCAGCAGCCGACATGAGCCATGCCTCTATGTTTTTGGCGGTCTTTTTGTCCTGCCTGCCTGCGCTGAGCATGGCTTTGGCGCGCCGAGGGTCGGCAGCTTCAGCGCATCGGCCAGGATAAGGACCAGCCCTGCTGCAAGCAGGACTGCGAATAAAAATAATAGAGATATCAAATTTGCTTCACCTCCATGAAATGCAAAAAACCGCCACATCTCTGTGACGGCTTCGATTTGGAATATCTTTGAGTTTGTCTGTCATTTCATATAGCGTTTCAGTTCGTTGTAGAAATTTTCCCTTGTTCCGGCAAGAATAACAACTACAATCTTATCATCTTCTTCATAGATTCGATAGGCAATTTCGTAATTGGTCTTGCTATAATTAACATCATAACCATAGACGCCTGCCAGATCCCCGGTTTTCAGCTCTCCGATATACGGATCACTGCTGAGCTTATTCAAACAGTTCGGTATGCTGTTTTTAACCCTTTTTCCCTGATTTTCTTAAAATATTTCTCAGCTGCTTTCGCAAAACGGAGTTCATACATCTACTGATCCTCCGCGCGAAGCATTTCGTCAAGCGATATTTTCCCCTCACCGTTCTTTGCTAGGGCATCTGCTTCCGCAATAAGCAACTTTACGGCAGGGCGTACCTTTTTACTCTGCTCCTTAAATCTTTCCAGCAACTCTTGGCCTGAAAACCCCTGAGAGATTAAATCAGCCAGTATCTGTTCGGAAAATTCTCCGCTGTTTGTATCCCGAATCGGCCTTATAAGGATACCGCCCTCTTGAAGAATGCATTCAGCCTCGTTATTAAAGCCGAGCGCTTCAAAATATTTTTGAGGAATCGTCACCTGACGTTTTACTGAAACACTTATGATTTTTCTTTCCATATTCGATTCACTCCTAACGGCTGCCTGTTCCATATGGCTTCCTCCTTTATAATATGCTTTCACTTGCAAAATTATTAAATTTTCTTTGTTTCCTTGTTTTCATCATAACAAGGATTTTGCGCATTGTAAACCAGCCAGAGTGAATTTGTGCTTTCAGCTACCTTCTGTACTCTATGGGCTTGGTCAGCTTGATGACGAAGGCCGTGGAAATAAAGATGGCCGCCGCGCAGACCGCCAGGATTGGAGTTGTCAATATTAGTTCAGTGAAAATTTGCAAGGAAATTTTGATAACCATAAATTAGCAGTTCCTAAGCAAAAAAACTCCATTCCACCGCAGGATGGCTTTCAATTATTGCTGTTTGAGCTTAAATCTTTGTCTTCAATAATAAGTAAGGTCTGTCAATCTTTTGTGCTGTCTCTCTTTCCATCTCATTCCTCACAGATGAGCTTTGACCTTGTCGGGGAAAAAATAGATAACCGTACTAGAAACCCTTCCCGTCCACTTTCTCAAAACATACAAACTGGAGTTGACGGGAATAGGCAGGAATTATCCATTGAACATAGTATGACAAAACCCCCGTCCCCATGACACATGACAAAACCCCCGTCCCCATGACACAGACCCATGACACAGATCAGAAAGCCGAAGCACAGATACAGAATATTAATACCTTGTTCCTCTATGGCAGTTTTCGATTTAGCTCTTAGGTTACTAAGCGTTTTCTGCTGTTCTTTGATATTCCGATCTGTCTCTATATCACCATAAGAAACAGCACCATATGATTCTTCATCATACTCATCATAATATTCATCTAGTGGTTGCGGAAAACTCAAAGCAATTTCCTTAGTAACAAGTGTTTCATAGAGATCAGCTAAATCAGGAGATATAATCTTAATGTTTGATCGTTTGGTTTCCTTGTAATTTATTAGTCTATTTCTTTTGCCTAGGTCAAGCAGACGTTTTTTCCAGTTCTCAATACGAACATCGATTTCAGCCATAAATGCACTCCATTTATATTAATTTGTTGTTATTTAAACACATTTCAAATTATTACTTCAAATTATCCCCTATATTATACCTCTATAGAAGCCGGTCAGTATACAATTTATACCATATATATGATTTTATTCGCTTTTCCATATATTTGCCCATATTAAAAAGCACCTACCTTCCAGCAGATGCCTTTGAATATAAGCAAATTACTTTTTCTGAACAAGTTTATTTTTTAATTCCTCACATGAAATGCCAGCCCGATGTAGCATTGCATGACAATTGGGGCAAACCGGTCGCAAATCGTTAATTGGGTCAACATGGTATTCCTTATCTATTTCATGCAAAGGTTTTAAATGATGTACTTCGATGAATTGAAATCCAAGATCACCATAAAACTCTTCAAAGTCAAAGTCACATATGCTGCATTTATAGCCATATGTATTTATACAAATCTGTCTGGCCTTAATATTTCGCTCATACGCATTTACTACAATTTGTTTTTTGGCTCCTTCAAATAGCTTCTCTGTTTGTTCTTCATCAAATTCCTGTGCCAGTTGAACTTCTCGATGTAATGCAAATATCTTTCGTTTTTGATTACTTCTTAGCATCTTCACTGCTTCTTTTAATTCAGGTCTTAATTGCCAATAGTAATGTCCCTTCTTTTCCCCATCTTCACCCCAAAAAGGTATATGCCAGTATCTAACCACGCCGTCTTCCCTCGTTGGAAATTTAATATCAGGATACCTGGCAATGATTCTTTTCCCCAATCTCCCAATTTGCAGATTTAGGACTGAGTGTGATGCTACACCTAAAGTATCTGCTAATACGGATGCGTACTCGCGAGAGTTATTGCATTTATAAAGTTCTAAAACTAATAAAATATCTTCATCTTTAAAAACAGTTTCATCCTGTAGCAATTCTAACCATTGTTCACTAGACAACTCCAGGGATTCTCTGTATAACGTTCTATTCTGGGGTTTATCCTTATTGTTCAATTTTTCTCCCCCCTCAATTAAGCAAATCACTTATTCATCCCAACCTCAACCGTAACCTTCTTACCCTTTTCCCCGATATAATCCTTGCGATATAGCAGTACACAGCACTCAACGTGGTGCGTATGCGGAAACATATCAATGGGCTGGACCTTGGTTACTATGTAATTTGCTTTCACCAAGTGAGCCAGATCGCGGGCCAGAGTAGCCGGATTGCAGGATACATAGATTATGCTGCGGGGGGATTGGTTAATTACCGCCTGGATCAATTGAGATTTACATCCGGCCCGGGGCGGGTCCAGGATGACCACGTCGAAATTCTCTTCCAGCTCCGGCACGATTTTCTCGCAGGCACCTTTGATGAACTTACAGTTGGTAACATTGTTTTGCCAGGCATTTCTTTTGGCATTCTTAATCGAGTCCTTAAAGCTTTCCACTCCCACTGCCCGGCGAACTGAGCTGGCCAAGGCCAGGGCGATGGTTCCGGTGCCGCAATAGGCATCAAGTATGGTATCATCCGGCTGCAGGCAGGCATAGTCCCTGATAATCTCCAGCATTTTCTCCATCTGCAGATGATTAACCTGCAAAAAGGCCAGCGGAGCTATCTCCAACTTCAGGCCTGCTACCGTCTCGGTCAGGGTCTGGTTGCCGTAATGCAACCGCAGCAACCCTTGATCAATACTGTATATCGATGCAGCTTCCTGATAATTAAGCATGCGGGCAAAGTCAATATCGCTGCTTGCGGAGCCTGAGAAAATTAACATTATTTCCCCATTGCCGGACGACTGGCGCACGGTTACTTTGCAATCCTCGGGAACCTTTAATTCTTGCAGATGATCTTTGATGTACCTGCTGTATTCCTGCATTTCTCTGCTGATCAGCAGGCACTTGTCTATACCGATCAAACGGTGGCTGTCCTGGCGGTAATAGCCCAGCCTGGGCTGCCCGGATTCCTTTCCGGTATGCCATTCCACTTTATTGCGATAATACCAGGGATGTTCCATACCTATCACCGGATTCACTTCCACATTCAAGGCGCCGATACGCTGCAGGCTATTCTGCACCACTTCCCTTTTCAGCTGCAATTGCCTGCCATAGCTGATGTGGTGATAGGCACAACCTCCGCATTCAGGAAAATACGGGCAAGCAGGAACAACTCGATCCGGGGAAGGGTCTATTACCTCTACCAGATGGGCTCGCTGATAATTTTTTTTTCTCTCAACTATTCTTATATCCACCGTCTCGCCTGGAATAGCCAGCGGAACAAAGGTAGCCTGGCCATCTAATCGGGCCACCCCTTCTCCATTATGAGTAATACCGGTTATTAAACACTCCAAAGACTTAATCCCCCTATTTTTAATTCTGCCAAGTGTCTATTGTTTTCCTTCATTCTATCTTAATATTATTATCACAACTATCGTAGTATAATTCCGGACGACCATATATTTTCACCGGAATTTCTATTTATTCTTCGTTGTATCACTCCACTTTGACTTCCTATTCAGAAAAATAACCATAAGCCTCACAGAACCAGCAAGAGACTTCTTCATCCGGCTCAATCCTTCCCGGAAAAATAAAATGATGTATCTCATGAAATTACCTGGTTATGATTAACTAGGAGTCGGCCAATTGCCAGGTTTCTTTTAGTTGGTTTATATTGTTTTTACTTGTGTTTTGCTTAAGTCATTATATATAATATAACCGGGAGGTGATCCTATGTCCAATGATAAGGAACTAGTAACTGCTCAAGTTGTGGCTGATGCTTTAGGTCTGTCGGTGGAAACCATCTGGCGATACACCAGAGAGAATAAAATACCTTATATAGTATTAGGAAGCAAGAATTATCGTTATAAGTTGTCTGATGTTATGCGTTCATTAACTGACCGAATTGTACAGGAGAACGCAGGAGAATATAAGGAGCAGGGCAGTAACCAAAAACTCACTTACCAGGATTATCTCTTAATACCTGATGAACCGGGCTATCGATTTGAAATCCTGGACGGAATATTAATCAAAGAACCTTCACCCAATGTTATGCATCAGCGGGTTTCCCGCAGACTCCAGAGAATCTTGGAAGATTATTTCTGGGAGGTTGATCCCGATGGGGAAGTTTTCGACGCACCCTTGGATGTTACTTTCCATGATGTTACCGTAGTCCAGCCAGACCTGTTTTATGTATCTGGGGAACAAAAACTTATCGTGAAGGATAACCGTATTGATGGCCCGCCAACACTGATAGTGGAGGTGCTGTCCCCTTCCAGCAGCCGCAAGGATCGTTTCCAGAAACTTGGAATTTACCAAAAAATGCAGGTGCAGCATTATTGGATCGTTAACCCCTGGGAAAAAACTCTCGAATGCTTTTCCCTGCATGATGGGGTATATGCTTTGGTGGCTGCCGGAATGGACGAAGAGCTGGTTGAACACCCAGAGTTTCTCGGATTATCGGTTGCCTTAAGTAATCTATGGCAGCTTTTGGCATAAGAATGATTCTAAGAAAACCACCATTTGGGTTCGCTGGCTCAACAGTTTAAGTTTGAAGTCAGGAGAGTTTAAACCCGCCGCCTCAATCAGGCGGGGGATTGCAACCCGCCGCCTGGTTTATCAATATAATACCACCGCTTGAAGAAGCGGGGGGGACACAGTATTGTACAGATAAATAAACTGTCCTGCCCTTAGTTAGCTGGCAATAACGCTCATGCCTTTTTCGAAGGCCTTCAGGTTTATATCTATAGCCCTGGCCGGCACCAATGCCCGGATAGCATCTTGTGTCTCCTGAACCGGCAGGCCGGCAACAGCGGCCAGCACTCCCACCAGCACCACATTGGCTGCCCGGGCGTTTCCACATTCTTCGGCAATCTCGGTGGCATTGATTAAGCGAGTATTGGGCACCATTCCCTTTATCTTTTCCACAATATCCAACGGATATTTGACTCTGCCGCTCATTACCGGCAGCGGGTCAACTCTCTCGTCATTGATTATGACCATCCCCTCCGGCTTCAGATAGTCCAGCCACCGGGCGGCTTCCAGCTTTTCAAAAGCCAGCAAGATATCGGCATCGCCCTTCTTGATGATGGGAGAATAAACCTTTTCTCCATACCTGACCTGGGTTACCACGCTCCCGCCTCGCTGGGCCATACCATGCACTTCGGACACCTTTACGTCGAAGCCCATATGTACTGCCACATCGGCCAGTATCCGGCTGGTCAGCAGGGTACCCTGTCCTCCGACTCCTACTATAAGAATATCAGTTACCTGCTTACTCATTTATTATACCTCCAATACCTTTATAGCATCGAACTTGCATACCTGGGGACAGAGCCCGCAGCCCACACAGCTGTTCAGGTTCATAACTGCCACCTTTTCTTCGTCCAGGAAGTTGATCCCGGTGCAGCCCAACCTGATGCAGATTTTGCAGCCGGTGCAGAGTTCGGGGTCTACCTGGTATTTTATCCCGCTGGGCTGGGTCTCTATCAGTGCACAGGCGCGTTTGGCAATGATGACAGAAGGCTCCCGCCGGGCCAGTTCCTCTTCCAGAGCCTCCTGCAGCTGGTCCAGCTTGAGGGGATCTACTATCCGTATATTTTCTATACCTATGGCTTTAACCAGGGCTGGCAGATCCAGTTTCCTGGTGGTTTGATTGCTAATGGTCTTGCCGGTAGCAGGATGTTCCTGATGCCCGGTCATAGCGGTGGTGTCATTATCCAGTATGAGTACGGTAGAGGTTCCCTGGTTATATACGATATCAATCAATGGAGTTATCCCGGAATGAACAAAAGTGGAATCTCCGATTACCGCTACCATTTTTTCGGCAAATTCCTGGCCTCGGGCCTTTTCCATTCCCATGGCGGTGCCAATACTGGCACCCATACAGATGGTGGTATCCATTCCATCCAGAGGGCTAAGAGCTCCCAGGGTATAGCATCCGATATCACCGGCCACCATCAAGCGCTTTCTCCGCAGGGTGTAAAACACTCCCCGGTGGGGACAGCCCGGACATAGCAAGGGAGGACGTCCCGGTATTTCTTTTACCAATCCGTACCGGTCTTCATTACTGTTGCCCTGGAATACGCTTTCTATCAACTCGGGGCTGTATTCTCCCAGCAGTGAGAACAGTTCTTTTCCCTCCACTTTCAGGCCCCAGGCTTTGATCTGTTCTTCTATTACCGGTTCCAGCTCTTCTATAACTACCAGGCGTTCTACCTTCTGGGCAAAATCTCTGATCATTTTCTCAGGCAGGGGATTGACCAGACCCAGTTTTAGCACCGATGCCCCCGGAAGGACCTCTTTCACGTACTGGTAAGGAACTCCACTGCTTATTATCCCGATACTGGTATCGCCCCATTCTATGCGGTTAAGTGGGCTGCTCTCCCCATACTCTTTAAGTTTTACCATCCGCTTTTCTACTTCCACATGCCGAGCCCGGGCATTGGCTGGCAGCATTACATATTTTGGGGCGTTTTTTTTATATTCTCGAAGCTGGTATTCCTCTTTGCTGCCTGTTTCCACCATGGTCTGGGAATGAGCCAGCCGGGTGGTTATTCTCAGCATTACCGGCGTATCAAATTCTTCACTGATTTGGAAGCCTATTCTACAGAAATCCAGTGCTTCCTGACTGTCGGATGGTTCAAGCACCGGCATCTTGGCAAATTTGCCGTAGCCCCGGTTGTCCTGCTCATTTTGCGAGGAATGCATCCCCGGGTCATCAGCCGAAACTAAAACCAATCCTCCATTCACTCCGGTATAGGCAAAGGTATATAAGGGATCAGCTGCCACATTGACTCCTACGTGTTTCATGGCCACCAGAGTACGGGCTCCTCCGATTGAGGCTCCGATCCCAACTTCCAGTGCCACCTTTTCATTGGGAGCCCATTCGGCATATACTCCTTCATGTTTGGCAAAGCTGCTTACTATCTCGGTACTGGGGGTCCCCGGATAAGCCGCGGCCACTGTCACTCCGGCTTCATAAGCTCCCCGGGCGATAGCTTCATTTCCTATCATCAGTTGTTTCATGCTATTCCTCCTTAGCCATTATCAAATAAAACCTCTCTTCCAGACGGAGGAGAGGTTCCCTGACCTTTTTCATTGCCTGGTCTATTTTGAATAATACCACAGCTCGGCCCATTCTTCATCATGATACATATTCTGGCAATCGATCCTGGTTCAAGCAGCAGAATTGCAGCTGCACAGAATTCCCCCTGTCATACCCATTACTTGCAGTACCTGCTTATCCCGGCTGTCCTCTGCTCCCCCTGTGCCATTCAACTATAGCGTCACTTATTACCCGAGCCATACCGTATACATGGGCCAGACTGATTTTTTTTATACTGCCGCTGCTCGGTCTATAGTCCCGGTTCCCGACCAGAGCGGTTATCGAGTAATCACCCACTCCCGGCAGATTTTTCTGTACCGCCTTTCCTGGTTTTATGGGGCCATGTTTTAATTTGATCAGCCCCGGAGGATCATCCTCACCGATGGATGCATCTATAGCTACCACAGTTCTTGGGGGATAAGTGTTTCTGAATTCCCGGAGATTATAACCAATGTTGCCTGCATGCCAGGGGTGATCGAGGGTGCCCATAACCAAAACCCCAGGGGTTTTCTCCTCCAGCATGGTACCGGTCATGGGACCCAGACAGTCCAACAGGTGGCGGTCAGAACCAATACAAATAAATGCCGGCGGCATTTCCTCAATAGCAAATTGTTCCTTAAAAGCGCAGGCCAGGATGGACCTGGCTTGGGGCTGATTATAATGAACCGATACGATAAGCCTTGATTCCATTATGTCCGGAGAACCTCCTGCAAGGTTATAATATATCTGTGATCGCTGTTGTTGGATGGCCTGCTGCGACTCTGATATAGGGGGAATAACCGTCCAGCCGGTCCGTATATCTTCGGAAAGGCCCAACACTTTCCCGGTTTTTTTCGATAATCCAACCCGTCGTTAAATAAATATCGCTGCGGATATCTTTCTACTGGTTGCGCATATCTATTACTCTTTTGGCTTTGCCTGCGCTTCTTTCTATACTGAAGGGTTCCACAAATTTTAGCCGAGGATTAAGAGACAGGGTTTTGTATAACTGCTGACTGAGTTTGCGCTCGATAGCCTCGATATCAGCATAATTGTCAGAGAATATCTTCTCCGATACTTCCACCTGGATTTCTATATCTTCCAGGTAGCCCTTGTTGTAGCGAATAATCTGGTAGTGGGGGGATAAACCCTCTATGTTCATCAGCACACTCTCGATCTGGGACGGAAAAACATTTACTCCCCGTATCACCATCATATCGTCAGTCCTACCGGTTATTTTGCTGATTCTGGCAGTGGTACGACCGCAATCACATGGCTCATAAGTGATGGAACTGATGTCCTTGCTGCGATATCTTATAACCGGTATGGCTTCCCGGCACAGGGTGGTAATGACTACCTCCCCCGGTTCACCGGCTTTGACCGGTTTCAGAGTCTCCGGATTGATTATCTCGGTCAGATAATAATCCTCAGCAATATGCTGTCCGTTGATCAAATGACACTCTCCGGCAAATCCAGGCCCTCCAGCTTCGCTCAGGCCATAGTTATCGGTAGCCAGCATGCCCCATACTTCTTCGATCTGTTGGCGGTATTCTTCCGAAAAGGCTTCTCCCCCAAAAAGGCCAATTCTGACTTTCAGATCCCTTCGGGGATCGATCCCCATATTCATGGCCACTTCCCCCAAGTGCAAAGCATAGGTAGGGGTACTTACCAGAGCAGTGGTTCCAAAATCTTTCATTACCATCAACTGTTTTTCCGAGTTGCCCCCGGATATGGGAATTACAGTGGCCCCCACCCGCTCCATACCATACTGTAATCCATGCGCTCCGGTAAAAAGGCCATACCCAAAGGCTATCTGGGTCACATCTGAAGAATTCACTCCGGTCATGCTTATCATACGGGCCAGCAACTCGGTCCATATTTCCATATCATTCCTGGTCAATCCCACCACGGTAAGCTTTCCGGTAGTTCCGGATGAGGCATGCAGGCGTATGACTTGTTCCATGGGAGCGGCAAACATCCCGAAAGGATAGTTCTCCCTAAAATCCTCCTTGGTAGTAAATGGTAGTTTTTGAATATCCTCCAGCTTCTTGAAGTCTTGTGGCTGGAAGCCGGCAGCATCAAATTTTTTCTTGTACAATGGTGAATGCCGGTAAACATATTCCAGGGTGGTTTTCAATCTCTTAAGCTGCAATTCTTCCATCTTATCCCGAGGCATACTTTCTATTTCCTGATTCCATAAGGTCATCTTTTATCTCTCCTATTTACTTATATATTCTTAACAGCTCGGCCATCGACTTCCTTTCAGGCCACTGCCGAATCATCCCGGTTATACACCCGTTCAATATGCTCTTCCGGATAGGATTTGCTGATTAGGCTCACCAGCGGTACCACGGCCAAGGGGACTATCATGGCCAGGGAGCCAAAGAAGGGGGTCCCCCAGGTCACTAACAGTTCCATCATCTGGGCGCTGATAAATGCCGGAGCGGTATTTATTATCATATATCCGCCAACCGCTATCAACAAACCGGTTAGCATGCCGGCCCAGGCTCCGGCCCGGGTAGTATGGGGCCAGTACAGACCATAAATATAGGCTGCCAGGAAGGCACCTGCTACCGCTCCCCAGGACAAAGCCATCAGGGTGAGGATGATTCCAGGAGGATTCAGGGCCACATACAGACAAAAACCAATAAAAGCAATACACAGCAAACGCATCAGGTTCATGGTAGCTTTTTCACTGATATTCTTTGCCAGCGCTCCTTTTACCAGGTCAATGCTTACCGAAGAGCTGGCGGTTAAAACCAGTGAAGACAGGGTAGACATTGATGCTGACAGCACCAGGATCAGTATTAATACTCCGACCAGCGGCGGCAGGGTCTGCCCTATTATGGTGGGCATAATCAGATCCGGGGTTGCCTGGCCGTTAAATACCGGCAATTCGCGGAAGAACAGGTGTCCGGTTGATCCCACATAGTACGCTCCCATAGTAATAATAAATGCAAAAACCGTCGATACCCAGGTGGCCACCGGGATAACCTGCTCATTTTTTATCCCATAAAATTTGCCCACCATCTGCGGAAGTCCCCAGGTGCCCAGACTGGTCAGGATGATCAATGACAGCAAGCCAACCCAGCTGACCGCGGACGAGGGTATGATCAGGCCCGGGTCCATAGCTGCCAGGGTGTTGAATCCGTTGACAATGCCGTTCACCAGTTCATGGCCGGCCACAAAGCAGACCATTAGTACTACCCCGGCAATCATTATGATTCCCTGCACAAAATCCACCAGGGCTACAGCCATATAGCCTCCCAGCACCAGGTACAGGCCAGCCAGCAAAGCCATTGCCGCCAGGGCCAAAACATAGGGTATGCCGAATACCTGCTCGAATAGATAACTCAGCCCCATAAATACTGACGCTGCGTAGGGTACAAAGAAAATGAATATAATTAAACTGGAGAATATTCTCATATTGGGTGAATCATATCTTCTTTCCAGGAAAGACGGCATGGTAAGCACGTTCAGTCTGCCGGTCATCTCCCTGGTCTTCCGGCCCAGAATGCGCCAGGCCAGATAGGTTCCAATGATACTGTTGCCCAGGGCTATAAGCAGGGCCGACATTCCATAGCCCCAGCCCACTTTGCCGGCAAAGCCGATCAAAAGAACGGCAGAAAAATAGGTTGTCCCATAAGAGAATGCAGACATCCATGGACCAACCGCACGATTTCCTACCACAAAATCATTAATAGTATTGGTTTTACTGCGAGTGTATAAACTCAAGCCGATTATTACCGTAAAAAATCCTACCAGCATAGCAATCTTGGCCAAAAGCAAGTCTACCATCCTCCTGTACAAGCTATAGATAATTACCTATGGTTACAATACTACCGTACTACCTCAACATTTCTTCTATGAACTGAGGTAAGATAAATGCACCTTTGTGTATACGTTCGTTATAATATTTTAAACCATTGATTGTCATTTTGTCATCAGCTATTGTCTCCGGGTCCCATTTCTTGCTGCCTATGGTAAATGACCAGGGACCGGCAGTATAAGTCATGATTGGCGCCAGGGATACCTTAACGGTGGAGAATACTGAACTCAGGTTTTTATAAACACTGACAAATATGTCCTGGTAAAATACCGGCGATTCTGACTGGGCTACTATCATCCCGTCTTCCTGCAGCCGCCGATGCACATCCGTATAAAAATCAGCGCTGTACAGCTGCACAGCAGGGCCGATAGGATCTGATGAATCGACAATAACCAGATCATATAAGTCCTGGGAGTCCTGTACAAATTTGATTCCATCTTCAACATACAGTTTAAGCCGGGGATCGTCATATGAACAGGCCATGGAGGGAAGATAAACCTTGCTGTTTTCCACTACCCGCCCGTCTATCTCAACCAGATCCACCTGTTCTACCCTCTTATGTTTCAGAACCTCTCGCGCAGTTCCACCGTCTCCGCCTCCGATTATTAATACCTTCTCGGGGTTCGGATGAGAATTCATTGCAGTATGAGTGATCATTTCGTGATAAATAAACTCATCTGCTTCTGTAACCTGAATATTCCCATCCAGCACCAGAGTCTTTCCCCATTCCAACGTATCTATGATCGCCAGTTCCTGATACCGGGTTTTTTCCGAGTGCAGCACCTGGTTTACTCTCCAGTGCACTCCATAGCCCCGGGTGTGCTGCTCATAAAACCATAAGTGATCCATAATTAATCAGACCTCCTTTGAACCAAACGCTATATTAAACACCTTTTTCTTTTTCATTTATCAGATCTCGAATCATCTCCTGGTTTTCCTGTGATGACAGGAAATCACTAAGTTTATTATTCAGCAGGGTGGCCTTGATGATCTGGTCAATCTCGTTATCATCGTCCGGCCCGGGTTTCCATTGTTTCAACTTATCCACAAAATCCTGCTGATCTTTTTTTATCAATACCAATTCCAGCAAGTCCAGGAGGAAATTCATTTCCTCCACAGAAATACGTCTTCTTATCCCCAGATCCATTATCATACTGGCAGTTTCATCATATATTCTTAATAAGTCAAGATCAGCGGGCAGCATTAATTCGCCACCCTTTCAGCGTCCTTCATGGTCTGCTTCTGCAGATCAAAGATTATGGGTATCCTGACTCCACTGCGGCCGTCCCGGTTTTTTTCAATATCCAGATAGTAGTTGGGCTTGCGGGCATATTTGTTCAAAAGTTCGTTTTCTTCCAGCTCTTCCCGGGGAATAGGACCGAGTTTCAGCATCAGATCGCACTCGTTTTTCATTCTTTTGGCTCCCTGCAAGCTTCCGTCAGGGTTCAACTGCACCAGCACCATTACCGCAATCTTAAGGTTCTGGGCCAGTATTTTCTGGGTTTTTATAATCTGTTCCAGGATCTGCCACTCCTGCAATTTAGGATCATGCTTTTCCATTCGGCCCACATAGTCTATCACCATCATGTCGATGTTTTTTTGGGCCCGGAATTTACGGGCTATAGACACCGTCTTTTCCGGAGTCAGATTCGGACAGGGATAAGAGTAAAAACCGCTGCTTCTTAAACGGGAATACCCATTTAATACAATGGACAACTCACTCTGAGTGATGTCTCCCATACGGATTCGGTCATGATCAATCTCAGTCAATATGGAAGCCCAGCGCAGGGCAATTTGTTCCCTGCTCATCTCGGTGTTCAGGTAGAGAATATTCTTGGCATTTTCTACCGCTATTGCCCGGGCGGTGTGCAGGGCGAAGGCGGTCTTTCCATGTCCGGTCTGGGCTCCCAAAATTATCAGATCCCCTGCTTTGTAGCCCAGAGTGATATGGTCCAGGTTGTCAAAACCGGTGGGTAGACCATCCAGAGGTATAACCCCTTTGTGTTTCAGCTGTATCTCCTGATATCTGAGAAAACGCCGTTCTACTTCATCATAACCCAGGTTGGCCATTTCTTCGGGGGTATCTATCTTGTCGTCTATCTCCAGAGCAGTCAGGTTGGTCAGATGGTCTTCGGCTTTCATCAGCAGCTGCTCTACATCCTGTTCCGGTTTCTCTTTGAGTATCTGATAATTAAGCTTCAGAAATTCCGCAAATCTTCTAATCCTGGATTTATCCTTAACCCTCTTTATCCAGTACTTAATATTTTCATCGTCAATATAGTGTTCGGCTATGTACTTTATCTCATCAATATCCCGAGGGCTGTTAAGCATTCCCAAACCATGAGCTTCTTTTAACAACTCCACGTAGGTGGGCCTGATCTCCCGCTCAAACAGGGAGCAGAGCAGGTCAAATACCGCAGCATGTTTGGGCGAATAAAAGTCGGCGGTCTGCAAACTATGATAGGCTTCTATACAGGCATCCTCCGAGTGCATCATGGATGACAGAACCCTTCTCTCACTTTCTACGTCCATTAACAGATCCTCGGGCAATGCCGATTGCAGACTAATGTTCAATCCATTCACCATCCCCCGCTATGCTAATCTTGGCCTCGGCTGCGGAATATCTGCTCCAGTTACAACTAGATAGCGGAGAACATAATCCTCCGCTATTAATCAGCCGGTTAAAGCCCCTATTTTCTATTTTACTGTATAATCCCTGAAGATTGGACTATTTTTTTACCGGAGGCACAAATATTTCATACACCGGCTCTTGACCTGCAGCGGAATTCCTGGATGGAATGGCGGTTGGATTTCTTTTGCCGGCCCGATTTTTGTCCTTGAAGTCCTTCACTTCCTTTTCGGCTTCATCAACCTGCCGTATCTCTTTGCTCATCCAATTGTTCAGAACACTATCTATGTATTCCAGGCCCCCATTCTTGGTGCGCTGGCACATCAATTCCCCCGCTTTCATTATCATGGCATGGGAAAAACTCCAATCATATCTCCATTTATAATATACACGGCGCCTTGCTTCAGCATTCATATCGATGCCGGTATAATTACCGAATTCCATAATATCCGGATCAAATCGTCTGGCCCGCAGGGATATATTTTTGCCCGTATCCACATAGTTCTTAAAGTACATTTCCAGACCATCCAGGCTGTTTATCGAGTACTCTTTCAGATCCCGGGCGATTTTGGATATATCCGTGGGGTTGGTAATCTTGCGTTCGAAACACAGTTCCAGTAAAACCAGAAGAAACTCCGGTGAAAATGCCATTTCATCCAGCCATACCCTTAATTCGCCGGACATCTTGACGCTTAAGAGATTGCCGGTCTTGCGAGCCACAAAATCAGCTACTTTTCGATATTGATCATCATTTTTTATGACTGCGGGAAGCATTAGCTGCGGTTTCTGATGATTGTCTTCCAGCTGCAGTTCCAGCTGTTCAATCTTACCCCGATATTCATCCAGCATATTCTCCAAATTCTCTATCTGCTTGTTCTTGGCTTTGTCGCGATGATCTTTACTGGATAAACTGGGATGATCCCTTATGACCATAGCTTCAATCTTGAGCAACAATGGCTGCAGTGAAATAACCTTGTCGGTAAAGTTTTTGGTGTTGTTATCGATACTTATAATGCCAGCCTGCTCCAGTCGAGTAAGTTTACGCGACAGTTTCTGCCGGGTCAGGGAACTGCAGGCCTGCAATACCTGCCCAGCCTCAACCCCGCAATAAACCAGAGGTTTGGTATTTTCATAAGCATATATTATTGATGCCAGCACACCTATATCTTCCAGATCCAGATCCAATTCCCGGGCGTAGGCGAACAAAACGCCGGGTATATTGACATATCCCCAGCGAAAAACCTCTAGTATAGCTGAGCTTTGAATCATGTAAACTCCTCCTGCAAAATATGTATGCAAATTATAGCATTATAAATCTGTGAATAACAAGAAATGCCAGATCTAGATATCACACAAAAACTGCATAAATATGAATAAAAACCCTTTACACCGTTAATATAACCTATTCTTCCTTTATCCCCGGACTTGACGAACTTCTCTTAGCAGTATATCCAGACCGGAGGCACCAAGGCATTTATTTCCAACCACAGTGAATAATTATTTAACCCGAGCGCCCTATTGTTCCAGGGCTTTCCCGACCTTATCTATTACCCGCATAATCTGCCGGTAATTTGAATCTTTCATGTTATCCCGGTACATGTCATGCAGTCTCAGACACAATTCCAGATAAGCCTTTTCAGCCTGACCGGCCTGATCCCTGGATTTTTCCGCGATATATTGCAGCCGGGGATATGATTCCATCTCTTCCAGAATAAACTCATCACCTATTTCAGGGATAAAGACCGGAATACCCAGCTCGGAATCGATTACCTCGGCCAGAACATCCTGGGATTCTTCCTCGCCATGAACCAGGAATATCCCCTTGACATCTGAAACAAAATGCCTGAGCCAGTCCATAAGTCCTTCCTGGTCAGCATGAGCTGAATAGCTTTCAATATTCAAAATATCAGCCTTAACCGCAACTTTCTCGCCATGAATAGTAACCACTTTTTCTCCGTCCAGTATTCTCCTGCCCAGGGTACCCTGAGCCTGATATCCTACAAAGAGTACGGTAGCTTCAGGACGCCAGATATTATTCTTGAGATGATGCTTGATCCTGCCTGCCTCACACATACCGGAAGCGGATATAATTATCATATTGCCTGTCTTACAGTTAAGCCCCATAGACTCCATATGGGTATGAGAATATTTCAGCTGTTCCAGCATCAAGGGATGACTGTCGTCATCTTCCAGTATCTTTCTGGCATCATCATCGTATAAGTCTATATGCTTTTGGAAAATACGAGTAGCTGCAATTGCCAGGGGACTGTCAATGTAAATCTCTATCTTTGGGTCCAGCTTTCCTTCGGCACTAAGATGGTAGAGATCATACAGAAGATCCTGCGTTCTCTCCACTGCAAAAGCGGGGATAATTAGGTTTCCGCCTTTGGCCATAGCCCGATCTATCACCTCTTTCAATTCTTCTTTGCGTCCGGAGCTCTGAGGATGCAGGCGACTGCCATAGGTGGATTCCATAATAATATAATCAGCGTTTTCAATAATAGTAGGATTCTTAATTATGGGCTGTTCCTGGGTACCCAGATCACCGGTGAATACCAGTTTAAGTTTTTCTCCCTGTTCCTCTATCCACAGTTCAATAATACAGGCCCCCAGAATATGCCCGGCCGTCCGCATCCGCATATTTACTCCAGGAGCCAGTTCGATAGTTTCATCCATGTTAAGGGAACGGAACTGATCCAGACAATCAACTGCGTCCTTAGCGGTATAGATAGGCTGCAGCAAAGGCTTTCCCGCTCGTTTATTCTTGCGGTTTTTCCTTTCCACTTCAAATTCCTGGATATGGCCTGAATCCGGAAGCAATACCCCGGCCAGGTCCTCAGTGGCATGACTGCAGTATATTCTTCCCTTAAACCCGTGTTTGCATAATTTGGGCACCAGCCCAATATGATCGATATGAGCGTGAGTCAGAATCACAAAGTCAATGGAATCCGGCTCAACTGGAAATTCCCGGCAGTTTCTCTCCTGCAGCTGCCGCGGACCCTGAAACAAACCACAATCCACGGCAAATCTGCTGGTCTCGGTGTCAATAAGAAAAAAGGATCCGGTAACCGTCCTGGCAGCTCCCAGAAAACTAAGCTTCATTTAAATATTCCCCCATAACCTATTGCATATCTATAATATTATATCGCAACTAATCTTCTTGCGTCCTTTTTTCTTGATAGCCGGGAATATTGTTCATAAAAATCCAATACTTCAGCACTTATCACTTTTCTGTCCTCGGTATTCAGTGCCCTTAACAAGTTGTCAAAGCTAATGCGGCCAAAATCCTTCACCACTTCATTGCTGTCAAGATTCTCCACTACTTCACAATAGCGCCCATGAATCTGTTCAAACACCCCAAAATACAATTCCCGTATCTGCATTACTCTCCGTCTTATCTGTTCGATCTCGATCTCCTCGATATCCGCAGTAGATACCAGGTCATCTATAAGGTTGTTCAATAACCGGTTGTTGAATATAGCCGCCATTACCTCTTTGCGGTATTGTTTGGATAACAAGTAACGCATATAATCCAGGAAATCGCCCTGGGCTGAAGACCGGAGCAGCGAATACCCATTCAGCAGCTCCAGTTCTCTCAAGGACAACTCTCCTTTCACTGTACCTCTCCCCTTTTTTGATTATTTATCTAAGGAGTTCAACTAGGCACAGCTTTAATCCTCTTAGAAATTATCGTAATAATAGTGGCTTATTACAAGCTATTCGTTTACATTCGACACCCCAGTTTGCTTTATTTGGAAGATTATCCTTTTCTGTGTCGAGCTAAAAAGCTGTCAATACGATCCAGAGCCTGCTCAATATCCGTTACGCTGGCCGCATAACAGCACCTGACGTGTCCATTGCCCACCATCCCGAAGGCATCCCCGGGGACCACTGCCACCTTGGCCTCTATAAGCAATCTTTCGCTGAATTCTTCACTGCTCATACCGGTATTTTGGATAGAAGGAAAAGCATAAAATGCTCCCTGAGGCTCAAAACACTCCATCCCTATTTCCCTGAAGCCCGATACCATTATTTTTCTGCGATAATTGTAATTCTCCACCATCTTGCGCATTTCGCTCTCACCGTGGCGCAGAGCCTCCAAGGCTGCCTTTTGGGCCATGATAGGTGCACACATAATGGTGTACTGATGTATTTTGGTCATAGCTCCGATCAAATCCGGATGACCGCAGGCATAACCAATACGCCAGCCAGTCATGGCAAAAGCCTTGGAAAAGCCATTGAATACTATGGTGCGTTCTTTCATGCCGGGCAGGGAGGCTATGGAAACATGTTTGCCATTATATGTGAGTTCTGAATAAATCTCATCCGATATTACAATAAGGTCATTTTTGATAATCACATCTACCAGAGCTTCCAGGTCCTGCTGCCTCATAATGCCTCCGGTAGGATTGTTGGGATATGCCAGTATGAGCACTTTGCTGCGGGGGGTAATGCTTTTTTCCAGCAAATCGGCTCTTATCCGGTATTCATCTTCTGCCAGGGTCTCCACCGGTACCGGTACTCCGTAAGCCAGGGAGGCCCCGGGTGAATAGGAGACATAGGAAGGTTCCGGCACCAGCACCTCATCCCCCGGTTCAACTATAGCCCTTAAGGCCAGATCCACTGCCTCACTGACCCCCACGGTAACCAGTATCTCGCGCTCCGGCGAGTAGGTTACTCCAATATGTTTGCGCATGTACAGGGCAATTTCCTCCCGCAGCTCAATTAAACCCTGGTTGGAAGTATACATGGTGAATCCGTGTTCCAGGCTGTAGAAGCAGGCTTCCCTTATATGCCAGGGGGTAACAAAGTCAGGTTCTCCCACCCCCAGGGATATGACTCCTTCAGTTTGGGATACCAGGTCAAAGAACTTCCTTATCCCGGAAGGAGGTATCTCCTGTACAGTTTTGGACAGGTATTTGGACATATTGCTCACGGACTAATCACCAGCCTTCTGTCTTCTTGCGGGTTTTCGAAAATAAAGTTGTCCTGTTTGTAGCGTTTTAGTATAAAATGGGTAACCGTACTCTGGACTTCGTCCAGAGTGGACAGCTTATGGGATACAAACAGGGCTATCTCTTTCATGGTTTCTGCGGTTACTACTATGGACAAATCATAGGTTCCGCTCATGAGATAAACCGACCTTACCTCGGGAAATCTGCTGATTCTCTCTGCTACCCCGTTAAAGCCCACTTCGCGGGCCGGTGTAACTTTTACTTCGATCATGGCTTCAACCCCGTTTTCACCGTAACGGTCCCAGTTGACCACCGCATTGTAACCCAGTATATATTTCTCCTTTTCCAGACGCGCCAGCACCTCCTGGACCTGGGCTTCCTCGGCATCCAGCATGGTAGCTATAGTCCTGGGACTGATTTTAGCGTCGTGCTCCAGGATTTTCAGTATCTTTTTCTCCAGTTCCATTTTCTGATAAAGCCTCCTTAGCTGTTTATAAGTAATAAAATAAAAAACTCACATCCCTGTGTAAGGGACGAGAGTATTATTTCCCGCGGTACCACCCTAATTGCAAAGTACTTGCCGGCTCTACTGATGTTAACGGTGTCAGCAACCGTGCGGCTTAGTGCTGTGACAGCATTACACCGCAGCTCCCAGGTGGCTTTCCCGATCTGCCTGCTCCCGGTTCACAGCATTCCCGGTTCTCTGTCAGCAGGCTTTTCGGTACTTCTTCTGATCATTGCTTGCTAATATTATTTTTTGCTTTAAGCGGTTAAGCAAACAGACAATGAGCTTCAATCCCCCGCCTGCTTACCGCGCTAGGTTCAAGCTGACCGGCAGTTTGAACCGATGTTTAAATGCTATCATTGCCAGCAAACTACGTCAAGCCGAAAATATATGGATAAATGCTAGTTTGGGAAAAGTTTTCCTGAACTATTTTTCAGCCTTTAGCATATTTATAGTTCTATCGGAGGTGTTTATTATGGAGTATTTATCGGATTTAAGCTCGAAAGAGCTTGATGTAGCACGGAAGGTGGACCAGTATTTTAAACTCGATCACATGAGCTTCCAGGAAAAGGCCTTCAATGCCCTATTAATAGCCCAGTACGAATTGGAAGCTCAGCATTACGGCAATGAGTCGGAGAGGACCCGTATAATGGAATTTCGGGATGTTTTACTACTGCTCCTGAACAAGATGCCCCGGTAATAGCCTTATTTAAAGAGCATGAACTTTTTCTTTAACCATCGGTATTCCAACAGGTAACCGGACAGCACAAGCAGGAGTATCCCGCAGCCCATGCCCCGCTGCCAGCTTATGCGGGATTGCAGGGCTTCGATTATCTTCTCTTTTTCTCCCGCGAAGTGATAGATGTTCTGGCGTTCCTCCTTGATAGAGGTCATCTGGTGAATAGTCCGATACAACTCATCCTGATTCTCATAATAACGGCCCCACTGGGCGATTCTCTCTTTCTTGAGATCAGCTATCCATTTAACATTTACATAATTCTTATCCTCATCCCTCACAGTCATGGCATCATAGACCGGGATGCCAAGGGATGCGGCCGGGGCACTGATACCCATAAAGCTGCAGATGGTGGCACAGGTATCCAAGGCCATAACGGAAGAAGTCCTGATCCCCGACCTGCAGCCAGGTCCGTGAATAAGCAGCGGCACCAGGTCGCTGGGGGAGGTACTGCGAACAGAAGTTATCATTATCAAGGAGTCATCGTACATATTATTATTCTTCAGATGATTCACCATATCTCCCAGACTATTATCAAAGGACATCAAGGCATCGTAATAGCTGGTATCGTCCATTGACAAAAGGGCTTCCATGCTGTCATTAAGATATATCAAGGTGAAAAACGGCAATCCATCCGGTATTCTTGCTGTCACCCGTTGAACCGCCTCATGATCCCTGCTGTCAGGTTTCAACGCAGTATATTTATCATCACCATAATTAAAGCCCTGCAGCTTGCCCCCTGATCCATCAATGATCTGAAATGTGCGTCCCTGTTTCTGCAAAACCGCCAGGAGGGATTCAACTCCGATACCGCTGCTGCGGTCATAATATCCGTGCTGTTCGGGCAGCGCTCCAGTCAAAAGGGAGGCCAGGGCAGCCTCTATCGAATCGGTTCTCAGGGCAAGACATTTCTCATCCAGAACACCCTCGTCCGCCATCTGCCGGAAGTTGTGCATAGGGGTGCTAATATAGCCTTCGTAATTAAATCCTTCCACATTGATCAGTATAACTCGCTGCAATTCTTCAGCGGCAGCTCCGGGCTGCAGAAACATTAGCAGAGTAAACATCAGGGTTAATGCCATAATACTCAGGAGCAGGTACAGCCTCCTCATCAATAACATCCCCCTTACAGGTTTATGCTAATATATATGGATAGGAGGGTTCTAATATGCTTACCATCAAAATCTGCCGCTGCGGAAGATGGAATAGGCGAGAAACATACCCAGTACCACGGCCAGGACGAACCCGGCTTCGGCCAGCGGGATACGGGAGACAATATTGCTGCTGCTCATATTAATAAACATGGAAGTGCCAATGATCAGACTGGCCAGGATGATGGCCAGGGAGAGACGATTGGATATCAGGTCCATTTTAGCACCATATTTCTCCAGCCGGTGATGCTCCATCCTGATAATGATTTGCCCGTCATTCAGCTTTTTCAGCGCCGTACTTACGTCCCCGGGCAGGCTCCTGGCAATATGAGTATAATCCAGCAATACCTCGTTCAGCTCTTGTTTAAGCTTCCTCCCGGAGAATCTGCTCCTCAAAGCCCTTTTGCCATAAGGCTCCGCAATATCTACCAGACTTATGGTCGGATCCAGCTGAGCTATAGTTCTTTCTATAGTCATGAGCATCTTGACCAGCAAAGACAGCTGGGCCGGCAGGCGAACCCGATATTGCCCGGATAGTTCCAGCAGTTCCCCCAGGGCCTCCCCGATATTTATCCGGGATAATGGCAAACCATAATATTTTCGGGAAAGACCCGCCACATCCCGCCTCAATTCTTCCGGACTAACGTGTTGAGTATTATCCGCTATTTCCAATAAAGCCCTGGTTACTCCGGTAACATCATGGTTCATCATGCCGATCACCAGAACCATGAATTTATCCCGGTCATACTCGTCGATGATCCCCACCTGTCCGAAATCATAAAATATTATTTTTTCCCCTTCACAAACCGCCATATTGCCGGGATGAGGATCGGCATGGAAAAATCCATGTTCGTAAATCTGATAATATAGTGCTTTAACTATGTGAGAGGCTATCCGCCGGGTATCATATTGCTGCTGTTTAAGGCTGGTGAAATCGGATATCTTCACCCCCTCCACCTGCTCCATGGTAATAATTCTCCGACCCGAATAATCCCAGAACACCTCTGGTATCACTACCGTCTCCACATTTCTAAAATTACGATGGAATATCTCGATATTGCGGGCTTCCTTCTCAAAATCCAACTCATTAACCAGGGCCTGACCCAGTTCATCTATAACCTCGCTCACTTTATAGAACCTTATCCACTCACTTCGGTGCTCCAGCCAGAGTGATATTTCTCTTAATATCTCCAGGTCGACCCTTATCATCTCGTCTATACCCGGTCGTTTTAGTTTCACCACCACTCTTTGCCCTGAACGCAAAACTGCTTCATGCACCTGCCCGATTGACGCTGCAGCAATAGGCCGCGGGTTAAAATAGCTAAAGGCTTCATCCGGTGCTATCCCTTCCTGATCCATAATATCCTTTACCTGTTCAACGGGAAAGGAAGGGACGTCATCCTGCAGCTTTTCCAGTTCCCGGATGAATTCCGGATTAAGCCAATCCGCCCGAGTGCTCAGTAATTGGCCCATCTTTATATAGGTGGGTCCCAGTTCCTCAAAGGCAGCCCTAAGACGACGGGCGGCATTTTCCTGTCTCATTTGGCGGCCGGCATCTGCTCTTTTCCTGCGCTGCCTCAGAAGGGGCAGGTTTAGGCAATCATATACCGAACCGAAGCCATATTTTATGAATACATTGGCTACCTCCCGGTAACGCGGCAGATGACGAACCGTGTTGATGGAGCGGTTTAGCTGCATGGTAATTCTCCCTAACCTGGACTTAACCAGCGGTTAGCCAGGCAGAATAGTAGGGTCAATCAAGATAATCTGCTTTCCAAATCCTTGAGTTTACTCTTAATATCATCTATTTCTGATTGACTGCCGGCGAATATTTCCTTCAGTTCCCGAATCTCTTCCCGAATAATCTGCCTCAATTCATTCTTTTCCTCCTCACCCCTTTTAATGGCATCATCGACGAATTTGTGGGCTTCATCCTTGCTCATTTCTCCTTTTTCTACCATCTCCTGTATCATCTTCTCTGCTTTTTCTCTGCTCAGGCTGATTGCCCCCAGACCAAAATATATAGCTTTTTTCATCATTTAACCGATTTCCTCCTAAATCCTATTTGGAGTATTCTTAGCAAGATTAACCAAAGCTATGCATTATATTACGCTGTATCTGAATGTTGACATCATTTTTTGAGTATGATATATAAAAAGTAGCTTAGCACTCAAGGGGCGAGAGTGCTAATAAAAAATCAGGTAAAGGGGTTGTTAATCATGGCTGGATTAGTACCTTTTAACAGGAACAGGATGAGTGTTAGATCTTCCGGCTTCGAGGACTTCTACAACATGCTTGATGACTTTTTCAATGATACCTGGTCTGCGCCCAGGAGAAGTCTCTTAAGCGATACCTTTAAGGTAGATGTCCAGGAGAATGAAAACGAATACTGCATTGACGCGGAACTTCCGGGCGTGAAAAAGGAAGACCTCCGATTGGAAATGAATGAGGGACGTCTCACCATATCTGTAGAACGAGGGGAATCGCAGTCGGAAGAACATAAGAATTACATTCACCGGGAGCGTCGGTATTCATCTATGCAGCGTTCAATATATCTGCGGGAGGCTTCGCCGGATGGTATCAGCGCCAAACTCGAGAACGGTGTTTTGAACATCTTAGTTCCCAAACAGCCTAAAAAGGATAATTCTGTAAGGATAAATATAGACTGACGAAACTATGGTGAACGCACCTGTCATGCCCCATACAGGTACGTTCACCCCTTGATTTGGAGGCAGGTAAATCCAGCTGAATGCTGCGGACCATCAGGTGCGTGGTTTTAATTTTATAATATGAGCAAGGGAGCGAAAATAATGGGGAAAAAGCAATTTAAGGCAGAATCAAGACGTCTGCTGGACTTGATGATCAATTCCATCTATACTCACCGGGAGATTTTCTTAAGAGAACTTATCTCCAATGCCAGTGATGCCATTGACAAAATATATTATAAGGCGCTGACTGACGATACTATTGTATTCAATCAGGGTGATTACTACATTAAAATCCAGGCTGACAAGGAAAACCGGATTTTAACCGTTTCCGATACCGGCATCGGCATGAGCAAAGAAGAATTGGATGATAACCTGGGAGTAATAGCCAGAAGCGGCTCCCAGACCTTTAAAGAGGAAAACGAGATCAAAGACGGTTTTGATATTATTGGCCAATTTGGAGTAGGGTTTTACTCTGCTTTCATGGTAGCGGACGAAGTAACCGTGATCAGCAAAGCATATGGAAGCGACGAAGCTTACAAATGGAATTCCAAAGGTGCGGACGGCTATCGCATAGATCCCTGGGAAAGGGAATCTTTTGGGACTGATATAATCCTGAAAATCAAGGAAAATACTGAGGAAGAAGACTACGATCAATTCCTCCAGGAGTATCGCCTCAAAGCGATTGTAAGGAAATACTCCGATTTTGTCCGCTATCCCATCAAGATGGATATTACCTCCAGCCGCCTAAAGGAAGGCAGCGAAGATGAATACGAAGACTACAGCGAAGAACAGACGGTAAACAGCATGGTGCCTATCTGGAAAAAGAACAAAAATGAACTCACCCCGGGAGATTACGAAAACTTCTATGCCGAGAAGCGCTATGGTTTTGATAAGCCGGTAAAATATGTCCATATAAGCACCGAGGGAGCCGTAAGTTATAATGCTATTCTGTTCATACCGGAGAAGACCCCCTATGACTTTTACACCCGGGAATACGAAAAAGGCCTGGAGCTATATTCCAATGGCATCCTGATCATGAACAAGTGCGCCGACCTGCTGCCGGACTACTTCAGTTTCGTCAAGGGCATGGTTGATTCCGAAGACCTTTCCCTCAATATATCGCGCGAAATGCTTCAGCATGACCGGCAGTTGAAGATAATTGCCAAGAATATCAGAAATAGAATCAAATCTGAATTAAGCAGCCTGCTGGAAAATGACCGAGAGAAATATGAAGAATTCTATACCTCCTTCGGTCGGCAGCTTAAATATGGGATTTATGAAGGTTACGGCATGAACAAAGATATGCTGCAGGACCTTTTGCTGTTCTATTCTTCCCAGGAAAAGAAGATGGTCAGCCTGAACGAATACGTGAACCGAATGGCCGAAGAACAGAAATATATCTACTATGCTGCCGGTGAATCCATAGAGCGAATTGAAAGAATGCCGCAAACTGAACTGCTGGCCGACAAAGGTTATGAAATCCTGTACTTCACGGATGATGTAGACGAGTTTGCCATCCGGATGCTGGGATCTTACCTGGAAAAGGAATTCAAATCAGTCTCCAGCGGAGATCTGGGCCTGGATGCCGATGCCGATTCCCCCACCCCCGCAACAGAAGAACAGGATAAGGAACTGTTTGAATACATGAAAAATATCCTTACCGATAAAGTCAAAGATGTACGGGCTTCCAAACGGCTCAAGCACCACCCGGTCTGCCTGGCCAACGAAGGAGAGCTTACCATAGAGATGGAAAAAATACTGAACGCAATGCCCAGTGATCACAAAATGAAGGCCGATAAAGTCCTGGAGATAAACAGTAGCCACGAAGTATTTAAGTGCCTGCAGGAAGCCTATGCAACAGATAAGGAAAAACTCGATCTATATACCCGGCTGCTATACAGCCAGGCCCTGCTGATCGAAGGATTGCCGGTAGATGATCCCCTGGAATTCAGCAACAATATATGCAGCATAATGAAATAGATCCTTGGTTCTGTTTACCGCTGGATAAACCCTATAGTAAATTCAGCTTCCGCAAGCGCCGGTAATACAACAAAGCCGCTACCCATATGCCCGGTCCCTTTCGGGGCCGGGTGGGAATAATGTCAATAACTAATAGCTGTCACCATCCATGGACCGGCCAAGGCAGACAAGCAATGCGCCCCCCCTCCGTCACCCGGCTATCCGGGCAGCAATTCTTTCCGGGCATTGCCATTAGCAGAATCATTCCCTCTATAAAATTTCTGTATTCCCTCCCCTATCTCTTGATTTATGGACTAACAGGAGGTATAATAACTTTCGTGGCAAACAAATGGGCCATTAGCTCAATCAGGCAGAGCAGCTGACTCTTAATCAGAAGGTTGAAGGTTCGATTCCTTCATGGCCCACCATAAAAAGCCCACAACCTCGGGAATTCTCGCGGTTTTTATTTTTCTGTTTTTTGCTACAATTCACTAAACGGGTGGCAAACTGGTGGCAGAGAGAAACTTTGACGCTTGGCAGGGATAGGCGTGTCATGGGGACGGGGTTACTGTCACGCTATGCTATTTGGATAATCCCCCTGCCAATTCCAGGCAACCTCTCAATTTGTCTTATTGATAAGCATTAACCTGCCGCTAGGTCTTTTAAGTATTGATTTCTTATATTAACATCAAACTTTTGCACATCTAGCGCATGGTCAACATGACAATGATCCTTAATGATTTTCTTAGCATCTTCATCCGTTAGCTGCCTTTTCTCCGGCATATCCAAACATTCATCATCGTTCTCTCGGTGTATATACTCAATAAAACTTATTAATGCTCTTTCTTTGTTTGTATTAAAAACATCAAGAACAAAGTCCGTATCGGTTTGCTAAAACACTTCTATATGGCCTTGATAGTTTGCTGCCATTTCTAGAAGAGGTCCTTTGGCTCCCATTGTAAATGCTATATTGCTGCTCCGGATGGATAAAAGCTCCATTCCTTCTTCAAGATATAAAAAAACAGAGCTCTGTTTTGGCAGAACGATTCGTCCCTCTGGTGAAATCCCAAGCCAACAGTAATGGCGACCCTTGTAAGGAACAAATTTCCCTTCTGGCAATTCATGATTCAGTAGAAGTGGTGTATCCTTTAAAATATTGCCGATATTGGAAGGTAGAAGTAATCCTTTACGAGTAACACAAAACCCACCTGTACTTTTGCTTCCGGTAAACAGATATACCTTTCCTTCTATTGTAATATCGTACTCCCTGATAGCCTGTGGCGGCAGTTGAATCAAAAGGCCTTCTCGAATCAAAGATTTACCATAAACAAATTTCCCGCCCTTGCTCAACTGTGGCATATGATACCTCCAGAAATATTAATTCCCCTAATTAACTTTCTTTTCCCCATACTTACTTATCAACCTGACATCAATACTATCGTCTGATGCAATCTATTTTAGGTTCGGCTCTTTTAAATCCGAGTTCCTTCATATCTAGTGGAATTAACAAATGCTTCAATTACCCTTACTGGATTATCAGTTGTAATATAGTCATCTACCGCTTCTGGAAATAGGGTGATTAGGTTACGGTCTTAGCCCTCTACATAAGCCATTATTCCACCTCTCTATCACCCTATTATTTCGACTTTCGGCTATTCATATCCTTTTTCTGCGGAGACTTTTCACACAGTCTGCCGTCCCCCTTGAGCCGCAAGACGATGTGTTGGTGTTTCTCATGCGGAGTCTTGGCGACGGAATATTTATGCATCCAAGCTAGGGCATTATACCTTTTGCAGTGGAATCATCTTATTATAGTCTACAGAAGTACACAAACAAGGCTTGAATGGGAAGATTACCCATTTATGGCTAATGCGTCCAGAGCCGGGCAGGGGCGGTCCACCACATGCTTGCGGGGAGGAATGGCGGTTGCTTCGCCGTCCAGCAAAATATCTCCTTTTTGATTGACACAAGTCGTACGCAGGCGCACTCGGCCATGTTCAAGCTTCTGAATAACCTCGGTTTGGGCGCGTACTGTATCCCCGATATAACAAGGATAGAGAAAGTTAACGGTTTGTTTTTCGTAGATAGTACCTGCCCCGGGCATTTGATTTCCCACTACATTGGATATCAAACCCACTAAAAGCATGCCGTGTACTATGCGGGTTTTAAAATGCCCAAATTCAGCTCGCATCTCGTTTACATGCAGCCAGCTGAAATCGCCGGTTATTCCAGCATACTGGTAAACATCGGTCTCACTTATAGTCTTCTCGACATAGCCGGTATCGCCAACTTTTAATTCACTGTAGGTGTTTTCGAGCATATTAATTCAACTCCTTAATGCCGGTCTAAAGATATTTACCCGGCCTGAAATTCTATTCAGAAAAAGTTATAATATTACATAATCACCTGGAATTTATTCATTGAAAGAAAAGATTACTTCATAAAGAGTAAATACAGTTACAGGTGTCTTGCATTTAGCATATGCTGGGCAGGATTATTGTTATTTGAGATAAGCCGGGTTTTACCCCAATTACTTTTCACGTCTTAACAGCCATCCAGCTATCTTGGGTGCAATGAGTTTTTGTGATTTGGTGCTGACATACATTCCTATATGGCCAACCGGGAATGCAGACAATTCTTTGTCGGTACTGCCGACATAGTCATTTAATGGTATGGTTGAAGACGGTGGAACAATATGATCATTTTCCCCATAAACGGTTAAAACCGGCATGGTTATTTTTTGCAAGTCAACTTTTCGGCCCCCAATGTCCAGTGTGCCCTTGATCAGTCGGTTTTCCTGATATAAATCCTTGATATATTTTCTAAAAGCTTCCCCAGCTTGATCAGGACTGTCCAGAATCCATTTTTCCATGCGGACAAAATTGGCAGCATTTTCGGGATTATCCAGATTATCAACAATGCCTACATATTTATTAATCATTAGCTGGAAAGGTTTTAACATATCAAAACCTCCGTTTAGCAACTGGCCGGGAATAACCCCAAAAGCATCTACCATGTTATCAATATTCATTTCCTTGCCCCACTTGAATAACAGGCCGGCTTCTTCTCCTGCTTCAAAATCAACAGGCGCTACCATGGTAACAAGGTTCTTTACTTTATGAGGATTTAAAGCTGCATAAATAACGGATAGGGTTCCGCCCTGGCAGACTCCGATTATATTTACTTTATCGGCCCCTGAGCTTTTCAGCACTTCATCTACTGCATTCTCTATATAAACATCAATATAATCATCAAGGGTTATATATTTATCCTGAGCAGTGGGATATCCCCAGTCGATTATATAAAGATCCAGTCCCAGTTCCAGAAGATTCTTGATTACACTGCGGTCTTGCTGAATATCCATCATATACTGGCGATTTACCAACGCATATATTATCAGAGTAGGTATTTTGCAGATCTTTTTGGCTAAAGGCTGGTAGTGATACAATTGCATCTTATCTTCTTGATAAATTAATTCCTTGGATGTAGTATCTGATTGAGGATCGCCCAAATTCAGCAGCACATCCACACTTCGAATAAATTTCTTCTGGGCTTCGAACATTTCATTAAGATTTTTTTCTATATCCGATAAGATTACCGACATTATTTACTCCCCCTTTACAGTCTGCTTCCCAGTATTGCCTGGCTTTGGGCCAGCTTTTGATAGCTCTTCTTTTAAACTTTTCACTTCTTTCTTTAGTGCCCTTATATCTCGCTTCAAGGTGTCCAGTGTTTTATAAACACTATCCATGTCAGTTTTGGAAGGATAGGGTAGGAATTGCAGCTGTTTTTCCAATAAATCATCAAATTCCTTTTTGTAATTAACTCCGGCATCCAGCAACTGGCTCAGCAGCTTGGAGAATTCGGTGGTGCCAAATAATTTTAGATAGGCGGCCTCATTTTGTTTCCACCAATATTCATAGTATTCCTTAAAGGTTTTCGGGTTGGTGCCTGCTATCACCATCTCCTGGTATTCTTTAATGTTTTTTTCCAGGGTTTCTTGATTGACCTTAACTATGGTGGCAACAAATTCGTTCATAACATTTATAAAATTAATCAAGGCCTGCATGCTGCGCATTTGTTTTTGCATCTGTTCTCTATTCATGGAGAATTCCGGAATATTAAATATTTTCCCATAAGAAGATGCAAATTTTTCTCTCCACAGTCGGTTGAACTCAATATAAGCAGCCTGATCTCCATTCATGCTTTTCACCAGTAAACTTTGCATATTCTGTGATTCATCCAGCCACGGTTTAAAGAAATTGCCAGTGGCACTCGTGGACATATTGTATATCTCCAGGGCCTGGTTGAAGAATTTGTTCATCGGTTCGGGAAGTGATGAAATAAAGTAATTTGAAACAAATTTCATATATTCTTCGTTCCAGCGGGTAATTAATTTAAGTGCATCACTGTCTTTCCCGGTAATATTCAGGTTTATATCTTCCCAGAATTTATGGAGGTTTTGATATAGACTGGCTCCATTTAGCATTCGGTCAACAATTTGTTGTTGGGGGAAAATATCATTCATATTGCGAATGCTCTGTGAATAAAGATCGCTTGAGACTTCAACCCATTTTTGAATAATGTCCTGAAAGGGCTTCATGCTTTCCTCGAAAATACTGGGGGCTTTTTCCTCCACTTTTTCGGTTGGATTTACGGTTTCCTGCCAGTAATCCAACATCTTCTTTTGGGAGTCAAGCCACGCGGTCATAAAATTTTGTTTGCTCTGTTCTGTCATTTAAACTCCTCCTTACTACGCTGTCTTTCTAACTTATCATCGACAAAGGAGCATTGTACGAATATTGCCAGATAGCTAATTTATGTTTTATGCTTAATTTATAAGGTGTTTTATTACAACAACGCTTTAATATTACAAAAATGAAATACCCAAAACAATGGTCAAATAACAGAGAAGTGGGGCTTAATCCAATTTAACCATGCTGGGTGTTGCTTATTTCTTGAATTTCCTGGGAGATTTGTATGAAAGGGGCAGAACAGATGGTGCATAAGGCTGATCTTCGTGTTATTAAGAGCAAAATATCAATCAGGAATGCGTTTCTTCGCCTGATTGAAGAAAAAGGGTATCCTAATATCACCATTAAAGATATTGCAGAAAGAGCCATGATTAACCGAAAAACTTTTTATCGGCATTATGAAAGCATAGATGCGCTCTGCGATGAGGTGATTAAGGATACCTTTGCTTTGCTGGTAACGAATTCGCAGTTTGAAAAGCCAGAATTTATTGATTTTTCAGGTATTGATCTGACCCGGGAAATCCAAATAATAATTCATAATATTGCCCTGAATGAAAAAATGATCAAAACTATATTTAACGGCAGATCAAGCTCCGATTTGACGATAAGGCTGGAAAAACTGGTATATAACGCTATTGAGCAAATAATTGAGATTAAGAATTTTCCCGAAATGACTCAAGAGCTTATAGTTGATTCACTCACTACGCTTTTCCTGGTAATGTTACGATGGTGGGTCAAACAAGATGCCTGTTCGGAAGAAGACGCCGCCAATATCTTTATAGAGCTTATTCACTAAAATTTAAACGGAAATCTTTGCTGTGTACAGAGCGGCCTTTTCCAGCACAGAGACGAGTTCATCCCCCCTAAACAAGGATATGGACAACCCTAGTGTCATGGTAGTGTCATGGGGACGGGGGTGCTGTCACGCCTTATCAACCTGACATCAATACTATCGTCTGATGCAATCCATTTTAACTTTGTACCATACTGCTGAAATTAAATAAATTTTGCAATACCATAAATAAGGTCTGGATATACAACCCAAATATAAAAGTTCTGCAGCCCGCATTAATTCTGGACTGGCAGAGCTTTTTAACGTGTTTTTACTGCAAAACTCAGGATATCTTCCAACTGCCATGTCAGTTCTAAAGTCATTTACAACCTCCATTCCCAGAACAATTATAACGAGGAGGCAGAAAACCTTGAAAACAAGCAATTTTCTTTCATCTTTTGATTGATAATATCCTCCATCCACGTTATGATTATAACGTGGATGGAGGATATTATATGGCACTTGTGTATGTTAAGAATAAGAAAAACGGAACAACTTATGTTTATGAATCTACCAACTACTGGGACAAGGAAAAGCAGCAATCCAGAAGCAAGCG
>Ga0334884_1000388_pt1 | contig 81881 bp, 56 predicted proteins | sample GraSluR1_MG_7_FD_207215 | JGI IMG/M metagenome (GOLD analysis project Ga0334884, IMG submission 207215) | Sludge microbial communities from methane-producing bioreactor in Wageningen University, Netherlands - Granular Sludge_12_05 R1 | ecosystem: Engineered > Bioreactor > Anaerobic >... | reverse complement strand
GTCTTCCATCTGCGGCCGGCGCCCGCCTCCGAGGGCGCCGCGACCGCCGAGCCACAGGCCGTCACACTCACCGGTGACTGCGTCGCGCACATCGACTCGGCAACAGGTCTGTTCTCTGCCGCGGTTTCCGGCCGGGAGCCCTTCGCCACCGACTGCGGCCTGGATCTGCTCCAGGAGAGCGGCACCGAGATGAGCGCCTGGACCATCGGCAAGATCCTCTCCGACACCACACTGCAAAGGCCGGAGGCCGTGGAGCTGGTGAGAAACGGGCCGGTGAGTCGAACGGCGTCGGTGACGTACAAGGTCCACAGCTCCACACTGAAGCAGCTTATCACCACCTACGCGGGCCTGCCCCGTGTGGACATCGCCCTGCACGCCGACTGGCAGGAGCTGGGCGGCCGCGAGCCGGGCGCGCCCTTCGTCAAGGCCGGGTTCACGCTGCCTGTCGACACACCCGAGGCGACCTTTGAGATCCCCTTCGGGGCCATCACTCGTCCGGCCAACGGCCATGAGGTGCCGGGGCAAAGGTGGATCGATGTCTCGCAGATCCGGCGCACTGCGGTGGGCAGCGACCGGGAAGCGGCCCCCATCGACCTGACGGCCGAGTTCAACGAGGACGTCATCGCCCGCCCCGAGTCGCCCACGGACGGCGACTTCGACGGCGGCAACCGGGCCTACAGCTCCGAGATCCTGGCCGGTGTCCGGGGCGAGACGGCCGAGGTCGATGGCGTCCCCTTCCGGACCCCACCTGTTACCGACGGACGGAACAATTCCGTACGCTGCCTGGGTCAAACGATCCGGTTCGACCCGCAACGCACCGGCGGGCTGGCGGTGTTCGGTGCCTCCTCCAATGGGACCCACGGAGGCACCGCCCGGCTGATCTACGAGACCGGTCCCCCCCAGTCGGTGCCGCTGTCGCTCACCGACTGGTGCCTGCAGCCGGACGCGGGTGAGATCGAGGCCCTGAGCCTGGACTATCGCTTCGTGGAGGGCCGCAGGGGGGAGCCCGCCACCAGGATCTGGATGCGCCGCCTGCCGGTGGACGCAACTCGGCCGCTGTCGGGCATCGTGCTGCCCACTGCCCCGAACCTGCATATCCTGGGGCTCGCCTTCTCGGCGGCGCATGTGAGTAGGCCGCTGTGGGGCGTCTCCCTTATCAATGACTGCAAGTACGGGTTCGATGTGCGGAGAGATGACGACGGCCACCGAACGCGCATGCGCATGTCGCTTCTCCGGGCCTCGTACGACCCGGACCCGATGCCGGACCGTGGAGAGCACGAGGTTGGCTACAGTCTCTACCCACACCAGGGGGGCTGGCGGGAGGTGGGCACGCCGCGACTTGCGCTGGAGTTCAACCGACGGCCGATCTGCCGGCCGGTTGAGGCCCACGGCGGCCCATTGCCGCCACGGTACAGTTTCGTCTCCGTCGAGCCGCCGGAGATGGTGCTTTCCGCCTTCAAGCCTGCCGAAACGGGTAGCGGGTACGTGCTGAGGGTATACAACACCAGCGGGACGGGCGGGCGGGCCACCCTCAGGTGTGCGCTCCCCTTCGATGGGGCGGTGGCGGTCAACATCCTGGAGGAGCCCCGGCCGGAGCAGGACGTAAGCCGGCAGGGCGATGAGGTCGCTCTCGACCTGGCCGGGAGAATCCAGAGTACCGTCAAGCTGGCGCGGTAGACGCCGCTCTGCACTGAGCCACACCCCGGCTCAAGTCGTTGTTGTGTCACAAATGGCACGTGTTTTGCAGGCCTTTTACTTGGCGAGAAGCCACCCGATGGGGGCATCCGCAGGAGGCGGGCCCCCGCGGGCGTACCAAACCGGAGGCGAGCTATGAGTTCAGGCAACGTCCTCGTACTAATCGTACTGCTGGGAGCGCTCACCGCGCTGTCCGCGGCGGCGGACGTCCCGCTCTCGCGGGTGGTGATGTTCACCAGTGGCGTCGGCTACTTCGAGCGAGAGGGCTCCGTGCAGGGCAACACCTCGGTGGAGCTATCGTTCCGCACCAACCAGATCAACGACATTCTCAAGTCCATGGTGCTGCAGGACCTGGGTGGGGGCGCGATTGCGCCCGTCACCTACGCCCCCCAGGACCCTCTGGAGAGGACACTGAGTTCCTTCGCCGTGGACATCTCTGACAACCCGTCGGTAGTCAAGGTCTGGGACCGCCTGCGCGGCACCAGGGTGAAGCTCGACGCCGAGAGCACCGTGGAGGGCGTGGTCTTCGGCTCCGAGGAGCAGGAGAAGTCGGTGGGCGACAACATCCTCAAGTTCCAGGTGCTCAATGTCCTGACCGACGCGGGCCTCGTGGCGGTTCCGCTGTGGCAGGTGAGGACCCTGACCCTGCTGGACCCGGCTATCGACAGCGACCTGCGCAAGGCTCTCCAGGCCATCGACCAGGCGCGCGACACCGACAAGCGCCCCGTGACCATCACCTTCAGAGGCGACGGCAACCGCAACGTGGCCATCGGCTACCTGCTGGAGACGCCGGTTTGGAAGACCAGCTATCGGCTGGTCTCCGACAAGGAGGGGCTCTTCCTGCAAGGCTGGGCGATTGTGGAGAACACTTCGGATGATGACTGGGAGAACGTAACGCTGTCGCTGGTCTCCGGCCGGCCGGTGAGCTTCATCCAGGACCTGTACCGGCCGCTGTATGTGAAGCGGCCGGTGGTCGCGCCGTCGGTGGCGGCGGCCGCCGCCCCCAGGATCTGGGAGGGCGACATGGAGGCCGACGAGATGGCCCCGGCCGAGGACACGGTCGAAGGGCTGGCCAAGGCCGCGCCGGCTCCCTCGGTGGCAATGGGCGCCGGCATGGCCGCCCCGGCGGCCCCGCGCCGCGAGCGCCGAGCCATGGACCTGGCAACGACAGGGGCGCAGAGCATCGCCGAGGGCGGCAAGGTCGGCACCCTGTTTCAGTATGCCATCAACCAGCCGGTGAGTGTCCCCCGCCAGCGCTCGGCGATGATCCCCATCATCAACGGCAGGGTCGAGGGCGAGAAAGTCTCCGTCTATAACGCCCAGGTCGACCCCAAGTACCCGATGAACGGGATCAAGCTCAAGAACACCACCGGCCTGCATCTGATGGGCGGCCCGATCACCGTGTTCGATAGCGACGTCTACGGCGGCGACGCCCTGATCGAGGACATCGTCCCCGGCGACGACCGCCTCCTCACCTACGCCGTCGACCTGGCCGTCGAGGTCGACCCTCGCGGCAAGTACACGCCCGACACCTTCATCAGCGCCAAGATCGTCAACGGCGTCATGACCATGCAGTACAAGCGCCAGTCCACCCTGACCTATGTGGCCAAAAACAACGGTGAGGAGCCGCGCAGGCTCCTGGTGGAGCACCCCGTGCGCGACGACTGGAAGCTCGTCACCCCTGAGACACCCGAGGAGCGCACCCGCAGCGCCTACCGCTTCGCCATCGCCCTGGAGCCGGGCAAGACCGCGGAGCTGCCCGTGGTTGAGGAATCCGTGCGGGCCGAGATCGTCGCCCTCGCCAACCAGGACTCCGACAACATCGGCCTGATCATCGGACGCACCACGCTCTCGGAGCAGATGAAGGCCGCGTTGCAGAGGATTGTCGAGCTGCGCGCCGAGCTGGCGCAGGTCGCCGCCAAGCGGCAGGAAGCCGAGACCCAGGTGGAGGAGATCACCCAGGAGCAGGACCGCATCCGCCAGAACATGCGCGAACTCGACCGGCAAAGCGAGCTGTACCGCAAGTACGTGGATAAGCTCACCGAGCAGGAGACCCAACTGGAGAAGCTCAGCGAGGAGCTAAGGGCCCTGCGCGCCGAAGAGCAGGACAAGGAGAAAGCCCTCGCCGACTACGTGGCGGGCCTCAATATCGAGGGGTAGCTCCTCCCCCCGTTGCCACACCACGCACGACGCCCTCCCGACCGGAGGGCGTCGTGCATCCGCAGCCGTAGCCGTCCGCGTGGGTCGGGCTCCGCGGCCCGACCCTGCCGTCGGCACGACGCAGGCGCAACCTCCGCGCCGTGCCTGCCGGTGTGAGACGAAGTTTCGTTAGGAGGACGAACATGAACGCCATGCGCTCTGTGGTGTGCCTGCTGCTCTTGGCTGGACTGATCCCCTGCGCCCTGAGTGCCGATCTGCCGCTGACGCGGGTGGTGCTGTTCAGCAGCGGAGTGGGGTACTTCGAGCGGCTGGGAGAGGTGGAGGGCAATGCCGGCCTCCAGCTCTCGTTTCGCGTGGAGCAGATCAACGATATTCTCAAGTCCCTGGTGCTGCAGGACCTGGGCGGCGGATCGGTGGCCCCGGTCACCTACGCCCCCCTGGACCCGCTGGAGAAGACACTGAGCTCTTTCGCCGTGGACATCTCCGACAATCCCAATGTGGCCGAGCTGTGGGACCGCCTGCGCGGCGCGAGGGTCGAGATCACCGCCGACAAGCCCGTCACCGGCGTGGTCTTCGGTGCCGAGAAGCAGCAGAAGTCGGTGGATGACCGCATCCTCACCTTCGATGTGCTGAACCTGCTCACCGACGAGGGCCTGGTGGCGGTTCCGCTGTGGCAGGCACGGCGCATCCGCATTCTCGACGAGAAGATCGACTCCGACCTGCGCAAGGCCCTCTCTGCCATCGACAGCGCCCGCGACACCGGCAAGAGGCCGGTGAACCTGACCTTCAACGGAGAAGGCAAGCGCGAGGTTGTCGTGGGCTACCTGCTGGAGACCCCGGTGTGGAAGACCAGCTATCGGCTGATCTCGGACAAGGAGGGGCTGTTTGTGCAGGGCTGGTCGATCGTGGAAAACACCACGGATGAGGACTGGGACCGGGTGAGCCTGGGCCTGGTCTCCGGCCGGCCGGTGAGCTTCATCCAGGACCTCTACCGGCCGCTGTACGTGAGCCGCCCCGTGGTTGCTCCTTCCGTAGCGGCCGCGGCCGCGCCCCGTATCTGGGAGGGCGACATGGGCGCTCCGGAACCCGAGATGGAGCCGGCCCCAGCCCCCGCGGCACGACGCAGCCGCAACGGCGGTGAGAAAGGTGACAAGGGCGACCGTGGCGAAGCGGAGACCGCTCTGGCCGACGGGTTCGGGGGCTACGGTGGAATGGGTGGGCCCGGAGGCCCGCCCGCGGCCGCCATCGGTCGGGCAACCACCGCCATGGCCGCCGGAGGCAAGGTCGGCACCCTGTTTGAGTACGCCATCAACCAGCCCGTCTCCGTCCCCCGCCAGCAGTCGGCGATGATCCCCATCATCAGCTCGCCCATCGAGGGCGAGAAGCTCTCGATCTTCAACGCCGCCGTGGACCCCAAGTACCCCATGAACGCCATCGCGCTTCGGAACACCACCGGCCTGCACCTGATGGGCGGCGCGATCACCGTCTTCGATGGCGGCGTCTACGCGGGCGATGCTCTGGTGGAGGATGTCGTTCCCGGAGATGAGCGGCTGGTCAGCTACGCCGTGGATCTCGGCACCGAGGTGGATGTGCGCGAGAAGTCGGAACCGGAGCGCCTCGTGGCGACGAAGGTCGTGGCCGGCGTCATGACGGTCCGGCAGAGGATGCGGCAGGTCACCACCTATGTGGTCAAGAACTCGACTACCGAAGCCAAGACCGTCGTCATCGAGCACCCGGCCAATGATGACTGGACGCTGGTGGAACCCGAGCAGGCCGACGAGCGCACCCGCAGCCACTATCGGTTCAAGCTCGCCATCGATCCCGACAGGACGGCGGAGATGAAGGTCGCCGTCGAGCGGGTGCTCTCCGAAGAGGTAGAGCTCGCGGACCTGGATGAGGACGATCTCGTCGAGTTCCTCGCCATGGATGCCGAGGCCGGCGACGCCATCCGGGCCGCCGCGCAGAGGTTGCTGGTCCTGCGCACGGAGCTGGCGGCTCTCGTGGCTCAGCGCGAGGAGAAGGAGACACAGATTGAGGAGATCGGACAGGAGCAGGAGCGCATCCGCCAGAACATGAAGGAACTGGACCGCCAGAGTGACCTGTACCGCAAGTACGTGGACAAGCTCACCGTACAGGAGAATGAGCTGGACAAGCTCCGCGAGGAGGTCAAGACCCTCAGGGGCCAGGAACAGGACAAGGAGCGGGCCATCGCCACCTACATCGCGGAGCTGAACGTTGAGTAGGCGGGCCGGCTCGACCACCCGGCATGGCCGGGAGAGGGGACATCGCCATGTCCCCGGATCAGGAGGCCGTTTGATGAAGCACAGGACGTGTTGGTTCGCCGCCGTGCTGCTTACCCTCGGAGTCTGCGTCGCGGCGCAGGCCCAGACCTATGACCTGCGCGAGATGTACCGAGACAACCAGCTTCTGCAGGTCGGAACGGAAATGGAACTCGAGGTCACCTTCACTCCGGCCGCGCAGGAGGGCGAGCAGGCCGCGGCGCCCATGGCCTTCAGCGGCCAGACGAAGACCGTCCTGCGGGCCCGGATGCTGGCCACGGAGAACGGTGACCCTCGAGCCTTGCGTGTTGTCGTCCAAAGTGGCGAGGACATCACCTCGGCCACCGGCGCTGAGCCTCAGACAAAGCAGTGCCCGTACATCGGCAAGGTCGTCAACATCACCCGCACCCCGGGCGAGCCGGACGCCTACAGCGACGCCGGCGATGCCGCGATTGAGGACCCCGAGGTCGCCCAGTGGGTGAGCGGTCTGCCGTCACAGCTCTTCCCGCCGAACCTCGAGAAGCTGGCGGCGGTATCCGTCGGCGACCGCTGGGAGGTTCCCGCCAAGAACGAAGACGAACCCCCGGCCAAGGGCTGCCTGGTCGGCATCACCGAGGAGGACGGCCGCCGCCTGGCCACGGTCGAGCTGGAGATTCCGGCCGGTGGCCCCGATACCGAGCCCCTCAAGGGTGTCTGCCTGTTCGACCTGGATGCCCACTTCCCGGCTACCACCGAGATCGGCGGCGAGAACGAGGGCCAGATCGAGGCCGAGGGCACTGTGGTGGGCCGGCAGGCCATGAAGATGCGCATGAAGCTGACGGTGCAGGAAGTCGCCGAATAGCAGAGTCGACGGCACTGTGTGAAACGAAGCGGCCGGGCGGGGGGAGACCCCGTCCGGCCGCTTGGCATTCCGAACGGCGCAGCACTACGTGCAAGGGCAGGTGAGCACGGCCTACGCACATCGGGCTCTGGGATCCCGCGCCCGCCCCCAGCTACGGAGCGGCGAGTGCTGCCGGTCTCTAGAGGCCGGCGCGGTCTCTGACCGCCTCGTGCGCGAGCCACTCGTCGCCGTCGGCCAGACGCGCCTCGGTCACCGCCGCCAGACCGCAGTCGACCGCCAGTTCGTCCTCCTGGGTATCGAGCCATAGGCACACCGCGTCTTGCACGATCACCGACCTCGAGCACCCCGCCTCCTCGGAACAGGCATCCATCGCGGCGAGCACGTCGCGGGCTACCCGAACGCGCACAACGACCTTCGGTGTCCTGGACCCGGCCGGTCTCACTCCAGAGCCCTCCCTCATGTCGCGCTAGACGCACGCCCCGATCGCCTCGTCCACCACGCCGACCGCCTCCAGCACCGCGTCTTCCTCGATGCACAGCGGCGGGTTGAGCTTGATCGCGCAGCCGCCCACGCCCACCGGCGCAAACAGCATCAGCCCGGACTCCACGCACCGCCGGGTGACATCGAAAGCCAGGTCCGGGTTGGGCTCCGTGGTGCCCGGTTTGGTGAACTGGATCGCCGCCACCAGTCCTGCGCCCTGGATGATCCCGATGGCCGGGGCGTACTTGTCCTTCAAAGGCAGGATGCCGTCCATCAGGATCTTGCCCATCGCCGCGGCGTTGTCCACCATCCCCTCGCTCTGTATGGCCTCGATGCTGGCCAGGGCCGCCGCGCAGCAGATGGGGTTGCCCGTGTGGGTGCTGGTCATCGAGCCCGGTGCGTACTGGTCCATCACGTCCTCTCTGCCGATCACCGCGCTGATGGGCATCCCGTCGCCCAGGCCCTTGCCGCAGCAGACGATGTCCGGAACCATGCCGTAGTGCATGTAGCCAAAGAGCTTGCCGGTGCGTCCGAAGCCGGCCTGGACCTCATCCATCGTGATGAGGATGTCGTTGTCATCCGCCCACCGCCGCATGGCCTGGAAGTACTCGGGCGGAGCGAGTGCGGCGTTCACGCCCTGGTACGTCTCGGCCATGACGCCGGCGATGCGATCCGGCGTCAGGCCCATCTTGTCCAGGCAGGCCAGGAAGTAGTCGAAGGACGTGTCCGGGCAGCGGAAACCCTCGGGGAACGGCACCTGCACCATGCCCGCATCCAGGTTGATGATCCAGCTCTTGCCCGCCGGCATGCCTCCGGCCATTTGCGCCCCCATGGTGCGGCCGTGGAAGGCGTTATCATAGGTGACGATGACGTGCTTGGGCTCCCCGCCCTTGCTCACCCCGTGGGTGCGCATGAGCTTGATGGCACACTCGGTGCTCTCGGCGCCGGTGGTGACCAGGAAGGCCTTGGCCAGCGGGTCCGGTGACATGGTCACGAGCTTCTCGGCCAACAGCGACCTAGCCTCATTGGGGAAGCAGTAGCTGTGCAGCAGACTATGCCGGGCCTCGGAGGCGATGGCCTCAACCACCTTCGGATGGCTGTGACCGGCATTGGTGACCAGCACGCCGGAGGAGAAGTCCAGCCACTTGTTGCCCCACTGGTCGAACACCTGGACGCCTTCGGCGCGGTCCCAGATGATCGGCGGCTGCCCGGACATGGAGCGGGGCTCGAACTGCCGGAGCCGCTCGAGGATGGGAAGGCTCTGGGGAACCGGAATCTGCGTGCAGATCTTCCGGTACCTGGTCTCTACAGCGGGGACATCCTGCGGCTCTAGGGGGAAAGCGCGGTCTGCCATAGGATCATGCAACTCCCTGGGATATTCAGCGGTGAAGGGAACAGTCATAGAGTACCCCAAGAGGCGGGGGCGTTCAAGGAGGGGGTGGGGATTGGGGGCGGGGGGTGGGGAACGGCCACGGCGGGGACGGCGGGGACGGCGACGGCAGCGACGAGGGGACACGATGGACGGGATAGCGGCAACGGCACGGGCAACGACAAGATAACAGGATGGACAGGATAACGGCGGATGAACAGGATGGCGGCAACGGCGACGGCGAACAGGATGGCCTTGGCCTGCGGCCCGTGGGCCGGTCGCCGCCGTCAGCCCCGCAGGGGGCGACACAGAGGTAGCCACGGGCGTCGGCCCGCGGACGCACTGCGCAAGACGTCGCCGACGCCCGGCACCGTGGAACTTGGCAGATCAAGCAAACGTCTGACTTTCGCGGTCCCAGGCGCATGATGTGTCATCGTTTCCCCACCAATACGACATCGTGTCGCATTGCAGCGGAGGGCGTGAACCGCCCGAGGTGAGCTCATGTCCGGGCATTCGCAAGTTTGGGATCCGTACCTCACAGGCCTCGCCGTGTTGTGCTGCCTCCTGTCTCCCCATGTGGTCGGCGCCGATCCACTCCCCACCCCACAGCACTGGATGGGCGGGCGCCTGATGCCCGCCGTTGCGGTACCTGTGGACATGGCCGATGAGAAGCTGACCGTCGAGCTCAAGTGGCATCGGCCCACCTCCCGGCCCACCGATGGGCCCGAAGCGTTCTCCGAGGCCGATGTGCAGGTGGCCTACACGCTTCGCGCCGACAGGGAAGTCGCCGTTCCCATCGTCTTCCCCGTCATCGGTGCCGCCCGGGACGTTCGGTTCGCACTCGACGGCGCCGAAATGCGGACGGTGGACCGCACCGACATCGACCTGTACTCAGCCTATGAGAAGACGTGGACCCGAGCCATCGACGAGTTGGTGGGCAAGGACGAGGGCCTGGCCAAGTTCCGGGCAGAGGCCCGTTCGGAAGCGGCGAAATCGGCGCGCCCGCCGGCGGCGGGGGAGTCCTCCGGGATGAAGCCCGATGCCGAGCACCTGAACGGCCGGGCGTTCGGCCGCATCTTCGGACGGGTAGACCGGCGGCTGGCGCAGTTGCGCCTGCCGTGGTCCGGGGACATGGCGTGGGCGCTAACACATTACCTGCTGGATGACTGGGACCGACTGGGGCTACCGTCCATCCCCGCACCCGGGGCGGATGTGAGGCGCCGGCAACTGACCGCTGAACGAGCTCTGGCTCTGGCCATCGACCCGAAGCTGCCCGACCCGGTGGCCCTCTGGACCGCGGACGCCGCGGGCGCGGCGCCCCTGCTCTACCCGGTGCAGCCGGTCACCTTCATCAGCGCCAAGCTGAACCTGAAGCGGGGCGACAACGCCCTCACCGTGCACTACCGGCAGCGGGTGTCCTTCGCCAACTACAAGTACAAGCAGACCGGGGATGGCAGGCACCCGGGCCCCAGCCACAGGCAGGCCGGCGTCTTCGAGTTCGTCCTCCGCACCGCTCGGTTCTGGCGCAGCTTCGGAGACCTCACGGTAACCATAAGCCTGCCGCCCGGCACCGTGTATGCCGAGGCGAACCTCCCCGGCTCAACGGTCAAGCTCGACGACCCCGCGCCCACCGTGACCTGCAGCGCGCGGGGTCTGCCGGAGCAGAACCTCGCCGTCACCTTCGCCGACTTCCAGCTCATCCCCGGCTCGGAGCACTCCTTCACCGACGACAGCGGGGCACCGGAAGCCTGGAAGCGGATGCAGCTCGAGGCCCTTTGGGACCTGGCAATCCCGGGAGACGGGTTCCACGGCGCCCGGCCCGGCGCCGATGACAGGATCGTGGTGGCGGGCGGGGAGAAAGGGGCCACCGTGGTCGACGCGGCCACCGGCCGCGTCCTGAAGACACTCCACGTGACCGGGGAGGTCAAACGTGCCCTGATCCTTGCGGACCGGATCGTCCTTGGCTACAGTCTGCGCGGCAAGGGCTACGCCAAGCCCTCCGTCGCGGCCGCCTGCTTCGACCGCCGCACCTACTCGCCGCTGTGGACGCGGAGTATCGAGGGCACCGGCTATCAGGGCTACGAGCCCCAGCCCCTGGCGGCGGATGGGGCCATCGTGCTGTGGGCCAACCGGGGCCCCGCTTTCGCCGTGGCTCCTGAGGATGGGAAGCTCCTGTGGCAAAGGACCGGTAGCTTCCGCGGGGTGACGCTCTCGACAGACGGCAAGGTCGCATATCTGTCCGGCAACCCGGCGCAGGAGAGCAAGCAGGGCGGGAAGCCGGAGGGCGACGCCCGGGTGCTCGCTGTGGATGTGCGCACCGGCAAGACCCTCTGGGACACGCCCACGGGCTATGAGAGCTTCGTCCCGGCCCTGTGGGGCAACCGGCTCCTGGTCCCGGGGGTGGCCGCGCGGTGCAAGGACCCCTTCGTGGCCTGTCTCGACCACGGCAGCGGCAAGACGGTGTGGCGCAAGCCCCTGGCCGACAACACCTACGGATACAATGAGGTGCTGGCCGCCCGGGTGCTGGAAGACCGCCTGCTTCTGTTCACCGATGGTGACGTCGAGGCCCGCCCCGTGGATGACCCGACCAGGAGGCTGTGGCACACTCCCTACGGGCATCAGGTCTTCACGCCTCCGCGCATCATCGGTGACCGGGCCTACGTGGCCGCCACATTCACCGGCCTGCAGGAGTACAACCTCACCACCGGCGAGCTGACCCGGCAGTTGACCGACACCCAGGCGTCCTTCACCGTCGACATCGTGGGCGACCGCGCCTTCACACTGGACCACACGGGCCTGCTGACCGCCTGGTCGCTCACCGACGCCGGCGCGCCGCCGCCCCAGATGGAGCGCGAGCTCATCGGCGTCCCCCCCGCGGACCTGGCGGACAGACTGGAGGGACGCAAGACGACGCCCCCGACGGCGCCGGTAGACACCCCCGGGCCTCGCCCCGGCAGAAAGCTCCTCGCAGGTCTCGGCTTCGGCCTCGCCGGCGTGCTGGTGGTCGCGGGGTTTGCGCTGTACAGGCGGCGAGGGGGATAGCAGGATGGGGCCACATCACTCGCGGACGTCCCAACTCCTGGCCCTGGCCTTGGCTCTGTGCGTACCCGTCTGCCCGTGCTCTCCGCAGACATGGCGAGACCGCACGGCGGAGGTGCGGCGAGTGGCTCAGAGCACGGTGCTGACGAAGGCCCAGAAGCTCGACTGGGCCGTATCCGAACTCCTGCGCGAGCTACAGACCCCCACCGGTGGCGAGCCGGGCAAGGCGGACCTGGCCAGTGGCCTGGCCTTCACCGAGCACGTACAGGCCGCCTATCTGGATCTGGCCGGACGGGTCGGGACGCCGGACGCGGTCTGGGCGAAGGTGGTTGCGCTGGATGGGGAGGACGCGACCGAGGCCGAGAAGACACTCCAGAAGCTGCTGCTCATGGTCTATGCCGACTGCGCGAGCCGCACCAAGGACCCCGAGCAGATGGAAGGGGCCCGTGCCAGAGCGGCCCCCAGGCTCGTGGCCTTGGTTGCCCACGACCCCTACGACCTGGTGCGCGCGTACTGTGCCAGGGCCTTGCGACTGCTCCAGGCCAGGCAAGAGGGCGCCGAGGCCCTCATCGCCGCACTGCAGGACCCGGCATTCCGCGATATCGAGGGGCTCTCGGACATCTGGGCCCGCGGAATCACCTCGCGGATGTTCCTGGTGCGTCGGGAGGCGGGCCTTGCCCTGGCGGCGATGGGCTACCAGACCCGCCATGTGGACTGGGAGACGTGGGAGCTCATTCCGGGAGCGGAGTGAGGACGGGCCTCGAATCCACCGCCCGCGAGTGCGCTCCGACGCCCTCGCGGGCGGCAACTCCTGCCGGTCCTGCCCGGTCTACGTCAGCGCCGCCTCCACGTACTTGGCCTCACACGGATTGCCCTTGCACATCCGGATCAGCCGCTCACCGGGGGACATCAGCACGGCCGCGCAGGTGCGGCCGCCGGTCTCCTCCGTAGTATGACGACACAGCGGAGCCTCGTGATCGGGAAAGACGGCCCACAGCGAGTCCAGCTCCCGCTGCGCCACTCCCCGCAGCAACTCCCACATCCGGGCCTCGCGGGTGACCGAGTTCTCCGACGGACTGTCCTGGCTCACGTAATCGATCATATCGGGCGTGTCGTAGTGGTTGGCGTGGGCGAAGACCCCGATAGCGTCGGGAGCCAGGTGTGCGTGCCTCAGCGCGGTGGTTTCGATGCCCGCAAACTGCCCCTCCGGGCCGCCCACGTAGAAGTAGTGCCCCGACATGCGCGGGGCCTCGGTGACGACTCTCACCGCCGCCTCAAAGCTCGTCTGAGCCAGGGCGGTGTGCAGGGTGGCCAGGTACATGATGCCGTCCCGGGCGTCGTGGGGGGTGAGGTTGGTATTGCCCACCGCGATTCCGTGCTCATTGAGGCCGATGAGCGCCAGGCAGCCGGTGGTGGTGAGCGTCAACGTCGCCGGCGCGGACTTCGGGCTGCGGGCGAAGGCCACCACGTGCGGATAGGCGGTGGCGCTCATGTCCCAGGTCTGGCCCACATAGAGCTTGCCGTCGGCGGAGGCCGGCGGCAGGACCGCCATGTGGGTGCACTCCGAGGGGCCCGCCGCGGTGCGGCGCACCAGGTCCACGAAGTCCGTGTACCCATTGCCGATGAGGAGTTCCTCCCGGGATATGCCTGCCCCCTGTGCGATACCGCAGAACTCGGCGTAGGTGTCCGGTGAGAAGCTCTCGAAGACCGGCAGCGAGCGTCCGGCCAGGGCCAGCAGCTCCTCTCGGGTCATGCCCCCGCCGGCCCGCAGGCAAAGCTCGATGCGCGTCTCGCACATGGCCCGGGCACCCTCGGCGAGCAGCTCCCCGTGCCTGGCGCCCATCTCCTGTGGCGTGCCCTGCAGTGAGATGATCTGAAGGCTCATGGTGTCCGGCTCCTTTGTGAGGTACAAAGGGGAGGTTCGGCCCGGTGGAGAGAGGGACCTTCGGTGCCAGACTTCCCGGAGCCGAGTGCCCAGAACGCCTGCGGCTTCCGCTGCGTCCGGACGCCGTGAGCGGTCCCCCCGTAGTCGGGCACCTCTCCCACTGCGGACCGGTGGCGACGGGCCTCACCGCGCGGCCGCGAAGAGATCCTCCAGGCCGATCAACATCAGCCTGTCACCGTCCTCCTGCCGACGCAGGGCTTCTGTGAAGCCCCCTCGGCAGAACAGGACGTGGCGCAGGCCGCGCTGCCAGTCCGGCGGCAGCGCGGCCGCCTTCTGCTGCAGGTCGTGCAGGTGCCCCGGGTGCAGCGGGCCCCGTGTCCACTTGCACTCCGCACAACTCACGATCCCGTCGTCACTCCGCCAGACCAGGTCGATCTCCACGTCCTTGTGCCAGAAGGGGGCCGGAAGCTCGGCAGGTAGTGAGGGCAGTCTCTCCCGGCCATAGTGCCGCACGTACTGGGCACAGATGCCCTCAAAGGCCCGCCCCATGTACTCTTCCAGGTGCGGGGCAATGCGCTCCTCCCACACCCGCCGTCCTTGTCCCACCTCCAGCAGACTGCGGTTGGGCAGGACGAACCGGTACCAGAACCTCAGGAAGTGGTCGTCCAGTACATAGCGGCCCCGCGAGCGCTTCCCCGGCGCTCTGTCTGCCGCCGAGACCACGCGACGCACCAGGCGCAGCTCCTGCAGTGCGGACAGGTATTGCCCCACGGCCGTGACGGCGGTACCGGCTCTCTGCGCGATCTCCGAGCTGCGCGTGAGGCCCGAGGCGATGGCATTCAGGATGCTGTGGTAGGTCCGAGGGTCGCGCAGCTCGCTACGCAGAAGATGGGTGGGTTCCTCGTACAAGAGCGCCTGCGGACGGAGTATGTGTGCCTGCACGTTCCGGGCCAGCGACATGCCGTCACCGAATTGCTCCAGGTACATGGGCATCCCGCCGAGGATGCCGAAGACGCGCAACCGATCCTCCAGTCCGTAGCGGGGCACGAACTGCGCCGCCTCCCTGTACCCGAAGGGCACCAGCTCCTGCTGAGCGGTGCATCGCCCGAACAGCGGCGAGCGTTCCGCCAGCACTTCGTTTTCCATGGAGCTGACCGCTGAGCCGCATAGGACAAGCAACAGCCTGGTGTCCCGAGCATCATGGTCCCAGAAGCGCTGCAGCAACGAGGGCAGCCCGGGGGCCGAACCACACAGGTAGGGGAACTCGTCCAGCACCACCACCAGGCGATGTCCCATTGCTCGTCTCGCCAACTCCCGCAGCGGCGTCTCCCAGTCATCGAACCGCGCCGTTGCGAGCAAGGGCTCCCCAAGCCCCTCTGCCATGGCCGCCGCGAAGTGCCGGCGGTTGTCGCTCTCAGAGACCTCGGCGGCCTGGAAGTACACGTGCGCCCTGTCGCGGAGGAACTCACGCAGTAGCTCGGTCTTGCCCACGCGGCGTCGGCCATAGAGCACGTAGAGCTCAGCCCGGTCGCTGTCGTGCAGCTCGCTGAGGAAGGCCAGTTCCGGGGCCCGACCGACGAACGGCATTAGGGTACTCTCCAATAGTATAGTGATGACTATTATACTTATAACTATTATACACGACAAGCACCGTTTTAGCCCCCTCGCCCCTCCACACACGCTGCCGGCCACGGACAGGCCTCGGGCCGGCTACGGCCCCACCTCCACCGTCACCGCCTCCACAAGCCAGCCCGCAGTGTCGACATCCTCCGCCAGGCTGCGCAGCCTCACGTAGCAGGCCCCCAGCGTCTCGCGCCGCAGGTGCAGGGGGCCCGCCGGCCGGCCATCGACGGTCACCTCGCACCGCCGAGCGTGCTCGTCCCAGGCCAGGATCACATCATGCCATTGGCCCTCGGCCACCTCCACACACCCCGCGCCGAGACGCAGGTTGTACAGGCTGTTGAGGTGGTCTTCCAGGTCGAAAGGCACCGAGAAGTGGTCCGTGAGGCCCAGCAGGAGAGGCCGACAGCCGGGCCGGGGCATCAGGCGGATCTTCAGCCGGCCGCTGCGGCCCGAGGGGAAGTTCCAGGTGACCGCCGCGGGCCAATGCGGGTCCGTCTTGCATAGCGACAGCACCGTGGCCCGCGGGCGCCGGGGGTGCTGTGCGAAGCCCACGCCCCGGGTGCCGAAATGGTGCCACTCCTCTGTTCGGCCGAAGAAGTCGGCGGTCTGGCGGCGCTCCAACAGCCAGTCCGGGCAAAGACGCATCAGCAGCACCCGCCCGGCGCCCTGACCGGTGCAGTAGATCACCTGTCCATCGCCGGTCGCCGTCGGGAAGGGGTAAGCCGTGCCGAAGTCGCCATTGGGTGGCGGGGGCTCATTGCGGCGCGGGTCGCGCGCCACCTCCCGGAAGCCACGCCACGTTTTCCCCTCGTCGTCGGAGATGGCCGCATGCAGCACATGACGCCCGCCGTAGGCGTAGGGGAACCGCAGGCAGTTGTTCCAGAGCAGCACCAGCCGCCCGTCCCCCAGCCGTACAATGCCTACCGGCGAATCGGAGGATAGCAGCTCCGTGGGCTGTGGCGCAGACCACTGCGCCCCGTCAGGTGAGAAGGACTCATACAGCCTTCCTTGCTGTGTGCGGATCAGCATCCACACCCGACCATCGCGAAGCTGGATGACCACCGGCTCCACGGCCCCGTACGCCGAGACGATGTCCGGCACCGGTGTGCGCAGGCTCGCCGACAGCGCCCAGCTCTCACCCCCGTCGTCGGAGTAGACGTTGACGCAGTCGAACTGGCCCATGAAGGTCCATTCGTCCAGGCCTGTGCCCCTGTTGGCCCAGGTGCGCGAGGTGAGGTACGAGAAGGGCAACAAGATGCGCCCGCTATCCAGTTGAGCCACCGAGTTGAGGGCCCCGGTGTAGCCCTTCCAGAGCATACGCGGCTCATCCCAACGGCTTTGCCCCTCGTGCGAGCGCGTGGCCCACAGGTCCAGGCGTGTGTCGACCAGCTCGCCCACCAGCACCCGCTCGCCCTCTCCGGCGCCGACTGTCCCCTCCTGCCCGTAGCGCAGGAGGAATAGATGAACCTCGCCCTCGCGGTCCAGCAGGGGCTCCAGGCCGAGCCATCTCCCGGGTCCGCCGGGCAGGGCGCACACGGTCTCGGCTGCGCTCCACGTCTGGCCGTTGTCGGTGGAGGCGCGACGACAGACGGCCTGCGCCCCGTCCGGGCCCTGCACCAGCCAGCCCGTGAGACTGCCATCGGCCATGCGCAGCACGAGGATGGGTTCGTCCAGCAGCGCGAGCCGCCGCGGACCCTCGGCGGGCGTTCCTGTAGATGCGGCAAGCAGCAGGGCGGCGGTGACGGCACCCGCTTCCCAGCGCGGCATAGGGGATCCCTCCCGGCGGTTGGCCTATCCGGAGCGCCGACAGCGGGCCTCGAGGCGCTCGATCATGCGCAGCACCTGCAGGCGCGTCTTCTCGGCGACGTCCCTGTCCTTGTGGTCTTCCCACCAGACCCCCGCCGCTCCGGGAGCCTCCAGCACCGCGGTCGGGGCGCTCTCGAGGAGAGCCTGCGCCCGGGCTATCAGAGCGGGGTCACAGCCCACCTCTCGGGCCGCGGCAATTGCCTCTTGCAGGATCACCAGGTACTCGTAGTCATAGCGCCCCTCGCGGATCGCTTCCATATGCCGCGAGGTTAGCCAGCCCTCGGGCGTGCGGTACTGGGGCGTGAAGACCATGTTCTCGGGGCCGATCTGGCTCCACGCGGCCATGCCACCGCCGCCCCCGAAGGACCAGAAGAACTCCTGGTCCATGCCCCGCCGGAAGCAGTCCCAGGCCTGCAGCAGGTGATAGCTGTAGGGGTCCAGCGCCCTCACCGGCCCCGAGCAACTGTAGAAGGCCAGCCGCCGTCCCGCCCGCTGCTGCCGGCCAAAGACCTCCTCATACCGTGCGGGAGCCTGCAGCCACATGGGCCGCTGGGGGGCGATGACGGTGGCCAGCTCGTACAGCCGCGGGTCCGCGTCGCCCGGATCCTCCCAGATCGGGTCGGTCCAGATCACCACGTCTGGCTCCGCCGCGCGGATCGCCTCGGCATAGCGGATCGTCAGCGCGTCCAGTTCCGGATTGCGCGGCTCATCCACCAGAAGCAGGCAGAGCTGCTGGGGAGCGATGTCTCGGGCCTGCAGGTGGGCCACCCAGAAGCTGATCCACTCCCCGATCGCCCGCCCCCAGTTGGCGTCATCCATGGGTAGGCCCGGTCCCAGCGCGTCGCTGCCCTCGAAGTTGGTGAACACGCAGTACAGCCTACTACCCCGCCACATCTCCAGCCATTCATCCATGCTGCCGGTGGCCGGCGGCCGGGTCATCGTTCCATCCGGAGCATGTTCGCCGAAGGGCATGACCTGCTTGGTGGCCCACGGGGCATCGATGTCGTACTCGCGCAGGAAGTCAACCAGAGACCGGCGCATGGGCTCGCTGAGGTGGTACAGCTTCGGGCCGTCGGTGTAGTCCCACCCACCCAGGGCCAAAGAGAGCCGCGCGGGCATCTCGATGGGCGACACGCGCAGCCGCAGAGGCACGCGGCCCACCTCCGCCGGCCCTTCACAAAGCACCACGCTTCCCTCCCGAGAACCCGGGGCCGCCCCCCTGCCGTCCACCATGAGCCAGACCTGGCGCGTCGTGCCCTCGGGGATGTCGATCTCCCAGCCCGCCCCTCCGCGCTCGGCGACGGGCAACGCCGCGGCCACCGGAGTGGTGCCGGAGAAGGTCCAGGCCACCGAGTGCACCCGCACCGCGGCTTTGGCCGCGGCGTCCAGACCCTCGAGCCGCAGCGTCAGAGATCGGCGCCGCGGCAGGTTGTCGGTGAGGTTCAGCACGGCGCTGCGCACCTCGCCACGCATGAGCGTGAGGCGCAGCTCCGGCGCAGGCCCGTCGGGGTCCGGGGCGGACCGGGGCTGAAGCCGGTCCCAGCGTTGCCCCGCCCAGACCTCCAGCTCCGGACGCCCGGCGGCCAACGCCACCTTGCCCCCCAGTGCCAGCACCCGCCGGTGCATCTCGTTGATGGGGAACGTCTCACGGTAGACGGGCTCCGGCACCTCGATCGTGCCGCCGAGAGCCTCCAGCAACTCCGATCGAAGGGCGGCTTTGGCCGCCTCATCAAGAGGCGCCCGGGCGATCTCGCGCCCCACAGCCGCCGCGTCCGCCAGGATCGCCTGGAGAACCTCGGTATCAGCCAGTGCCTTGTCAAGGCCTTCGTCAGGTCGCGACAGGGCCGGAGTGGCAGGATTGTGAGCCCGGTGGCCCTCAGGGCCGCGGGCCACCTCGATCTCGTCCACGAAGCAGTACTGCCCGCCGGGCACCACTACCAGGGCCAGGTAGCGCCCATGGCCCGGCATCGGCGTTGCCCGGTAGCGTCGGAGCAGGTGGCCGGCAGGCGCAGCCTCCGGCTCCGCCACAGTGCCCTGCACCGTGGCCAGGGCCACCAGCTCGCCGGCGTCGTGCCAGCTCTCGCCGTCTTGCGATGCGCGGAGGAAGATCGCCCGCGGCCACAGCACCCCGGCTTCCTTGCGGGCGGCCGTGCTGAAAACGACCTCTCCGATGGGAAGGTCTGAGCCCAGATCCAGCGTGATGACGACCGGCCTTACATCAGACCAGCCCACCGTCGTGGGCTGGGTCCAGAAGTACCCCTCGGTGAAGACCCCGTCGGTCAGTTGCGTCGCGTCCCCGGGGTCCTTACACAGTGCGTAGTTGGGCTCAGGCGACAGGGTGTAGGGGCGGTCCAGGGCCAGATTCCCGTCCCCATAGGCGGCCGAAGTCAGCGCCACGAGAACCGCCGGCAGCAGATAGCGAAGCATCTTCATTCCTCCGCGTCCTGAGCCCGTCCGAGAGGCCCGGCCGGCCCGGTTCCTGTCATTCTGAGCGTCCATCTCGCGCAGCGAGATAGCGAAGAATCTCACTGAGTGCCAGGAGATTCCTCGTGCTGCTCCCTCCGGGAGCGGACGCTCTCACAATGACACTCCCATGGCCATGCGTGCTTCTCGCCCACGCCTCCGGAGTACCGCCAGGTCGTGCCCTACCGGCCGTCCAATCCGCCTTCGTCCCTCACCGGACCCGCGACGCTCGCTCCAGGAGTGCCGGCAGATCCCCCAGCGCCTCGGCATTCGTCCGGCCATGGAGGTCCCAGACGATCAGGTCGAACCGCCGGCTCTCGGCGGGGTATCCCGCGTCGATCTGCACCACGTACGATCCGTTGTCGCACCGCACCTGCTCGGGGGCCGTGGCAAACAGCACCGCACAGGGGCCTTCGGCGTGCGGGTGCGGCACGTCGTAGGTGCGGTCGGCCAAGAAGAGCCAGTTGTCGCCGGGCCTGAGGGTCACCGGAGTGCCGTGGGCCGCCTCCCCCGCGGCGGTGACGACGTACTTGTCCATGTCTTCCCAGCTCCCCTGACCGGCGCCGGGTATCGCGAACAGCCGCACGGCAAGCCGGGCTTCGCCTGCGAACTCCCCGGACAGCCTGAGCCCTCCCTCGCAGAGCGTGAAGGTCACCCGCAGGGCCCCCTCGGGGGTGTCCCAGGTGGCCAGGAGCGCCTCGCCCGTGGGCAGGGAGACCGTGGAGAACTCCGGAGTGGTACTCTCCAGCGACCGGCCGTCGAGCAGGACGTCCACGAAGCCCGCGTCATACCAGTTGCGCAGGCTGGGGCCGGTCATGCCCAGGCCGCTGCCGAAGTGCCATTGGCTGCGATGCTTCGTGCCGTCCTCATCGGTGGTCTGCGAGTAGCGGAGGGAGTAGCGGCTCCAGAAGTCGCTGAGCTCCATGCGGCGCTCGCGCTGCACCCCGCCGGCCACGGCGCGCTCGGTCCACCCGGCCAGGTGCGCCGAGCAGATGCTGCTTCCGGCGTTCTCGGCGGTCTGCCAAAGCGTCCGCGCCGTGGCGAGCATGCGGGGAGCGAGGTCCTCGGCGACGGCAGGGTCGCGGTGAGCCGCAAAGCTCTCTGCCGCCCCAAGAGCGGTCTCGGCGTCGGCCCGCATCTGTGCCAGGTACTGCTCCCGGGCCTCGTCAGAGAGCCCCGCGGGCGGCGCCAGCAGGCGCGGGTACCATTTGCGGGCGATGGGCAGCCAGGCAGAGTAGTCCCGCGCCGCCTCGGCCCCGTAGATGGCCCGCAGGATATCACGCTCGGCCATCTGAGGCTCGAAGCGCTCGGCATCCCAGCAGTAGGCGCCCCACAGCGCGAAGGGGTAGTCCCCACCCCCACACAGCCACGCATGCTGCGTCAGCGCCGGGAGACGGCGGAAAGCCTCATAGGTGTCGGGAAGGGCCACGGGGCCGCGCTCCACGTCCCAGCGGTAGCCGTACCAGCCACAGGCAAGCTCCGTCAGACCGCCCCAGAAGCCCTCGATCCTCTGCCCGCCCGGAGTGCACGCCTCGTACTCCCGGTTGCCGTTGTACCAGTAGATGAAGTTGCGCAGACCCGCCTCTTGCACCTCGGCCAGGTCCTGCTCCCGCAGCAGGCAGTGGTACACCTGCACCCCCTCCATCAGCGGCGCCCCGCTCCATACCCGGTAGTACTCCTCGCCGTCGAGCTTGCCCTGATAGGAGTCCTGCCACCCGGCGTAGTACGGTGTGGGGCAGACGATCAGCCGCTGGATCCCGCGCTCTTTCGCCACCTCGATCATCGGCCGCATGAGCTCGAGCTGCGCGGCGGCCAGGTTGCCGAACCGCTCCCTGCACAGCGGGCAGGTCTGGGGGTGCTCCACGGCCTGCTGGGTGAGGTCGTCGAACAGGAGGATGAGTCCGTCACAGCCGCGATCCAGCAGCTCCTCGGAATAGCGGCGGATGCGGGCGAGATCCTCGGGATTGGCCGCGCATAGCTCGCGCTTGAGCAGCAAATCGGTGCGCCAGTTGCTGATCTGGCCGTAGAGTGCGATGCCGCGGCGGGCGCACTCCTGCCGAATCACGGCCACCTCAGGCGGAGCAGAGTCTTGCCCCTGGTCGCCGTAGATCTCGTAGTAGCAGGCGTTCAGCCGCCAGCGGGAGAACCAGTCCAGCCGGGCGCTGAAGGCGGGGCTGTCGGGGTCTCGCGGCACGCCGGTCCAGGCCCTTGTCAGCAGCGAGGGCCAGTCGGAGATCGCGGATCGGGGCGGGCCGTCCGGACTCTGCGCCAACAACTGCTGCAGCGTATAGGCGCCGTAGATCAGCCCGACCTCACCGCCGACGAGACGGATACGCTCCGGCTCGCCCACGCCACAATCCAAAACGAAGGCCTCCCGCCACCTGTCCGCCGGCGCCGAGGGCAGGCCGAGCTCCGATGCCAGGGATGCCAGGTCATCGGCCGACTGGGCCAAAGACACCCGCACGAAGGCCTCCTCCGCCTCGCCGGCCCCTTCGCCCAGCGCCCGGGCCAGGACTTCCAGCGCGTACTGCGAGCAGGGCGCGGTCTGTCCGGAGGTCGACCACGTCGGGGCAGACACGGGGAGGACGCCCGCCTCGACCCGCAACGCCTTCGGTCTGGGAGTGAGTGTCGGTTCGGCGGCGTTCGCAGTCACGCAGAGCAACGCCAGAAGCAGCAGTCGCGGTATCATGGACCAGACCTCCATCGTCAGGGCGCAAGCACGGCGTCGTGGGGATAGAAGCTCGGCCGAAAAGCCCGTCCTCAGGCGAATGTCATTCTGAGAGCGTCCGCTCCCGCAGGGAGCAGCTCGAAGAATCTCTGGACACCCAGCGAGGTTCTTCGCCCAAGCGGCACAGGCTCGAGCTTGCGCCGCCCGGGCTTGTGACGCCGGCGGTCCGGAATGACATGAGCCGGGCCAGCAGGGCTTCTCGGCCGGACTTGTCGTCTCTCCCCTGCCGTTAGCCATCGAGGCGGCGAGGACCTCCCGCAAGGTCTTTCCACACCCGGCGCGGAATAGGCCCCCTGCACCGCCGTTCATAGGTCTGAGCCACACAGGAGATCCGCAATGCATCGCACATACGTGCCGGTATCCATTCTCATCTGCTCGCTTTGGGGCATGGCCGGATGCATCGGCCAACCGGGAGGCAACATGACGGTTCAGGGAGAGAGTCTCGTCCTGGCAAAGACTGTGCCGGGGAACCTGTGTTTCGACCAGATCGTGCCGGGAAGTCTGACGTTGCGCAGTACGTACGTGGCCGACAAGGAGGGCTCTGTGGTGTATGAGGAGGGCCAAGACTACGTGGTGGATTACGCGGCCGGCACCATCGCCCGCACCGAGGCCTCCACCATCCCCGACTACTCCACCAACTGCCTCTACGGGCAAAAGGACTTCGACCACACCAAGTTCGCCGGGTTTTCCAACCACGCCTGGTTCGTCTGGGCGGACTATGAGACGAATAACGGCAAGCCCTGGGCCGAGCCCAACGAGCAGACGGAGAAGCTGGCCAGGGTACGCGAGAAGCTCGAGGCCGGGGGCCCCTTCCAGGTTGTCTCCTATGGCGACAGTATCGCCGCCGGGGGCGAGGCCTCCGAGGTTCGGTTCCGGTTCCAGAACCGCTTCGGCGCCTACCTGCAGGCCAGGTTCCCCAAGGCGCAGATCGAGGTCGTGGATGCCTCCATCTCCGGCTACGCTACCCGACAGGGTATCGACTGGTTCGATGACCCCAAGTACATGGGCAAGGTGGACAGCCCCGACCTGGTGCTGGTGGGCTTCGGCATGAATGACCACAACATCGGCGGCCCGGAGCCCGAGGCCTACAGGGATAACATGGTGCAGATCGTCAACATGGTGCGGGAGAACAAGGGCGCCGAGGTCATCCTGTTTTCAGCCTTCCCGCCCCACCATGACTGGCACTACGGCAGCCACCGGATGGGCCTGTTCTCCGAGGCCGTCAAGGAGGCGGCCGCCGCGGCGGGCTGCGCCTATGCCGATGTGTACGGTACCTGGGACATGGTGCTGCAGCGCAAGGACCAGTCCTCCTTGCTGGGCAACAACATCAACCACCCCAACGACTTCGGCCACTTCCTCTATCAGCAGGCCTTTGAGGCGATGGTGTTCTGAGGGGGAGCGGATTGGGGGATGCGGAGGGGAACGGCAGACGGCCAGCGGTACATCTCGGCGCCCTGCGACCCGCTCGGGAGGTCATCATTGTGCCCACCCTCGGTATGGTCCATACCGTCCATCGCGTGATCCCTTCGCTGGCCGGGCTAGCCGGCGAGCTGCTGCCCGATGTGGCCCAGCTTCACTATCTGGACGAGTCCGTCCTGCAGGACGCCATCGCCCGTGACGGGCTCTCACCCGACATCTACCGGCGTGTCGGGCAGCTCGTGCTTCTGGCCGCGGAGCGCTGTGACGCGGTGCTGGTCACCTGCTCCTCCATCGGTCCCTGCGCCGAGGCGGCGGCCCCCATGGTGAAGGCACCGGTGCTGCGGATCGATGAGCCCATGGCCCGCGGGGCGGCGGCCATCGGCGGCCGGGTGGGCGTCATCGCGACCCTGGGCTCGACGCTGGGTCCTACCGCCGACATCGTGGAACGCTGCGCGCACAAGGCGGGCACCGAGGTCAACGTCCAGCGGGTGCTGTGCCGGGGGGCTTTTGAGGCCGCCTCAGCGGGCCGCCACGAGGAGCACGACCAGATCGTGCTCGCGGGGTTGCAGGAGTTGCTGAGCGCAGGGGCCTCCGCCATCGTCCTGGCCCAGGCCTCCATGGCCCGAGTCGCCGACCTCCTGCCGCAGCCCAACGCGACACCGATACTCTCCAGTCCCAGGAGCGGCATCGCTCGGGCCGGGGAGGTTCTGCACGGGTTGCGGCTGTACGCCGAGTAGACGCCTACTCGGGCGCGCTTACCGGCGTTTGGAGCAGGTTCCGGCGGGGCATCGCAGTCGTTCGATGGCGTCCCGCAGGGCGCGATCGGGCTGCTCGCTCAGAGTATGCGGGGTCCGGATAGGCGCCGACTCACATCGCCTGATCCCCCACGTCTGCTTCCGGCGAGCCGCCGGGTCGTGCCTCCCCCCGCCTGCGGGGGCCTCGCGGGGCGCCGTAGGGCCGGCGGCCCGCAACGGCCGGGACCCCACCTTGGCCCTCCCCGCAGACGGGGAAGGAGCACGGCCAACGGCCGCTCACCGCGGGCCGCTTGCTCCGCCAGACGGCAGAGACAGGACAGGGGAGGCGCTCCCGCCTTGCGGAACCGCCCCTTGGCATTGGCACCCACTCGAGGCGAACCCCCTCGCCGTGCTCGTGGATCCGAGGTGAGGTCTCGCCGGCGCAACGGAGGAGCCCTGCTCCATGCCCGGCTTTGTCACCATCGCCGACGATTTCACCGGCGCCGCCGATCAGGCCTGCATGCTGGCCCGGGCGGGTGTCCGCTCGGTACTGGTGCTGGACGAGGCCTTCGCCCCCGGAGACGACTGGGATGCGGTGACCTTCGCCTCCCGCCTGCGCTCCCTGCCGGTTCAGCAGGCCCGCCGGTGTGCGGAAAGGCTGTTTTCCCGCGCCGACGACCTGGCCTCGCTCATGGTCCAGTGCAAGTTCTGCTCCACCTTCGACTCCACCCCGGAAGGCAATATCGGGCCCTGTCTCGACGTGGCGTGCGCGGTGCTCTCCCAGGTGGGTTGCATTGTGGTTCCGGCCTTGCCCGTGAACGGGCGCACCACATACATGGGCAACCACTTCGTTCTCGGCGTGCCGCTCAGCCAGTCGCCCATGGCGACCCACCCGCTGAACCCGATGACGGACTCCAATCTGGTGCGGTGGCTGGGCCGCCAGACGCAGCGCCGCACAGGTCTGGTGCCGTATGACACCGTGGAGCAGGGGCCGACGGCCATCCGCGGTATGCTCGAGGACCTCTGGGGCAGTGATGTGGCCTACGTCGTGATCGACTGCCTGTCCCAGAGCCACGTGCACCACATCGCCCGGGCGGTGGCCGACCTGTCCTTCATCTCCGGCTCCTCGGCTCTGGCCATGGAGCTCCCCGGCATCTGGAGCGAGGAGGGCGTGCTCGCCCTCCAGCCGGGCAAGCGGCGCGAGCCCGCCGGCGGCTCGGCGACCGAGCGCGTGGCGGCGCTTTCCGGCAGTTGTGCCGCACAGACCCTGCGGCAGATCGAGAAGGCCCGGGGCTACACGGCGCTGGGGGTCGATGTCCGGGCGCTGCTGGAGCACGGCGTCCCGCGGGTGGCGGAGGACCTCGCGGCGCGGATGGAGGCTTCGCTCCAGTCCGGTGGGCCTCCGCTGGTGGTCGCCGGCCGGTCGGCACAGGAGCGCGAGCAGATCACGGCCGAGGCTCAGAAGGCCGGTCTCAGTCCCCGTGACCTGGGCCTACAGATCGAGGACCTCATGGGGCGCTTGGCCAAGATGGCCGTGGAAGACATGGGGGTCACCCGCCTGCTGGTGGCCGGGGGCGAGACATCCGGGGCGGTGTGTCAGGCTCTGGGCCTGCGGGCCGTGGAGATTGTGGCCGAGATCGACCCCGGCGTGCCCCTGTGTCGCTCACTGCCGGACGGCAACCTCACCCTGGCACTCAAGGGCGGCAACTTCGGGGCCGACGACTTCTTCCGCGTGGGGTCACGTCTGTGATCTCACCCCCGACGCACGGAGGCATGCAATGGTCATCGCCGCGCAGATCTACGTCTTCACCAAGCTGCCGAACCTGACCGCCCGGATGCCGGGGATCTTGCTCGGCCTCGCCGAGGCCGGCTACGAGGGCATTGAGGGCATGATCGGGCACCCACCCGAGGGGCCCGAACCCTTGGCGGCGGCGGGCCTGAAGTGCTTCGCAACCCACTGCGGCACGTCACGGCTGTCGGCCCGCGAGGAGGTCCTGTCGGTATGCCGCACGATGGGCACCGGGGCCATCTGCAACTCGGGCTTGCCGCAATGGGACCGGCGCCGCGCGGAGGACTACATCGCCGGCAGCGCGGCCATCAATGCCCTGGCCGCGGAGTATGGCCGGGACGGAGTGACCCTGCACTACCACAACCACGACTTCGAGTTCGAGGCCGTCGATGGCCGCAGGACCGGCATGGACCTGCTCCTGGAGGGACTGGACTTCTCGCGGGTGAAGCTGTGCCTGGACCTGGGCTGGGCGCAGGTGGCCGGTGTCGACACCGTCGCCCTGCTGCGGGACCATGCGGAGAAGATCGGGCTTGTACACCTCAGAGACTTCTCCGGCCGCAGTTCGCGGCCACTGGGGCAGGGCGAGATCGACCTGGCGCCCCAGATCGAGGCCATCGGCGGGCTGCCCAACCTGCAGGCGCTCGTGGTGGAGCAGGACCCGGATACTGAAGACCCACTGGGCGACACGATCGCCGGCCGGCGCTATCTGCGCGACAGGTTCGGGCTGTGAGGCAGAAGTCCGGCGACCACCGCCCCGCCGTTCCCACCGCCGTTCCCACCGCTTTGACAGTGCCGAACCAGAGCATGTATAATCCCCGCCACTACAGGGGATTTCCCGCCGTTTCAGGTGTCATGTGGCCAACTATGCCGATCGTCTCTCCGCCGCGATCAGGGCCAAGAGCAGCCGGGTCTGTGTAGGACTGGATCCGCGAGTGGACGGCCTGCCGCCGCCACTTAGTGACATGGCCCGAAGTGGCCCTGGAGGCGCGGCCGAGGCCTGCCGCATCTTCTGCTGTGAGATAGCCGATGCAGTCGCCGATTGCGCCGCCGCAGTCAAACCCCAGGCGGCGTTTTTTGAGGCCCTCGGCCCCGCGGGCTACCAGGCACTGTGGGATGTCATCGCTTACGCCAGGGCGCTGGGGCTGGTGGTCATCCTGGACGCGAAGCGCTCGGACATCGGCTCCACGGCCGAGGCGTATGCCGAGGCGTACTTCGCCCCACCGGCCGACCTGCCTCCTGTGGACGCTTTGACCGTCAACGGGTATCTGGGCTCCGACGGGATTCGGCCCTTCGTACAGGCGGCGGAGAAGGTCGCAGGCGGCATCTACGTGTTGGCCAAGACCTCCAACTCCTCCTCCGGCGAGCTGCAGGACCTGACCCTGGAAGGTCCGGAGCGCGGTGTTGCGGTGTACCGGCGAATGGCCGAGCTCATCGCAAAGTGGGGGGCGGCCGGTGTCGGAGAGAGTGGCTATTCGGCGGTGGGAGCCGTAGTCGGAGCCACGTACCCGGAGCAATTAGCGGAGCTCAGAGCCGCCGTACCGACGGTTCCTTTTCTCGTTCCCGGGTACGGCGCCCAGGGCGCGGGCGCTGCGGAGGTGGCCGGGGCTTTTGACGACGATGGTCTCGGGGCGGTTGTGAACTCCTCCAGGGGAATCATCGTGGCGTACCGAACTGAACCCTATGCGTCGCGATACGGGCCCGCCGGGTACGCCGCGGCGGCGGCGGCGGCCACGGCCGACATGGCCGCGGCCATCAACCGGGCCATCGGCCTCTAGCGGCCGCACCCAGGCCGTTGGCGACCCCGTAGGTGGGGCTTTCCAGCCCGACTCGGCGACCCCGCAGGGCGGGATCGCCGCTCGGCCGTGGCACCGACCGGGGGCGAATCTCCGCGCCGTGCTCGTCGGTTCGAGGCGGAGCCTTGCTGGAGGCCCGGCCGAGAGGCGCGACGCCGGCGAACGGCTTAGCTGGGCCCCGTAACCTGCGTCAAGTGTCCGCAGGTGCGCCCGCACCCGCGCCTGGCGCACCACGCCGACAGGAGGGCTTGGGCTTGTCACTGGCAGGCAGCAGTCTCATCTCACTGCGCGACCTTTCCAAGGCCGATATCGTCCGCATCCTCGACACCGCCGACGAGATGGCCAAGTCCGTGGGCTTCGATGACCCCGGAGACCGCGTGGCCGCACGGCCGATGGATCGGATCATGGCCGCCCTGTTCTTCGAGCCCAGCACCCGCACGCGCCTGTCCTTCGAATCGGCCATGCTGCGCCTGGGTGGACAGGTGATCGGCTTTGCCGACGCCTCGGCCAGCTCCACGCGCAAGGGCGAAAGCCTCGCCGACACCATCCGCATGGCCGCTGCGTACTGCGACATCATCGTCATCCGCCATCCGGCGGCCGGAGCGGCCCAGGTGGCCGCCGACCATGCCTCCGTCCCCGTTATCAACGGCGGCGACGGGCCCCACGAACACCCGACCCAGACGCTCACCGATCTGTTCTGCATCCGCCGCAACAAGGGCACCCTCGAGGGGCTCACCGTCGGTCTGTGCGGAGATCTCAAGTATGGGCGCACCGTGCATTCGCTGGCTCCGGTCATGGCGCGCTTCGGCTCTCAGATCGTCTGCATCTCCCCCGAGGAGCTCAAGATGCCGCCGGAGGTCCTGGACGAGGTGGAGGCCATCGGCGGCGAGCGGCCGCCGGAGGTGGCCACTTTCGAGCAGGCCATCGCGAAGCTGGATGTGCTGTACATGACCCGCGTGCAGGCCGAACGGTTCGACGACCCAGCCGCCTACGAGAGGGTCAAGGGGAGCCACATCCTCACCCCGGAGGTCATGGCACAGGCGGGCGAGCAGACCATCGTCCTGCACCCGTTGCCGCGGGTGGACGAGATCGCTCCGGCGGTGGATGAGGACCCCAGGGCCAGGTACTTCCAGCAGGCCGCGGGTGGCGTGCCGGTACGCATGGCCCTGATCTCGCACCTGCTGGGGGCCGAGCAGACCCCCGAGCGCAAGGGCTCGTTCCATCTGGGCGGCAAGACGCCCGTCGTCGCGGAGATAGAGGAGGAGGTCGGCACCCCGGAGCCCATCGCGGCTCCGGGCAGCAGGTGCCCCAACGCCAAGTGCATCACGCAGACCGAAAGCTCTCTTCAGATGAAGGTGCTCGACAGGGGCGGCCAGAGCCGCTGCTACTACTGCGAGCAGCCATTGTAGGCCGACCGGCCCTTACCGCGTCAAAGCAGGGCGCCGGTGTCCTGTAGGGCGCGGACCTGTGCCGCGCCAGGGTGGGGCGCCGGTGTCCTGTAGGGCGCGGACCTGTGCCGCGCCAAGGTGGGGCGCCGGTGTCCTGTAGGGCGCGGACCTGTGCCGCGCCAAGGTGGGGCGCCGGTGTCCTGTAGGGCGCGGACCTGTGCCGCGCCAAGGTGGGGCGCCGGTGTCCTGTAGGGCGCGGACCTGTGCCGCGCCAGGGTGGGGCGCCGGTGTCCTGTAGGGCGCGGACCTGTGCCGCGCCAGGGTGGGGCGCCGGTGTCCTGTAGGGCGCGGACCTGTGCCGCGCCAAGGTGGGGCGCCAAAACCGGCGGGGTACAGGCCCCCGCCCTACAAGGGCACACGACGGACGGCGGCGGGCTGGAAAGCCCGCCCCACCAACGGCGGCGGGCTGGAAAGCCCGCCCCACCAACGGCGGCGGGGCACAGGTGGTGCCCCGACACCGGCGATTGCTGCAGTACACTCAAAGCGAACCTATCACTTCGCCTTCTCAGGGAGGATACAAGCATGTCCGATATGTCCGGCAAGTACGTGTTGGAGATCCCGCAGGTTAAGAAGTGTGCCGTCGCCTACTCCGGGGGCCTGGACTCGGCCCTGGCCCTCAAGCTCCTGCCAGACTACTATGGTGCCGAGGAGGTCTTGGCCTGTACGGTCAACGTCGGGCTGACCGACGAGGAAGTGGAGTTGTGCCGGTCCAAGGCCGAGCTGCTCGGGGTGCCGTGGCATTACATCGACGCCGAGAAGGAGTTCGTGGAGGAGTACCTGACCAAGGCGATCCGGGCCAACTCCAGCTACGAGGGCTATCCGGTCGCCACCTCCATGACCCGGCAGCTCATCGCCCGCAAGGTGGCCGAGTATGCCGTGGCCCAGGGCTGCGACTCCATCTGTGAGGGCTCCACCGGCAAGGGCAATGACCAGTTCCGGATGCACAACGTCTTCGGCCTGTTCGCCCCGGACCTCACCGTCGTCGTCCCGGTTCGCGACTTCAACTTCACCCGCGAAGAGGAGAAGCAGCTCTCGGACAAGTACGGCATCCCCTACAAGGCCGGCATCGGCGACGACCTGACCATGTGGTGTCGCTCCATCGGCTCGGGCGAGGTCTCCAACCTGCAGATGCGGATCCCGCAGGATGAGTACATCTGGTACCGCTATCCCGAGAACGCCGCCGACGCGCCGCACGTGATGGAGATCGAGTTCAAGGAGGGCCTGCCCGTCTCCTGTGACGGCATCACGGACCTGGCCCAGATCGTGCATTACCTCAACAAGCTCGGCGGACAGCACGCCATCGGCAAGATCGACATGTTCGAGGACGGCATGATCGGCCTCAAGAGCCGCGAGGTGTACGAGGCGCCGGCGGCCGCGATCCTGCTGGCTTTGCATCGCGACTGCGAGCAGCTCTGCCTCAGCAAGGAAGAGATCCAGTTCAAGCCCCAGGTGGAGCGCCAGTGGGCCTACATGGTCTATCACGGCGGCTGGTTCCATCCCGTGAAGCATGCCTGCGATGCCTTCATCGAGGCCACCCAGTGGGCCGTCAGCGGCAAGTACAAGGTCCAGCTCTACCGGGGCACCATCGACATCCTCAGCCGCGAGTCCGATACCCGCCTGTTCCGCCCCGAGCTGCGGGCCATCGTCGAGCGCGAGAAGGAGCCCGGCGAGGTGCGCATCGTCTGGGATCAGCAGGAGAGTGGCCCCGCCGTGAAGATCCACGGCTTCCAGTACCAGATCCTCGGTCACCGGGGCATGCCCTACGTGAAGTAGGCGATCAGTCGCATCTTCCTCAGGGGGGCGCGAGGGGCTCCGGTCTCCGCGCCCCCCTGAAGCCTTGCATCGGGAGAGACCGGCGGCTTGCGTGCCACCCACCTCGTGGACTTCGGTGAGGACATCGACGCCATGCTGGGGCAGGTGCGACTCGTCGCGCCGCTGTACCCCGGACCTGTCTACATCGACTTTCTTCCGCTGCTCGACGGGAACGAGCCGCCCTATCCGCTCATCGCCGTGGCCACCTGGAAGCGCGAGGGCACACTGCTCATGGCCAGAGCTCCCGTGGCCGATGATCCGGAGGCGCGGGCGAAGCTGCGCGAGGACTGGTCCTGCAGGGCCCTGGCCCGTGGCCTCAATCTCAAACTGGGAGTGATCGACACCCGCTGCTGGCCGCTGTCTTCCATACCCCAGACCTGGACGGTGGAGAACCGTGCTCCCGAGCCTCGGACCGGCCCCGGTGGGGGCCCGGCGGAGGAGGGAGACGGAAACGAGGTCGTAGACACGCCGGAACAGATTCCGACACGGAGGGGAAACCATATGGCCGACGACGTCCTTTCGGTTCTGCAGCAGGCGCTGACCAAGGAAGAGCAGAGACAGGCCTTCTACGAGGACGCGGCCCAGCGGTCGTGCAATCCCCTGGCCCAGAGGACGTTTTCCTCTTTGGCCGCGTGGGAGGCCGAGCACGCCGGGTACGTCCGGGCGTACTATGACAAGATGCAGGAGGGAGCCGGCTGGCCGGACCCGTCCCTGTGCGGCGAGGTCTGCCGTCTTGCGGCCGAGGACATCGAGCAGATCCTCGCCGCGGCCCGCGACGCCATCGACGGAGAGGTCACCTGCGACACCGCCCTCACCGAGGCCTACAAACTGGCCATGGAGGGCGAGAGAGAGAGCATCGATTTCTACTCCGCGGAGCTTGAGAGGGCCACCGACCCCAACGCCCGGGCCTTCTACGAGGTCCTGCTGGCCGCCGAGCGCGGCCATCTGGAGCTGCTCGCCAACACCGAGCAGTTCCTGGACAACACCGAGGCCTGGTACTTCGACCAGGAGCAGTGGACCGTCGAGGGCTGAGCCTCCGGCGCGTCGGCGTTCGCCCACAGGCCGTCACAGACCGCCGCGGCCGCAACGCCGCGGCGGTTCACCGAACCGGTGCCCAAGGAGGCCGGCCCACATGCCCAAGACGCCCATGTACCTCTTCTTGGGGGCGCTACTGGCCCTCGGGGCAACCTTTGCCCATGGCCGGGACAACACCATGAAGTCCTTCGGTAGCGGCTTCGTGGTCGACCCTCGCGGGTACATCCTCACCAATGAGCACGTGGTGCACCGCGCCAAATCGGTCGAGGTGGTCTTCCAGAAGAGCCGCACGCTCCCCGCCACGATCCTGGCCACCGACGAGGACCACGATCTCGCCCTGCTGAAGGTCGAACCGCAGGAGCCGCTGCCGGCCATCGCCATCGGCAACTCCAACGACGTCCGCCGCCAGCAGAGCATCCTGGTCATCGGCTTCCCCTTCGGGGAGGATGATGTCACCTCCACCAGCGGCCGAATCGTCTCCATCCGCACCGAGGAGGCCGACAGACTGCTGGTCGTGGACGCCGTTGTGAACCCGGGCAACAGCGGCGGCCCGGTGCTCAACGACCGCGGTGAGGCGATCGGGATCATCAAGTCGCTGCTCATGGCCGAAGTCGGCGGAGTGCAGACCAAGGCCGGAGAGATCTACGCCGTCCCCATGAGCTTCGCCATGCCGATGCTGGCGGCCATCCCGCAGTTCGACTGGGCCGCGGTCGGAGCCATGACCGAGACGCTCCCTTTGGAGCAGCTCGATCAGAAGGCCAGCGCGGCCGTGGTGCAGATCATGTCTGACCGCGTGGAACCGGGCACCATCAGGGGCGCCGCCTCCGGCGAGCAGGATGCATTCAGCGAGAATGCGCTCGCCCTCATCAAGTCCTACCTGGACCGCATGGAGCTCAAGTACGAGGTGGACACGGGTGCCACGTTCCCCATCATCGGTGTCCCGATGAGGATGGACAACGCCGTGCACCACCTGCGAGTAGTCATCGACGCCGAGCGCGAGCTGGTCTACATGTACCTGAACCTCTACCTCAGGGCTCCGGCGGATCACCCGAGGATCGACGAGATCCTCACCACCTTGATGGACTACAACTGGCGCCTGAATGTGGGGAAGTTCGAGTGGGACAAAAGTGATGGTGAGGTGCGCTACTCGTACACCTTCACCACCGAAAACGGCGTGGGCTTCGAGGCCTTCGAGGCCATTCTCACGACACTGCTCAACACCGGAGACCAACTGTGGCCGGAGCTCTCGAAGCTCGCGGGCGACGGGTAACTCGGAGGACCGTTAATGACGGGCGGAAACAAGTCGCAGAAGCTGTGGGGTGGCCGGTTCTCCAGCGACATGGCCGATATCGCGCTGCGTTTTTCGGAGTCCACCGCGGCCGACGGCCCCATGGTGTTCGAGGACATCTGGGGTAGCCAGGCCCATGCCATCATGCTGGCCACCTGTGGCATCATCTCCGTGGAGGACCTCCGCGAGATCCTGCGCTGGCTTGAGAAGGCCAAGGCGGCATGGGAGGAGGGGAGCTTCGAGCTTAGGCCCGAGCTGGAAGATGTCCACATGAACGTGGAGACCTACCTGCGCCAGGGCGCCGGGCCGGAGATGGGCGGCAGGCTCCACACCGCCCGCTCGCGCAACGATCAGGTGGTCACCGACTGCAAGATGCACTGCCGCGCCCGCATCCTCGACATCCGCCGAGGCCTGGCCGCCCTGCGCGGCGCCCTGCTACAGCGTGCCGAGGGCCACGAGGAATCCGTGATGCCCGGCTACACCCACACCCAGCACGCCCAGCCGATCTCTGTGGCCTTCTGGCTCTCGGGACACGCCTCGGCGCTGGCACGCGATGACGAGCGCCTGGCCGACGCCTACGGGCGCACCAACCGCTCCCCCCTGGGCGCCTGCGCCCTGGCCGGCACCTCCTTTCCCACCGACCGGGAGCTCTCCGCCCGCCTGCTCGGCTTTGACTCCGTCCAGGACCACAGCCTCGACGCCGTCGGCACGCGAGACTTCATCGTGGAGACCATCGCCGCCCTGGCTATCGTGGCCTCCAATCTGTCCAAGATCGCCGAGGAGTTCGTGGTGTGGTCCACCTACGAGTACCGCATGGTGGAGATGGACGACGCCTACGCCTCGGGCTCCAGCATCATGCCCCAGAAGAAGAATCCCTGCATCGCCGAGCTCACAAGGGGCAAGGTGGGCATCGTCTACGGACGGCTGATGCAGATCCTCACCCTGCTCAAGGGCCTGCCCAGCGGGTACAACCGCGACCTGCAGGAGGACAAACCGCCCCTGTGGGAGGCCTTCGACTGCGTCCAGATGTGTCTGAGCGCGGTGACGGAGATGGTGCGGACCGTCACGCTCAATACCGAGCATATGCGCGCCCTGGTGTCGATGAACTTCGCCACCGCCACGGAGCTGGCCAACTTCCTGGTGCGCGATCGCGGCCTGCCCTTCCGCACCTGTCATGAGATCGTCGGGTCCGTCGTCGGGACCCTCGTCGCCGAGGCCAAGACCCTCGACGACCACGCCCGGGTACGGGAGATCCTGGCCCAGCACGGCCAGCAACTGGACCTGGAGACCATTGCCGACATCGTCGACCCGCTTTGCTGCCTGCGCAAGCAAGTCAGCCTGGGCAGCACCGGTCCGGCGTCGGTACTGCGGATGCTGGGTACACTCCAGGAGGGCGTGAAGACCAGCGAGGCCGAGATCGCGGCGGCCGGCGATCATCTGCGGCACTGTTACGCCGAGACCATGGCCGTCGTGGAGCGTGTCCTGGCGGGCGGCGAGCTGCCGAGCCTGAGGGGAGACTGAGCCCCGCGCCACATGGGCCGTTGCCGTGCCTTGCGGGCAGGGCGCATCGTTAGCCCCGCCTTCGCACCGCTCTGCCGTACCACGGAGGTGATCGCGGATGCTGTCTTGTCAGGCCAGGATCACCCGCCGGGAGGAGGTGGCGACCGGGCACCATCTGCTGCAGCTTCACTGCCCCGAGGTCGCCGCGGCCGCTCGTCCGGGCCAATTCGTGCATGTGCGCGTCACCGGCACCTATGACCCGCTGCTACGGCGTCCTATCAGCGTCATGCTGGCCGATGCCCGCGTGGGGGATATTGAGCTTCTCGTGCGCACCGTCGGGCGAGGCACCGACATCCTGGCCGCGCTTCCGGCGGGGAGCTTCGTTGACCTCATGGGACCGCTCGGCAACGGCTTTGAGCTCCTGCACAGGGGGCAGGAGCCGCTGCTGGTGGCCGGAGGAGTCGGAGTGGCGCCGCTGATCTTCTTGGCCGATGTGTTCCAGATGGCGCCCGGAGGGCACTATGTCCGGGGCCTGCTGGGCGCCGCGACACAGGACGCTCTGGCCTGCTGGCAGGAGTTCGCGGGCCGCTGCGAGGAGTTTGAGGCCGCCACGGAGGACGGCTCGGCCGGCGAGCAGGGCCTGGTCACCGACCTGCTGGCGCCCCATCTGGAGCGCGGCGGGATCGCCGCGGTGTATACCTGCGGCCCGCGGCCGATGATGGCCAAAGTCGCCGCCATCTGCGCCCAGGCCAAGGTCCCATGCTGGGCCTCCCTGGAGCAGTTCATGGGCTGCGGCATCGGGGCCTGTCTGGGATGCGTCGTACCCACGTACCTTGAACCCAGGCACCGGCGGGTCTGCACCGATGGCCCCGTCTTCGATGCCTCCACTATCGCCTGGGAAGAGATGAGCCACTGATGAGCGACCTGAGCACCCAACTGGGTCCGCTTCGTCTGCGCAATCCCGTGGTCACCGCCTCGGGGACCTTCGGTTTCGGTCAGGAGTACGCGGCCTTCATGGGCCTGTCGCGACTGGGCGCCATCACCACCAAGGCCACCACGCTGCTGCCGAAAGAGGGCAACCCATCTCCCAGAATCTGCGAGACGCCGGCGGGCATGCTCAATGCCATTGGTCTGCAGAACCCGGGGATCGAGGCGTTCCTCCTGGAGAAGCTTCCCTTCCTGCGCGAGGCCGGGACCACGCTCATCGTCAACATCGCCGGGGAGAAGGTGGACGACTACGTCGCCCTGGCGTCCCGGCTGGATGAAGCCCCGGGCGTCGACGCCCTCGAGCTCAACGTAAGCTGCCCCAATGTGGCGCACGGGGGCATGCAGTTCGGCATCAGCCCCCCGGCCATCTCGGAGCTCGTGAGCGCCGTGCGCGCGGCCACGAAGCTCCCGCTCATCACCAAGCTTTCACCCAACGTCACGGACATCGTGTCCATGGCGCGGGCCGCGGTGGAGGCCGGCTCGGACATCCTGTCGCTGATCAACACCCTGGTCGGGATCGCCGTCGACGTGGACAGGCGTCGGCCCGTGCTGGCCAACATCACCGGCGGCCTCTCGGGGCCGGCAATCCGTCCCGTCGCGGTGCGCATGGTCTGGCAGGTGTGGGCCGAGCTGAGGGTGCCCATCATCGGCATGGGCGGAGTGATGACGGCCACCGATGCCCTGGAGTTCATCCTCGCCGGAGCCACCGCGGTGGGCATCGGCACGGCGAACTTCGTCGATCCCGCCACCGGCACAAGCGTCATCGACGGCCTGCACGACTACTGCGAGGCAAACGGCGTCGCCTCGATCGCTGAGCTCATCGGCGCGGCGCACTGAGCGGCCTGCCCCACCCCGCGCCCGTGCCGTCGGCCACCCGGCGCGAGCCGGTAGCGGCGCTTGGCTCATCACCATGGGAGGTCGGAAAGAGCTCATGGAGCCTGGGCATCTGCACTATAAGCCGGACTTTCCCGAGTGCGCTCAGCGCATGGCGGCCTTCTGGCGCGGCGCGCCTCTGGACCGCCCGCCCATCTGGGTAACGGCTCCGCGGCGGCGCCCGCTGCCCGGCCCACCCGCGCCCCTGGACCCGGGAGACCCCGTCCGGCGCTGGACGGACGCTCAGTGGCGACTGCTCTCGGCGGACGCGGCGATGCGGGCCACCTTCTACGGCGGCGAGGCCGTGCCGGCCTTCGTCCCCCAGTTGGGTCCGGGGTCGCTGGCCATCCATCTGGGCTCTGAGCCGGTGTTCATGCCCGACACGGTCTGGTACCGGCCGTGCCTGGCGAGCCTCACCGGTGGCCCGGACCTGCGCCATGATGAGCACGAGCCCTGGTGGGTCTTCACCCGCGAGATGGTGCTGCGCGCCGGGCAGATGGGGGAGGGCAAGTTCGTCCTGGCCTTCCCCGACCTCATCGAGAATCTGGACACCCTCGCCAGCCTGCGGGGTGCCCAGGAGCTGCTCGTGGACCTGTTGGACGCGCCTGAGGCGGTCCACCGGTACCAGCGGCAGATCCTGGAGTTGTACTTCCGCTACTACGACGAGCTGGCGACCCTGATGGACATCCCCGGCCATGGGTCGCTGTTCGTGACCTTCCCCGGGTGGGGCCCGGGGCGGGTGTGCAAGCTACAGTGCGACCTGTCGGCGATGATCTCACCGGACATGTTCCGGGAGTTCGTGCTGCCCTATCTATGCGCCCAGTGCCGGCGCGTCGACCACGCCTTCTACCATCTGGACGGTCCGGACGCCGTCTGCCATCTGGAGGCCCTGCTGGAGATTCCGCAGCTGCATGGGATCCAGTGGACGCCCGGCGCAGGTACCGAGCCGGTGGAATCCGAGGTCTGGTGGCCTTTGTACCGGCGCACGCAGGAGGCCGGCAAGTCGCTGTTCCTCCTGGGCATTCCCGCCGAGCTGGTTCCGACCTTTGTCCGGCGGTTCGACCGCAACCTGTTGCTCATCAGCACCGGCTGCGCCACGCAGGACGACGCCGAGGCCCTGCTGGCGGCGCTCTAGAAGCCCGGCCGGAAAGCCGGGCCTGCCGCAGAAGATGTCATCCTGAGCGCCAATCTCGCGCAGCGAGATAGCGAAGGATCTCGCCTCATCTCAGGAGATTCCTCGAGCTGCTCTTGCCGGGAGCGGACGCTCGCATAATGACATTCCCGGCGAAGCCGGGCTTCTGGGCCGGACCTTCAAACCCCATCCGTACCCAAGGAATGTGTCGTGATGAAGCCCTTCTTGCCACCTGTTCCAGTGCTACCCGAGCAGTACGACACGCTGGTCGCTCTTGCCGGCCGCTGTCTGGACCAGTGCCGCACCCGCGCCATCGACGGCACGGTGCTGTTCCGGCCCGACGGCTCGGGGAACTACGACGCCATGTGGACCCGGGACTTCGCCTACATGGTCGAGGGCGCCGGTGCCCTGCTGGACCCGGCGGAGATCCTGGCCGCCATCGACTATCTGCTGGCGGCTCAGCGTGAGGACGGCGCCATCCCCGACCGGCGTCAGGCCGACGGCACCCCCGTCTATCTGGCGGGGCCCGTGGACAGGCCGCTGGGAGAGAGCTGTCCCACCGACAACCCGCCGTTCATCGTCAAGGCCATGGCCGGCTACGTACGCATCACCGGCGACCACGCCGCCTTCCTCGCGCGTCGCGCCGCGCTGTACCGCGCCATGGAATCGGTGCCCCTGAGCGAAGACGGTCTGGTGCAGGTCGACCCCAACCGCCCCCATTCGTCCTACGGCTTCGTGGACTGCGTGGCTCAGACCGGCAACGTCCTGTTCGGCTCTCTGCTCTACTGGGAGGGCTGCCAGCATCTGGCCAAGCTCTGCGCCAGGGCCGAGTACCACGACGAAGCCCACGAATGGTACGAGCAGGCGGAGCACACCTCGCGGCGGCTGGGCGACCTGTATGACGAGGAGTTTGGGATGTTCCGGGCCGCCAGCGTCGACTGTCGGCAGCTCGACCTGTGGGGCAGCCTGTACGCCTGCGTGATCCGTGTGGCCACCAAGACCCAGGCCCACCTGGTGGCGGACTTCTTCAAGAGCGCCTGGGACATGTGCGTCTACCAGGGGCACCTGCGGCATCTGGTGCGCGGCGAGTATTGGGACCGGCTCCTGGCCGAGGTGCCCCGCAATGCGTACCAAAACGGGGGTTACTGGGCCGTACCCGTGGGTTGGCTGGCCCAGACGATACACCTCAGCGAGCCCGACGTGGCTCGGGAGCTGATCGCCGAGGTCGTGGAGCAGATGCGCGATCGCGGGGTGTACGAGTGGATCGATTCCGAGAGCGGCCATGTGCCGGGCTATGTGGCGAGCGTCGCCAATGTCCTCGGGGCCGTGCAGTCCAGCCGCAAGCTGGCACGGGGTAACTCGCCCGCCTCCGCGCCACACCCGCAGTAGGGCCGCTGCGCCCTCCCCGCTGCCGCGAGCCTCTCGCCCGCGGCCGCCCGCCGACTGTCCTTGTTGCCGCGCCCACACGATACCGCCGTCCGCCCGGCCTCAACGCCCTGAATGGAGGATGACTATGCCCGATGCCGACGGCAAGGTGCTGATCCAGTTCGAGCGCTCCCCCAACTACCGTCTGGTTGCCGCCGACGGCGCCTGGGGGGGGCCCACACCCCGGGGCCATATCATCGTGAACTTCTTCGTGGATGTTCCGGTGGCGCCGCTGTCGGTGACCCACGCCCTCTCCGAAGACGGCCAACTGGGGCCGGAGGTCGAGCGCTCACCGACCCAGAACGATGCGCGTCCCCGGGTTTCCAGGGAGTTCGAGATGGGGGTCTTGCTCTCACCGGAAGATGCCGAGAGCATCGCCAACTGGCTGCTGGATCAGGTGGACATGGTCCGTGGCGGCTCGGATCTCGACGAGTAGCAGCGGGACAGGGCACCAATCGTGAAGGAGCCGCCCCTCACGGGGCGGCTCCTGTGGTGTGCGGGGTAGACGGCGGCGCCTACTTCAGCCTCTCGATCGCCTCGGCCAGCTTCGCGCGGTGACCGTACATCGAAAGCGGGTCCCTGGTGAAGTCCGTCTGGCTCTTCACCACCTCCTGCGGCACCTCCAGAAGCGCCCGCTCCGGGCAGTCGCCCCTGGCCTCAACCAGCCCCCGCAGCAGGGTGAAGTACTCGAAGTCCTCGATACCCTCCCGCAGCATCTCCCAGCGGATCGAGTCCACCGGGCCCTCGACGTAGGGGTTCTTGTCGCCGTTGGGGTCCATGTTCGGAGGATAGATGAACCGGCCGTCCCCATTGCCCCAGTAGGCCACATACCCCGGAGGGTTGCCGTACCCCGTGACGTAGCCCATCGGGTCTTCCCAGGGATTCTGGAGGCTGTCGGGGAAGGCGCAGCCGCTGGTCCAGTAGTTGCTCTGCCACACCAGGATGCCCTGCACGTTCCACTTCCATGTCATCCACAGCCAGACCCGCAGGTCCACGGCGCTGTGGTCGATGAACAGTGTCGGCCACGGGGCCTTGGGGCCGGTGCAGACGTACCACCAGATGTCCTCGCCCAGCTCCTGCCGCTCAGCGCAGATCTCGGGATGATGGTTCTGCAGTATCGGGCACCAGATGTCCACGTAGCCGTAGAGTGGCTCGATGGGCTCCTCGGTGAGCATGCGCCGCAGCTTCGGGCCCGCCAGCTTGATCTCGTGCATGCCTTCCTTGACGAACTCGTAGTCTCGGGGCTCGGGCTCGTCAAACCAGTAGATGAAGGCCTCATCCAGCCAGCCCTTCTCCTCCAGGTGATCCTGGAGCTGTCCGCAGTACTCCCCGAAGGCCCGGCGGTACTCGGGTGTTCCCTGCTCGTAGGGGCCGATCCGCCCGGCCTGGCGCGAATGGAAGGTGCCGCTGCCCATGCCGGCCAGCGGCAACTGGAAGGAGTTGAACTTGTAGCCGTCCAGGTACTTGTGCGCCTCGAGGTCCCAGGCCGTGAAGTCCACCTCGGGCCGCACCGCCGTCTCGGCGCTCTCAAAGCCTCCGCCGGCGATGAGGCTCTCCTGCTCCCCGGCCTTGACCAGCTTGACCTCATCGATCCACACCGTGCCCGTCAGTTTCCCGTCCTCCGTCCAGCGCACCGGCCGCACGACGAACGCCAGGCTGCCCGCCAGGGGTGAGCGGTCGCGGGGCACGAACCGCAGCTCCTTCTCCTCCCACTCTCCGCTGCCGGTCATCACGATGTCCAGATTGTGCCCCGAGATCCACGTGTTGTCCGCGTCAAAGGACAGGAATGTCAACTGGTACTCCTGCCCCGGCTCGGCGGTCTTGACGGCATAGGTGAGCACATGCTCCGCCGCCGCGTCGACCTCGAAGCGCTCCGAATGGGCGTCCACCGCGCTGGCGTCGCTGTCGTCCACGATCTCCAGACAGCGCTCTCCCGCGAAGGGATCCTCGGTGGAGAACGTGCCGCCCTCCCAGCTCACCCCGGTGAAGCGCACGTCGATCCCGCGCCGCCAGAAGCTGTAGGGGGCGATGCGGTGATCGCGGAAGTTCTGCATGTAAAGGTCCCACACGCGGTCTCGGTCCGCCGCGTCGGTGAGGTTGTGGTAGCGCCAGATGTCGCCCTGGCCGAGACCGAAGGCACTCACCACGGAGCTGCGCTCCGGCAGCTCGAAGTCCCACACATGCAAAGCCACGGGGACCTCCGCCGACCAGCCCGTAGCCTGCAGCGAGACGGTACCGGTGTAGTCGCCGGCGGCCTGACCCGCGGGCACCCTGACGGTGATCCACAGGGGCTGGTTCTGCCGGGCCACGAGGTCGATGGGCTCATTCAGCGGCGGCAGGGCATCCGGCCACCAGCCGATGCAGCCCTCCTCGTCGGTGGGCCGCTTGACCTCGTGGTAGTACACATAGGCGATGCTGATGTTCTCGGCGTCCAGCGTCGTCCCTCCCGGGCCGGTGAGGTCGGAGGCTTTCGCCGTGAGGCCTTGCAGGTCGCGGGTGGGCCGGAGGACGAGCTGCACGGGCTCGAACTCATTGCGCGCCGCGGAAAGCCTCAGCGGCTGCATTCCGGGCTCAGCGGCCGTCACGGCCGGCCGCTCGCGACTGACCTTGTAGGTGCCCTCGCAGCTCCACAGCTCGCACGCCTCGTCGGCACCCACCGGGTAGCCGTAGTCGGCGGCGTACAGGCTGGGCACGACGAACCGCGATTGAGCCACGAACAGGGGCTGTTCATCCTCCGTCACCACCAGGCGCAGCGAGTGCGCGCCGGCGGCCTCAACCGTGTAGGGCAGGGCGGGCCTCTCGGTCGCGCCGGCCGCCGGCCGGAAGTCTGCCGCTCTCCCCCTCACCATGGAAGCCCCATCCTTGGAGATGACCTCAAGGTACGCGCGCAGAGACAGCTCGCCCTCGGTCCGGTTGCTCACCGCGATCCGCGCGGTGTTGTCGCCCGAGGGCAAAAGCGCCCCCAGGTCCTCGATGGCCACGGCGATACGCGGGCTGCGGACGGTCGTGTCCACATACCGCGTGCTGCCCAGCATGTCCGGCAGCTTCTCGCCGAGCGTGGCGGTGTAGCTGAGGTTGTAGATCTGGAATGAGCCGGGGTCCGAATCCGGTCGGGGCTGAGCCTCCCCCGGGCTCAACAGTCGCAGGGTGATCTCGGAGGCCGGGAAGAGCTCGTCGGGGAGCACGAACTCCTGACTGCCCGCAGCGTCCATGCGGCCGATCTCTACATACCTCTTTCCGTCCGCGCTGGCCTCCACGATGCACTGGCCCCTCTGGTGATAGCCCATATTCGGGGTGACGGTGGCACCTGTCTGCACGGCGGCACCCACACCGAGACGGTACACCACGTACGACCCCGGACTGAAGACCCAGCGGTGGGTGTTGAACCCGGCGGTGAAGTCGGAAAGAGCCCGGCAGTAGTTGCGGCCCTCCGCGGACAGCGGTGCCGAAAACACGTACCGACCGTCCTCGATGGACTCTCCCTCTCCCAGCGTGACCTCGCCGAAGGTGCGGTGCACCGGCTCCACCGGGGTGAGTTCCACATCGTCAAACAGTACCGTCCCGGTCTTCTCCCAGTGCCCGAGCCGGACGTTGGTGCTGCTGTGTCCGGGGCGCGTGGTGAAGACCATCGACTTGGCCTCCCAGGCGTCGCCGGCATTGGTGTCGTAGTTGCAGTCCTGGGGACCGGAGATGATGCAGCCCCCCGCCGTTCCGGGAAGACTGCGGGCGAAGTAGGAGAAGCGGTACGTCGTGAAGGGTTCCACCGGCACAGCGTCCTGCAGCCAGAACGTACTGGTGGCCTCTTCAGTCCCGGTGATGCTCAAACAGCGCTCGCCGGTGCGGCCGGGGGAGTGGAAACCTCCGGGGCCCGCGGAGAGGTTCCACGAGGCCGGGGTCTGCTCGCCCTCCTCGAACGAGGGATTGCGAATCAGGTTTGTCTGCGCCGACGAGGTCAGCCCCCAGCAGAGGGCTACCAGAGAGAGCAATACTCTGCAGTGCATGGTCTGCGGGCTCCTTCGGATGATGTGACGGCAGGCGGCGATCGGGCCGCATGAGCGGCCGAATGCAGTGCGGAACTTGATACAGTTCCGGACAAAGGCCGCGGCGACCTCCGTCGCGGCCACCCACACACGCCCGGATAGCCAAAGACCCCCCGCCAACCGCCGGAAGCGGTGTGCGGGGGGCCCTGAGTCGCGGCGCAGCGGCGAGATGGGCTACGGCGTCCCCGGCTGGTCGCCGTGCATGGCGCGCTCCGGGAAGTCCATGAGCCTCTCGATGTGGGCGGCGTTCATGAGCTTGGCGCGATGGTCGCTCTTGGCGTCGAGCATCCTCTTCTCAAGCATGGCGGACTCGATGTGTGGGCGCGCCTCCTCAAAGGGAACTGTGCGCGCGTTGCGACGATCCAGACGCTTGATGACGTAGAAGGCCTGCTGGTAATCCACCACGGGAGTGATGTCCCCGTCGTGCTCGAGGGCGAAAGCGGCGTCCATCACCGGAGTGCCGTCATGCTGCACCCAGCCCAACTCGCCCTCGCTCTTCATCAGGCGCAGATCGAGGTTGTACTCGGTGGAGGCCTCGGCCCAGGACTTCTCCCCCTTGACGATCTGCTCGCGAACCTGCTGAGCCTGCTCCTTGGTCTTGAACTTGATCAGAGCGATCTTGACCTGCGTCGGCTCCTGGAACATCTTGCGATTCCGCTCGTAGTACGCACTGATCTCCTGCTCGGTGACCTTCACCTGATCGGTGACGAGCCCCTCCAGGAGCAGCTCCGTGCGGAGGCGGGCGCGCAGATTGGGGATGGTCATGCGCCTTTGGGCCAGCCAGACAACGAAGGACTCGCCGGAACCCATCTGGGCCTGAGCATCCATGCCCATCTGGAAATCCTTGAGTCTTTGCTCCACCTGCTCCTCGGTCACCGTGACCTTCGCCCTCTCCGCCGCCTGCTCGATCACCCTGGACTGGATCATCTCGTCGAGGACCTCGCGTCCGAACCAGTCGAGGAGGGTCTTTTCGAAGCTCTCTTCCGAGATCGGCTGGTCATTGACCTTGGCCACGGCACCGTCCTTCTGGGCGACGGCGAGGCCGGTGCCCAAAAGGCCCATCAACGTCACGGCAACAATGAACCGCTTCATGTATGTCTCCTTACGTGCGTACCCTATGCGCGTCGGCCGCCAGCCTCTTGGACAAACGCCGCGGAGGAAAGGTTCGTCCGCCAAGTCTATGGGCTCTTTGGCGGAATGCGCACGATCACCCGGGACGACGAGACCTCCGCCTTGGCCCCCAGATCGTTGGAGAGCTTGGCAAGCCGCGCCGCGATCTTGGCCGCCCGCTCCCCGGACGGGTACACCGGCCCCATGCGCGCCCGGTTGATCCATACCGGTGTGGCCTTGATCTGCCAGGCCCCCTCCTTCCACCAGATCTCGAAGATCGCGCTCTCCATCCTCTCCCCCTCGCGCTGGTCGAAGACGAAGTTGCCCATGCTGTACAGGATCGGACGGCCCTTATAGACACCAATCCCCTGCAGCGTATGGGGATGGTGGCCCAGGATGCAGTCCGCGCCGGCGTCGATCAGGCGCAGCGCCACCTTCCGCTGGCGTTCGTCGCGGTGCTGCTGATACTCCGTGCCCCAGTGAATGGAGACGAACAGAAGGTCGCAGTTGCTTCTGGCCGCCCTCACCTTGGCATAGGCCAGGTCCGGGTCGCGGGAGATCTTGCAGTCCGAGCCGTGCTCGAAGCTCAGGTCCGTGCAGGCGAGGAACCCCACCTTCACCCCGCCGGAGTTCAGGTACGCCGGGGTCCAGCTCTGCTCCCGGTCGGGATGGGAGCCGGCGTAGGCGATGCCGTGCTTGCTCAGCGTGGCCAGGGTGTTCTGCATCCCCTTGCGCCCGGCATTCAGAGAGTGATTGTTCGCCACCGAGACCACGTCGAAACCGCCGTCCAGCAGCACCGCCACCGTCTTGGGGTCGGCGCGGAAACACAGCTCCATGGGGTCATGAGGCCCCTCGGAGGACAGCGGGCACTCGAGATTGCCGAAGGTGATGCCGGGGGCCGAAAGCTGGGCCCTGACCTGGGCCAGGATGGACTGGGCGCCGTTTTGACGGATGCGCTTGCCCACCGAGCGGTCCAGCATGATGTCGCCTACGGCAGCCATCCACAGGCGGCGGGGCGGAGCCGTGGGCTGAAGGCTCGCCGCGGGCGAGACGGCCGCCGCCGGGGCGGTCCGGCCCTCTCCCATCGGAGCCCCCGCCTCCGGGCCGCGGTGGGAGAAGGCGAGCACAAGGACGATGGCGGCCGCCAGAGCGCAGGCGGCTGCCGGAAGCTGAACGGGGTACGAGCGCAGTTTGGTGGCAGTCATCGGCATCCCCAATCCGTTTGAGGGTACATCATAGGGCCGAGGCGGGGTGGCCGTCAAATGGGTGGGCTATAAGAATCTGAGGAAAGGTGCTTGACAGCAATGGACTAAAGCATTATACTGTCCGTCAACATAGAGGGCCGACCCGGCCCAAGCAACCATAGCTTATGGTGCTCACAACACCAAATGGGGGTGTCTTATCATGTTGCGTGAACCCTGGGGTACTGCTCAAATGGTCCGGAGCATGGTGGACGAGATGGATCGCCTGGCCCGTTTCGGTCTGGCGCGCGGAGGACAGGAGTTGGCGGACGCCATGGGATACCTGCCTCTGGATGTGGCCGAGACCGACGAGTCCTATCTCCTCACCGCCGAACTCCCCGGCGTAGGGATGGAGGACATCTGCGTCAACGTCGAGGACAACGTGGTCACTATCCGTGGCGAGAAGAAGGCGCCTGAGGACACCGAGGGCGTCAAGTACCATCGCATCGAGCGGCCCTACGGGGCCTTCCAGAGGTCACTGGCGCTGCCCCGCAATGTGGACCCCGAGCAGGTCACCGCCAAGTACAAGGACGGCGTGCTCGAGGTCACCGTCGGTAAGCGCGAGGAGACCAAGCCGCGTAAGATCGAGATCAGCTCGACCTAGACCGGCCCGGTCTCTCCGCCGGTTACACCATCCATCACGGCGGCCGCCCCCACCCAGGGGCGGCCGCCGCCTTTGGTGACCACGAGCCCCAGTTCACGCCTGCTCGGTCCGGCTCCGAAGCTTCCCTGCGTCCCATCCCCCGGCTCGGAGGCCGGGCACACCGCCGCTTGGCGGCCCCCGCCGGCATCCTCCCGGTTCGGAAGGGCTCCGTGCCACGCGCAGCGAATTGCGTCTTGGGCCGCCTGCGAAGGCGCCTCTCGCCGCCAAACCATGCCCGGAGGAGTGCACAAAGTGACGCGGCTGCGCCTGTGGCAAGCGTTGCGCCGTCTCACCGTCGTCGGGTGCATTGCTGCCCTGCTGCTTTCCGGTGTGTCGGCGGGCCTCGCTCAGGGCACTGCGCCGGACCTGACCTTTGCCGTCTTCGGCGACTGCCAGCCGGGCGGCGTGTCCTACAGCCCGGTGCTGAGGAAGCTGGTGGTCGACATGGCCGAGCAACGCCCGGCCTTTGTCCTCGGCTGTGGCGACTACATCGACGGCTCCAAGGACGAGCAGATCGTGCGCCGGCAGTGGCAGGGGTTCTTCGAGGGCATCTCGCCTCTGCAGGCGCTGGGCAGGATTCCGGTGGCTCTGGCTCCCGGCAATCACGATATCATGGGCACAGCCACCAACCAGGCCATCTTCGCGGAGTACTTCGGTGGGCCGTACCTGAGCTTCAACCGGGCGGGTTGTCACTTCGTCATCCTCAATACCCAGGAGCCCGGCAACTACGGGCGCATCGCCGGCCCGCAACTGGAGTGGCTCAAGGCCGATCTGGCCGCCCACCGCGGGGCGCTTCTCACCTTCGTCGCCATGCACCAGCCCCTCTTCCCCGTGGACGGCCACCGCGGCGAATCGCTGGACGTCTTCCCCCGCGAGCGCGACGCGCTGCACGCGCTGTTCTCCGCCGAGGGTGTCGACTGCGTCTTCCACGGCCACGAGCACCTCTTCCATCGCCAGCAGATCGGGGGCATCGACTACGTGATCACCGGCGGCGCAGGGGGGGCACTGTACGCCAGGCCCGAGGAGGGCGGCTTCCATCACTACTGCCTCCTCCGCGTCCATGGCGGCGGCTATCAACTCCAGGTGCGCAGACTCTAGATGTCCCCTTCTCGCCCCCCCGGCATCATCACCGTCGCCTGCGATCCCGAGCTCGTGATCCGCCGCGCCAACCCCCTGGCCGCCCGCTACCTCCTCTACACGCTTGCCGTCCTGGGCGCCACGCTCCTGGTATACGGCCTCCCCACCTCCGAGGCTTTCCGTGTGACGTGGGCGTACCTGTTTCCGGCTCTCCTGTGCCGGAGCGTCTTGTGGTCGCTGGTCTTGCTCCGCCACGCCCCCCAACCGTTCCCGCGCCGCACCTTCTGGATCGGGGCAGGCCTCATCGCAGGCAGCACGGTCCTGGACATCGTCGCCACCTACCTGGTCTCCCCCGACCTGGCGCAGGAGGCTAACCCGCTCTTGCGCGCCCTGGTGGACTCGGGCCAAGGGCTGTCCTTCGTCTACGGCTACGCCCTGGTGTTCGCCCTGATCTACGTGGCCATGGCCTCCGTCGGCTGGGCGGCCTTCCTGGCGCACAGCCGAGTGCTGATCGCCTCGGCGTTCGCGGCGCGTCCCACCACGCTGGGGCGGTTTCTCAAGGCCGCCCTGGGCGCCGGACACCTGACCACCCGTCAGTTCTGGCTCCCCCTGAGGCTCTCGGAGTGCGCCCGGGCCTATCATGCCGTGTGCTTCCTGTGGGCGGTGGCGCCGGTAACCTGGTCGGTGTCTCGCTGGTACGCCGGGCTGGTGTGGCTGGACCTGGTGCCCAACGCCCTGGGGACGGTGGCTACGCTGGCGACGCTGGGTAGCATCGCCGGGTACCTGCTGTGGCTCAGAAGCGAGTGGGAACGGGGCAGAGCGGCTGCGCTCGGGGCGAACTCCTGAACCAAGAGGCGCCAAAGACGGCGCAGAGCACAGCGGTGGGACCGGAGCACCACTCCCGCCGTACCCCCCGGGGGCCGATCCATCCCCTCCACCGGCATCCACCGCCTCGCCCGGGTGTCCACTGGGTTGGCCCGTCTCTCCGCTCAGCGAGCCACCTATCGCTCCCGCTCGCCTTCCCTCCCCGCGGCCTCGGGAGGTGGAACCACGGATAGCTTACACCGGCGGATCGACGATTGCCCGGGCCACTCCGCCCCGCCACGGACCCCGGCTCTCTGGACCTGCTTTTGCCCCGGTATACCCGCCTTCATAGACCAGCAGGCCCGCCGCATTCTACAAGGGGAATAATAGGTGGACCCTCCGAGCCCACAGGAGCCGGAACGCGCCATCCTTGTGTCCGCCGAGGTGCCCGATGAGCCGCCGTGCGCTGGCCGCGATCGTCGTCTCACTGCTGTTGCTCACCCTCATCCTCGTGGGCGGTGTCCTGCTCTTCGCTGTGAGGTTCACCGGCGGCCTGGGCCCGGCGCAGGTGGATGTCCAGGCCCCGCAGTACACCGTCCCGGCCCAGAACACGGCCGCTGAGCTCCTGGCCGCCGCAACAGCGGTGTACCCCGATCGAGATGCCATTGCCGCGGCCTATCAGTCGCCCACGGCCATGGCCGATCCGGCCGCCACCGAGCTTCTCTCCAGGCATGCCCCGCACATCAAGCAGGCCATGGCCGCGCTCAGCGGCGACTGTCTGCTGCCCCGGCGACCGTTCACGGACCGGGACACGGACTACTGGAGCCGACTTCGCACCCTGGGCCGGTTCCTGGTGCTGCGCGCCCGGCTGCTGGAGCACGAAGGGCGGTACGGCGAGGCGGCGCAGACCCACCTGCAGGTGCTGCGGCTGGCGGAGGTCGCCGCGCGGAACGGCGCGGCGCTGGGCAGCATGGTAAGCGTCGCGATGGTCGCGGTGGCCACGGAGGACCTGGAAGGAAGCATCGCCGCCGCGGCGGCAAACGGCGAGGGCAAGACGCTGCCGGCCGCGCTCAAGACGCTCTACGACCAGCGCGTGACCGACGAACAGACGCTGCTGGAGGAATGGGCGCAGATGATCGAGGGCAGTGAGACGATGGCCAGGGACATCGCCAAACAGCAGGGCACGCGGAGCCCGGCGCCGGGCCTGGTGAGGACCTGGTTTCGGCGCTCGGCGAACAAGGCCCTCCTGCAGCAGCTTCCGGAGGCCCGCAAGCCGTACTGGGAGCGGTCCTACCAGCCCCAGAGCGATGGCGCGCTCTCCACCCCCGGTTCCCTGCTGATGGGCGAGCGCTACGCAGCCAAGACGGCCCAGCGCGATGCGGTACTCCTGGGCTGTCGGATCCTGGCCGCCCTAGAGCTTTGCCGCCGCGACCGCGGCGCCCCGCCGCCACGGCTGGAGGACCTCGTTCCCGACTACCTGGATGCCCTCCCGCCGGACCCCTTCACGGGCAGGCCCTTCGGCTACAAGGTGGCGGGCGAGGACTACCGCCTGTACAGTGTCGGCCCGGACAGGAAGGACGACGGCGGGAGCAGGCGCGTGGACAACCGGACGGAGCAGGGAGATGTCATCATCTGGCCGGCGGGAAGGGTGACGGTGACCAGGCACTAGAGGTTCGGCCGAGAAGTCCGGCCGCCCTTTTGGGGCGGCAGGGCGCGCCCGGTGCGGGCGGAGGAGGGGGGCTTTGGTGTATGATGACCCCAACTCAGTCCCCGGACCATGAAAGGCCGCACGATGAGTGCCCAGACGACCCTTCCGCCCGCCGAGACCCCCAGTGGCGCCTCCGGCGTCCATGCCCTGTTCTGCCGCATTGCCCGCACCTACGAACTGGCCAACCACGCGCTCACGCTCGGTCTGGACGTTATCTGGCGCAACCGAGCCGCGAGCATCGCCGCCGGCGACGGCGGGCAGCGCTGGCTGGATGTGTGTACCGGTACCGGCGATATGGCCCGGGCCCTGCGCAAGCGCGCGCCGCAAGACACTCTCGTGGTCGGCCTCGACTTCTGCCTCCCCATGCTCCAGCACGCCAAGGACCCAACGCCCCTGGTGCTGTCCGACGCCCGGACGATGCCCTTTGCCGACAATACCTTCGACCTGCTCACCGTCTCCTTCGCCACCCGCAACCTCCGCAGTGCTGACGAGGCCCTCCTGGCGACCCTCCGCGAGTTCCATCGAGTCCTCAAGCCCGGTGGGCGCTATGTCAACGTGGAGACCAGTCAGCCCCCCTGTCCGCTGGTCCGCTGGGCCTTCCACACCTTCGTCGCCGTGACGGTGCGTGCCCTGGGCGGGCGCATCGCCGGAGCGGGTGCCCCGTACGGCTACCTGGCCCACACGATACCCCGCTTCCATGGGGCACCGGAGCTCGCCCAGCTCATCTCCCGGGCGGGCTTTGAAGACGTGACCTATCGGCGCATGACCCTCGGCGCGGCGGCGGTGCATCGGGCGGTCAAGCCACGATAGCCATCGGCGGGCTTCGTCCGGGCCCGGCCGCGTTCGCCTCGTCTTGACGCGTCCGGAACCTTGTTGCATAGTGTCTCGGGCGCCCCGCCGAGCACCGCCGGGGCGCCCGGGCCGCTTCAGGGCGGCGGAAAGGCCTGACTACGGTATGAGTGACGACAAAACCTATGATGTGATCTGTGTGGGCAGCGCGACCGAGGACGTCTTCTTGCAGGTCGCCGATACGCGTATCTTCCGCATGGAGGACGAGGACCACGAGATGGCGTACCTGGCCTTCGAGTACGGGGCCAAGGTGCGGGTGGACGGTCTCCTGCACGAGACCGGAGGCGGCGCCACCAACACCGCCGTGACCTTCGCCCGCATGGGCCTGCGGACGGCCCTCGTCTGCCAGATAGGCCACGACGGCCCCGGAGAGAGAGTGCTGCAGGCCATGGCCAAGGAGGGCATCGACACCTCGGGCGTGGTGCGCGAGCACGCCTATGCCACGGCCTTCTCGGCCATCCTCACCGGCTTCACCGGCGACCGCACCATCCTCGTCCATCGCGGCGCCGCCTCACACCTGATGCCCGACGAGTTGAACTGGGACACGATCGCCGACAGCCACTGGGTCTACATGAACTCGCTGTCGGGCGAGAGTGCCGCCACCTTCCTGGAGGTGGCCGATCTCTGCGGCAAGCACGACGTGAAGCTCGCCATCAACCCCGGCAAGGAGCAGCGCGCCCTGGGCCTGGAGGGCCTACGCCCGGTGCTGCAGAACACGCAGGTGCTGTTTGTCAACCGTGCGGAGGCCTATGAGATCACCGGCGTCGCCCCGGACCGCGGCCCGGAGGACGAGCGGGCGATGCTGCAGATGTTGCGGGCCGCCGGGGCCGAGACGGTGGTGATGACCTACGGCGCCGCGGGCAGTGAGGCCATGGACGCCACCGGCCACTACCGCATCGGCAGCTATCCGGTCGAGGCCACCAGCACCGTGGGGGCCGGGGATGGGTTCGCCTCCGCCTGTGTGGTGGCGCTGCACAGAGGCAAGTCGCTGCCCGAGGCCCTGCGCATCGGCGCGGCCAACGCCGCCGGTATAGTGCAGACCTTCGGAGCCAAGGGTGGAATCCTGACCTGGGAGGCCGCGGAGGCCTACGTCCGGGAGCACGAGATCGAGACCCGATAGGCGCCCGGCTTGCGCCGCCGCGGCACCATTGCTGTGCCATGACATCCGCGCGGGCCGGGATTCCGGCCGGCCGTACACCATCGAGCACACAGGGAGTCGGTTCACGTGGGAGCTTTGGTCACCTGGGCGGAGTACATCGGCGTCGGTCTCGCCATCGGGTCGCTGTCGGGCCTCCTCGGAGTGGGGGGCGGCATCATCGCCGTGCCGCTGATGGTCCTGATCTGGAAGCTGGACCCCAAGGTCGCTATCGGAACCTCTCTGGCGACGATGATCCCCACCGCCATCGCCGGCAGTTTCCGGCACTACGGCTTCGGAAATGTCAACCTCACCCTGGCCGCCTGCCTGGCTCTCGGCACCGTCGTCGGCAGTAGCCTCATCGGCGCGCCACTGGCCGACCGCCTGCCCAGCGAGGTGCTCAAACGCATCTTCGGAATCCTCATGGTTGTCTCCGGGCTCAAGTGGTCGGGCCTCATCGACCTGGTGACGGGGCTGTTCTCCCGGGCGACGGGGCAGTAGAGGTCCGGCCGAAAGGCCCGCCTTCGCCGAGAGTGTCACTATGAGAGCGTCCGCTCCCGGCAAGAGCGGCTCGAGAGATCTGCCGGGACACGGCGAGAGCCTTCGCTATCTCGCTGCGCGAGCTTGGTGCTCCGGGGGACATCCTGACGGCAGAGCAAGCTCTTGGGCCGCACATCCGGCCCCGCGAGCCGGGAGCCTCGCCGGCCGCAGCGGGGGGTACGAGACTGTGAAGGGTGTCCTGTGCCCGGCCGTTGCCGGCTGGGGTGCGCTGGGCGCGGTCGCCGCCGACTACCCGTGGCGCGTGGCCGTCTTGGATGACCAGACCGCCGGGACCGGGCTGTTTCCGGGGCGAGTCGCCTGTTCACCATACCGGACTGCTGGGATTACGGCCATTTCGGGCCCCGCGAGCGCTGCGAGCTGCCCGGAAAGCTCTTCCGCGCCCGGGCCGGCGACGAAAACGACGCCCGCAACGTCTACTGTGCCCCGGCCCATACCACCACGCCACCCGCGCCACCTTCCGCCCTTAACAAGTGGCCGCCGAGGGTGTAGACTGTGGCTTCTCAGTCTCGGTAGGACCAGTTCGGAGGTCGTGGATGCATGGCCGGTGGCGGCAGTCAGCAAAGCACTTCGCAGGAGGAACAGGAGCAGCCGTTTGAGGGCATGATGGGGCGGCCGCACACGGTGGTCGCGATGGCCATTGTCGTCGGGATCCTCGTGGGATTCGTCTCCATACTCTTCCGCTTGATGATCGGCGGGTTCTCGCACCTGTATTTCGAGGTCTTGGCGGGGGCGCTCCCGCAGTCGTGGGGCACGCTGCGATACCTGGCCATTCCCGCGGCGGGTGGCGCGCTGGTGGGCCCGATCGTCTATGTCTTCGCGCGCGAGGCCAAGGGACACGGGATTCCCGAGGTGATGGAGGCCGTCGCCATGCGTGGCGGCCGCATCCGTCCTCGAGTCACGCTCATCAAGGCTCTCGCCTCGAGCATCTGTATCGGCTCCGGTGGGTCGGTGGGCCGTGAGGGGCCGATCGTGCAGATCGGCTCCGCCGCCGGCTCCACGGTGGCCCAAATCCTCAAGTTCCCCGGCAAGCTCACCCGTGTCATGGTCGCCTGCGGAGCCGCCGCCGGCGTGGCGGGCACCTTCAACGCTCCCGTCGCCGGAGCCTTCTTCGCCCTGGAGCTGATCCTCCGTGACTGGGGCACGGCGGCCTTCGCACCCGTCGTGATCTCGTCCTTCTGCGCCACGGTGGTCAGCCGGCGCTTCCTCGGCGACCACCCGGCCTTCGAGATCCCCGATTACTCCGTGGAGAGCATCACCGAGCTGCCGCTGTTCGGTCTGCTCGGTCTCTTGTGCGCTCTGGTGGCCATCGCCTTCATCGTGTCCCTGTATTTCATGGAGGATCGGTGGGACAGGCTGCGGATCCCCGAGTGGCTCAAGCCCGTGCCCGGCGGGGTGCTGGTGGGGGCGCTCGGTCTGCTCTCACTCAAGCTGCTGGGGGCCGGCGAGGACTACCATCTGGGAATCTGGGGCGTGGGATATGACACCATGCAGCTCGCGCTCACAGATGAGGGCGTGACGCCGGCCATCGTCGGCGGCCTGGTGCTGCTGAAGCTCGCCGCGACCACGACGACCCTGGGCTCCGGCGGTTCCGGAGGCGTGTTTGCCCCCAGTCTCTATCTGGGCTGCATGACCGGGGCCCTGATGGGCCACGTGGTGCACACCCTCTTCCCGGCCCTGGGCACCTCCCCCGCCGCCTATGCTCTCGTCGGGATGGGTGCCGTGTTCGCCGCGGCCAGCCGGGCGCCGGTGACGGCCGTCCTGATCGTCTACGAGATGACCCAGGACTACCGCATGATCCTCCCCCTGATGCTGGCCTGCGCCGTGGCCGTCTGGCTGGCATCCAGCCTGTACCGCTACAGCATCTACAATCTCAAGCTCTTCCGCCGCGGCGTCCATCTGGACCTGCCGTACGAGCCGGTGATCCTCAGCGAGATCTACGTCGGGGAGGCCATGACGCGGGATGTCATCGGTGTGGAGCCGCAGCAGACCGTGCGTGATGTCATGGAGCTTCTGGATAGCACCAAGCACCACGGCTTCCCTCTGGTGGACGAGCGCGGGGACCTCCACGGCATCGTGACCGTGGGCGATGTGCGCCGGGCCCTCAGGGAGGGCAAACAGGACCGACCGGTATCCGAGGCCGCCACACACGACGTGGTGGTGGCCTTCCCGGAGGAGAGCCTCAACGACGCACTGCGCAAGCTGGCCCTGCGCGACGTGGGCCGCCTGCCCGTGGTGGACAGAGAGGATCGCAGGAAGCTCCTGGGCCTCGTGACCCGCAAGAACATTCTCTCGGCCTATAACCGGGCGCTTTTGCACCGCCACACAGACCTGGAGAAGACCGTCGAGCCCGAGCACCTGGAGTAGGCGGCCGAGCCCGCCGCCGCCCCGTCGTGTCCCAACGTTCGCCGCGGGCCTGTCTGAAGGGACCGCTCGCACCGGCATCGAAACTATCGCAAAGTGCGCAGCCATCCACGGCCGCCGCGGTGATCCCGGCTACCCATGAAACCCAAGCACAACACACTCCTTGCCTATCTCTGTCTCGCTCCCGCCGCCGCCCTGGTGGGAGCCATCATCATCTACCCCATCGTGCGTACGCTGTATGCCTCTTTCTGCGAGGTGGACAGGCTCGGGAACCCGGGGCGCTTCGGCACGCTGGCGAACTACCGCTGGCTGGCCGATGACAAGGTGTTCACCGAATCGGTGGTGCCGCAGACCCTCATCTGGACCTTCTCGGTGGTCATCGTCACCATCCTGGTGTCCATCGTCACCGCCCTGATCCTGCACGAGAAGCTCCCCGGCCGGCGCCTGATGCGGGCCATCGTCATGCTGCCGTGGGCGACCTCTCTGGTCATCAGCGCCGCCATCTGGCGCTGGATTTTGCACCCCTCCCAGGGGCCGCTCAACGGGATCCTGCTCAACCTCGGCCTGATCAACCTCGGGGCCGAGCCGGCGTGGCTGGCGTACCCCAGGACGGCGCTGGCCATGGTGGTGCTTGTGGGGATCTGGGTGTCGATACCGTTCACGACGGTGGTGGTGCTGGCCGGCCTGCAGTCGATCACCGAGGACCTCTACGAGGCGGCGCTCATCGACGGAGCCGGCTGGTGGCAGCGGCTGCGCAGGATCACGCTCCCTCTCCTGCGCCCGGTGCTGCTGGTGGCCGTCCTGCTCAACACGATCTATGTGTTCAACTCCTTCCCGATCGTCTGGACTCTGACCCAGGGCGGGCCGGCCAATGCCACCCATATCATCGTGACATACCTGTACAGGACCGCCATCTGGCAACGGCACTACGGCCCCGGCTATGCCATGGCGGTGCTGACCTTCCTGTTCCTCCTGGCCTTCAGCCTGATCTACACCCGCGTGTACGCCAAGCAGGGGCTGGAAGCGGCGTAAGACGAGACGGCTCCGCCACACAAACCGGCGGACAACTGACGACAACCTATCAGGACAGCCCCAATGCGCCTTTCACCACTCACCAGGACTCTGTATCTCGTCGCCATCGTGCCGGTGCTTGTCGGCATCCTGTTTCCCTTTGCCGTCATGCTCTCCACGGCCCTGAAGTCTCCCGCGGAGATCAGCGGGTATGGCGACAGCTCGTACTCCCTGATTCCCCGCGACCTGGAGTTGTCCAACTTCATCGGCTGCTTCAAGGCCATGGCGCTGGGCCAGTGCTTCCTCAATAGCCTGATCATCGCCGTGGGCGCGACGCTGCTGAACATGCTGTGCGCCATCCCCGCCGCCTATGCCCTCAGCCGCCTGAGCTTTCCCGGCAAGGCCGGCGTCTTGTTCACCATCCTGGTGACCCAGATGTTCTCGCCGATCGTCCTTGTGTTGGCCCTCTTCTCCCAGTTCCGCAACTACCACCTGTTGGAGGTCAACCAGGGGCTGGTCAATGCCCTCAAGTGGATCCACATCCACCCCCAGGGCTGGTTTTCCGAGACGCTGGAGGGCTGGACCATCTTCCTGGCCCTCATCCTGGCCAATGGCGCGTGCTCGTTGGCCTTCAGCATCTGGTTGCTGACCGGGTACTTCTCCTCGGTGCCCGGGGAGATCGAGGAGGCGGCGCTGATCGACGGTTGCTCGCGGCTGCAGACGGTGTGGCGCATCATCCTGCCCATCTCGCTGCCGGGGTTGGTCACGACCATCATCTTCGCGTTCATCGCCGCATGGAATGAGTTCGTCTTCGCCCTGACCTTCATCCCCGGAGACCAGTTGCGTCCCCTGACCGTGGCCATTCCCAGCTTCATCGGTCAGTATGAGACACAGTGGCATTTCCTCATGGCCGCGGCGCTTCTGGCAACCATTCCGGTGATGGGGTTGTTCCTCTGTGTGGAGAAACACCTGGTGCGCGGCCTCACCGCCGGGAGCATCAAGTAGAGGCCGTAACCCGAGGAGCCGTGGTCCCTGTGACTAGACACCTGCCCATGCCTCTTGCCGCCATCCTCCTGCTTGCTCTGGCCGGCTGCCCGCGCACGCCTCAGGACACCCCCGTCGCGCCCATGCCGGTGGCGCAAAACCCCGCCCACCCCGAGCCCCCGGTCCCCTCCGAGCCACAGCCCGCCGCCACCACGGAGCCCGCCCGGGGGACCGCTCCGGCCCCGGACCCCGTGGAGGAGGCCGTCCCCGGAGCCGCGGAGCCCCCGCGGGAGGTGACCCCGCCCACCCCGCGGCCCGCCGCCACACCGGCCGAGCCGACACCGGCGACCGCCGCTACGCCCGCGGCCAAGCCCACGCCCAAACCGAAGCAGGACGCTGCGCAGCAGGCCAAGTCACCGTCGACCGAGAAGCCAAAACCACAGACAGGCAAGAAATGGCCCATCCCCGAGGGACCCCTGGATGACGACAAGTACGTGGCCATCTCGGCCAAGTACGCCGCCGCCGTGATGACAACCCCGGAGCGAGACCGCACCGACGAGGCCATGAAGACCCTCCTGCGGGAGGTGCTCAAGGAGGCCAGAGTGTCCTTCGATGAGTACCAGCAGTTCACGCTCAAAGTGGCGCAGGATGTCGAGCGCTCCGAGAAGGTGGGTAAGTGGATCGTCCAGGCCCTGGCCGATGGGGGCATGGTGAATCTCTCCGGCAGCGGCGGCGTCCCGGGTCAGGACCTCAAGCTCAGAGGCATCGTGGAAGACGATAAGAAGGCAAGGTGAGGTCGCGCTCTCCGACGTTTGAACTTCTGAGGCAATAGAGCGGGAGCCCATAGCCTCTCAGGCTGCACTCTGTCTGGGGGACCGAGGTTCTGCAGGCCCGGCCCAGAAGACCGTCTGGCCGGGCTTTTCGGCGGCACATCCGGCCCGCGCTCCGCTCCACACGCTCGCCCTCCTCAATCGCCACTTGTTAAGGCAGAAGAGGGTATGCTTTAATAGCTTTCGGAGCTATCAAAGCGCCTCTAGACACGTGCCGAGAGGCGCCCACTTCCCTGGAGGCCCGGGTGTCGAAAGTACCGGCCGGTGAACTGGTGCCGCTTCCCGGCTATGGCGGGGTTCTCGCCTTCGTGCCCGCCCCCGTGCCTCCCCCGCTCAGCTACTCCGAGGACCTGGCACTGCTCCTGGCCGACGCCGAACGGGCCATGGGGGGAGTGGAGGCCATCGGCGGCCTGATCCCGGACCCCTGGCTGTTCGCCCGGCCCCTCCAGCGCCTGGAGGCGGTGGTCAGCTCACGGATCGAGGGCATCGCTTCCACGGTGGATGAGGTCTTCCACGCCGAGGCCATGGGCGCTCGGCGAGCCAGCAACGCCACCCAGGAGACCATCGCCTACCGTGCGGCGATGGACCTGGGACTCCAGCGGCTCCAGGCGAGTCCTGAAGCGCTGGACCTGGGCCTCGTGCAGGACCTACACCGGGCCCTGTTGGGCGAGACCCCCGGTGGCGAGGGCTCTCCGGGACGGTTCCGCGAGGTCTCCGTGTGGCTGGCGCCGGCGGGCCGCTCCATCACTCACGCCTCCTACGTTCCCCCTCCATGGGCCCACGTGCCCGGCCTGATGGCCCAGTGGGAGCAGTACGTCCGGGCCTGCATCCGCTCGGAGCCACAGGTGCGCAGCTCCGCACTCATCCAGTGTGCCGTCATCCACGCCCAGTTCGAGCTCATCCACCCCTTCCGCGACGGCAACGGCCGCATGGGGCGCCTGATCATGGTCCTGTTCCTCATGGCCACCGGCCGTTTGTCCACGCCCTCCTTGCTGCTCAGTGGCTACCTCGAGCGCCACCGCGCCGATTACTACTCCCGCCTGCGCCAGATCAGCAGCCAGGGCGACTGGGAAGGCTGGCTTCGTTTCTTCCTGCAGGGCGTTGCGGAGCAGTCGCGGCAGGCCGTGGCGGCCGCGCACTCGATCCTCGACCTGCGGGACCGGTGGCGCAGGACACTGCAGCAGGCGAAGGCCGCCACCCATCTGCTGTCCCTGGCCGACAGGCTGTTTGAGAACCCCTACATCACCATTCGGCAGACGATGGAGGAGCTCCGGGTGAGTTTCCCCACAGCCTCCAAGGCCATCGCGGAGCTTGAGACGATGGGTCTTGTGCGGGAGGTCTCCGGGCGCAAGCGGGACCGCCAGTTCTGCGCCGAGGAGATACTGGGGCAGCTCGCCGCCGTGGCGGAGGGGGACTGGAGGAGGCTTCCGTAGCGCGCATACCCCGCCGCCCTGCTCTTCTTGGAGCCGCCACCTCAGGCCGCGAGTCACACCCGCGAAAAGGGCGAGCCTCGTCTCACGAGACCCGCCCCTGTCACGGCGGTAGAGGATGTGCCGCCGCCTTTCCCAGCGGCGCGGCCGGGCCTAGCGCCAGATCGGGTGCGACACCGTTATCTGGTTGCTGTTGTTGACGCCCAGGGCCCTGGACGAGCTGCCGTCGGGCTCCATGACCCACAGGTCCCAGGTGCCGTTGGCCCGTGCCGAGGCGTAGGCCATGTGCAGGCCGGTGGGGCTCCAGGTGGGATGCCGGCTGGAGCCGCTCTCACTGTCGGCCACCGTGAGCCGCGTCTGCGCCGCGCCGCCGGTGTTCATCGTCCCGATGTCGGCGCGACTGGACAGCGAGCTCCACTGCTGGGTGTAGTAGGCCAGCAGGTCTCCCGCGGGATTCAGGACCGGACCGGTCTGGTAGCGTCCCGCGGCGTTGATGGCGCTGATCCGAGTGGCGCCACCGTTCTTGGTCATCAGGTAGATCGAGTCATTGGCATTCAGTCCACAGCTAAACGCGATCTGGGTGCCGTCCATGCTGTACGAGGGTGCCTGGGCACTGTAGCCGATGGGCACCTCGTAGAGCTGACGCAGATCGCGGCCGTTGGTGTTGGTGTCCCATACTTCGGCGCCCCGGGAGGTGTAGCGGATGAAGGCGATCCGGAAGCCGCCGGGAGACCACGCAGGCTCCTGGTCGGTGCCGAGGCCGATCAGGGCCCGCAGCGAGGTGCCGTTTAGGTTCATCGTGTACAGATTGCGGTCGGCTCCGCTCCAGACTACCTTCTGCTCGGCAGGGTCGATGCTGTAGTTCAGGATCGGCATCGCCGACGTCAGCGCCGCCAGGCCGGACCCGTCCGGTCTCACCCGGTAGAGCCGCTGGCTCAATGGCGCCTGAGTGCCCATCAGGAAGTAGATCCAGCCCGAGGGGGCGGTGCTGTTGGTGACGGTAACCGTCGCCGAAGCCACCAGGGATTGGTCCGCGGCGCTGGTGGCGTCCACGTGGTAAGTGCCGGTCGTCGCCGGCGCGGTATACAGGCCCGCGGCGGTGATCGTCCCGCCCCCCACCTCCCGCACGCTCCAGGCCACGCTCTGCGATAGCCGGTCGGGCACGACGGTGGCGGCGAACCGCGCCTGCTCCAGCGGCGCCAGGGTACGCTTGAGCGGCGCCACAGAGATTGCTCCCTCGTCCCCGGCGCCTCCGCCGCTTTCGCAGCCCCCAAGACAACCCAGAGCAACGACAATTGCCAGCGCCAGTAAGGCCTTCGGATTACGGTCCATCCTGGACACCTCCGAAACTGATGGATTCAGGCTCTATGTGGCGGAAGCGCACGTCATCTCTCGAGCCCTGAGGGCGAGTAGACGCAGGCCCCGCTGTGAAGCTGCAATTCACGGTCCATGCCAACGGTCCGCGGAAGCCGCTCTTGACCCCCACATCGGCACATGGAAGCATTTCGCCGTCCCCCTGCCCTTCTCCTGTGCCCCACCCGCCACCCGAAGGCGGCGCCGCGAGACCTCGGGAGCCCCACACCGGGGCGAGGCGGAGGCCACGCGGGGCCCCGGGGAAACGGGCGGCCGCCGGGAGACCGACCGCGGGGCGCGAGGGCCCCAGACGGTGGACGGGGCGCGCCCCAGTGCCTCCGGCTCCTGTGCCGCCTTCCTTGACCTCCCTCATCCGGCGGGCTACCATGTCGGCATCACAACGTCCGTTCAGCGAGGGATACCGATGCCAAGCGCAGTGAGCATTGTCCGCGGGAATGACCCGGTCGCGATGGTGGCTGAGGCCATCGAGCTGCTCGGGGGCATGCAGGCCTTCGTCAGTCCGGGCGACACGGTGCTGGTCAAGCCCAACAGCTTCGTCAAGCAGGTGCCGGCCAACGGGAATGTTGCCAGACCGGAGGTGGCCATCGCCGTGGCGCAACTGGCGCGAGATGCCGGGGCCGGGCGAGTTGTGATCGGCGAGCGCAACAAGGCGGCCGTGGTGGCCAACTTCGCCGATACGGGGGTGGAGAAGGTCGCCGAGCTTCTCCCCTTCGAGGACGACGAGCACGTGACGGTCACCATTCCCAACGCCCGTGCATTGCTGATGCCGGTGACCGTCCCGAGAATCCTGCTGGACTGCGACAGGCACATCACCGTGCCGGTGGGCAAGACCCACTGCGGCGCCGGAGTCACGGCCTGTCTGAAGAACGCCATGGGCCTGATGATGGGCGCCGAGACGCAGAAATCCCACGCCTTCGGGGTCTGCAAGGTCCCTATCGACATGAACACCCTCAAGTGGCCGGTGCTGGGGGTGGTGGACATGACCATCGCGCAGGAGGGCAACTTCCCCGGCGCCGGAGGCACGCCGGTGCCGATGGATCTCATCGTCGCCGCCGCCGACATCGTGGCCGCCGACGCCACCTGCTGCCGCCTGATGGGATATGAGCCCCGGGACGTGTGGATGGTCCACTCAGCCGCCGAGCGTGGTCTCGGTGAGATCGACCAAGACGCCATCGAGATCAGGGGCGAGCAGATCGCCAATGCGCGCAAGAGCCTCACCGGGGTCGTGTTCGACCCCACGGAGTTCGGCAGCAAGGTCGATTGGCAGGTGGACCTCCGCTGCCGCTACTGCGTGCAGGACGCCGTGTCCTTCCTGCGCACCGACGACGGGCGCCGGCTGCTGGAGACGCTGGCCAGCGTGAGGGTGGTTGCCGGTCCGGTCCGTGACATCCCCGAGGACGACACGCCCACGCTGGTGGTGGGGAACTGCAATGCGTGGCTGATGGACCGGGGCGCCTTCGCGCACGGCTGCCCGCCGGCGGTGTGGCAGATCGCCGCGCCGGCCGGGAGACTGCTGGAGGGGTAGCCCGAGCGCCAGGGCAAGCCGCCGGAGGCCCCCGCCCCTCCGGCCCGGAGACCGCGAAGTACCCTCCGCCCGGGGCGGTCCCGCGGGGCATTCCGGGCTTCCGCCACCGATACCCGCGGGGCAGTTGGCGGCCACCAGAGGGGATGAGGGCCTGCGGAGGTCCACGACCTGGAAGAAGCCGGCATAGCCGGCGCCGAGCCCGGCCGGCCCCCCGCCGCTCTCCACGGCGCCGGGCGCTACGCCTGAATGCCGGCCCGCTCCAGTCCCCGCACGAGGTCGGTGATCTCGGGCACACGCACATCGGCGCGGTCCTCGGGGGTCTCTCCAGCGCCGACCAGGACCGTCAGCATTCCCAGGGCCCGGGCCGGGGCCAGATTGCGCGGATTGTCCTCCACCAGGGCGATCTGGGCCGGCGCCAATCCCAGATCGTCGGCGATCCGGCGGTAGATCGCCGGCTCGGGCTTGGACAACCAATCGCTGTAGCGGATGTCAAAGATCTTGTCGAAGTGCCCGGCGATGCCCAGCGTCTCCAGCACCTTGGCCGCATAGGTGGCGGTGGCGTTGGTGAACACATGGCAGGCCACGGTGAGCGTCCCCAGCATCCGGTCCAGCTCAGGATCGGGATGGAGGTACATGGCGGGCTCCAGCCGGTCCACGGCATAGTCGTAGACGACCCGCGGGTCTATCCCGTACTCCGCCTGCAGGCCTCTGGCGGTGGCGCCGTACTGCTTCCAGGTGCGGACCCTCAGGGCATCGGCCTCCTCGGGTGGCAGTTTGAGGTTGTCCGCGATCCACGCATTGAAGCGTCGGTCACCGGCCTCTTGCAGACCGCTGGCCGGGTGGTATAGGGTATTATCTAGATCAAACAGAATCGCTCGGAGCGCTCGGGTCATGGATCGAGTATAGTGGTGTCCCGGCGTCCCGGTCAATGCCGGGCGGCGGTGGCAGCGTAGGCGAGGGGGACGCGCTCGCGGTGACGCAGCAGCAACGGACCCAGCAATGGAGGAATCAATGGATCGGCTGCAACGCAAGAACATCGGGGAGATTGAGGGACTGAACCAGAGGGGTGGCCGCACGCTGAGCTTCGTGGACCTGGTACGCGCCGGCACCATGACGGTCGAGATGGTGGCCCACTGCTGGACCGCCATCGCCCGGGGCGCCTCCTTCATCACGGCCGCCGGCCCCGGAGGCGCCGGCAAGAGCACCGTCCTGGCGGACCTGCTCTCGCTGCTACCCCCAACCAGAGAGATCGTGACCATCACCGACCCGCGGGTCATCGACGAGGAGGCCGTGCCCTGCTGTCTGGCACACGAGATCGGTGAGGGCCACTGGTATGGCTACATCTGGGGCAAGGATGTGCGCAACTTCTTCGCCCTGATGGGCCACGGGACCCAGACCGCCTCCTGCATCCATGCCGATGGCCTCCAGCAGTTGCGGGACATCCTTCTGGCCCCGCCGCTGTCCGTGGCCGAGGAGCACCTCAACAAGCTGGACCTCGTGCTCTTCATCCAGCTCAACCGCCGCCGCGAGCGCCGTGTCACCGCCCTGTACGAGGGCTCAGCAAACGGCGCCGGGCACCGGCTCGCCTTTGAATGGGACCCTGAGACCGATACCATCCTCCGCCACGGCGACTCCGAGCTGTTCCGGCGGCTGGGCACCGACGAGAGCGAGTACCACGCGAAGCTGGCGGCCGTCAACCGCATCGTCCATGATGGTGACGAAGCCTTCGAGTTTGTCCGCGCCAAGGTCCTCGATGTCTACGGCTCCTCGTAGGCCCGAATCTCCCCCGCGAACAGGAAGTCCGTGCTGGGGCCCCGCCGCCGCTTGAGCAGGTCGAAGCGCAGGAACCTGGCCTCCACAGGATCGGCCGGCATCACCCACAGGTACCCGCCCCCTCGCCCCTCGATGATCCTGTGGGCCACCGGCACGAACTCCCGCCCGTCCGCGCTCGCCCACAGCGCCACCCGGTCGGGGTTGTAGTCGCCCACCCCGGCGCCGTAGCTCTGGGTCATGAGCTTCAGGCGCCGGGATTGGCCCAGGTCCACCGTCACGCGCACCTCCCGCTCCTGACCCACCTCCTGCAGATGCCAACCGACGGAGGCGTGGTCCTGATAGTGCCCGTCCGCCACGCCGTCGGTGAGCTTGATCCCATCATCGGCGTACGCCTCCGCGGCCGCGGCACTGAGCGTATAGCGACAACCCAGCGCCACGTTGGGCCCGTCGGAGACCAGGGACGGGCTCAGCTTCCGCACCTCCTCGACCATCGCCGCGGCCCTCGGGTCTGTCTGCAGCGGCACGAAGGGGGGCTCATCCAGCAGGTACCAACAGAAGGCCTCGGAAGCGATGGCATTCATCCAGCCGGTGTAGGCCGCGTACGGGCCGTACTGGGGGTCATAGGGGGCGCCGTAATAGTCCCAGGCCTGCACATCGAAGCCCCGCATCCAGCACCCATCCAGGCGCGGGTCGGGACTCGAGAACTGGATGCGCACCAGGTAGTCCCCCACCGTTTGGGCCATCCGGCGACAGGCCTCGTCGCCGGAGGCCTTCCACCCCCGCACCGCCGCCCGGAAGTACCACGGCGTCCCGTAGATCTGATCCGTCAGCGGTTCGCCATCCTCGGTGGCGATGCCGCAATCGCCCACGAAGGCCCGCTCGTACTCGCCGCCGTGGACGGTGAGCATGCCGTGTTGGGCCACCGCGGGGTCGGCAAGGAAGCTCTCCGCCAGCTTCCCAAGCCGCTCGCGGACCGGGGCGGCGCCGGCGTAGAAGGCCGCATGGGAGGCACCACGCAGACCTACCTGCTGCACCCAGGTATCCGTGGTGAGGCGGGCCAGGTGGGCATACGTTTCATCACCGGTGACGGCCGCCAGCGTCCACCAGTGCATGATCCGGAAGTCCGGGTCTGCTCCATCACTGTACTGCCGGTACGCCTCCCGCCCCAGGGCGTCCAGGGCGCCGCGCGAGATGGCATGCCGGTGCACGCAGCCGTCCTCCCGGGCCACCTGCCGGAACAACTCGGCATTCAGCAGCGCTCCCCGCAGGTAGCGCTCCTCTCCCGTCCAGTGGTACAGCCACAGCAGCGCGGTGCCGATCCGGCAGTTGTCGTCCCAGAAGTAGATAATGTCGCTGTTCTCGTAGAGCCAGGGAAAGCCCCCCAAAGAGGGCCGGGTCTCGTCGGTATACTGGTGCGAAAGCACGGTATCGGCGATGTTCCGGGCGAGGCGCAGGTACCGCTGCTCCCCGGTCAGGCGCCCGTAGAGGTAGAATGCCTGGGCACTCATGGCGTTGCAGTCCACCCTGAACGGCGAGCCCAGAGGGTTTTGGAACCCGCCATCCAGCCAGGCCATGCACACCTGGGAATGGATGCCCTGCGACCCATCGGCGGCGGGCAGCACGCCCGATGCGGAGAACCAGCCCATGTTCCTGTCCACGGCCTGCCGATACTTGTCCTCCCGCGACCGGCAGTCGAAGAGCACCACCTGTGTCGCCTGCCCCGTCTCGGTGGCGGCGCGGACCTCGATGCGGTCGGTCCCGGGAGCGGCCACGAACCGGGCCACAAGGGAGCCGTCGGCCTCCGGGCCCAAAGCCAGCTCGCCCTGTTGCGCGGAGACGGCGGCCACCTGCGCTCCGGGGACGGTGCGCACACTCAGCTTCACCTCTGCTCCCGGCTCCGCCCAAACCCGGGGCTCGGTGTGTGCCTCCAGCGGCACATAGGCGGACGCCACGGCCGCGCGGCTCTCCGCCGGCATGAGATCGAGGACAAGCTGTCGCCACAGCTCCTCCCAGCGTGATTGAAGCCGAAAGTTGCGGGTGGTATAGCTGCTGATCGCCGGAGCGCTGAAAACGCAAAGCCCCCGCTCCCACGGCACCCGCAGGATGGCGGGGAGCGTCTGGCCCTCCGTGGCGGCGCCGGTGCCAAAGCCCACCGACAGCCCGTCGCTGTAGTGGCCCTCCACCAGACCATCGGTGAGCTTGCGGCCGTTGTCTCGATAGGCCGCGGCCTGCTCGCCCTGCGAGGTCAGCTCGTACGGCCGGCCCGGGGCCACATTGCGGCCCGAGCCATCCATCACCTCGATCTCCCCCATGAAGAGGAAATCGGTCACCGGGCTGCGCCGGCTCTTGCGCGCCACCAGACGCACGTACCGGGCCCGGACCCTCTCGAGGCCAAAGCGTACCGTCTCCGGCATGGCGTCCCGCTCGAGGCGCTCCACGAGAGAGAACTGCCGACTCTCCTCCGAAAGCCACAGCTCGACGCTCTCGGGAGTGTAGTTGGGCTGTCCGGCGCCGTAACGCTGGGACACGCCGGTTAGCTCGTACACGTCGCCCAGGTCCACGGTGACGGTGTACGCCGAGCGGTCCGGGGCCGGTATGCGGCGATAGGTACCGTAGGCCAGGTCGTACTCAAGCAGCGTCTCGGCGTGCGGCGGCGGCGCACCCGGCGCGATGAAGGCCCCGTCATGCTCCTCCAGCAGGTCCTCCGGGGCCAGCCCGCCCATCTGCCGCAACACCACCAGCCGCTGATGGATCGCCCGCTGCGGCGCGGAGACCGGGCACAGGCCGCAGCATGTCGTACCCGGCGCCAAAGTGGCATACTCCACAAACACCCGGGCGCCCAGACCCACCAGGCCCTCGAGGGCATCGCATTCGGAGGCGCTCAAGACCCGCGGGCGGGGATAGTCGGAGGCCAGCACCAACACGCTTCGTGCGTCCCTGGGAATCTCGGCCACGGAGGCCACGAGCCGCGGCTCAAGCTGTAGCGCGGAGAAGATCGGGGCCAGGTCGCCCAGGTCGGTGCCCACCACGGTGACCGCGGGCCCGGCGGCCCAGACACTCACCGCCGAGACCGCCAGGAGAAAGAGGGACAACGCGCGCCGCAGCATGGGGGTCTCCTTCGGGGCGGCAGAGCACGTTCACCGCCGGCCGTTCCCGCTACCCTCAGAGGAGTGCGACGTCAGGGCCGGACGCTCGGGCCGCGAGTAGCCTGTCCCCGCCGGCGGCCGGCTAAGGGCCGCCGTCATTCCACGCGATACTCGCGCAGGCGCTCGCCGATGTGCGCGATCCGCTCCAGGGAGGCGTCCGGAGGGGTGGTGTCGGCGATGCTGAAGATCAGGCCCCGCCCGTCGCCGATGGCGGCCAGCGCCTCCTCCACATGGGCCTCGAACTGCGCGTCCGTGCAGCTCTGTGGCAGGACGCTCACCGAGCAAAGCCCGCCCCAGATGGCGATCCTGTCCTGGAACAGCTCCCGGTAGCGGGACAGGGGCAGGCGCGTCATCGGGCTGGGGCAAATCGAGTCGGCCACATGGATCCCGGCCTGCACGTACAGCTCACACAGCCCGTCGTTCTCCCCGTCCGTGTGGGAAAGCAGGAGCTTGCCCGCCTCCTGTAGCCTCGCCGACCACCGGGCGAGCTGCGGCAGGATGTGGGGCTCGAAGATCGCCGGCGGGGTCAAGGAGACGTCGAAGTTGGCGCCGAGGTGGATGGCTTGGGCCGAACCGGCGGCGCAGACCTCCAGCAGGGCGTCGTAGTACCCCGCCATGCGCTGCGCGGTATCCGCCACCAACTCAGGGCTATCGTGCAGATCGTAGTAGAAGCGGTCGTAGGCCACGAGCTCCTTGAGCAGGTGGTGGACCGGGGAGGCCGCGGCGTTGGCATACCCCACCACCAGTCCGCGCTCGCCCACCTGCTCGCACAAGTCCCGGTAGCGGGTCTCGTCCGGCTCGATCACGAGGTCCTCAAATAGCGCGGCAACGATCGGGTAGTCCTCGGGCGACTTGACCACACGCTCGGTGACCTGCCACAGCGTCGCCCCATCGCGACGCATCTGCTCGGTATGCACCAGCGTGGCGTGCAGGTCCCCGGCCGGCGTGCGGTAGGTGACCTCCAGCCGGTCGCCCTCCCGCCGCACGACGCGCTCCGTCCTGGCGAATCGCAGCCGGTAGGGCTGGTTGGCCACGTGCTCGAGCCCCAGCGCGCGGTCGGCGATCTCGTCGGGGTGCTCGGTGCTGAGGAAGTCGGGGACCACCGCATGGTACCCCACTCCCAGCTCGGCGGCGATGTCCGCCAGGGAGGCGCCACGCCACTGTGCCGGCAAAGTGCCCCGGTAGGCGTTGGCCTTGTACCACAGGTCCAGCCGCGGCACCCACGGGATACGGTCCACCGGCTCCAGGCGCAGGGCGGCCAGGATGCGCTCCCGATGGGTCATCGCCTTCCTCGAGGGCGCCTGCTGCCCTCCGCCACTCCCCACCGGAGACGGCGCAGGCCGCGGTGTCTCCGAGCCCACGACCGCCCCGTCGCACACGACTCCTGCAGCGCTCCGACGCAGCACCAGCGCCCCGGTCGGGCAGGCCTCGGCACACTCCCGGGCCACCCGCTCCAGCCCGGCGCGCAACGACTCCTCGAAGGGCACGCCGACCTTCACATCGAAACCGCGGCCGATGAAGGTCAGACCCAGAGCCTCCCCTGCAGCCGCCGTGAGCTGCACGCACAGCCCGCAGGAGATGCACTTGCCGGGCTCGTAGACCACCAGCTCGTGGCTGACCTCCCGGCTGTAGGGGCGACGGCCGCCGTGAGTGCGCCTGGTATGGGCGCCGTAGGCCATGGCAAAGTGGCGCAGCCGACAGTCGGCAAGGCCGGCACAATCGCAGTGCAGGCAGCGGTCCGCCTCGCCGGCGGCCTCCTCCGCCGTGAAGCCTTCCTGCTCCCCGCCCAGCGGCCACAGCCGGTCGTGGCGCGGGTGATCGGCGGAGAAGGCGGCCAGTTCTTGCTCCGGCAGTCGACCCATGTGCACCGTGTACGGCCGGGCCACACCCTCCACCGCCACACCCCGGAGGTAACCGTCCACTGCGTGGGCCGCCGAGTACCCGCTGCCCACCGCCCGGGCCGCGTGCCGCGAGGACGACAGTGCCGAGCCGGCGACAAACACCCCCGGCGTGGCGGTGGTGTGGTGCGCGCGGTCTGCCCCCAGGCCGTGCGCTGTGACCGGCACTCCGAGCACGCTCTCCGTCCCCGCCGGCGGCTCACCCACCGCCAGCAGGACGGCGTCAAACCGCTCCAGCAACCCCCCGGGCGACACGTCCTCTCCCAACCGCGTACCGGGGACAAACTCGATGCCCACGCTCAGCACGCTGTCGATCTCGGCCTGCAGGACGGACTTGTCCAGGGCGGTCTCGCTCACCCCGTACCGCAGCGTCCCGCCGGCGGCGGGGCGCTCGTCCAGGAGCGTGCAGGCGTGGCCCGCTAGCTGCAGATAGTACGCGGCGGACAACCCCGCCGGGCCGGCACCGACGACGACCACCCTCTTCCCGGTCTCCGGAGCCCTGGGCCGGTGCGCCACCCCATTGGCCAGGGCGAAGTCCCCCACATAGCGCTTGAGGAGCTTGATGCTCACCGGGTTGTCCAGCTCGCCGCGGCGGCAGACCCGCTCGCACAGCTCGGGACAGATGCGCCCCAGCACCGCCGGCAGCGGGATGCGCTCGCGCACCACGGACACCGCCCGCTCCATCTCACCCGCCGCCAGGTGCCGGATCATCCGTGGAATGTCCATGTGGGCCGGGCACGCGCTCTGGCAGGGGCCCACGCAGTCACCGGCATGTTCGCCCAGGAGCAACTCAAGAGCCATCCGCCGGGCCTGCAGAACCGGCCCGGTCTCGCTCTCCACCACCATGCCCTCGGCGGCCACGGTAGCGCACGAGGGCACGAGGCGTTCGGCGCCGTTGATGCTCACCACACACACCATGCAGGACGTCTCCGGCCGACAGCCCTCCCGGTAGCACAGGGTGGGGATCGCGATGCCCAGCCGTCTTGCGGCGGCCAGCACGGTAGCGCCCGGCGGAACGTGCACCTGCCTGCCGTCGACTGTGAGTGTGGGCATATCCGGTTCGTCGCCTGTGTTCTTTCGGGCCTGTGATCCCGGGGTTTGGGTCTGGAAGTCCGGCCGAGAAGCCGGTTCTGCCGTCAACATGTCATTCTGAGCGTCCATCTCGCGCGGCGAGATAGCGAAGAATCTCGCTGAATGCCGGGAGGCTCTTCGAGCTGCTCCCTTCGGGAGCGGACGCTCTGGGAATGACATTCCCGGCGAAGGTGGGGTCTGCTGCCGCACCGCTAAGCCGGTGCTCATCCTCGGAGCGACCGGGGCTGAAGTCATGGGCGCGGCGGTCCTCGCGGCTCGGCCGCGCTCCCGGCCACCGTCGAAGTCCCCTACTGAACCACCACGGCATCCACCGGGCACACCTGCCGGCAGGCGTCGCAGTGCACGCACTTCTCCGGATCGATGGTGTGCCTCTGGTACGGAGCGATCGCGATGGCCTCGGTCGGGCAATTCTGGGCACACTTGGTGCAGCCGATGCAGTCATCGGTGATCCTGTAGGTGATCAGCGCCGCGCACTTGCCGGCGGGGCAACGGCCCTCCAGGTGGGCCTCGTACTCGTCGCGGAAGTACCTCAAAGTGGTGAGCACCGGGTTGGGCGCCGTCTGGCCAAGACCGCACAGACTGGTGCGCTTGACCATCATTGCCAGCTCTTCCAGGCTCTCCAGGTCATGTCGTCTGGCCTCGCCCCTGCAGAATCGATCGAGGATCCCCAGCATGCGGTGGGTCCCCACCCGACAGGGGGTACACTTGCCACAGGACTCGCGCTGGGTGAAATCCAGGAAGTACCGGGCCACATCCACCATGCAGTCGGTGTCATCCAACACCACGAGCCCGCCGGAGCCCATGATCGCGCCCGCCCCGGTGAGGGCCTCGTAGTCCACCGGGATGTCGGCAAGCTCCGCCGGGATGCAGCCCCCCGACGGCCCGCCGATCTGAACCGCCTTGAAGGTGCGGCCCTCGGCCACTCCGCCGCCCACCTCCTCCACGATCTGGCGAACCGTGATGCCCATCGGCACCTCGATCAGCCCCCCGCGGAGGACCTTCCCCGTCAGCGAGAAGACCTTGGTCCCCTTGCTCTTGTCCGTGCCCAGTCGGGCGAAGGCCTCGGCGCCCTCCCTGACGATCCACGGCACCAGCGCCAGGGTCTCCACATTGTTGACGCAGGTGGGATGACCATAGAGGCCGCTTTCCGCCGGATACGGCGGGCGCAGGTGCGGATTGCCGCGCCGCCCCTCCAGAGAAGCGATGAGCCCCGTCTCCTCGCCGCAGACGAAGGCGCCGGCACCCTCCATGATCCCCAGCGTCACGCCCCTGCCGCTCCCCAGGATGTCCGGACCCAGAAGCCCCCGGGCCTCGCAAAGCCCGATCGCCTCCCAGATGCGCCGTACCGCCAGAGGGTACTCCGCCCGGATGTACAGCACGCCGTCCTTGGCTCCTACGGCATAGGCGGCGATGGCCAGCCCCTCCAGCACCCGGAACGGGTACGACTCCAGCAGCATCCGGTCCATGAAGGCGCCCGGGTCGCCCTCGTCGCCGTTGCAGACCACATACCTCACCGCATCTGCCGCTCCGCGCACCAGCTCCCACTTGCGCCCCGTCGGGAAGCCCGCCCCACCCCGGCCACGCAGACCCGACGCCCCAATCGTGGCGATGACCTCCTCGGGGGTGAGCTCCGTCACGCAGCGCTGCAGGGCGCGGAAGCCGTCGTGGGCGAGATAGTCGTCCAGGTCCAGGGGGTCAACGGTGCCGTAGTGCTCGGTGGCGATGTGCCGCTGGGGGCCCAGAAACGCGCATACCGGGGCGTCGCGCACGTCCAGCGAGTACCGGGTCACCGGCTCCCAGGCCTCATCGGTGAGGATGAAGTCCACCGCCTGGTCCACAAGCGACCGCAGGGTGTTTGCCAGGCCCCGGGGCCTGAAGTGTCGCTTGACGATGGCCGGAGCGTCCTCCGGCCGCACCCGGGCATACACCACGGGCTCCTCGCCGGGCACCAGCACCTCCACCAACGGTGTCTGGTGGCACATGCCTACACACCCCACGGGCTTGACCGCGGCCGGCGCCCCCAGCTCGCGCACGGTCTCCTCCAGAGCGTGACGCACATCCAGGCTGCCGCCCGCGATACAGCAGGACCCCACCCCGACCCGGACCTCCGCCAGACCTCCGGCGGGCACGGCCTCGCCGCCGGACACAGGCCCCGCGGGCTTGGCCGCCTTCAGACGCAGGAAGTCCTCCACCATCTGGGCCACGCCGTCTGCGGACAGGTGTCCGTAGGTGATCTGGTCGATCTGCACCACGGGAGCCAGGGTGCAGCAGCCCAGGCAGTCCACGCGCTCGATGGTGAAGTTGCCGTCCTGGGTGGTGTCGTTCTCCTCGTCCAGGTCCAGGTGGCGGTAGAGGGCCTCCGTCACCAGGCGCGCCCCCTTCACATGGCACGCCGTCCCGTGACAGACCCGGATCAGGTGCTTGCCCACAGGCCGGTGCCGGAAGCGCCCGTAGAAGGTGGAGACCCCCACCACGGCCTCCGGGGTGATACTGGTGATCTCGCACAGGCGCCGCAGGGCCTCCGGGGGCAGGTACCGGTAGTGACTCTGCAGGGCCTGCAGCAGCGGAATCAGGGCATCGCGGCTCCGCCCGACCTCCGCCACGATGCGGTCGACGAAGCTGAGGTCCACGCTGCCCAGAGGCTCGCCACCGCCGTAGCCCAGTTGCTGCAGGGCCGCCGAGTTGGCGCCGGTCCTGAGGGTCTGCTCGGCCGCCCCCTGGTTGTCCGAAACTGTGGTGCCTGCAGGACCATCATTCATTGCTGGTTGTCTTTCGTGGCGATGCAATACAGGGCTTTCTCGCCGCGCATGTAGATCCTGCCGTCGACCATCGCGGGCGTTGCCTCCACCTTCTCCCCCAGCTTGCCGCTGCCGATCGCCTTGAACTCCCTCCCGGCCTCGAAGATGTGCGTCACGCCCTCCTTGTCGGTGAGGTACACGAACTTGCCCACCATCAGCGGCGAGGAGGTCACGGGGGCCTTCATGTCGTGCTCCCAGAGCATCTTGCCGTCCTGCATGTCGTAGCACGTCACCATTCCGTAGCTGGCCACCGTGAACAGCAGAGCATCATTGCATACGGGGCTGACCGTGTCCGGCAGACCGGCCTCGATCTCCCAGATGATCTTGCCCTCCTTGCCGGTGTCATCGGCGGGCGGCTGAATGGCGAAGCCCCCCGCGCCGTCCTGGCAGGCGATGACCAGCCCGTTGCCGTAGCACGGCACCGGAGCCACGTCTCCACTGAGGCACTCCGTCCGCCACAGCTCCTTCCCGCTGCCGGGGGAGTAGGCGATCACGTAGGGGTTGGCGCAGGTGATGATCTCGTGGCGCTTGCCGGTGTCGATGACGATCGGGCTGCTCCAGGAGTTGACCACCGGCCGGTCGGTGCGCCACAGCGTCTTACCGTCCCTGGTGTCCAGCGCCAGCAGATACGACAGCCCCTCCTCGGGGTCTGTGCCCTGGTCGAGCTGGACGATCAGGACGTTTTGGTACACCGCCAACGAGGAGGCGTACCCGTAGAGGCTCTCGATCCTGCCCAGTGCCTTGCTCCAGGCCGGCTTGCCATCCATCTCCAGGGCGGCCACATCGCCGTTGGCGAACATGGCGAACACGCGCTTGCCGTCCGTGGCCATGGTGGGAGCCGCGTAGCCCGTATCGGGATTCACATCCGGCGGCTCTTCCTTCGCACTGAGCTCGATGACGACGCTCTCTTCCCAGAGCTGCTTGCCCGTACCGGCATCGAAGCAGAAGACCTTGCGCGTCTTCTCATCGGCGCCGGTGAGGAAGACCTTCCCGTCCCAGTGGATGGGGGAGCTCTTGCCCGGTAGCGGCAGCGGCGTCTTCCACAGGATGTTCTCATTCTTGGAGGCCACCCACTGGGTGGGGAAGCTCACCGTCAGGGTCCTGCCGCCGGCGGGGCCGCGGAAGGAGGGCCAGAACGGGGCCCCCTCGGGCACCGGGGCGGCCGCGGGCATTCCGGGTCTCGGCATCCCGGGCTGTGCCGGGCCGGCGCCGCCGGGGGTGGGCAGGCCGGGCTGGACCCTGGGTGGTCCCAAAGCGGACCCGTTGGCCGCGGCCCCGCCGCCGTTGCCTCCCCTATCGGTTGCCGGAGCCTTGCCCCCGCGCACCGCCTGCAGCTCGGCGCGGAGGTCCTTGACCTCTTGCTTGAGCCTGTCAAACTCGCCGCTGGCTGGTCCCGGAGGTCCGGGCGGCCCCTGGGCGCCCGCCGGTCCGGCAGCGCCCGCCGGGCCCGCCGCACCCGGCGCCCCCGCGGGGCCTGCCGCCCCGGAGGACCCGGAACTGCCCGAGGAGCCCGCGGCCCCGGCCGGGCCCGAAGGACCCGCCGGTCCCGGAGGGCCGGCCGCACCCGCGGGGCCCGCCGGGCCCGGGATGGGTACCGTCTGCGGCTGCACCATCTGCGGCGCATCGGCGGGAGTCGCCGGGCTGGGGAAGCCCTCCCCCCCTACGCCGTCGGAGGCCGCGCCCGTCTGCCCAGCATCGGCGATGGCCATCTCCCCTCGCTGGGCGGCCTTCACATACTCGGTCGTGGTGTCATGCCGCGACAGCACGGCGATGGCCAGCAGGAACCCGGCCAGCAAGACACCGGCCGCGGTGAGATAGCGCCGGCTGATGGCGAAGTGCATCCACAACCTGGCCCCCGCCTGCGGGTCCGGCTGGGGCACCACGGCCCGGAGACCGGCGGCGATGTGCAGCGAGCCCAGCAGCAGCAGGACACCGGCGATGATCAGGTACATGCCCCTGGCGGCCCGGGCGCTGGTGGTGAAGTGGGAGGTCCGCAGGTCCCGGTCGATCTCACGAATCTGGTCCCGAATCGCTTGATTCTGGGGATTCCTGGCCAACTCGGCCTGCAGAACCTGGATCCGCGCGGGCTTCAGCGGGTCCATCGTGCGCGCCTGGTACAGGTTCACCGCCAGGCCCACGAGCACCACCAGGCAGTACACGGCCGCCACCCATGCGGTGGAAACCGTCGCCCGGTACCACAACTGGTCTCGATCCGGACTAGTCGCTCCGGCGCCCGTCATGCTTTCCTTGACCATCGGCCGTTCACCCGATACCACTTTCGCTGAGATCCTCCGACGGGGCCTGCTCGCGCCCCACCGGACAGGCGCTGTAGCAGCGCCCACAGGCCACACAGGCGGCCATGTCGATCTGGTACTCCCGTCTATGCCGTAGAACCGATAGCGAGATCATCCGGATCCCGAACGCCAGCCCCAGCCAGGCTCCCAACACCCACGACCAGCGCGAGAACTGCCCGTGGATGTCCAGGGCCTGTCGATGCAACTCCGCCGCCGGGATGCCCAGCCTGTCGAACGCCTCACTCTCGTCCGTCTTGCCCTGCACCAGCCCCCGCTCCTCCTGCCACACCCGCACCGCCAGTTGCACCGTGGGATGCACCCCGGCGAGAGTCGGGGCCGCCGCATGCAGCGCCCAGGCACCGAAACCCACCATGAACGGCAGCCCCACCAAGAGCCACCTCAGCCGTCGACGGCTCTCGGCCTTCTGCGCCGCCGTGCTCTCCAGGTTGGGCGCCTTGATCGCCCCGTACGGGCAGGCATCGGCGCACAGATGGCAGTTGATGCACTCGCCGGGAGTGATGCGCAGCCTCCACTGCGACAGCGGGGCCACCAGCCGCAGCAACGCGCCGTACGGACACAGGTACCGGCAGTACGGCCGCCCCACGAAGGTGGACAACACAAGCATCCCCACGCCAAAGAGGACCACCCACATCGGACCGCCGCGCCGGTAGAACACGATGAACGGGTCCGCCTCGCAGATCACGAACCGGCTCCCGATGGCCGCGAACAGCACCCCGACACCCAGGTACACATAGGGCACCAGCCCCAGGGCGCTGTCCAGCCACGGCCGCACCTTGACCGGACGCAGCATGACGATCTCCTGCACCACCCCCAACGGGCACACCGAGGCGCAAAACACGCGGCCGAAGAACAGCGCAAACAGCAGGGGCAGGATGAAGAACACGCCCGCCACCAAAGGCAGAGCGTATTGCCCGTTGGCCGCGGCCAAAGCGACGTTCTGGATCGCCCCCACCGAGCAGATGCACCCCTGCCGGTAGAAGCCGAAGTAGAACAGGGAGAACAGCGCCAGCCCCACCAGCCCCTGGCGCGACCGCGTACGCAGCGCCAGGTACGCCGCCAGGCACAGGGCCACCAGCAGCACCGCCATGTCCACGTAGGCGAAAGCCATGGCGCGGGGCGAGGGCGTCGTCGGCGCCGGAAACTGGTACGGCCGGGAGAACTCCGGGGGCGGGAAGTTCTCGGCCGCGAAGGCCGCGGCCGCCACCAGCACCAGAGCCGCCGCCGCACCGCCGGGCAAAGACCTCCGCAGCAGGCCGGCACGCCCTGTCGCCTGTCTCATCGGGCCCCGAGGGCTCCTCATCAGAGCATCATTTCTTGGTGCGAAGAAGATACGGGCTACCGGCAGGCACCCGCACCACGGCCTGCGCCGGGCAGGCGTCGGCGATGGCGCACTGGTTGCAGTTCACACAGCGGTCGTGCCGGATCTGCAGGATCAAAGAGCCGTTGCCGAACATCTGGCAGCCCTCCACACAGATCCCACAGCCTATGCACCTGCTCTCATCAACCGTGTACTGATAGTACGGCTCCTCCACGAAGCTGCGGATGATCGCTCCGGTCGGGCAGCGCTGGTTCTCAGCGGCCTCGGCATCATCCACCCGCTGGTCGATGTAGTAACCAAAGCAAAGCTCGCAGTAGCCGCAGATCTCGTGCTCGTGCACGCACCTGACCGCCGATGGCTTCAGCACGCACTCGGTGGCGCACTTGCCGCAGGCGGTACACTTGGCCGGGTCAATCTGCCACACGGTGCTCTCCGCGTCGCTGCGAGAGGCCAGGGCCACCAGCCCTCCGGTGGCCGCGAAGACTCCCGCGGTGCGCAGTCCGCTCACCAGCAGCTCCCGGCGGCTGAGCCTGCCGTCCTTGGGTCGATCCTTGTTCCCTGCCATCGCCAATCCACCTCATATCCTGACGCCACAGATCCCGGCGCTCGAACCCTCCGGGCGCGGTGCAAACCTGCCGCTATCCTGTGCCGCCGGACTCATCGTTGCTCGTCCCCGCCCGGCATAGGAGGCCGGCGGCCGACCTCCGGGGGGCGAAGCTCGCCGCGGAATGCCACGGCCGCCGGCAGCCGGCAGCCAGAGCGGGCGGCACACTGCGCGCACAAAGACGGCGTCTCGCAGCGTCGGCCCTTGCCCGCGATCAGCTCGGCCACACCGCCCCCCAACACGCCTGCCAGCGCCAGACGCCCCAGCGTCTTGACAAAACCCCGGCGGCCGCCGGGCTCCCCGGCCACGGCGTCCTTCATGAACCGCCCTCCGCACCCGTTGTGTCGGCCCTTGGCATGAACACCCGTACCTGCTTTGCCGCCCTGTCCAGCACCAGTACGTCGCCCTCCGGCGTCGTGGCCAGGTCCAGGCTGTCGTTCGCCTTGGAGAAGTCCGCCGGGGCGGCAACCACGGCCGTCAGGTTCCCCCTGGGATCGTGGACTTTCACCCGCAGCAGCCCCTTCTCGCTGGTGACGACACTCCCGTCCGGCAGAAGTGCCAGGTCGGTGGGGTTGCAGCAACCGCAGAAGCCCCCGATTGTCTGCCCCGCCGAGCCCCACTCGCCCATCAGCTCACCCTCCGGGCTGTAGCGCTGCACCTTGCGCAGTCCGGGGTTGTTGACAAGCAGCGTGCCGTCCGCATTGACCGGCACATCCAGGTGCGGGCTGGGTACCAACAGACCCTCGCGGCCCCTCTGCCTGTCCGTGGCCCCCACCTGCCCGCGGATGGCACCGGAGCGGTCGAAGCGGTGGATAACCCGGTTGCCCGCGTCGGCCACCCACACGTCCTCCTTGGCCACAGTGACGCAGGTGATGTAGGCTTTCGCCGCCGGCGGAGCCCATTGCGACTCCAGCCGCAGGTCCGGGCCGAACACCTCCACATGGTCGACAAACCCGATGTAGGTGACACCCGAGGCGTCGGCGGCCACGCAGTACGGCTCGGCGGCGAGATCTGCGGACAGAAGCTCCTTGCCGGTGATGTCGAAGACCTTTGCCGTCTTGTCACCCACCACGTACAGCCTGCCGTCCTGGCCCACCGCGATACCCCGGGGCTCGCTCAGGCCGGTGTCGATGGCCTTCGCCTCGACATAGGTGCGCAAGGAGGCGTCCACCTGTCCCAGACTCTCCACGCCACCGCGGAGCCTGCTCGCCAGGTCCTGGCCCTGCCTGGTCTGGGGCGTCTGCCTGCCCACATACCACACCAGGCCGAGGCCCAGCGCGATGACGGCGAAGACCGGCAGCAGCGCCCTGTAGGTGCCGGCCAACTCCTTCTTGGGATCGATGTCCGGGGTGGGCCTGTTCATCTCAGTGCTGTTTCACATCCAGGCAGACCATAGTTGTGAGGTCTCGCGCCAGCAGTCGGCCGCCCACAATCGCCATCGGCCCCCAGGCATCGTGCCCCTGGAGCACCTTTGCCCGGGCCAGCTCCCTGTAACCCGTCGGATTGGGCTCCACCAAAGCCAGATCCCCCTTGTCACCCAGTACGTAGAGCAGGCCGCCGGCCATGATGTACGGCCCCAGACCGAAGGTCTTCGTCCGGCCGCTGGTCCACAGGCGCCGCCCGCTCAGGTCCAGACAGGCGAGCTGTCCGGCCGGGTTGGGTACCACGCCGTACAGATGGCCGTTGTGCAGGATCGGCGTCTGCTGGTCGGAGCCGAAGACGTCAACCTTGAGCCGAAAGGCCACCTCGGGCGTGATCCGGTCTCCCGACTGGTTCAGCCGCAGCATCATCGCCCCGGAGTTGTAGCCACCGCACAAGAAGACCCGCCCATCGCCTACCGGGACGGGGGTGGGCACCGTGGCGGTGCTCACCTTCCACTCCGTGGTGTCCCACAGGAGCCGGCCGTCGGTCGACACCCCCGCCACCCCGCCGCTGCCGCAGTACACGTACATCCGCTTGCCGCCCAGACTCATGGGCGCGATGGACGAGTGGGTCATCGTCCACTTGCGCGGGTTCGGCGCTTGCCACAAGACCTTCCCGGAGGCCAGGTCCACCGCGATCATCAGGGCACTACCCGCCGGAGCGATGATCACACGACTACCATCGATCAGCGGGCACTGCCCTGCGTACCACGTGGGCACCTTGGTCCCGTACTCCTTGACCAGGTCCTTGCGCCACAGCACCTTGCCCGTGGCGGCGTCACAGCACATCACATGACACTTGGGGCCCAGCGTCACCACATGCCTGTCCGTCACCGCCGGCACCGTGCGGGACATGCCGTGGTTGCGCTTGATATCGACAGGGTACGAGCTGGACCAGATCTGCTTGCCGTTGTCCAGGGAGAAGCACCTCAGCACATCGGCCCTGGCCTTCTGGTCGTAGTCGAGCACGTACACCCGCCCCTTGTGCACGGCCGGCCCCGCATGCCCCTCGCCCAGGGACACCTGCCACAACCTGGGAGGACCACCGGCCCCCCAGCTCCGGGCCAGGGGGACGGTCTCCTTGCTGATGTTGTCCAGGTTCGGCCCGCGGAAGCCGGACCACGAGCCGATGGCCAGAGCACCACCGGCTCCCGTGTCGGGTCCGGCGCGGTTCCGGCTCAGCGGGGGAATCACGTCATCGTCATCGCCCGCGGGCTCCGGGGCCCCGGAGGGACGGCCGCCCGACGGGCCCGGACGCATACCCGGACCTCCGAAGGGCGGCATGCCCCCCCCGGACGGTGGTCCCGGCGTGACGCCTGCCGGATCGGCATCGCCACCCATGATGTCGATCCCTCCCGGCGGGTCGGCCCCCGGCTCACCGGGACCGGGAACCTCGTTCCCCAGCTCGGGCGGCTCGTTCGTCGGTCGCTCCAGGCCCATCTCCGCGCCGCCGTTGGGGCCCAGCGGATCGACGCCGTTCGGGGAAAGCCCCGGCCCCGGAGCGCCCGGAAGGCCCGACGTGCCGCCCTGCCACCCGCCGGGGCCGGGCTGCGAGAAGCCCGGCTGCTCGCCGGTCGCCCCCGTGACCGGGGCCCGCAGTTGATCGTCCACAACCGGGGGCGGAGCCGACAACCACACCATGATGGACAGTAACCCGAGGAAGGCGAACCCGCCCGGGATCCCCACGGTGATCAGCAGCGTACGGTATGTCGGGAGCGGCCGACGAGTCCGGCCCGGGCCCGGCGCGCCCGCGGCCACCGGCATGTAGGCCGGTGGGCTATCGCCGGAGGCGCTCTGGGCCGGACCGGAACCGTCCGCTCCGGGGGGCGCCATGGGCGGGGTGAACGCCGGCCCGACCGGCGGGGACGCCGGCATTCCGCCGCCCGGCGCGTCCTCTGTCAGACCGCCGCCATCCTCCGGCTCCGGAGGAGACACTGCGCCGCCCGGCTCCGACTCATCGGAGCGCAGTGAGATCGGCGTCCTGCGATGTAGCGAGTCAGGGGGCTGCTCCATGGCTCTCCTTTCGCGCGACCGCCCTCCCGGTCAAAAGCAAGGGAACATCCTGCGGCCCAGCCATGTTCACGTATACCGTGGGCCGCGGTTGACCAGACAGGTAGGCCTATTATACAATGTTAGTGGCTCCTAAGTCGACCGGCCCCGCAGGTCCGCCGGGCGGCGACAGAGCCCGCAGCCGACCGGTCCCGTAGCACTGCGGACCCCGGGTTTCCAAGAGACTTCAACGGCTCGGCGGCCGTGTCGGTTCCGACGCTCTGTGGATAGTTGATGTTCGCCGAACGCCCGCCGCTTGTCAAGCATCTGCACTAGGGGGTCGGGGTGACCGCGGGATGCCCGGCCCGGCCCATCGCCGGGGGAATGGAATGCCTTCTCGCACGGTACTGCTCAACACGCCTTTGCAGCTCTCCGCCGCCCGCGATGAGCTGCTGCGGCGTCTGACCGAGGATGGCGTGCAGCGGGGGCTGCGCGTTGTGCGGTGCCCCGACGTCTACCATCTGCCCGAGGACTCCCCGGTCTGGGGCGGCCTGCGGGATGCCGGCGCCTTCGCGGCCGTCTTCGGATGGGTCCACCCCCGCCCCCTGCGCTGGGTGCTACATCGCCACGGGATTGAGGTGGCCCAGGAGAAATGCCACAATCTGTCCACCCTCGCGAGCGTGGAGGCGGCTTCGAGCCTGCTGCCCGAGGCGGAGGCGGGCAAAGTGGGCGAGGCCATCGAGCACGGCCGGGAGGTCTCGGAACGGTGGTACCCGGTGATGGACCGTTCGCTGTGCATCGATTGCGGCCATTGCCTGCAGTTCTGCATCTTCGGGGTCTACAGCCGCGATGAAGAGGGCCACGTCTACACGGCCGCGCCGGACAACTGCAAGCCGGGCTGTCCGGCCTGCGCCCGGGTGTGCCCCGCGGGGGCGATCGTGTTCCCCCTCTGTGAGAGCGACCGGGCCATCGCCGGCGCCCCGGGCGAGCACGTCGTGCTCGACGACGCCGCCCGGCGCATGTACTACGACCGCACCGGCGCGCGCTGCCCTGTCTGTGGCCTGGAGGGGGACGTTCCGGGCGATAGCGGTGGCCCCACCTGCCCGGAGTGCGGCCGTCCGGTGCCCCCGGCCGGCCCCGCGGATGCCCCCGTCTTCGCCGAGATCGATGCCCTCATCGACGAGCTCGACGAGATGTCGGGGGGCCTGTGATGCCGACAGGTGCCCCGGGCGTCCCCATCG
>Ga0334884_1000386_pt1 | contig 81984 bp, 62 predicted proteins | sample GraSluR1_MG_7_FD_207215 | JGI IMG/M metagenome (GOLD analysis project Ga0334884, IMG submission 207215) | Sludge microbial communities from methane-producing bioreactor in Wageningen University, Netherlands - Granular Sludge_12_05 R1 | ecosystem: Engineered > Bioreactor > Anaerobic >... | reverse complement strand
AAGCGGTCGGCGAGCCCTTCCATCTCGTGCTTGACTTCCATCGAAGCGGAGGGCCTGGGAGGCTTGGTGGGGGAGGGTTCGGGCGACCGACCGGTGACTCGGATGTCCATCGTGGTTCCTCTTCGATCTCCAGGGTTGCTGAAGTCTTGGCTTCAACAACCACAGTCTGCCGAAAGCGCCTGAAAAATCCGTGATAGGACATTTGGACCAGGGACGGCTGGCCCGATCAGGACGGTCTAGGGGTTGGAGCGGAAACCCCTCGGTCGCCTTGCCGCTCGATGGGATGCACCCGCGCGGGGCGCCCGAGGGTCCTCGGCGATGCTCGGTCCGGATACTCACACAGACTCCCAGATGTCTTCCGGTGGAGGTTCGCTGGGAGTCGAAGGCGGGTGCAGTCCGGGTTTGCCTTCCCGGGGAGCGTAGAAGAAGCGTCGGGTCGGCAGGGCGAAGTCGATGCCGGGGTCGGCCCGGAAGCGTCGCAGGACCTCTTCGACGATCCCGGAGGCTGTCGAGCGACGCCGTCGTGGCGGGCACAGGTAGCGCAGCGTCAGGCGGACGCCGTTCTCGGCCAGGGATACCCAGACGATGGGCGTGAAGTGCCGATAGTGGATCAGGAAGCCTTCGGCCGCCCGGACCTGCTCGGCCGCCTCTTCGCTCGGCACCGGAGAGGCGGCCACCCCGACTTCGGTGAGGACCTGGCGCGCCTTCTCCCAGTCGCTCTCGAAGCTGACGGTCAGGGCCACCTCGTCCCAGATGTAGGGGAAGGCCTGGTGGTAGTTGGCGACGGAACGGGTGAATAGGTGCCCATTGGGAACGTGGAGGACCCGCCCCGTGCTCTGGTCGGCATCGACCCAGTTGCCGACCTCCATCAGCGAGAAGTCGAAGAGCCGGATGTCCACCACGTCTCCGATCGGGCCGCCATCCAACTGGATCCGGTCGCCCACCTGGAACGGCCTTTGGATGAGGAGATAGAGCGAGCCCGCGGCATTCAGGATGGGCTCTCGGAGGACGAAGGCCAGGCCCGCCGAGAGCAGGCCCAGGAACGCCGCCATGTCATACCCGCCGGCCAGCCAGATCCATCCCAGGCTCGCCAGGAAGAGCAGGCTCAGCAGGCCACTGAAGGCTTTGGAGATCAGGTAGCGTCGATCGCCGTCGGCGACCGTCCGGACCAGGACCCTGGACAAGAGGTTTCTGAAGACCAGGAAGGCCGCAAAGAGGCCCAAGGAAAGAAGGACCAGTCGAATCAGCCCGCCATCCGGGTCCAGGTGGAGGCCCTGAAGTCTGCTCAGGAGGGTTTCCGCCTGTTGGTTTGGCACGTGGGAGGATTCGCCCCGGCTTCTGGCCCCCCTCCGTCGGCTCGCAGAGCCGGGTCGCGAGGTCGTTCAGCCCGCTCGGTGACACGTCCTGGCACCGAGCGGCCTCATCATGGCGGGGAAGGGAGCTGGAAGGATGTTGAGGATGACGCGACACTCCAGTATTCGAAGCCGACAGAGGGGAATCGGGCGGGAGCTCATCGAGCTGGTCCTGGCCTGCGGCCATCGCCGAGACTGCCACGGAGACGTGGTCTTCGAGATCCGCGATCGCAGCCTTCGAGGCACCCCCTGCGCCAGGCTGGCCGACCGCCTGCGCGGAGCGACGGTGATCCTGACCCAGGACGGAGTGGTGCGCACGGTGATGTGGGCCCACCGCCTGCGGAGTCGCCCGGGACTGCTGCGCCGTCAGCGGCTGACCACGTCGGAATGAAGCCGAACCGCCCTTCGCTGGGGGGATTCCGTTGGGGGCAGGCCGTCTTCGGGAGGTCCCCCCGGGCTCGAACCGAACTGTCTGCATGCCGTGGGCGGATATCAACTGGTTGTCATCGAGGGGAAGGACCTGGGCAGGATCATCCCCCTCGAGGGATCTTGCGTGACTCTGGGGCGACCTGGGGCCGGCGTCGAGGGTGCCATCGAGTTTGAGGAACCTTCTGTCTCGCGCGTTCATGCGGTCCTGACGAAGATCCCCGGGGGAGCCTATGAGCTGTCCAATCGCTCCCTGACCAGTCCGGTTCGGGTCGATGGTCAACCGGCCACTTCCAGCATCCGCCTGGAGCCCGGGTCCCGGATCCAACTGGGCAATCTGCTCGTCGAAGTGCGTTACGTCTCGTCCGAGGCCCAGGGCCGCGCCCAGGGCGAGACCACCTTGATGGGTTACCTCGAGGTGACCAGGGGGCCCCGGCCGGGAACCCGTTATCCCCTGTACCACAAGCGAAGCCTGATCGGTCGTTCGCCGGCATGTGAGGTCCAGTTGGGGGAACGCTCGGTTTCCCGCTACCATGCAGCCTTGGACTGGTTCGACGGCGTCCCGATGCTGATGCATCTATCCAAGAGCAACACCACCCTGCTCAACGGTCAGGTCGTCCCCGATACGACGCTGCTGGATCCCCGAGACAAGCTGGAGGTCGGCAGCAAGGTCACCCTGCAGTGGATTCCTCTGGCCCTGCTGGCCGAGGAAGAGGAACAACGGAAGAACGCGCCGCCTCCGGTGGAGGCGCCTGCCCCGGTGGGGGTCACCGGGGGGCGTGTTCCCGTGTGCTTGCGCTTGCGGGACCTGTTGCGGGGGGGCTCGCTGGCGGCCCGCGTCCGTTTCTTCGAAGAACTCTCGAAGCGCCTGGAAAAGGGGGAGTCGATCCTGCTGGCCGTGGCTGAGGCCGCTGCCTTGGCGCTGCCGCATCTGGCCCCCTACCTGGCCTTCGTGGTGCGTTCCGGCCGGGACCTGGGAGAAGCCCTGGCCCGCTTCCCGGGAACTTTCGACCATTACGAGACCGGTCTGGTCGGGGCCGGTGAGGAAGCCGGGACCCTGGCGGCCGAGCTGCAGGTCCTGGCGGATTCGCTGGCCGAGTCCCTGGCCTGGCGTCGGAGCTTGGCTCGTCGGCTGTTCTGGGGAGGTCTGCTCCTTTTTGGACTGACCATCCTCTTGTTGGTCCCCGCCCTGCAATCGGAAGGACTGCGCGAGTTCGGGATTGCCCTGGGGGGCAGCGTCGTCTTGGCCGCGGCCCTGGCGGGATTGCTGGCCATGCTGGTGCGTTTGACGGGGCTGGTCCCTTTCTTCCGGGTCCAGCAGGAACTGTTCCTGGAGTCTATCCCGGTTCTGGGGCCAGCCCTCCGCCTGCGCGCTGCGGCGCGCTTCCTCCGCTCACTGGGCCCTTTGCTGGAGGCGGGGCTGCAGGTTCACCTGGCACTTCGCCTGGCGGCTTGCTGCACGGGCAGCATCCGGCAGGGGCGTCGCCTGGCCTGCGCCGCCGAGGGTTCCGCTCAGGGCAGACCGGTTCGGGAGGCCCTGACCGAGACCGGGGTCTTCCCGGAGGATGTCCTGTCCGAGATCGCGCAGGGGGAAGAGGAAGGAAACCTTCCCGCCCGCCTGGAGAAGGTTTCCCAAGACATGGCGGCGCTGGCTCGGATCGAGATGACCCGGGCGCTGGGAACCGTGGTGCGCCTCCTGCTGGCAGGGATGGTCCTGGTGCTGATGCTGACCGTCAGCCTGGCCTGGAAGCTGATGGCCTGGGTCGGCTGATTGCTCCTCCGAGCTCCTGCAACACGCGCCGAACCTGGTCGCGGTCCCGTGCCCGGGGTTCGACCTGCAGGTAGCCTTCCAGGCTGCGGCGGGCCTCGGCGGTGTGTCCCTGGCCGGCCAGGAGAAGGCCCAGTCGGCGGTAGGGAGGCGCGTAGTTGCCCGCAGCCTCGATGGCGCGTCGGTAGAATCCGGCGGCCTCGTCGAGTCGCCCCCTGCGTTCGAATTCAAACCCAACCGAGTAGAAGGGAAACCCGTAGAAGGATGTGAGCAGGTGGTTGAAGCTGCGCGGCGGCCACGAGCGTTGGAGGGTTCGACGGTTGTAGGACTCCCAGAGGGCGACGATCTGGTCTGCGATTCTGGCCGGATCCGGGTCCTCGCCAGGGTCGGCCACCCGCTGGGTCAACCCTGCCGGCAAGAGACGGAAGCGACCCGTGAGGGAGGGGTCGATGAAGTCCCATAGCAGGATGGGACGGGTTCCGTAGTTGGCGGCCACCAGGTCGGCCAGAAGAGCCGTCTCCCCGTCCAGGCGCTTCCAGGGGAACACCACCGAGGGGTGTTCCCGGCGCTTGGAATCGACATACCAGGGGTAGGCCAGCTTGTCCTGATCGAGGATCACCAGGTCGGTCCGTCGCCCTTCGACGTACCGGACGTATTCCAGGAGCATCCCCGGGGCGTCTCCCGAGGTCAGCAGCAGGGCGTCCTGGGGAACTCCCTGGAGCAGGTTTTCGACGTAGTCCCGGGCCACCGTGTCCTGGGAGTGGTCCACCTCAGGGAGGTGCGCGAAGCCCAGCCCTGCCACGAGTGCCGTCAGGGCCAGCCCCACCGGCAGGGCCCGACGCCGTCCCGCCCAGGCCACGCTGCATCCCGCCAGGATCGACAGCGCCACGTGGGGGAGCAGGTAGAACCTCTGGACGACGCCGACCCAGAACGGGTCCTCCAGGGGATAGCGGGCATACATCAGGAAGGCTGGACCGCTCACGAACCAGACCCCGAGGAGGGCTCCCAGGGCCCGATGGTCGCGTCGGGCCAGCCACCACGCGCCGGCCAAGATCAGCCCGGCGACCACCAGATGACTTCCCCCCAGCATGGTCTGCAGGTAGACGGGCAGTTGGTCCAGGGGGGAGGCCTCCTGGAAGAGTCCGCGGACCGATTCGGGAAGCAGCGACAAGCTGCCGTAGTCGGCCCGGCGGAAGAGGTGCCAGAGAGCCCCCAGGTTGCGCGGGTCGTCCCAGTTCAGGCCAGGGTTGTCCTGGGCACGGATCAGCGGGTAGAGGTAGGGCAGCAGGCCCGTGCCCAGCGCAGCCACGGCCAGAGCCAGGGTTCGACCGCGGAGCAGGTGGCGGGCCGGCCAGGCCAGCCAGGCCAGCCCGGGAACGATCAGCACGACCGTGTGGTGGTGGGAGAGGCTCAAGCCCAAGACCCCCGCCAGGCCGACCAGGGTCGCAGCATCTGGCCGCCTGGACAAGCGCAGCCCCAACGCCAACAACACGGCGGCCAGGAGGTTGTTCAGGGTGAAGACCTCGGCTGCCACGGCGTGCTGCCAGCACAGCGGAGCCAGACCCAGGCAGGCACCGGCCACCAGGCCGGCTGCCCACAGGCCGGTCAAATCAGCGACCAGCCACGTGAGGACCCCGGCGGCCATCGCTCCGCACACGGCGGTCAGCAGGTTCACGCTCCACGCCGGCGAGTCCGAAAAGCGGGAGAAGAGCCAGCCCAGCATCGTGAAGAGGGGGTACCCCGGAGGGTGGGCGATACCCGGAAGGCCTGCGGCGGTCTGCAGGTCTGCGCCATCTCCGGCCACCACATCTGGGGCCAGGGTGCGAACGTAGACCAGGAGGATTCCCAATCCCAAACCCAGGGCTGCGGTCAGGGCAGAGCGCACCGAGGGCGCGGGGGGGGGACTTGCAAGGACGGGAGCCGGGGAGGAGCGGGACGACCTGGCCATGGGCGGGGGAGGTTCTCCTGCGCGTCGCGTCGACCCTCCCCGGGGGCGAAAAACAAATCGCCGCAGCGGGAGGGCTGCGGCGGTCGGGGCAGGGGAGAAGGTCGTCTAGTGAGCCCGGAAGCGCCGGGTCTCCTTGGTGGCCGGCCACCAGTCCCACATCACCTGTTCACCCCCGTCGCGGGTGATGAAGCGGCCCACGAAGTTGTCGTGGTCGGTCGAGATCCGCACGATTCCATACTCGCCCAGGGTGCGCATCTCGGCGGGTTGCATCGTCCCATCGGAGTTGGCATCGACCCAGAGGAACAGGCCTTCCAGTTCGGCTCCCTCGATCCAGCCGTCCTGGTTGGCATCCTGGACCAGGCTCAGCTTCTCGAAGCCATGCTTGTACCCGCCTGCGGTGCCGAAAAGCTGCAGGGCATTCTCGACCTTCCCGTTCTCGGGACGGACCAGGATTCCATCCTGCGCTCCCAGGGTCTTCCACTCGGTGAAGTCGGGAGTCCCGTCCCCGGTGATGTCGAAGAAGCGGGCCGACTCGACGTAGAATTCGGGAGCGTGTGGGCGCCATTCGTTGCGGGCCACATCCAGCTTCCCATCCCGGTTCAGGTCCAGGACCAGGGGGGAGTTGTCAAAAACGTCGGCCACCAGTTGATACACGTCCCGCTCCAGGTAGATGTTGCGGGTATCCTGATGGACCGTGAGAGTCCCGCCGTCGACGCGGATGACCGAGGTGACCCGGTCGGTCTTCTCGCCAGTCTGGGCATAGTCCGAATTGGTGAAGCCGCTGTTGGTCTGGACGGTCTGACCGGTCAGGTCGATATAGTACCAGGACCCGTTGTCCAGGCCTGAAACCGTCTTGAGGTAGGCTCTCTCCGAGGCCGTCAGGCCGGCCAGGCTACCCCGATCCCAGTCGTTGTCCAGGAAGTTGGGAGCCAGACGGACCTTGGCGTAGCCCCGAACCACGCGATGGACGTCGTCGCTGAAGTGCTTCTTGGTCGTCGTCTGGATGACGGTGGTGCTGGTCGGATCGGTCGGGCTGCCACCCGACTCGTCCCCGACCACTCCGGCCCGGGCGATGGTTCCCGATGCGAACGTCAAGGCTCCCGCCAGGGCCAAGCAGCCCAAGAATCTCTTCATCCCAGGAAACCCTCCATTCGAAGCCGGTGCTCGATCTTGGTTCCAGCATACCACCGGGTCGGATGAACGTCGGTAGACCGGATGTTAACAATGAAGGTCGATTCTGCCGCGGTCCGTTTACAAATCCGAGAAGGCGTTCACTCGCCCAGATCCACCGTGCGGATTTCGCGGGCGTTCCACAAGACCAGCCGAGGGGCATGGCGCAGGAAGGCCGCCCGATAGGTTCCAGTGACGGTCTGGACCTTGCGCAGGGGAGTCCCCGGGACGCCAGCCGAGATCTCGAGTTGATTCTCGGCCACGGCGATCGTGGCGATCCTTGTGGCGTCGAGCAGTGCCGCGCCCACCAACGGGCGGCTGGAGACGATGGAGCGGAGCCCCTTGGAGAGCATGGCCAGGACCGGTCCCCCCGCCTGGACGGTCCGATACAGGATCCGGTCGCTGGCAGGGTCGTAGTCCAGGGGGATCATGCCAAACTCGCTCTTGTCCAGCACCTTCAGGTTCCCGTCCGGGTTGCGGCGCAAAAGGTAGCGGGAGCTTCGCGAGGCGGGCGATTGCAGGACGAAAAGACAACTCCCGTCCTTGCCGAAGCGCACCAGGTTGATCTGGTAGTCCTGGCCGACGGCGGATGTCACCTGGAGGGCTCTTCCCAGCAGGTCGCGCAGCGAAATCTGGCTGGTCAGGGTGAAGGGGCGGGTGGCGAAGCGCACCAGGACCGAGTCGACCACGTATCCTTGGGCATCGTGCCGATCCATCATGCTCCAGGCGTGGCCGGAGTCGGTGTAGACCAGGCTGGAGAGCGAGGTCAGGGCCAGGCGTCCGGGGTTGTTGTTGGTCTGGGCGCAGGCCCAGCGCCCTTCCGTCAGGGAGAGGACCCACAGCGAGGTGGGGAAGCGGGCCTGCACGACCGCCGTCTGGGCGTCGGGCGAGACAGCGACTCCCTGGTAGACCTGGAAGGGGACCTTGCCTTGACGCAGGATTCGGGGCGCCTTCGGGTCCAGGAGGAACCACTCCAGTTGTCGGGTTCGGCGATCCCGGGCCATCAGGAAGACCTGTCCGCGTTCCACGGCGATGCTGCCATCCTCCAAGGCAAAGAGCCGGTCCCCCAGAAGCCGGGCCACCTCGGTTCGGGTCAACCTGCCCTGATCCGCTCCAGCGGAGCTCGCCGTCGCCCCCAGCAGGGCTGCGAGCATCAGGATGCAGGCCAGGGCTTTCTTCATGGCGATCGCTACCTCGTCGGTCTGGGGTCGGACGCGTCGGGGCTCCCGACGGTCGGATGCGGGAGGGGATTCGCCGTTCGAGGGCAGACGCCTGCGAGTCCCGGGTTGGGCCCGCGCGGGGCCTCTAACGATACTCTAACGAAGGACATGCACCCATCAAATGCCGTTCCACTAGGATCAGGAGGAAGACATCAATCGCGTGCCTCCACGGCACGGCAGAAGGAGACGACAGGTATGGGCAAGATCGTCGGCATCGACCTGGGCACGACCAATTCGGTGGTGGCCCTCATGGAAGGCGGGAAGCCTACGGTCATCGCCAATGCGGAAGGCAGTCGCACCACCCCGTCGGTGGTCGGCTTCTCGAAGACCGGAGAGAGGCTTGTCGGCGAGCTGGCCAAGCGCCAGGCCGTCAGCAACCCGGATCGAACCATCACCTCCATCAAGAGGGAGATGGGTACCGACCATCGCGTGAACATCGATGGCAAGCCATACTCTCCAGAAGAGATCTCGGCGATGGTCCTGCAGAAGTTGAAGCGGGATGCCGAGGCCTACCTGGGCGAGGACATCAAGGAGGCGGTGATCACGGTTCCCGCCTACTTCAACGACTCCCAGCGCCAGGCGACCAAGAACGCGGGCACCATCGCCGGCTTCGAGGTCAAGCGCATCATCAACGAGCCGACCGCCGCGGCGCTGGCCTATGGGCTGGACAAGCAGCACGAGACGCTGACGGTTGCCGTCTTCGACCTCGGCGGCGGAACCTTCGACGTGTCGATCCTGGAGATCGGCGAGGGCGTCTTCGAGGTCAAGGCGACCGCGGGAGATACCCGGCTCGGCGGCGACGACTGGGACCGGCGCATCATGGACTACGTGGCTGACGAGTTCAAGCGCGAGCATGGGATCGACCTGCGCCAGGACAAGATGGCCGCCCAGCGCCTCAAGGACGCCTGCGAGAAGGCCAAGATCGAGCTGTCGCAGGTCTTCCAGGCCAACATCAACCTGCCGTTCATCACCGCGGATGCCTCGGGGCCCAAGCACCTGGACGTGACCCTGACCCGGGCCCGGTTCGAAGAGCTGACCCATGACCTGTTGGACCGCTGCAAGCAGCCCTGCCGTCGGGCGATGGAAGACTCCAAGCTGAGCAAGGGCGAGATCGATCGGGTCCTGCTGGTCGGCGGCTCGACCCGCATGCCTCAGGTCTACGATTTCGTCCGCGAGTTCTTCGGCAAGGAGCCCTCCAAGGACATCAACCCCGACGAGTGCGTGGGCATGGGGGCCGCGATCCAGGGGGCCGTGCTTTCCGGTGAGGTCAAGGACGTGGTCCTGGTCGACGTCACGCCGCTGTCCCTGGGGGTCGAGACCCTGGGCGGGGTGATGACCCGGCTGATCGAGCGCAACACGGCCATTCCGACCAAGAAGAGCGAGACCTTCACCACCGCCGCGGACATGCAGACCCAGGTGGAGATCCACGTGCTGCAAGGCGAGCGCGAGTTCGCCCGGGACAACAAGTCCCTGGGGCAGTTCAAGCTGACCGAGATCCCGCCGGCCCCGCGTGGGGTCCCCCAGATCGAGGTCACCTTCGAGATCGACTCCAATGGGATCCTGAACGTGGCCGCCACCGACAAGGCCAGCGGCAAGAGCCAGAAGATCACCATCACGGCCTCGACCAACCTGACCAAGGACGAGGTCGAGAAGATGGTCCGCGACGCCGACTCCCACGCTGCCGAAGACAAGCGTCGCCGCGAGGAGATCGAACTGCGCAACCAGGCCGACAGTCTGGTCTACACCACCGAGAAGGCCCTGCGCGACGCCGGGGACAAGGTTCCCGCAGACCTCAAGGCCAGGATTGAAGCCGGTCGGGACCGCGTGAAGAAGGTTCTGGAGGCCTCGACCCTGGACCGCAGCGAGCTGCAGTCCGCGATGGAACAACTGGCCCAGGCGGCCCAGGGGATCGGTGAACACCTCTATGGGCAGGCCGGAGGGACCGGCCCGGCGACTGAAGGAGCCGGGACGCAGCCTCAACAGGGCCCCGTCGAGGGAGAAGTGGTGGACGCCGAGTACGAGGTCAAGTAGAAGACCGCGTCCTGCCGGCCCGCCTCGAAGGCCGAAGAGCCCCAGGGTCCCCCTGGGGCTCTTCGCTTCACTTCGAGGGGTTCGAAGCTTGTTCGAGAAGCCAGGCTTCCAGCTCGGGGTCCCGATTGGCCCGGGCCGTCTCGGCCATGAGGGGGGCCAGGTTCCGCTCGTGGGATTGCAGGTCGGTTCCTGCTGGCAGAAGACCTCGGCGGTACTGCATGAGGGACCTGCGAAGCCCCAGGTCCTGCTCGGACCGATAGAGGTTTCGGGGAGCGCGGTACTCCAGCAAGGGCAGGTCATCGGTGTTGAGCCGGGCTCCGGCCCGCCAGGACCGGAGATCCTCCAGGTCACACACGTAGCGTCCATAGAAGGCCAGGGGGGTGGCCACGCCCATCGCCTGCAGGTCGGCGCGGACCTCGGGCATCTGGCGCCAGACGCTTTCCAGACGCTGCGGCAGATGGGAGGCGGGGCCCTCTCCCTTCCAGCCGAGAAGCAGGAGGTCCTTGGCGGCACCCATCCAGACCTGGCCGCGAGGGAAGACCTCTGCAAAGGTTGCGATCACCATCTTGAGATCCTCTTCCTGGAGGGCTCGCAGGTGGATCCACTGGCACAGGATGCCGTCCGGAGTCAACCGATCCTGGCAGACCTCGTAGAACTCCCGGGTGTACAGGGAGGCGATTCCCGAGATCCAGGGGTTTGATGGTTCGATGCTCAGGACGTCGTAGGGGGCGGACTCCATCAGGACGTTGCGCCCATCGTTCAGCCGCAGATGAACCTTGGGGTTCTTCAGGACCTCCCGGTTCCAGGGGGCGAAGTACTCGGCCGCCTGGACCATGGCGGGTTCGATCTCGGCCACGTCCAGATGGTCCAGGCCGGGATACAGGGTGAAGGCCCCTCCGGTGATGCCGCTACCCAGACCGATGACCAGGGCTCTCCGGGCCTGGGGGTGGGCCAGCATGGGAAGGTGCCCGAGCATGGACTGGGTGGCCATGTCCGTCCGAACCGTCGAGGCATCCGTCTTCCCGTTCACGCGCAGGTAGAGGATCTCGCCGGCCCGGTGGACGCTGACGGTGCTGTCGGATCCGTCCCGATAGAAAAGCACGTCCCCGGGGGCTTCGGGGGCGGCGATACCCGCCTTCTCCAAGACCGAGGCGTAGATGGCGGGGCCGCTGACCATGACCTGCTCCCTCCACGGAGGGATGGCCAGGGCCAGCCCCAGGACGACTGCCAGCGCGAGCGCCAGGGCCCGGCGAATCCGAGCGTCGGCACCCGCCAGGCCCACTGCGGCAGCCAGGAGGTTGACCCCGATCGCCAGGCGGATGCTGTTCTCCACGCCCAGCCAGGGCAGCAGGGCCAGGCCCGTCCCGGCCGAGGCCACGATCGAGCCCACCGTGTTGGCGGCATAGATCTCGCCCAGACGCTGGTAGCGGCGTTGGCTGCGGCTGGCTCCCAGGCGGACCAGCAGCGGCAGCGACAGGCCCATCAGCACGGCTGGCGCCAGCAGGGCCGAGCCGGCCAGGCCGAAGCTGGCGGCCAGGACCAGCGGAAACGAGTCGCGGACGGAGGGGAACACGGCCAGGTACAGTCGGGGCAGGAGAGGGAAGTAGAGCAGCAGTCCACTGACCGCCAAGGCCATCAGGCCCTGGCAGACCGCGAAGGCCAGAGCCGGGCTGAGCCGGTCCGGCAGGCGCCGAACCAGCAGGCTCCCCAGGCCGATCCCAGCCAGGAAGAGGGTCAGGACCAGGCTGAAGCTGTAGACCGAAGAGCCCAGGACCAGGGCCAGGGCCCGGGTGAAGGTGATCTCGTGGGCCATGGCGGCCATCCCCGAGAGCGCGGCGGCAGCCAGCAACCAGGGGTGGGGCAGGCCGGGGCCGGAGTCCGCCGCGCGTGCGTCCGCTCCGCTCTCCCGGTCGCCCTCTCCGGAAGGGTCATCGAGCAGGGCTGAGGGCCAGCGCACCGAGAGGGTTGCTCCCAGAAGGCCGACCAGCACGTTCCCCGCGGCAGCCAGGAAGAGCGTGGTCTGCAGGCCCAGGGTGGGCAGGGCCGAAAAACCCGCCAGTCCGGCCCCGGTCATGGCTCCGACCGTGTTCAGGCCGTACAGCAGGGGAAACGAGGAGGCCAGGCTGCGGTAGGAGGCGGCCGCGCGGCACATCAAGGGCAGGGTCGCCCCCATCGCGAGGGTGGGGGGCAGCAACACAGGGCCCACCATGGCCGCCTTCCATCCCAGGGGAACCCCTTCCGCGCCAGCCAGGCCGGCCAGGCCGTGATGCATCCGCTCGAAGAACGTCGGGGTGAGCGCTGCGTACAGGCCCAGCCCGGCCTCCAGCAGGGCATACCAGAACAGCGCGCGGGCCGGTTGGAGTCGCTCGGCCAGGCGCCCGCCCAGTCCGCTTCCCAGCGCCAGGCCACCCATGAAGACGGCGACCACCAGGCCCACCGCCGAGGTGGAGTTGCCCAGGATCAGGGTCAGGCTCCGGCTCCAGAGGACCTGGTAGACCAGGCTGAGGGCCCCGGACAGGAAGAAGAGGGCAAAGACCCAGAAGGCCGTGCCTTGTGAGGATTGGACCAGGTTCGGTCCAGGGGGGGGGGAAGGTCGATGGCTCAAGGGGCCTCCGGGCTCTCGGCTGCCGGCGCCGTGGGGCGTGGGCGCGCGGAGGTTCGCGGGGGAGTTCCCGCCTCCTTTGCCTCGTGGGATGCTGAACTCCATCCAGGGAGGCGAATCCCCCGCCTGGCCCGGATCGGCGGCCGAACGCCACGATCTGCGGCGGATGCAGGGGCCGGCGGTCGGGCCCAACGGACAGGGATTCGAGGAATCCGATGGGGAATGGGCCGGGCATGTCCTTGCAGTTGCCCCCAACGCCCCACGCCCTGCCGCCAGACGAGCTGATCCGCCTTCTGGAGGTCGACCCGGAGGCCGGTCTCGACCTGGAGGAGGTGCAGCGCCGCCGTGACCGTTTCGGCCCCAACGAGCTCTCCGCGGCCGAACCCGTGTCGCCCTGGCGGATCCTGACCCGCCAGTTCCAGGACCTCATGGTGGCCATCCTGCTGGCCGCAGCGGCGATCTCGCTGGGGGCATGGTTGCTGGAGGGAGCCGAGGGGCTTCCCGCCGACACCCTGGTGATCGCCGCCATCGTGGTGCTCAACGCGGCACTGGGCTTCGCCCAGGAGTTCCGCGCCGAGAAGACCATCGAGGAGCTGCGCCGCATGGCTTCGGTGCGCAGCCGCGTGCGTCGGGCGGGCCAGGAGACCAGCGTGCTGCGCGAGGAGCTGGTTCCCGGGGACCTGGTCCTGCTGGAGGAAGGGGATCGGGTCCCGGCCGACCTGGTCCTGCTCTCGGCCCGCCGGCTGCGGGCTGACGAGAGCATGCTGACCGGAGAATCGGTTCCCGTCAGCAAGCGCCCCGGGCCGGTGCCGGCCGAGTCTCCCGTGGATTCTCGGACGTGTTGCGTGTTCGCCGGCAGCACCTTGACGGCAGGGCAAGGCCGGGGTGTGGTCGTGGGCACCGGAAGCGCGACCGAACTGGGCGGCATCGCGACCAGTCTGGCCAGCACCACCCCGCCTCCCACTCCCCTTCAGCAGCGCCTGGAATACCTGGGCCGGCAGATCGGGCTGGGAGTCTTGATCCTGAGCGTCCTGATCGGTTTGACCCTGCTGGCCGTCGAGGGGCGCATGAGCATGGGCGTCCTGCTGCGGGTCCTGATGTTTGCCGTGGCCCTGGCCGTGGCGGCCGTTCCTGAGGGGCTTCCTGCGGTGCTGACCATCTCGCTGTCGGTGGGGGCCCGACGCCTGGCACGGCGCCGGGCCGTGGTCCGGCGGATGGCGGCGGTCGAGACCCTGGGGTCGGTGACCACCATCGTGACCGACAAGACGGGCACCCTGACCCACAACCAGATGACGGTCCAGCGCGTGTGGTTCGATGGCCAGGAATGGGAGGTGACGGGCCGGGGCTGGGAGGCGGCCGGAGAAATCCCGGGAGCACCCGGCCTGGAGGGGGGCTGGAAGGCCCTCCTGGCGGCGGGCTGCCTGGCCAGCACCGCGGATCTGCAGGAGACCCCGGGGCAACCCCGCCGGGCCCTCGGGGACCCGACCGAGGCCGCCCTGCTGGTGCTGGCCGACAAGGCGGGACTGGATTGGCGTGCCCTGCGTCTGGATCAGCCGGAGCTGGCCCTGGCGCCCTTCAGCTCCGAGCGGGCTCGGATGTCCTCGCTGAGGCAGGGCCCCTCGGGGCCCTGCCTGTACCTGAAAGGCAGCCCGGAGCAGGTCCTGGCTCGATCGACCGCCATCTGGAAGGGTGCTCGTGCCGTCCCGTTGCCTCCCTCCGAGCGGGAGGCCCTGCTGGAGGCGGAGACCTGCCTGGCCGATCAGGGCCTGCGCACCCTGGCCCTGGCCTTCCGCCAGGTGCAGGTCGGGGAGGGGGAGAACCCGGTTGCCGAGGACCTCGAGCAGGACCTGGTCTTCCTGGGCATGGCGGCCATGCACGACCCCGCCCGCGAGGCCGTGCCCGCTGCCATGAGGCGTTGTCGGGACGCGGGGATTCGGGTCTTGATGCTGACCGGTGACCACCCCCACACGGCCCTGACCATCGCCCGCTCGGTGGGCCTCTCCGAGCAGGATTCCAATGCCTCCGGCCCCCAGGTCCTGACGGGGGCGGAGATCGCCCGGATGCCGGACGAGGAGCTCGACCTGGCGCTCCTTTCCTGTCGGGTCTTCGCCAGGGTCTCGCCTCAAGCCAAGCTGCGCCTCGTCGAGCGGCTGCTGCATCGGGGCGAGGTGGTGGCCATGACCGGCGACGGGGTGAATGACGCCCCGGCATTGAAGAAGGTTCACGTGGGGATGGCCATGGGCTCGGGCACGGCCGTGGCCATCGAGGCCAGCGAGGTGGTCCTGCTGGATGACGACTTCGCCACCATCGTGACGGCCATCGAGGGGGGACGGGGGGTCTTCACCAACGTCCAGAAGTTCATCGCCTTCCTCTTCAGCGGGAATCTCGGGGTCGTGCTGGCCATGTTCGCCGGGACGATCATGGCCGGGATCTACAGCCTGATGGATCACCGGGGGATTCTGCTCCCCCTGACCGCGGGCCAGATCCTGTGGATGAACCTGGTCACCGACGGGGCTCCCGCCGTGGCCTTCTCGTTGAGCGGAACCCGCCCGGGGATGCTGGAGGAGCCACCCCGCCGGCCCGACTCGCCCATCCTCTCACCCGACCTGTGGCGTTTCCTCGGGGTGACGGGGGGCTGGGTGGCAATCTTGCTGCTGGTGGTCCTGGACGGCCTGTACTCCGGGGGGGTCGTGACCTTGCCCGGTTCCTGGGACCTGTCCGGTGCGGGCACCTGGGCGGACCCCGACCGGGCCCGCAGCGCAGCCTTCTACGTCGTGGTCACATCCCGCCTCTTCAACGCCATGAACTTCCAGCCCCTTCCCGGACCGCTTTTCTGCCGCGAGGCCTGGAGGGATCGGTACGTGCCGGCTGCCTGCCTGGTCTCGTGGGCACTGACCATGATGCTTCTGGGTTGGGAGCCATTGCGGAGGCTCTTCTCCCTGGTCCCCTTGACGCCGGTCGAGCTGGTCGTGCTGACCGCTCTGGCCTCCACCATCCTCCTTGTAGGGGAGGCGTGGAAGCGTCTGGTCGGGGTGCGCCTGGCCGCGTCGTCCGGGGAAACCTCCACGCCCATGACGAAGTCTGAAGAAGCGACGGCCGAGGAGTGACCCGGCCCTGGAGGACCGCCAAGATGCCCCTGCGATTCCGTCGACCTGCCCTGCTGATGCTGCTGTGGTTTCTGGCGTTCAGCGTGCCGGCCCTGGCCAGCCTGATCTCCCAGGACCAGGAGATCCAGATCGGCCGGGAAGGGTCGCGCCAGTTGGAGCAGCGCTACCGGGTGGTGGCCGACCTGCCCGTCCAGGAGCGCATCACCCGCATCGGGCAGGCCCTGGCCCGCCAGGGTTCGAGGGGAATCCCCTATCAGTTCAAGGTGATCGACGTGCGCGACCTCAACGCCCTGGCCTTCCCGGGAGGGTTCATCTACGCCACCCGAGGCTTGATGGAGGCGATGCCCGACGGGCAACTGGCCTTCGTCCTGGGCCACGAGGTGGCCCATGTCGAGAAGCGCCACTCGGTCCAGCAGATGGAAGCGCAGATCTACACCCAGGTCGGGGTCGGGGCCCTGATTTCGATCCTGGGGGGTGGGAAGAACAATCGGGGGACCATCAACACCGTCCAGGTCGCCAACGCCATCGTCAGCAGCCGCTACAGCCAGGAGGCCGAGCGGGAGGCCGATCGCGAGGGGATGAGGCTGATGGGGCTGGCAGGGTTCGATCCTCAGGGCGCCGTGGCGGCCCTGGAGACGCTGAAGAGCCACGACGGCGGGCGGGAGGTCCCCGGGTTCCTCAACTCGCTTCTGGGATCCCACCCGTTGACCTCCGAACGGATTCAGGTGGCCCGGGAACTGGCTCCCCAGATCCCCTTCAACCCCTCCCAGGCACCGAGTCGACCGGCCCCGTGGTTCACGCCCGTCCCCTGAGGCGGGGCCCTCAGGACGACGTGGGGGGCGTGCGGACCAGTTCGGTGGCCTTGGGGCCTTTGAGGATCAGGACCGGGCGGTCCGCCCGGCGCACCACCACCCGGGCCGTGCTGCCCAGGGGGATTCCCACCACCGTGCGGCGGCCCCGACTGCCCATGACGACCAGGTCGACGTCCTGCCGTTCGGCCTGGTCGACGATGACCGCAGCAGCCGAACCTCCGTCCACCAGGCACTCACAGGGAACGGGAACCATGCGGTCGCGCAGGGCCTCGAGCTGGGCCCGGGCCACTTCCAGGCGTCGGGCCTCCCGCTGAGGGCGTCCGCTCCCGCCCGAGTGCTCCTCCAGGACGTGCAGCAGGACCAGCCTGGCCCCATAGTGGCGAGCCAGCGCCACGCCCACCACCACAGCCTCCTCCGCGCGGCGCGAGAAGTCCACGGGAACCAGCAGCGAGCGCAGCTCGACGATGTGGGTCTGCCGCCCGTGCCGGGCCTCCTGCTTCTTCAGGGCGGCGGCGCGGGAGGCGGCCACCAGTTTGCGATCCAGCTTCTCGAAGAAGAAGTCGTCGGGGCTCTTGGGGACCTGGCGCAGCTCCGGGCCTCGGACCTCGGCCAGGTCGGGGAGAGGCTCGGGAGGCTTCTCGAGCTCCCGGACCATCGTCCGCTGACTCTTGATCGTCAGGATGGCGCACGGAATCCGGCTGATGACCCGTTCGGTCACGCTGCCCAGAAGCTGGCGATCGGTGCCGCGCCAGGCGTGGGTGGTCACGATCATCAGGGCCCGATCCAGGCTGGCTGCCAGGTCATAGAGGAACTCCACGGGGGAGGCCACCGCGATCCGGGTGCGATAGGGCAGGGGAGCCAGACGTCGGCCGATCTCCTCCAGCTTGCGTCGGGCCACGTCCAGGTCGCAGTCGTAGGGACAGGCGTGGCCCAGGACGATCTCGGCCCCGTGTTCGCGAGCCAGCTCCCAGGCCACGGGGATGGCCTGAAGGGAAAAATCCGAGAAGTCTGTGGGCACCAGGATGGTCTTCAGTTCGAGCATTGGCCGCCTGCTCCTCATGGGGGTCCCGGTTGATTCGGAGGGGTCTGGCCGGGACCCTTCGCCGTCCGGACTCCGGCCTCCCTGCCCGGGGCCTCCCAGGAATGGGAGTCCAGCGGGTCGGCTGTGCCCGCGGGCCGGTCCAGGAGCCGATACCGGGTGTCGCGCCGGGCGGGCAGCCTTCCCGAATCCAGGATCAACCGGTTGAGCTCGCCCGGAGACAGGAAGCCGCCGTGCTCGGAGCCGGCGGCCGTCGAGATGCTTTCGTTCAGCAGGGTTCCGCCCAGGTCGTTGGCGCCGCAGTCCAGCAGGATCTGGGCCAGCCGGGGACCCTCCTTGACCCAGGATGCCTGGATGTTGCGGAAGGTTTGACCCAGGACCACCCGTGCCAGGGCGTGGGTGACCAGCACCTCGCACCCGGTGGCCCCGGCCCGCAGTCCGGGAATCGTCGAGTCCAGCCAGGCCGGGGCCTGGCGGTGGACGAAGCTCAACGGCACGAACTCGGTGAAGCCGCCGGTTTCTTCCTGGATGGTTCGGAGCCTCAGCAGGTGGCGGGCCAGGTGGTGCGGCTCTTCCAGGAAACCGTACATGATCGTCGCAGTCGTGGACAGGCCCAGGCGGTGCGCCGTGGTGATCACCTCGACCCACTCCTCCACCCGGATCCGGCGGGGTGAGATCCGGTCCCGGAGGCCCTGGTCCAGGATCTCCGCCGAGGTCCCCGGCAGGCTGCCCAGCCCCGCGTCCCTCAGGGCGCGCAGCAGGTCCTCCACGGTCCGTCCGCTGGCTCGGGCCCCGTGCTGGATCTCCTGGGGCGAGAAGGCATGCAGGTGGATTCGGGGGTGGCGCTCCTTGAGAGCGCGAGTCAGACGCACGTAGTCCTCCCCATCCAGGTCGGGAGCCAACCCGGCCTGCACGCAGACCTCGCTCACCCCCAGGGCGGCAGCCTGATCGACCCGAGACTGCATCTCCTCCAGCGAGAGCCGCCAGGCGTCCGGGGCTCCCGGAGGCCGCGAAAAGGCGCAGAATCCGCAGCGGGCCGTGCAGATGTTGGTGTAGTTCAGGTTCAGGTTGGCCACCCAGGTGACCCGCTCGCCCACCTGGAGACGGCGCAATTGGTCCGCCGCGCGGGTCAGCGCCGTCAACTCGGCGCCTCGGACCGAGGCCAGCAGGGTGACCTCCTCCAGGGTGCTCGGATGGCCCTCCAGGGCCCGGTCCAGGGCCCGACGGACTGCGGGGCTCACGGCTTTCATTGCGAGACTTCCAGTTCCACGGACATCTCCAGGGCGCGTCGACGGATGGTGGGTGTCAAGAAGCCAGGACGGGACAGGAACTCGGGGTAGACGGCCAGGCGCTCGACCAGCCGGAAGCCTTCCTGGTCGCAGGTCCGGGCCAGTTCCTCGACCCGGGGCCAGGGTGCCTGGGGGTTGATGTGGTCCGGAGTCAGAGGGGAGAGCCCCCCCCAGTCGTTGACCCCGGCCCGGAGCAGGAGGTTCAGCCCCTGCGGATTCAGATTCGGAGGGGCCTGAAGGTTGAAGTCGGGACCCAGCATCAGCCGGGCCACGGCCACGGTGCGGGCCATCTCTTCCAGAGCAGGCTCGGCCCACGGGCCCCATGGGAGGTCCTGGCTGCGGCGGAAGTTCTGGATGATCACCTCCTGGAGGTGACCGAATTCCTTGGAGATCTCCCGCAGGACATCCAGCGCTTCAACCCGTTGGCGGGGCGTCTCTCCGATGCCGACCAGGAGTCCGCTGGTGAAGGGAATGCGCAGCTCGCCGGCGTGGCGCAGGACCTGCAGGCGGATCTGGGGGGATTTGTCGGGGCACCCCGCGTGGACGGCCTGGGGCGAAGCGCTCTCCAGCATCAGGCCCATCGAGGCGTTGCTGGGCTTCAACCCGGCCAGCTCCTCCAGGGTCAGGGCGCCTGCGTTGGTGTGGGGAAGCAGGCCTTCTTCCAAAGCGACCCGGCAGGCCACGGCCACCTGTTCGGCCGTGGAGTCCACCCCCAGACGGCGCAGGGTCTTTCGGTGGGATGGCCAGGACGCCTCGGGACGGTCCCCCAGGCAGAAGAGCGCCTCGGTGCAGCCCGCCTGGAAGGCCCGGCGGCACTCCCGGCGGACCTCCTCGAAGGTCATGGTGTGCTGGCCCGGCTGGTCGGGTTCCCGGCGAAAGCTGCAATACGCGCAGCGGTTGCGGCACAGGTTGGTCAGGGGCAGGAAGACGTTCCGCGAGAAGCTCACCCGCCGACCGTGCCCCTGGTCGCGCATCTCTCCGGCGGCTTCCAGCAGGGCGGGCAGCTCTTCCGCGGGGCCGGTCATCAGCCGGATTGCGTCCTTGATCGAGAGGGCCTCTCCGCCCAGGGCCCGTTCCAGGATTCCAGTCGTCGCCGCCGCTGTCACGGCGAGGCCTTCGCTCGACGCGCCGGTGGGCCTGCCCGACCTTCCGGGGTCGGCGGCCGAATGCCACGGCAGGCGACGGATTCAGGGGGCTTGGCCCGGGCGCGACAGGGCCGCTCCGAGCGGGTATAATGGGGGACCATGACCCGCCTGGCCCCCGTACTCGTCGCCGCCCTGCTCTTGTTCGGAGCCGCTTCCCTTTCTGCCGCCCCGGCCCTGGCGCCGCCGCGTCTGGTCGACATCCGGGTGTGGTCCTATGCGTCCGGCGGCCAGGAACGCGCCCAGACGGTCCTCTGGTGGCTGCCGGAGGGGCTGCAGGCCGAGCGCCCCGACACCTTCACCCACGGCGGCCTGCTGCGCGTGCGGGTCCTGGTCACGGGCGGTCTGGACGAGGATCGAGACGGCACCTTGAACTGGTTGAGCGTGGTCTTCCACGACGCGACGGGAGCGGAGTTCGAACTGCCCCTGGAGCGGCGCGAGACTCGGGCCGGCGTCAAGGACGTCTGTTGGAGGATTCCCTTGGAGTGCGCCCCGGGGCCGCTGCATCTCGAGGTCCTGGCCTGGGGCGACCGCCCTCAAGGGCCGGCGCGCACCATGTCCCCGGCGGACCGGTCGGGGAGGCTCGAGCTGGGCCGTGTGGCGGACTGAAGTCGACCAGCCCCACCTGGAGAGGGCGCTGGAGCTGGCCGAGCGAGGTCGGTTGACCTGCGAGCCCAACCCGATGGTCGGGTGCGTCCTGACCTCCGGTGGGCAGGTGGTGGGCGAGGGATTCCATGAGATGGCCGGTTCACCTCACGCCGAGATCCAGGCCTTGCGGGTGGCCGGGGAGGCGGCGCGGGGGGGGACGGCCTACGTGACCCTGGAGCCGTGCGCCCACTTCGGTCGCACCCCGCCCTGCGTCGGGGCCTTGCTCCAGGCCGGGATCGCCCGGGTGGTGGTGGGTCTGGAGGACCCGTTCCCCCAGGTCTGCGGGGAAGGGGTGCGCCAGTTGCGCCAGGCGGGGGTCGAGGTCGATCGGGCGCCGCGCGCCTTCCAGGAGCGTTGTGCCCGTCAGAACTGCCGCTTCCTGCACCGGGTTCGTCGAGGCGGGCCCTTCGTCACGATGAAGTTCGCCATGACCCTGGATGGAAAGATCGCCACGTCCACCGGCCACGCCCGCTGGATTTCCAGTCCGGCCAGTCGGGCGCGCGCTCAGTTCGAGCGCGCCGCACATCGGGCGATCCTGGTGGGAGTGGGCACGGTGCTGGCTGACGACCCGCGTCTGGACTGTCGAATGGAAGGCGGCCGGGACCCCGTTCCCGTGGTGCTGGACAGCACCCTGCGGACGCCCGTCGACTCCCGGCTCTTACGGGGAGGACGAGCCCTGGTGGCCTGCAGCGAGGACGCCAACTCCGAGCGGGCCGGCCTCCTGGAGCGGGCGGGGGCGGAGATCCTGCGCCTTCCCGGGCGGGGCCGGGTGGATCTCGCCGCCTTGATGGAGACTCTGGCCGGTCGGGGGCTGGACAGCGTGCTGCTGGAAGGTGGCGGCCGGGTGCACGCCTCCGCCCTGGCCTCGGGGGTGGTCCACCGGGTCCTGGGCTTCGTGGCGCCCCTGATGGTCGGGGGCAGCCAGGCTCCAACCCCCGTGGAGGGCCCCGGAGTGGCCCGCATGGATCAGGCCTGGCAGGTCCGCCACCTGGCCTGGGAGGGCCTGGGGCCGGACCTGGTCTGCGAGGGATTCCTCTGGGACTGGAGCGATGTGCTCCGATGAAGCCGCCCTCTCAGAAGCTGCGCGTCTTCCGAGGGGCGGAGGCCTGGTTGCCGACGGCGGCCGGGGATTTCCGGATGCTGGTCTTCCTGGGTGAGCAGGATTCCCGCGAACAGGTGGCCCTGGTCTGCGGCTCGCTGGAGGGCGACGCGTCCGTCCTGGTGCGCCTGCATTCCGAGTGCCTGACGGGGGACGTCTTCGGGTCCCAGCGCTGCGACTGCGGGGCGCAACTGGATCGGGCCCTGGCGGAGGTGGGGCGCAGCGGCCGGGGCGTGCTGCTGTACCTGCGGCAGGAGGGGCGTGGGATTGGCCTTCTCAACAAGACGCGGGCCTACCGGTTGCAGGAGTTGGGGCGGGACACCGTGGAGGCCAACCTGGCCCTGGGGTTCGGGATGGACCTGCGGGACTACCGGTTGGCGGCGGCCATCCTGGAGGACCTCGGCGTTCGCCGGGTCGAGCTTCTGACCAACAACCCGGCCAAAGTCCGGGCCCTGGAGTCCTGTGGCCTGGAGGTTTCCCGGCGTCCCCTGGAGGTTCCGCCGACCCCGGCGAGTCAGGCCTATCTGCGGACCAAGCGCGAGAAGATGGGGCACGACCTGCGCCTGGTCTGACCCTCTTCAGGCCTTCCGGTCTTCCGTCGGCACCAGGAAGATCCGGGGGCGTCGGCCCGGACCGCTCTGCACCTCCACCTGCACTCCGAAGAGGTCTTGGAGCAGGGTCGGTTCGAGAACCTCGGCAGGGGGGCCATCCCGCAGAACGTGGCCCTGGCGCAGGGCAATCAGGCGGTCGCAGTAGAGCGAAGCCAGGTTCAGGTCGTGCAGGGCCGCCAGGATCGTCAGGCCGCGGGTTCGGTTCAGCCGGGACAGCAGGTCCATGACCTCCACCTGGAAGCTGATGTCCAGATGGGAGGTCGGCTCGTCCAGGACCAGGATTCCGGCCTCCTGGGCCAGGGCCTGGGCGATTCGCACGCGCTGGGCCTCACCTCCTGAGACCTCGGTGATCCGGCGCTCGGCCAGGTCGGCCACGCCCGTGTCGGCCATGCAGCGGCGCACCACCTCGTCGTGCCCTGAATCCAGCAGGCCCAGGCCGGAGCGGTGGACGTAGCGGCCCATGGCCACCACTTCGCGGCAGGTGAAGGGCAACCAGACCTGCACGTCCTGAGGCACGAAGGCCAGGGTCGAGGCCAGGCGTCCCCGGGGGATCCGGGACATGTCCTCTCCTCCCAGGTGCACGCGCCCCTGGACGGGACGCAGCACCCCGGCCAGCAGCTTGAGCAGCGTGGACTTCCCCGAACCGTTCGGACCCAGAAGGCCGACGAAGCTTCCCGGTTGCAGGTCCAGATCCAAGGGGTCCAGGACCTGGGGAGAGTCGGGAGTGTAGGAGAAAGCCAGGCCCTGGGCCTGCAGGCGGGGAGGCGTCACGACAAGCCCTTCCTGTGATGCAGCAGCCAGAAGAAGAAGGGGGCTCCCACCATGGCCGTGACCACCCCGACGGGGATTTCCTGCGGAGCCCCCACGGTTCGGGCCACCGTGTCGGCCAGGACCAGGAAGGCCGCGCCCCCCAGGGCCGAGGCCGGCATCAGGACCCGGTGGTCGGGTCCCACCAGCATCCGGGTCAGGTGCGGGACGAGCAGGCCCAAGAAGCCGATCAGGCCCGAAGCGGAGACGGCCGCCGCCGTGACCAGCGAACCCGCCAGGATCACCCGGATCTTCAGGCGCTCGACGTCCACGCCCAGGCTCCAGGCCGCCTCGTCCCCCATGCTGGCCAGGTTCAGGGCCGGAGACAGCAGGTACAGGGCCACCCCACCGATCAGCAGGTAGGGGGCGACCAGGGCCACCCGCGAGGCGTCGGCCTGTCCCAGCGAGCCCATCAACCAGAAGACGACCCGCGGCAGGTCCTCATGCGCCAAGGTCATCAGGAAGCTGACCATGGCGCCAGCGAACGAGCCCACCACGACGCCCGCCAGCAGGAAGGTCTCCACCGGCAGGGTGTTGCCGATCCGGGCCAGCCGATAGACGGCCATCATGGCTCCCAGGGCTCCCAGGAAGGCCAGGGCGGGAACGGGCGACAGCCAGGGCAGAGGGGAGGGGAGGTGCAGGACGATGGCCAGGGACGCGCCCAGGGCCGCGCCGGCGGAGGTGCCGACGATATAGGGATCCGCCAGGGGATTGCGCAGGATCCCCTGGAAGCCGCTGCCCGCCAGCGCCAGGGAGGCACCGACCAGGATTCCCAGCAGGACGCGGGGGAGCCTCAGGTCCAGCAGGATGGTGGCCGTGGCCGGGTCCAGGCGGTCCGGGTCGCTCCAAGCCAGCCAGAGATCGCCCGGGGTGATGGGGACCGAGCCCACCAGCATCCCGACCAGGGCGGCCACCGTCAGCAGGGCCATGCCCCCGGTGCAGGCCAGGGTCAGGCGAACGGCCAGGGAGGCTCGTCTCATCGGCCAGCTTCTCCAAAAACCTGGACCAGGTTCTGCAACCCCTCCAGGCTGCGCAGGGTCGGTCGGACCACCAGATCCGGATGCAGTTTGCAGACCCGACCTTCCCGCACGGCCGTCAGCCGCTGCCACCCCGCCCGATGTGGAAGCTCCGCCGGCTCGAGGGTGGTCAGCAGGAGGATTTCAGGATCCCGGCGGACCAGGTCTTCCAATGAGATTGTGGGGTAGGTCTCGGAGAGGTCCCCGTAGACGTTGTTCCCGCCCGAGCGCTCGATCATCTCGTGGACCAGGCTGGTGCTCCCGGCCGTCATCAGGGGCTCTGCCCAGATCTCCACGAAGACCCGCGGAGCGTGGGGCAGGCTGCGGGCGGCCCGCTCCACCTCCTGCAGCCCGGCCTGGAAGGCTGCCAGGGCTTCAGCAGCCTGGCTCTCGGCACCCAGGGCCCGGCCCAGGAGGGGAAGGTTGTCCTGGAGGTCTTCCAGGGTCCTGGTCTTCAACGCCAGGACCGGCAGACCCAGCCCCTCCAGCCGGGCACGGATCTCCTGGCCCTGCAGGTTGGCGTCCAGCAGGACCAGGTCCGGGTGGAGGGCCAGGATCCGCTCGTAGTCCGGTTGCATCCCGCCGACCCGGGGCAGGCTCTCGACCTGGGGGGGATGGTGGTCGTTGTCGGTCACCGCCACCACCCGGTCTCCGAGTCCCAGAGCGAAGACGGTCTCGGTCAGGTTCGGTGCCAGGCAGAGCAGGCGCCGCGCCTGGTCTGGTCGGGCCGGCGCCGCAACTTGTGGGCGTCCGGTGCAGCCGCCCACCAGGAGCAGGAGCGCCAGGGCGGCCAGTATGGGAGTCCCCCGTTTCACTCCTGGAGGGGCTCCGGAGTCTGGGTCGCCTTCGGATTTGCGGGAGGAAACGCCAGGGCCACCACGTCGTCGCCGGCCTCCGGCATCTGGCGGATCTCCAGGTCGACCTCTTCAGGGGCATAGGCCGAGACGACCCGGATCTCGTTCCCGTCAGGGGTCTGGAGGCACTCATAGCGGGTGCCGTCCTGGGGGTCACACAGGATGAAGCTGGCGCGGGGCTCCAGCCAGCGAACCAGTTGCCGGGCTTCCACGAAGCGCCCGTGGTCCACATGGTTGCGGTACTCCCGCACGAGCCCCTCCAGGCGCGGCCCCAGGTCGGCGGGGACCTCGCCGGTTGCCCGCTCGCGGCGATACTCCAGGTACTCGTCGCACCAGTCGAACTCGATCTTCAAGAATGGCCTCCATGGGGAGCGGAGCACCCCTGACGCCATTTCCTTCGTTCCCGGGGCTGCATTCCCTGGAAAGGTTGGCAGGAGGCCGCCGGGAGGCCGCGAAAGCCGGGCATTCCCGTGCCCAGGACCTCCACCCGGGTCAGCAGGAGGACCTCCGCCCCCGGGCCCGTGTTGAAATGGGCCGGCGGCAAGAGCCAGTTGCTGGCCCAGTATGACCACTGGTTCCCCCGCCGCTTTGCCGCCTACTTCGAGCCTTTTGTGGGTGGCGCAGCCGTGTTCTTCCACCTGTTGCCCTCCACCGCCGGGCATCGGGTCCGCCTTGCCGACCTCAATGAGGATCTGATCGAGGTCTATCGGACGCTGCAGGTCGACCTGGAGGGTCTGATCCAGCGTCTGGCAGAGCATGCCGGGCAGCACTCGGAAGAACACTTCTACCGGGTCCGCTCATGGACCCCGGAGGAGCTGGCGCCGGTGGAGCGGGCCGCGCGGACCATCTACCTGAACAAGACCTGCTACAACGGTCTGTATCGGGTCAACTCCTCGGGGCAGTTCAACGTCCCCTTCGGCCGCTACAAGAACCCGAGCATCCTGGTCGAGCCTCGGCTGCGAGCGGCGGCGCGCGCCCTGGAAGGCGTGGAGCTGGCCGTCGAGGGCTTCGAGTCGGTCCTGGAGCACGCCCGCGAGGGCGACCTGGTCTACTTTGACCCTCCCTATCAGCCGCTGAGTGCGACGTCCCGCTTCACCTCCTACACGCGCTGGAGTTTCGGCGAGGCCGAGCAGGTCCGCCTGGCCGCAGTCTTTCGCGAGTTGGCCTCACGCCGCGTCCAGGTCCTTCTGTCCAACTCGGACAGCCCCCTGATCCACCAGCTCTATCAGGGCTACCCGATCCACCTCGTCCGGGCCAACCGCTTCATCAACTCCAAAGGCGATTCCCGGCATGCCATCCACGAGGTGCTGGTCTGCAGCTTCCGGTGAACCTGGCCGAGGCCTGGGAGCTTCTGCTGAGGGACCTGCCCGAGGGCGTGCCGATCCGCGTGCTGGCGGCCGAGATCAAGGCCCGCACGGGTCTGGAACCGCGATTGATGGCCAAGTTCGACCATCGCCAGCAGCTTCCGGAGGCCCTGCGCCGGCGCAACCTCTTCCTGCTGCCGGTTCGCAACGGGGAGTATGTCCTTCTTCCCGGCGAAGGCTACCACACCCTGGAGCCCTGCCCGGCCCCTGACGACTTCCCGTCCCGGGCCGAGTTCACCCTGCGCACCTTGGAGCAGGGGCTCTCCGAGTCGCAGTACCTGGATCTGGCCTACCACTCGGGCGTGTTGTCCCACTTCTCCGGGGTGGCCACGTTGTTCCCCACCATCCGAGGTCGCAAGAGGGCGCCGCGTTTCCGCCTCCGGGTGGGCGGGGCCGACCTGGAGGTCGAGGGCGTGCAGGTCGAGGTGGACGCGGGCTACGAGGGGCCTGGGGAGGTCCTGATCCTGGAGGCCAAGATCGGGGATCCGCCGGACTTCCACCTGCGTCAGCTCTACTATCCCTTCCGCTTCTGGAGCCAGTTGACGCCCAAGCGGGTCCGCCCGATCTTCTTCACCTTCTCGCCTCAGGACGGAGTGATCCGGCTGCGGGAGTATGAGTTCGATCCTCCCGATGTCTACCGTGTCCCGCGGCTGGTCCGTGCCGCCGCCTATCGACTCCGCCCTCGCCGGGGCCGTCTGCCCGTCTGGCGGTGCACTCCCAGCCAGGTCCTGAGCGTCCCCCAGGCCGACGATCTGGAGAAGGTGGCCCGGCTCCCCTTCCTGGTCTCGCAGGGGTTGGACCGGCCCGGCCGCGTGGCCGAAGAGCTGGGGTTCTCTGCCCGACAAGGGGGCTACTATACCGAGGCCTGCCAGATGCTGGGCCTGCTTGGGGTGGACCGGGGGCTCCTGCACCTGACCGAGGCCGGGCGCGACTACGTCGAGATGGAGGTCGAGCCTCGCCACGAGTTTCTGGCGCGCCTGGTCCTGGAGCTGCCGATCATGCGGCGGGCCCTGGTGGAGCTTCTCCTGTCTCCCTCGCGGCGTCTCGAACATCCGGCGCTGGTGGACCTGGTGGCCCGCGAGTCGGGCCTGTCGGGCAGCACCGCTTCGCGTCGGGCGCAAACCCTGCGCAGGTGGTTTGCCTGGCTGGGGCAGGCCCTGGGCCCGGTCCGGCTCGGCAGGGGCTCCATCGAGCTGGTGGCTCCCGCTCGGTTCGAGGAGCTCCGACTCTTCTGAGAGGCCGATACGAAGCACGGCAGTCCTGAGCGCCTGCGGGGTCGGCAGGTGAAGCGAAGCGAGCCTGACCGTGCAAGCGGTCAGGCTCGCTTCGCGGGATGTTGGGGAAGGTCCGGGAATCAGGAGCGCTGACGCACCTGGTCCAAGGCCTCCTGGGCGTCCACGAAACCCTTGCCCTGTTCATTGGCGCTGAATCCGGGCATGGGGTCGGCGGTGTTGCGCAGGATCTCCTTGAGCGTCCGCGGGTCCAGGTCGTTGGCCTGCTCCAGGCCGGCGACGATCCCCGCCACCAGCGGCGCGGCAAACGAGGTCCCGGGGGCAGCCACCAGGCCCTCCTCGGGGATGTAGACCGGGGGCAGGCCCGACTTGATGATCTTTGCGATTTCTTCGGGGCTGCGGCGGAGGATGTCTCGCGGCAGACCCAGCCCCTGGATCAATTGGGGCTTGGCCGTCAGCAGGGCCTTGAGCTGCTGGCCGCTCATGTCGCGCAGGGCCTGGACTGTCTTGCCCGTCTGCTCCATTTCCGAGCCGGGCACGCTCCAGGAGACGATGAACTCGCCAGGGGCCATGACGTCTGGCTTGGTCAGTCCGTCGTCGGTGGGCCCGCGAGAGGAGAAGTCGCTGACCTGCTGGCGGTCCAGGGTGGCACCCACGGTCAGGGCCGAGGCGGAGTCCGCTGGAGAACCCAGGGTCCTGGCGTCAGGACCGCTGTTGCCCCCCGCCGCCACGACCGTCATCCCCATCCTGGTGGCCAGCTCGACGGCCCGGTTGATGGGATCCTGTCGATCCGGGAGGCCGTCGGGGCCGGCACCCAGGGACATGTTGATGACCTCGATGCCGTATTTCTCCTTGTTCTGGATGGTCCACTGCAGGCCCCGGATGATGTCGGAGGGCCGCCCCTGCCCCTTCTCGTCCATGACCCGAACGGCCACGATCTTGGCGTCGGGGGCCGTGGCCAGCACGTCTCCCGCCACGTGGGTTCCGTGCCCCACGGGGTCGATGGGCTTGGGGGAACCGTCGACCACGTCCTGCCAGGCCAGCAGGTCATACTGCGGGTGGTCGAAGCCCGAGTCCAGGACGGCCACCACCTGACCCTTCCCGGTGATCCCCTGCTGGTGCAGGCTGTCGGCCTTGGTCAGGGCCACTGGATCCACCACGGGCATGGCGTTGTCTCCCGAGTCCAGATTCACCTGGATCTTGGGCAGGCCTGGCCACAGGTCGCGCGGGCGGTTGTCGAAGACCAGATAGCCTTCCTTCTCGAGCTTCTCGGCGGTCTTCTGGTCCACCTTGGCGGTGACGCCGACCGTCTCCAACTGCTCCTGGACCTCCACGCCCTGCTCGGCAAGCTGCTTGTGCAACTGACGGGGATCCACGCTCTGGGTCAGGTCTCCCTCGCCCGGGGCGCGCATGATGATGACGTCTTGCGGGCCATCCTGGCTGGCGGGAACCGCCTTGAAGGGGCTCTCGGTCTCGCCGCGCATCGCCGCGTTGATCCGGCTGAGCTGGGTGGGCGTGAAGTACTGGCTGTTGGAGCCGCCGATCGGTGTGCTCATGAGGTTGCCTCCCGACATGGGTCCGGAGCTTGTCCGCTCCAGCCTCCATGATGATTCCCCGAACCCCGGGGCTGTGTTGCAGAAATGTGAATGTTGTGTGGAACCGGTTCGAGTGGCGCCTGCGGGCGTGGGCCTCGAGGGCTGGGGAAAGGGCCGGGCCCTCCTTCAGTGTTGGGGTTCGCTCTGGGAGCTGCGCAGCAAGGCGCGCATCTCCAGGGCACTCGAGCAGGCCAGCAACAGGCGTCGCAGTCGGGCGTCCAGGAAGGTGCGTGCCAGGTCGGTCAGGATCTCGATCTGCTGGACCTCTTTGTCCTGGGGCGTGAGCACGACCACGACGGCGCGCACCTTCTCGGCGTCTCCGCCGGACCGGAAGCCCTCCGGGCACAGGGCCACGCCCACCAGCGGGGTGGAAATCCCCGAAAGTCGGGCGTGGGCCAGGCGGACCCCGGGAGCCAGACCGTTGCCGGTCAACCGGTCGCGCCGCCGGATTGCCTCCAGCAGGGTCTCCAGACTCGAATCGAGGGCGGTGGACAGCCCGCCGGCGACGGCTTCGATGGCCTGGAACGGATCCTTGTCGGAGCCCAGGATGAAGAAACCGCGGTCACGGAGGTAGCGGACGAAGCGGGCGGGCTTGCGGCGGGCCAGCATCCTTTCCATGAGGGGCCCGCTCAGCATCGAGGTCACCAGGGCCATGACCACCAGGGCCACCAGCATCCGGTCATCGATCAGGCCCGCCTCGCGGGCCAGCAGGCCCAGGATGATCTCCATGGCGCCTCGGGCATTCATCCCGAAGCCCAGGGCCCACGCCTCGCGGCTCGGCATCCCGGCCAGGATGGCGCCGCCCCCGCACCCCAGGATCTTCCCGACACAGGCGATGGCCAGCACCACCAGACACAGGAGCGGATCGAAGGACTCGACGAAGTTCACCCGCAGGCCGATCGAGGCGAAGAAGAGCGGGGCGAAAAGGGCTGCCACGAAGTGGTGCAGGATCAGGCGGGTCCGCTCACGCAGGTGGGACGAATCCCCCAGGGCCACCCCGACCAGGAAGGCTCCGAAGATGGCATGGACGCCGATCCATTCGGCAAAGGCCCCGCACAGGAGGGCCAGGGACAGGCACAGGGCCAGGACCCCGGCGGGCCAGGCGCTGTGGGCCTGGACCCGGACGACCATCTGGTTGAGCGCCACCCTCCCGACCGTCAGCATTCCCGCCGCGAAGGCCAGCGTGGCCGTCACCGTGGTCCAGATGTCAAAGCTCCCCTCCTCGACGTGTCGCCCCGGGATCAGACCCAGGACCAGGGCGAAGAGGAGCCACCCGATGAAGTCGTTGACGATGGCCGCCGCCAGGATGATCATCCCCAGGTCGGTGCGGAAGAGGTGCAGGTCCATGAGGATCTTGGCGATCACCGGCAGGGCCGAGATGGACAAGGCAGTGGCCAGGAAGAGGGCATACAGGAACGTGGCGGTCTCGGGAGGCTTGCCCAGCAGGCCGGGAGCGGCGTAGACGAAGGCGAAGCCCAGGGCGAAGGGAAAGAGCATCCCGGTGACGCTGACCACCGTGGCCATCCGCCCCTGGCGCTTGATCCGGGACAGGTCGACCTCCAGGCCGGCCACCAGCAGGAAGAGGACCACTGCGACCTGGGTCATCGCCTGCAGGCCGAAGGCCACCGGCCCGGTCTCCGGGAAGAGGCGGGCGGTGGCCTGCGGCCAGAAGGTGCCCAGGATGGTCGGGCCCAGGAGGACCCCGGCCAGGATCTCACCCAGGACGGCCGGTTGTCGAAGAGCGGAGGCCACCTCGCCCAGGGCCCGGGCCACCCCGACCAGGAGCCCCAGCGCCAGGAAGAGCGAGACGAGCTCCGCGTGGCTCATGGAGTCCGTCGCGGGCGCCAGGCCAGAAGCGCGCAGGGCAGATTCAGCAGCGTCAGGTCGGTGCCGCGGGGGAAGAGGCGTTCCAGGACCGTGGACTGGTCGCGTTCGGGAGCCGGGACGATGAGCAGGTCTGCCGAATTTTCCTGGGAGTACCGGATCGCCTCCAGCCCTTCCCTCCCCGCCAGGCTCTCCACCCGGATGGGAACCTGGTCGGCCTGGCAGTCTTCCAGGAGGTTGGCCAGTCGGTGCCGGGCCGCCAGGGCGTTCACGCGGCGCTCCTCCTCGGTCTGGTCCAGGTCGGCGCCCTCCTCCAGAGCCAGGTTGAGGGCGGGCAGCTCCAATTCCTGGACCACGTGCAGCATCTCCACCTGCTCGGCGCGGGCCAGCTCCAGCACGTCGCGCAGCATCTCCGGGGAGGGTGTGGAGGGGTCCATCACCGCGACGAGGCGTCGGAAGGGCTCAGGATTGGGGTTGGGAGAGGGCAGGAGCAGCGTCGGGCAGGGGGCCGTGCGGGCCACGCGGCGGGCCACCGAGCTGAAGAAGGCGCCCAGGGGCCCCTCCTGCTCGAGGGCGCCCAGGACGACCAGGTCGCTGGCCTGAGCCTCTTCGGCCACGACATCCTCGATGCGCCCTGTCCGGAAGGTCACGTCCCCCCCGGGCTCGGTCAGGCTGTGTTCCAACAAGGTCTGAAACCTGCGGTGGATCGCGGGAGTCCTGGCACCGACATGCAGGAAACGGATCCGCAGACCCAGCGAACGGCTCAGCCTGGAGGCCTCTCGGGCTACCAGGCCCGAAGTGGGCGAGAGGGCGAGGAGGACCAGCATCTCGCCGGGAGGGCGGCCCACCACGCCCGGGTCGTCTTGGGGATTCGAGACGGGCATCCAGTCCTCCCCGGTGGGCCCAGGCACACCCTCTGTACCCACGGATTGAAGCAGGCATTTCCTGGCCACGGCGGGCGATTCCTGCGGGTTCAGGAGGACGCCAGGAGCCTGTCGACCTGGACCAGTTCCGGAGTGTTCTGGATCCCCGCCAGGGTGGCCTCGAATTCCTTGCGGAACAGGACCCGACCCTGTCCGTCCGCCAGGAGGGTTTCGTCCCGGACCTGGATCCGGATTCCCGCCCGCCGCAGTGAGCTCAGGAGGCTGGGAAGATCCCGGTACCAGGCGTGACCGATGGCCCCATAGCTGCGGTCGATCTCCCGGAAGGCCCGGCGCAGGTTCGGGTGCGACAGCAGCAGGGTGAAGAGTTGAGGCTCATGACGTCGGACCCAGGCCATCCAGGCCAGGATGTAGCCTCGGAACTCGGGCCAGGCCACCACCGTGGCGTCGGCGTCGGCCAGGCGGGTCACCCAATCCGGGCCGCTTCCGGAAGGTCGACGGACCATCTCCCGCACCAGGTCCAGCCCAGCGCGGGTTCCGGCATGGTAGGCCGCGAATTCGTCCAACAACCCGAAGATCCCGAACTTCTGGGTCGTCATGTCGGGGCTTGAAGAGTCGATATAGGTTGCGAAGCGTTGCGAGTTCTTCAGGAAGAGGGGAAAGGACTCCGCCGCCTGGCGGGAGGGAGGGGTGGGCCGGCCGCGGAGGACGAGGATGCGGCCTGGCTGGAGGATGAGTCCGACGCTGCCGGGATGGGCCAAGGCCTCCGAGTCGTTCCGGGCGGCCAGGACCCGGGTCAGGAAGTGGCAGGACTCGTGGACCATCACCGAGGCCGCGCGGAGGAGTCGGCTCTTGGGCTCGTGGCGCACGAAGACCCCGGCATCCCAGGAACCGAATCGGATCTCCCCCATGGACTGTGGGACGACGCCGGGGTCGGCCAGCGCCTGGGCCATGACCCAGTCACCCAGGGGGCTGGCCCGACGGAGGTGGGCCAGGACCTCGTCCAGGGAGAGGTTGGCTTCGCGGGCCCTCGCAGGAACCACCAGCGACAGTCCAAAGCCTCCCAGTGCCCCCAGGAGGCGGCGGCGGGTCAGCCAGAGGGATGAATGCGGTCGGGCCAAGGCCAGCACCTCCTGTGCCTCGGATTCACCGGGCAGGAGACGACTCCTTTGCCTCGGAGGCTTCGAGGGATGCTGCCGTCGAACGCGAACCGGTCTACCCAGTGACCCGACTCGAGACGCCGACCCAGGGCGAACAGACCCGGCGTGCCTACGGAGCCGTGCTCTGCTTCCTGTTGACCGCCGTGGTGGTCTCGATCACCTTTGGAACCATCCGCCCCTGGTCCACCCTGGCGGGCGGTCTTCAAGGCCTGGCCCTCTTCGTCGCCCTTCAGGTCTCGGGGGCTCGGCGCCTGCTGCTCATGCAGATGATGGCCCTGATCCTGGTCGCCAGCGTGCTGGCCACGCAGGTGACCTTGCCAGAACACCCGATTGCCCGAGTGGTCGTTCCTCTGCTGTGGTCCCTGGTCGTGCTGGGGACGATCGGGGCCATCGGGCGTCATCTGGGCACCTTTGCCCGTATCAACATGCAGTCGATCCTGGGTCTGCTGGCGATCTACGTCCTGTTGGGGCTCTTGTTCTCGTGGATTTTCATGTTGACGACGCACATGGGGTGCCCCTTCTTCACCTCGGGGGCGGAGGACCTGGGGTCCTATGTGTACTTCAGCTACGTCAACCTGGCCACCGTGGGCTTTGGCGACCTGACGCCGCAGCCGGGTCCGCCCCGCGCCCTGGCGGTGGCCGAGGCCATCGTCGGTCAGCTCTACCTGGTCTCGGCGGTGGCCATCGCCGTCAGCCGGTTCGGAGAGCAGTCCCCCCGAGCCTGACGCCCGGGGCGAGGCGTCAGAACAAGAGCAGGTGGTTGGCTGCCAGACCCAGCAGCAGGAGCAGGACGCCCATCCCCAGGCAGACCAGGAAGAGTCCCGCCACCATCGTCTCGGTGTCGGACCGGGCTCGTCGCCGCAGGTCGCTGGCCGTCTGGGCCAACAGGTCCGGAAGCCGGCCTTCGTCCTCGCCCTGCCCGATCTGCTCGAGGATTTCTTCCGGGAAGAAGTCGACCGAGCCCAGGACCTCCAGGACCGAGGCGCCCCAGCCGAGTCGGCTGGCAGATTGGAGCAGGTGCGACTCGTAGTGCAGGCTTCCCGTGCAACGGGCCGCCAGTTGGGCGGCCTGAGGCAGCGAGAGGCCGGAGGCCAGGAGCGAACCGAGCACCTCCAGGAAGCGGACGCCGACCTGCAGGCGCAGCGCCCGCCCGAACGTGCTGGTCCGGGCCAGCAGCCCTTCCAGCAGCGAACGCAAGGGGCCCCAGGAGTACAGGATTCGCATCATCAACCCCAGCACCACGAGCAGGACCAGGGCGGCTGCCAGGGTGCCCAGGATGGCCAGGATCCACTTCTGGAAGTCCTGGCGGAGCAGCAGCGGAAGCAGGGCCAGCATGACCACTCCACCCGACCAGACCAGAGGCCAGCGGAGCTGGTCCTGCAAGGCCCGGCGCAGGGCCAGGGCCTCCTTCAGCGACTCCTCCAGGACCCGCAACTGGCTGTCCAGGGTGCCCGATTCCTCGCCGGCACGGACCATGCTGGTCTCATAGGCTCCGAAGGTTCCCGGGTATCGCTTCATCGACTCGGAGAGGCTCTGCCCGGAGACCAGACCTTGCGCCAGCCCGGGTGCCTGTCGAGGAAGGGTCCCGCGCCCGGCCTCCGCGACGGCGGTGGCGATCGATTCGCCGGTCTCCAGCCGGGTCCGCAGGGCCTCCAGGAAGGCGATCCGGGCCGGGAGGGGAGACTCGAAGAGGAAGTCCCGAAGGCGATCGGGCCAGGAGGCCGAGGTCGCCGGGCAGGCTCCCGTCGGCGTGGCCGTGGGGGTGGGGAGTTCCACCTCGGCCGCCCTCCAACGTTCTTCCTCCTCCGCCATGATCTCCTGGGGAACCCAGCGCAGGCACACCTCGCCACCCAGGACGATCAGGTCTCGGGGTCCCAGGGAGGCCCCCTGGGGGATGGACTGGCCATTGACCAGGGTGGTGCTGTTCACCGTCAGGCTCTGCAGGACCGGGTTGCGGCCGATCCAATGCAGGCTGGCATGCAATCGCGAGACGGCCGTGCTCTCGAGGACGATGTCGCAGTGGGCGGCGCGGCCGATCAGGGTGCGCTTCCCGGTCACCTGGTAGCGGGCGGCCGGTCGGCCATCGCCCAGCAGCTCGAGGATCCCCATCACCTTGAACTCTTCCGGGCGGGCGGCCTGGTCCTCGGGCTCGAGTCGACGGTACTCGGCCAACAGGCTTCCCATCTGGATCCGGACCCCTGGGGTCAGGCGGGTTCGACCGCTGGCCGGCACGCCGTCCACCCGCACGGGGTTGGTGAAGGAGCGGTTGGAAATCTCGAAGGTCCCGGCCTCTTCACACCAGTCCAGGACCGCGTGGACGCGCGAGACCGAAGGGTCCTCGAACTCCAGGGTGTTTTCCAGGCCGGAGCCCGGGCGCCCCAGGACGATCTGAGGACCTTGCAGGGAATGAACCTGCCCGGCATCCCGCCCCTCCAGGATCACCAGTTGATGAACGCTCATCGGAAAGCAGGTTCGGCGCGTCGATCCCGGCCCCTTCAGAGGGGGCGCCGGGCCAGCGGCGGATTCAGGCAGCGATCAGTGGGTGTCGGAGAAACCGGCTGGGGCCTCTTCGTCGACGGGTTCATGGATGCGGCTGTGGCGCATGCCGTAGACGAGGTAGATCCCCATGCCCAGGACCAGCCAGATCCCGAAGCGGACCCAGGTCACCAGGGGCATGGCCGCCATCAGGTAGCCGCAGGAGAGGATCCCCAGGATCGGAACCCAGGGGACCAGCGGAGTCCGGAACGGGCGCGGCGCCGCAGGGCGGGTGTGGCGCAGGACGATCACTCCGGCGCAGACCAGGACGAAGGCGAAGAGCGTGCCGATGTTGCACAGCTCGACCACGGCGTTGATATCCATGAAGCCTGCGGCGGTGGCCACCGCGACGCCGGTCAGGATGGTGGTCACGTGGGGCGTGCGGTACTTCGGATGCACCCGTCCGAAGAAGCGGGGAAGCAGGCCATCCCGGGCCATCGAGAAGAAGATCCGGGGCTGCCCCATCTGGAAGACCAGCAACACGGCGGTCATCGAGATCAGGGCCCCGAAGGCGATGATCCCCGAGGCCCAGTGCAGCCCCAGCTTCTCGAAGGCCGTGGCCATCGGCTCGGCGGTGCCCAGCTCGGTATAGGGGATCAGTCCCGTCAGCACGGCGGCCACCAGGACGTAGAGGATGGTGCAGACCACCAGCGAGCCGATCATCCCGATCGGCAGGTTGCGCCCCGGGTCCTCGGTCTCCTCGGCGGCGGTGGAGACGGCGTCGAAGCCGATGTAGGCGAAGAAGATCAAGGCCGCGCCGGCCTTGATTCCGGCCCAGCCGTTGGGGGCGAAGGGATGCCAGTTGGCGGGGTCCACGTAGAACGCACCCAGGCCGATCACGAAGAAGACCACCAGCAGCTTGATCAAGACGATCCCGTTGTTGACGTGTGCCGACTCGCGGATTCCCCGGACCAGCAGCCAGGTCAGGGCGGCCACGATCAGGATGGCCGGCAGGTTGAACACGATGGGAATCCCCAGCACGTGGGGGGCGTTGTTCATGACCTGGGCCGGAGCGCTCTGGGTGGCGGTCAGGAGCCAGTCGGGGATGGGAACCCCCAGCCCCCGGATCAGCGACCCGAAGTACCCCGACCATGAGATGGCCACCGCCACGTTGCCGACCGCATACTCCAGGATCAGGTCCCAGCCGATGATCCAGGCCACCAGCTCGCCCAGCGTGGCGTAGGCATAGGTGTAGGCGCTGCCTGCGATGGGAATCATCGAGGCGAACTCGGCATAGCACAGGGCACAGAAGGCGCAGGTGATGGCCACCAGCACATAGCACAGGATCACCGCGGGGCCGGCGCCGAGGTGGTTCTCGCCTCCGGCGGCGGCGGTGCCGGTGGTGGCGAAGATCCCGGCCCCGATGATGGCCCCGATTCCCAGGGCGACCAGGTCCCGGGCCTTCAGGGATCGCTTCAGTCCGTGTTGGGCGTTGTGGGCGGATTCCTCGGCGATCCGCTCCAGGCTCTTGGTCCGGAACAACTGCTCGAGCATGCGCGGGTTGACCTCGGCTTGGGATGGTTCACGGCGCGTCAGGTCGGGCGACTTCGGGACCCGGTCTGCGCAGCCCTGCGCGGTCTGCCCAGGAAGCCCGGCACGAGCGGGCGAAAGCCCGGTCCCGATGCCTGCTGACCCCCCCGCGAGTTCGCTGAGGATCCGCTCGTTCGCGGGCCTGGGGCGCTGCCTGCGGGTCCTGACCAGCCTGATTCTCCTGGCCCTCCTGGTCCGGGCGATGGACCCCGTCCGGGTCCTGGCTCTCTTCCGGGGCCTGGAGGTCGGCTGGCTGGCAGCCTCGCTCGTCCTGGCCCTGCTTCAGGTTCCCCTGGCCAGCATCCGCCTGGGCATCCTGCTCGACTCCTCCGGCTGGAGGGTCCGCCCCTCCGACCTTCTGAGGATGACCTTCGTCTCGACGTTCCTGGGGACGTTCCTGCCCTCTGGAGTGGGCGGCGACCTGGTCCGCCTGGGAGCCCTGGCGGCCAGTCGGGTGCCGGCTCGGACGGGCGTGGCCGCCGTGGCGGTGGATCGGCTCTGCGGTGGCGTGGGGCTGGCGCTGGCGGCCTTGCTGGCCTCCTGCTCGGCCCTCTTGCGCCAGGGGAGTCTGCGCGAACTGGCATGGTCCGGGCTTCCGGCCCTGGCGGTGCTGGGCCTGGCCGCGCTGGCCTGGAATCGAAGGATCTGGAGGCTGGCCCTGGTCCTGTACCGCCGGATGTCCCGATTGCCGGGTCGGGATGTCCTCCGGCGTCTGCATCATCAGGTGGCGGCCTGGAGGCGCCAGCCCCAGGTCCTGCTCCGGGTCATGGGACTGGGCCTGCTGACCCAGGTGCTGCGGGTCCTCTCGCTGTGGGCGGGAGCCGGGGCGATGGGGCTCTGGCCGGGCCTGCTCCCCTGCGCCGAGGCGGTGCTGCCCGCCACCCTGGTCTCGATGGTTCCCGTCTCGGTCGGAGGTTGGGGGGTCCGGGAGGGGCTGTTGGTGCTGCTCCTGCCGCTTCCCGCGGAGGAAGCCCTGGGGGTGGCTCTGCTCAACCGACTGGTGATGACCGCCTCCAACCTGCCAGGCGCGTGGTGGTTCGGCGGTCGGGGCCTGGCCCTGGAGGTCCGGAAGGGGAGGCCGGAGCAACCGGGGAACCTTGGCAGATGAAGATCTCGGCTCTGCCTTGGACCTTGTTCCTCTTCCTCCTGGCCCTTCCCGTCTGGGCTTCCCCCGGCCCTCCCGCCCGCGAGGCCCGAATCGAGGCCTTGCTGGCCCGGATGACCTTGGAGGAGAAGCTGGGGCAGCTCCAGATGCTGGGGGGCGACGCCCAGGGGACCTGCCCTGAAGAACTCTTCGAACAGGCCCGGGCCGGCAGGCTGGGGTCGACCCTGAACGTGCGCGGAGCGGCCCGGGTCAACGCCCTGCAGAGGGTCGCGGTTCAGGAATCCCGATTGGGGATCCCCATCCTCTTCGCCTTCGACACGATCCACGGGCACCGGACGGTCTTTCCGATCCCTCTGGGGGAGGCGGCGGCCTGGGATCCCGAGGTGGCTCGGCGGTCGTCGGAGATCGCTGCTCGGGAGGCGGCCTCGACGGGCTTGAAGTGGACCTTCGCCCCCATGGTCGACATCGCCCGGGACGCTCGCTGGGGACGGGTGGCTGAAGGCGCCGGAGAGGACCCCTTCCTGGGCTCGGCGCTGGCCTGGGCCCGGGTTCGAGGCTTCCAGGGCGAGGATCCCGCGGCCCCCGACCGGGTCCTGGCCTGCGCCAAGCATTGGGTCGCCTACGGGGCCGCCGAGGCCGGCCGCGACTACAACTCAACCGACCTTTCCGAGCGCACCCTGCGGGAGGTCCACTTCCCACCCTTCCAGGCTGCCCTGCAGGCCGGAGCCGGCTCGGTCATGAGCGCGTTCAACGACCTCAACGGGGTGCCGACCTCGGGCAACCACTGGACCCTGACCGAGGTGCTGCGCCGGGAATGGGGCTTCGACGGCGTCGTGGTCAGTGACTACGAGTCGGTCCGCGAACTCCTCTTCCACCGCCAGGCTTCCGAAGAGGCCGAGGCCGCCCGCCTGGGCCTGGGCTCGGGCGTGGACGTCGAGATGGTCAGCCGCCTGTATGGTCGGCATCTGCCCGGGGAGATCGCCGCCGGGGGCTTCCCTGAGGCGCAGGTGGACGAGGCCGTCCGGCGCGTGCTGCGGACCAAGTTCCGCCTGGGCCTCTTCGAGAACCCCTACGTCGACGAGACGCGCGAGGCCCGAACCCTGCTGGCCCCGGAGCATCGCCGGGCGGCCCGTCGCCTGGCAGCCCGCACCATGGTCCTTTTGAAGAATGAGGGCGGGGTGCTCCCCCTCTCGGGAGACCTGCGGACCCTGGCCGTCGTCGGCCCCCTGGCGGACGACCCCAAGGCGGTCCTGGGGTCCTGGTCGGGCGATGGCCGCCCTCAGGACGCCGTCTCCCTGCTGGAGGGGATCCGCTCGCGCCTGGGCGGGAAGGTGCGCCTGCTGCACGAGAAGGGGGTGGACCTGGACGTCCCGGGCGCCACCGGGAATTTCCACTCCCGCCCTGCAGACGCCACCCTGGCTGGAGGGACGAACGTGGTCGGGGCGGAGGGGATCGACCCGGCCCGCCTGGCCACCACCCCGGTCCCTCCCGAGGCCTTGGACCGGGCCGTGGCTGCGGCGCGGCAGGCTGAGGTGGTCGTGGTCGTGGTGGGCGAGACCGCCGAGATGTCGGGCGAGGCGGCCAGCCGCACCAGCCTGGATCTGCCCGGCCGGCAGATGGAACTGGTCCAGGCCATCCACCAGACCGGGAAACCCTACGTCGTGGTGCTGATGAACGGCCGTCCCCTGAGCCTCCCCTGGATTGCCGAGAACTCGCCGGCCCTGCTGGAGACCTGGTTCGCCGGGACCCAGGCAGGCCACGCCATCGCAGACGTCCTCTTCGGCGAGGTGAACCCGGGAGGGAAGCTGCCGATCACCTTCCCCCGCAACGTCGGGCAATGCCCCATCTACTACGCGCAGAAGTCCACCGGCCGCCCGCCGACGGCGGAGAAGTACACCTCGAAGTATCTCGACGTGGAGGTGACCCCGCTCTTCCCCTTCGGGCACGGCCTGAGCTACAGCCGCTTCGAGTTGTCCGACTTGGAACTCGCCTCCGCGAAATTGGAACCCGAGGAGGACCAGACGGTCTCCGTCACCGTGCGCAACCTCGGCCCCCGAACCGGGGACGAGGTGGTGCAGATCTACGTGCAGGACGTGGCCTCCAGCGTGACCCGTCCGGTCAAGGAACTGCGGGGATTCCGGAGGCTGACCCTGCAACCCGGGCAATCCAGGCGCCTTTCCTTCACCCTGGAACCTCGCGACCTGGGCTTCCTGGATCGTCAGATGCGATTCGTCGTCGAACCCGGACTCTTCAAGGTCTGGGCCGCCACCAGCTCACAGGGAGGTCTGGAAGCCAGCTTCGAGGTGGTGCCTCCCAGGCCCTGAGCCATAAGTCGGGGCCGGGAAGAAGCCTCTCTCCGGCTCAGTCTTCGGGACGCTCCAGGAGGACGATGCCCAGGGAGTAGCCGGTTCCGAAACCCACCATCAGGAGACGGCGGGCCTGGTCCAGGCCTGCCTCCAACTGCTGGTCGAGAAGAATCGGAACCGAACCACTGGTGGTGTTGCCGTAGCGTTCGATGTTGCAGCGCATGGCCCCGGGCGGGATGTGCAGCCTCTTGGCGATGGCTTCCAGCATCCGCATGTTGGCCTGGTGGAAGAGCCAGCAGTCGACGTCCTCGGGAGCCAGACCCTGGGCCTCCAGGTGCGCCTGGACCCGTTCCGGGACCAGGTTCACCATGTCCTTGTAGACGGCTCGGCCCTGCATCAGGACCCGGTCCCGGTTGAACTCATCCAGGAAGAGGTCGGGCTTGCCCTCCCGAGCGGTGAAGCGCCAGACGGGGCCGGGGGTCTCGGGGGTCGGCCGGATCTCGATGGCCTCGCCGCGGCTGCCCATGGTGAAGGTCTCGGTGGAGCGGACCCGCCACGAGGGATCCTGCGATCCCGAGGGCAGGCGTCCCAGCAGGACGGCTCCGGCGCCGTCGCCGAAGATCGTGCAGGTCCCGCGGTCGGAGGCGTCGATCACGCGGGTCATGGCGTCCGAGCCCACCACCAGGGCCTTGGACCCCGCCGGATAGCTGCCCAGCATGCGGGCCGCGGTCTCCAGGGCGACGACGAAGCCGCTGCAGCCCACGCACAGATCCAGACCCTGGATGTGGTTGGACAGGCCCAGTTCGGACTGCAGGGTGGAGGCCATGCTCGGCACCACCCGGTCGGTGGTGACGGTGGAGACGATCACGATGCGGATCGAGTCCAGGTCGGTCCGGCCCTGCAGGACCCGGCGCCCGGCGGCGATGGCCATGTCCCGGGCGTTGAGTTCGGAATCCAGGACCTGCCGGGACAGGATGCCCACCCGTTCTTCGGGGAAGGTCGGCGAGCTCAACTCGATGTGCCGGGGTTCGGGATCCTGGGCCAGGCGCGCCTGGAGGACCGCCATCAGGTCGCTCAACTCGGCGTTGGACATGGCCGCACCGGGGAGGTCTTCTCCGGGAATGGCGCGGGCCGTGCCGCAGACGGCGATGTCCGAGAGGCGGGGGATCAGTTCCTGCCCCCCGGGGGTCGATTGCTTCAGAGTGGTCATGGGTGCGCTAGGTTATGGGTCGGTCGGGAAAGTCCTCCAGGCGGACCCGACCTGGCGTCGACCCCGGGAGGGCGGACGACCCCTCACGTGCGCAGGCCGACCCCTCGGGCCAGCAGGACCAGGTTCAGCGTGACCAGGGCTCCGGCCAGGCCCATCAGCGTGACCAGGCCGATCCAGGTCGGGATGTCGGAGGCCCCCAGGAAGCCGAAGCGGAAGCCGTTCACCATGTAGAGGATCGGGTTGAGGCGGGACAGGCCGCGCCAGATCGGGGGCAGCAGGCTGATCGAGTAGAACACGCCCCCGAAGTAGGTCAGGGGGGTCAGGATGAACGTCGGAACGATCGAGATGTCGTCGAAGCGTCGGGCGATGAGCGCGTTGCTGAATCCAGCCAGGGCGAAGACCAGGCTGGTCAGGACGAGGAAGGCCACCACGATGGCCAGGCTGTGGAAGCGGACGGGGTGGAAGGCCAGCGAGACCAGCAGGACCAGGAAGCCCACCAGGATTCCGCGCAGCATCCCGCCGCCGACGTAGCCGGCCACCATGATCCAGTCGGGGACCGGGGCCACCTGCAACTCTTCGACGCTGCGCTGGAAGCGGGCGTTGAAGAAGGACGAGGCCACGTTCGAGAACGAGTTGGTGATCACCGACATCATCACCAGCCCGGGGACGATGAATTCGATGTAGCTGAAGCCGTCGATGCGCTGGATGCGCGGGCCCAGAAGGCTTCCGAAGACCACGAAGTAGATGCTCATGGTGATCACCGGGGGCAACAGGGTCTGCATCCAGATCCTCAAGAAACGCCCCACCTCCCGGTGCAGGAGGGTGGCCAGGGCGATCCACAGTCTTCGGGTGTTCACTGGCGACCTCGCCCGACCAGGTGCACGAAGAGCTCCTCGAGACGGTTGGACTTGTTCCTCAGGCTGACCACCTGGACGCCGCAGGCCTCCAGCGCCGCGAAGACCTGGTTCAGCGTCAGGCCCCCAGGCACGTCGATCTCCAGACGGCTGGGATCGATCGGGCGGACCTGGAAGCCGGCGGGAGGTTCCTCGAGGGTCGCGGGGGCGGCCAGATCCAGGATGAAGGTCTGCATCTCCAGGCGGCGGACCAGGTCCTGGATGGGGCCCTGCTCGAGGATCCTCCCGTGGTCGATGATGGCCAGGTTTCGACAGAGGTGTTCGGCCTCTTCAAGGTAATGCGTGGTCAGGATGATGGTGGTGCCCTTCTGGTTGAGATCCGTCAGGATCTCCCACAGACCCCGCCGCAGCTCGATGTCCACCCCTGCGGTGGGCTCATCCAGGATCAAGAGCCTGGGAGCGTTGACCAGGGCCCGGGCCACCATCAGACGGCGCTTCATCCCCCCGGACAGGTGTCGGGCGATCTGGTTCATCTGGTCGCCCAGGCCCAGGCGCTCCAGCAGCTCCTGGGCCCGAGGCAGGGCGACGTTGCGGGGGATGCCGTACAGGCCTGCCTGGAAGACCAGGATTTCCAGGGTCTTCTCAAAGACGTTGAAGTTGAACTCCTGAGGCACCACGCCCATCAAGGTCCTGGCCCTCTCGGGGTGGGCCCGGGCATCCACCCCGAAGACATGGATCTCTCCCGCCGTGGGGCGGACCAGGTTGGTCAGGATGCCGATCAGGGTCGACTTCCCGGCGCCGTTTGGACCCAGAAGGGCATAGAAGTCGCCTTCCTGCACGTCCAGGTCGACCCCACGAAGGGCTTCGAGCCCGCCGGAGTAGGTCTTGCAGAGGTTGCGGATGGAGAGGGCGGTGTTCATCGGGCAGTCCCGGCGGTTTGCCGTGGAGCGCCCGGTTCCTTCAGGAGACGGGCACCGGTTCGCCCTCGGCGGCTTCGTTGGAGGGTGTGCCCAGGGCATCGCCCAGGGCGTGGAGGTCATGCCCCTTCAGGCTCTCGACCTCCACGGTGACGACGCGCAGGACCTCCTCCAGGGTGGTCCAGCCCATGCTGACCTTCTCCAGCCCGTCGTCCAGCAGGGTGCGGATCCCCTCCGACGCGGCCGCGCGCGAGATCCGGCGCTGGGAGGACTTGCGGAGGATCTGCTGCTTGATCCGACCGGTCATCGGCAGGACCTCATACAGTCCCAGCCTTCCCGAGAATCCGGTCATTCCGCACTTCTGGCAGCCCTTGCCGTGGAAGTAGGTGGTGGGCAGGGCGTGGTCGGTGGCCAGGCGCAGGAACTCCAGGCGCTCCCTGGCGGGAGTGGTCTCTTCGCGGCAGTGCTCGCAGATTCGCCGGACCAGCCTCTGGGCGACCACCGCCAGCAGGGAGGAGGCCACCAGGTAGGGGACGATCCCCATATGCCGGAGGCGGGTCAGCGTGGCCGGGGCCGAGTTCGTGTGGACGGTGGAGAGCACGAAGTGACCCGTCTGGGCTGCCTGGAAGGCGATCTCGGCGGTCTCCAGGTCGCGGATCTCGCCGACCATGACGATATCGGGGTCCTGGCGCAGGATCGAGCGCAGGGCCGAGGCAAAGGTCACCCCGGCCTTGTGGTTGACCTGGAGCTGGTTGACCCCGGCCAACTGGAACTCGATCGGGTCCTCGACCGTGACGATGTTGTCCGAAACCCGGTTGCGGACGTTCAAGGTGGCGTACAGGGTGGTCGTCTTGCCGGACCCGGTCGGACCGGTGATCAGGATCATGCCCTGAGGGTTCTCGACCAGGTTCTGATACAGGGCCAGGTGGTCGGGAAGCATGCCAAGTCCCGAGAGCTGGAGCAGCCCCACGTTCTTGTCCAGGATGCGCAGGACCGCCTTCTCTCCGTAGTAGGTGGGCAGGGTGCTGACCCGCAGGTCCACCCAGCGTTGGCTGAGGCGGACCCGGCTGCGGCCGTCCTGGGGACGCCGTCGCTCCGAGATGTCCATCCCGGAAGCCAGCTTGATCCGCGAGATCACCGCGTTCTGGATGGCCTTGGGCAGTTCGGCCATGGTGCGCAGCACCCCGTCCACCCGGTAGCGGACCCGCAGGTTGTTCTCGGTGGGCTCGACGTGGATGTCCGAGGCCTTGATCTCGACGGCCTCGACGATCAGGGCGTTGACCAGTTGGATGATCGGCGCGTCGTGCTCTCCGAGCGTCCCTTCCTTGGGAGCCTCTTCGGTCTCTTCGTCGGGCATGACGAAGAGCTCGACTTCGGCTCCGGGGCGGGTCGTCCCGAAGCGGTCCAGGGCCTCGGTCATCGCGGCGGCGCGGCCTTTGATGGCCTCCTGGATGTCGCCTCGGGGGGCCACCACCCTCTCGATGGGGCGCGAGGTGTGCATGCTGACCACGTCTTCGGCCGTGACGTCGAAGGGGTCGGCCATGGCCAGGCGCAGCCGGCCATCGGCGGTCTCGCCCAGGGGGACCACGCAGAAGTTGCTGGCCACCTCGGTGGGGAGCATGGCCAGGGCCTCGGGCCGGACGTCTCCCGGGCGGATGCGCAGGAAGGGGACGCGGTAGAGGTCCGCCATGAAGGCGGCCAGGGTGATCTCGTCGATCAGTCCCCCCTCGACCAGGGCCTGCGCGATGGACATGCGCGAGTAGCGCGGGTCCTGCAGCACGGCCCGGATGGCCTCGGGTCGGACCAGGCCGGCCTCGAACAGGCTGGCCAGGAGATCCTTGCGCTCCATTCTACCTCCCCGCGGCAGGCTGGGTTGGATGCCCACCGATCGGCACGACGACCAGATTCTCCGAGCCCGCCGGGACCGGCATGGTGGCCAGGACCTCGCCCTGCGAGGGGTCGAGGACCAGGACGCAGGAGGGGAACCCACCCAAGGCCCAGAGCAGTGGGCTTCGGGGTCCGCTGGCCACCGCCTTCCAGGTCAGCAAGGGAAGCTGCATGCTGGCCGGAGCGGCGTCGACGGCTTCGATCCCGCCCTGGGCATCGAGGGCCCACAGGTTGTTCCCGGCGCGCAGGAGGCGCACGGCGGGATGCCTCAGGGGCCAGGTCTCGACCAACTCCAGGGTCAGCCCGTCCCGGATCTCGACCTCCGGCCGGGTGCGATGGGCGACGAAGAGGCGCCGCCCCCCGGGAGAGATCGCCAGGGCGCCGGCCTCCGCGACCTGCGCGCGGGCCAGCAGGCGGGTGGGCCGAAGGCCCATCAGCGTGAGGTTGCCGGCACTGGCCAGGTACAGGACCGGGGAGGTCGCCTCGCCGCTCCGGTGTCGACCGAACGCAAGCTCCACGGGAGAGGCGTCGAAGGCCACCAGGGCCTCGGAACGGGCGGGGAGCCGGCCGGGAAGCAACCTGCGGGGTTGCAGGTCGACCACCGTCAGGATCGAGCGCTGGGGGTGGACCACGAAGAGCATGTCCCCCTCGGGGGTGATCTCCAGTTCACGAGGGTCCGAATCCAGGACCATCTGTCCCCGGATGCGGGCCTGGCGGACGTCCAGCAGGACCAGCCGACCGGCCTGGGGTTGAGTGGCGTAGAGCAGGTCGCCGTCTGGAGAGGCTGCCAGGTCTCCGGCGGGTTCTTCCAGGGGCATCCGGGACAAGGTCTGCCCGGTCGCCAACGACCGGAACTCGACCATTCGCCCCTGCCCCAGGGCCACGGCCGCCTCCAGCACCGGGCGGGGAGCCGGGCGCGTCATCCACCAGGTCAGGCCCGCCAGCACACTCAGCAGAAACGTCAGGACCAGCACTGCGGGCCATCGCGAAGGCCGAGAGGGAGGCGAGGACACCGGCGGGAGGTTCGGAGAGGCCCTTCGGTCTCGGACCACGCGGGCGGGCTTGTCGCTGATCGGTCGCTCCAGGGCCTCGGCCATCTCGCCGAAGCTGCGGTAGGAGCGGGCGGGATCGGCACCCTGGCAGCGGGCGGCCAGCCACAGGAATTCTCCCGCGGCGGCGTCCGGCGAGAGTTGACCCAGGGTGAAGACCAGATCCCGCATGGCCTCGGCCATGCGGGTGCCCTCGTCGGCGCTGGCCTCGGGCTGGTGGCTCAGGCCCATGGCGCGAAGCCTCAGGTTCCCCTCCGGCGTCAGCCACAGATCCGCCGGGCCCAGGCGGATCGGAAGCTGACCGCCCGAATCCCGGTGCAGCAGGTCCAGGCCATGGCACAGGCGAGAAAGGACCCGGGCCACCCGGGCGACCGACCAGGGGGACCAGGAGGGCCCCAGGGCCTTGGAGAGGGGATGTCCCGGTCCGGGGTGCTGGGCGACCAGGAAGCGGCCATCCAGGACCACGGTGTCCAGGAGGATCGGCAGGCCCGGGTGGGTGGAGCGGGCCAGGCGATGGAGCTGGTCCTTCAGGCGGGGGGCCTCGGGGACCACCTCGACCACGCAGAGGTTCCCCTGTTCGTCCAAGGCATCGAGCAGGGCCGGACCCGACTCGGGAAGGGGCTCCCGGAGCTGGATCCGGCCCTCGCACAGGGTCGGGAGTGGTCGGACGGTTCCCTCGGTCATGGTCTCGAGCCTAGAGCCGCTGCCAGGAGGCGACGTTCAGGGTCCCTCCCCCGGCGCCTCCCCCGAAGAAGGCCTCGAAGCCGGGCACGGGCTCCTGCTGCAGGGTGGTGGTGATGCGGGCTCCGCTGTGCACGAATTCGCCGTCTCCGTAGGCGATGGCCCGGCCCACCAGGGTGAAGGCTGCGTTGGAGTAGATGCTGCCCTGGCAGAAGACCAGCCCTTCCAGGGTGGTGGCCCGGTTGAACTCGATCCGGCCGCCCCCCACGGTGCCGTTCTGGCCGTCCAGGACCACGATGTTCAGCTTGTGGTTCAGGACCGTGTCGAAGATGGCCGAGTTGGCGTTGCCCACCACGATGGTGCCCGTCCCGACCGGCGGGTTCTTGAAGGTCACGCCGTTGGGGTAGTAGTGCACCTTCCCGTCCAGGTCGGTGCCGTCGTAGAGGGTCTCGTTGTGGGTCACCGCGCCCGAGAGCAGGGTGGCCGGGTCGGGGTTGGGCATGACCTCTCGTCCCGCCGGGGGATCATTGGTCAGCCGGCCATCCGCGATGAAGGGTTCGGTGGCCGCGGTCGTGTCGTTGGCCACGATCTGGGCGGCATCCTGGATCTTGTTTTCGCCGGTGATGCTGCCCCGGGCCCGCACCTCCTGGCCCGGGCCCATGTTCAGTTGGGCCTGGACGGTGAGGTTCCCGGAGGTCAAGAGGTGCCCCTCCCCGTCGATGGGCTCGATCGAGACCCGGGCGCTCAGGATCAGGTCTCCGTTGCTCTTGACGGTGCCGTAGACCACCCCGGCGGCCCCCATCTCCACGGTTCCTCCGGAGGAGATCGTGTAGTTGTATCCGGCCGGCTGTCCTTCCAGGAAGACCGCGACCTGACGAGAGAAACTGGCGTTCTGGCTGGTGCCGGTGGAGAGCAGGTAGATCATGCCGGCTGGGACGCTGACGCCTCCCGGCCCGTTGACGGCGGTGGCTCCACTGGAGTTGTTGGTGACCTCGACGGAGTAGGCCTGGTCCTGCTCGCCTCCCAGGGCCACGTCGGTGAACCCGGCGCTCCAGCCGGTGTCGGCGGAGATCTGGTTCAGGGCGGCATGGATGCCGGCTTCGGCCGACTGGACGGCTGCCACCGAACCGAGGTTGGCCTGGATCATCCTGGAGTGGCGGGCGCCGATGGCCACCACGGCCACCAGGAAGACCAGCAGCAAGGCCAGGACCAGAAGCAGGATGGCGAGGGCGGACCCTCGTGCCGGACGAAGCTTGATCAACATCGGAAACGACCTCCTCGATGGGGCCCGGGCCCCCAGGGCCTGAATCCGCGATCTGCCGTGGTCTTCGGCCGCAGATTCTGGCCGGTCCTGGTCACTTGCGGAACCAGACGCGGTCGGTCACCTGCACCGAGGTCCGTCCCCACAGGTCGTTGGCAGCCACCAACGCCACCTCGGTGGTGGAGGTTCCCGAGAGGAAGCCCAGGGACTCGACGTTCGTGGCCACCAGCTTGTGGGTCGCGTTGCCATCGGCTTGGACCTGGCTTGAGGTCGGGATCAGGGCCGGCAGCTCGGCGGTCTCCGAGAAGGCCTGTCGGCTGCGCATCAGCCCCTGATCCGTCAGATGGAAGGCCACCCAGGCCTGCCAGAGGGCCCGTCCACTGTCGTCATAGCGGACCGTCCCCGAGGCATCCCGGGCGGAGGGAAGGACCACGGCGTTGGTCTCGAAGCGCACGGCGGCCCGAGGGGCGCTGGCCAGCTCTTCGGTGACCTCACGCAGGCCGGTCATGGCCTGGTGCTGCACCGTGGCAAAGTTCTCGGTCCTCCGATAGGCGTCCAGGCCCATGGCCAGGCTGGCGTAGATGGTCCCCAGGATGAAGAGGAAGAGGGTTGCCCCGATCAGGACCTCGATCAGGGTGGCACCCCGGCGTTCAGCGGAGACGCGCCACATCGGTCAACACCTCCACATGGCGGGCCCGGTCGCCGGCCCAGGAGACCAGGACGCGGACTCGCTTGAGATCGGTCTGGGGTTCACTGACCTGGGTCTGGACCGAATAGTCCAGGGTCGACTCGATGCCCTGGTTGGTGGTCGAGACCTGGACGGTGTGGAGGTCGTCCTCCACGTCTTCGTAGTCCAGGCTTCGCACTTCTTCCAGGCGGCGTTCGGCCAGGAAGGTCGCATTCAGGTACTCCTGGCCTTGCCGGACCGCGCGGGCCGCGGTGGGGAAGGCGGTCAAGAGCATCACGAAGGCGACGGCGAAGACCCCGACGGCGATGAGCAGTTCCAGCAAGGACATGCCTGAGGATTTGTTTCGGGAACGCATGTTCACGCGGGAGGGTCCCGCTTGCCCCCTTTCAACCCCTGTGTGTCCACAGTATTCCCCGACCCGGGCGTTTTCAATGATCCATGTCAAACCGGTCGGGACGTCCAGTCCGTGCTCTCATGGATGTGCGGGCCCACGGGTGTCTTCAGCCCTGCCTTGGGGAATGATGAGGACGTCCATCATTGTCCGTCGGTCCGTTCTTGAAGGATGCTGGAGCGGTCTTCAGCGCATGAGTCGGGAGGGAGGGCACCCCATGTCAGAAGAGTTGACCTTGGACCTGTTGGAGCTGCTGCGCACGGCACTGGACCACGAGGCTTCGGATCTGCACCTGGTGCGCGGGGCCCCGCCGAGCCTTCGCGTGGATGGCCGGATTCAGCGACTCCCTGGGGCCCCCTTGCGGGCCTCCGACATCGAGACCCTGGTGGCTCCGGTCCTGACCGAGCGTCTGGCCCGCCGCCTGGAGCGGGCCAGGGACGTCGATTTTTCGTTTGAAGAGCCGGGTCTGGGCCGCTTCCGGACCACGCTCTTCTACGAGCGCGGCTCGCTGGCGGCGGCCTTCCGGGTGGTCCCCTGGAGGGTCCGCTCCGTGGAGGAGCTGGGGTTGCCCAGCGTCGTGAACGACCTGGTCATGCGGAATGCCGGCCTGGTCCTGATCACGGGGGCGGTGGGGATGGGCAAGACCACCACGCTGAACACCATGATCGACCTGATCAACTCCGAGCGGCCCGTTCGGATCCTCACCATCGAGGACCCCATCGAGTTCATCCACAGCCACAAGACGGGTCTGGTCCTGCAGCGGGAGATCCGGGGAGACGCCCGGAGCTTCCACCGCGCCCTGGTCTCGACGCTGCGCCAGGACCCCAACGTGATCTGCATCGGCGAGATGCGGGACTGGAGGACGGTGGCCACGGCCCTGACGGCCGCCGAGACCGGGCATCTGGTGATCAGCACCCTGCACACCCAGGACACGGTCCACACCCTGGAGCGCATCGTCGACGTCTTCCCTCCACATCAGCAGGCGCAGATCCGTTACCAACTGGCCTCGGTGCTGCAGGCGGTCTTGTGTCAGAAGCTGCTGTTGAGGGTCTCGGGGAGGGGGCGGGTGCTGGCCTACGAGGTCATGATCGGGACGTTGGCCATGCGCCGGTTGATCCGCGAGAACAAGACCGACCAGATTCCGACGTTGCTGCAGACCGGGCGCGAGACCGGCATGATCTCGATGGATCAGTGCATCAAGAACCTCTATCACGCCCGCAGCATCGGGTATGACGTGGCCCGGGCCGCCTTCAGCGACCCCGAGCACTTCAAAGAGCCTCAGTGGGAGCTGACGTGAGAGCTGCGGAACTGTTCCATCCACTCGGTGGCGTCGGTCTGGGTCAGGGCCTGGAGCACCTCCAGGTCGGGCAGCGTCATGGTCCCGTCGGCGCTCTCGATCAGGTAGCCTTTGCGACGGAATCGGCTGAAGATCCGGATGGCGGTCTCGGTGGTGGTTCCGATCATCTCGGCGAAGCCTTGTCGGTCCAGGGGAATTCGTAGCCGCAGGCCACCGGGGTGCATCTGGCCCAGTCGGGCAGCCAGGTTCAGAAGGGCCCGGGCAGCCCGCTGGTCGGCGCTCTCCACGGCCAGGCCGACGGCCATCTCTCGTTGCATCTGCATTTTTTCGCGGCAGACGGCCGTGCCCTTGAGCAGGAGTCCGGGGTGGCGCAGGGTCGCCTCGTGGAACCGCGCCCGCAGGACGAACCCCGCTTCGACGTCCTCCAGGCAGATGGCGCTCAGGCTGTAGGGGGTGCACTCCGCCGTGCACAGGGCTCCGCAGAAATCGCCCGGGAAGAGCAGCTCCATGATGACGTCCCGGCCGTGACAACTGGATTGGACCAGCTTCACCGAACCGGCCACGATCAGGAAGAGACCCTCGGGAAGGTCCCCCTGTCGGAAGAGGGCGGCCCCCCGAGGGAGATGCCGGGTCGTCAGCAGGCCCTGCAGGGACTCCTTCTCATCGGCCGTCAGTAACGAGTAGAATCCGACTTTCATCAAGTTCCCGGCGGTCCAGGGCTCCCCGGCTGAAGAGTCGGAGCATGCCGTCGGGCGCCCTCAGGGCTCCGTCCGGACAGCGCCGCGGGGCAGTCTTCTCCGCCCGGCGGGGTCCATTCCTTTCATGCGGGACCCAGGCTCCGGGCTGCGCCGTCCCCGGCACCGTCTGAACAGGAGAGGGCGTACCGGGTTCTGGATGACTCAGGAAGCCTCGCGCTTCGACTGGCCTCGGATCAGCAACAACGGACAGAGGATCCGGCGCATGACCTTGGAGGCGACGCTGCCGTGCACCCAGCGGTCAAAGCCGCCCCGACCGTGGGTGCACATCACCACCAGGTCCACCTCGTCGATCTCGGCCTGGTCGACGATGGCACTGGCCGCGTCGTCCAGGCGGTGGACGGGCTTGCAGGTCACCCCTTCGGCTTCCAGGCGCTGCTTCCAGTCCTCGAGGTACTGCCGGATCGTCTCCTGCTCGGTCTCGCGGTAGCGCTCCATGTAGGCGGCTGCGGTCAGATCCGGGAGGGCGTAGACCCGGTCCGGCAGGGCCGTGGCGCGCAGGAGCGTGATCTCGGCCCCATACTTCCTGGCCAGATCCAGGGCGTGGGGAATGGCCCGTTCCGAGAGCTCCGACCCGTCCAGGGGAACCAGGATCCTGGAATACATGCGGCTCACCTCCAGTTCCAGTCTTCCCGGCCCATAGGAGCCTGTCTGAACACCGCGTCGGTCGCCTCGCCGCTCGAGGTGGTGCACCCGCACCCCGCGCGGGTGCGGGGCCCCCGCTGCGTTACAAAGAGTCTCATTTGCCTCCAGCAAACCACGACTCTTTGCGCCTTACGGGATGCACAAGATCCCTCGGCGATGCTCGGTCCGGATATTCACACAGGCTCCTGGAGGGGCCGCATGGTCAGTATACCCGCTCTTGCGAGGAACAGAAATGACCCTCCGGCTCCGACCGGCAACCCCCCGGAACCTGGAGGATCCTCGGGCCTCTCCGGAGAACTGCCGGATGCTTCCCAGTAATGATTCTTGATCGTGGCGACGGCTTTGGGAGGGGGTGCCCTCCCTGGCGGATCGGAGTTCCCGGATGGCCAGACTAGAAACCCTGACCGCGCTGGATATCGGGACCAGCAAGGTCGTTTGCCTCATCGCCGAGTTGGATCGCAAGGGGGACCTCGAGGTGGTCGCCCGGGGCGTTCAGCACTGCTGTGGTCTGCGCCGCGGAGCCCTGGTGGACGCCGAAGAGACGGTCCGGGCCATCGAGGCCGCCGTGTCGGAGGCTGAAAAGGAGGCCGGCTATCCCGTCGGACCGGCCCTGGTCAACCTCAGCAGCGAGTTCCTGACCTCGCGCCCCAGCCACGGCGTCTGGCCCGTGGGCAACACCGAAGGGGAGATCACTCCGGACGACGTTCGTCGCGTGGTCGAGGCGGCCCGTCAGGTGGGCATCCCCTCGGATCGGGAGATCGTGCACGCGATCCCGCGCGGGTTCACCGTGGACGGGCAGAGGGAAATCTGCAACCCGGTCGGACTCTCGGGTCTGCGCCTGGAGGCGGACGCCCACGTGATCGCTGGATCCTCCGCCTTCCTGCAGAACATCCGCAAGGTCGTGCAGAGGGCGGGAGTCGAGATCCATCCGGAGGGTCTGGTGGCCTCCTCGATCGCCTCGTCGTTGGCCGTCCTGACCGACGAGGAACGCGATCTGGGCACCGCCCTGCTGGACATGGGCCTGGGGACCGTCGACTTCTCGGTCTACTGCGGAGGGGAGATCGGCCACTCGGCCGTCCTTCCCGTCGGGGGCGAGTTCCTGGTGCAGGACGTGTCGCGCTACTTCCGGGTCGCTCCCATGGAGGTCGAACGGTTGATCCTGGAGGCGGGGATCGCCTCCCCCGAGTTCATTGAGGAAACCGAGGGAGACGAGCAGGTGCTGGAGGCCCCGCCGGTCTCAGGGGACGGGGTCGTCCAGATCTCGCGCCGGGAGCTCTCGGAAGTTCTTGAAGCCCGCATCCAGGAAATCTTCGAGTGGGTGCGCAAGGAGATTCGGACCGCGCGCCACAAGTATGGCCTGGCGGTCACCAGCCTGGTCCTGACGGGAGGCGTCTCGCAGTTGCCGGGCATGGCCCTGGTGGCCCACCGGGAGCTGGAACTGCCGACCCGCGTGGCGGCCCCCTGCTATCCGCCGGGCCTGCCCTTGAACCTGGCCTCGCCGGTCTACGCAACGGCCGTCGGGCTGGTGCTGTATGGAGCGACGCGGATCCACCATCAGGAGGGCACGACGCCCAACATCTCGCCCGTCCGCGCCTTCTTCGAGCGGGTCCACCGCATCCTGATCCAGGTCTTCTGAGGCAGTGAACTGCCCGTTCTGCGAGCACACCGACACCCGAGTCATGGATTCGCGCGTCACCGAGGACGGTCGCTCCATCCGGCGGCGGCGGAGGTGCATGCATTGTTCGAGCCGTTTCACCACCTACGAACGCTATGAGGAGACCCCCCTGCTGGTGCTCAAGAAGGACGGGAGGCGCGAGCACTTCGACCGGCGCAAGGTGCTCGATGGTCTGCTGAGGGCCTGCGAGAAGAGACCGGTGTCCAGCGAGGCCATCCAGGAAATGGCGGCGCGGATCGAGCAGGAGCTTCGCAGCTTGGGGAAAACCGAAGTGTCGGCCGGGGAGATCGGCGAGCTGGTGATGGAGAGCCTCCTGCACCTGGACGAGGTCGCCTATGTCCGCTTCGCCTCGGTCTACAAGGAATTCAAGGACGTGAACCGCTTCGCCGAGGAGCTCCAGCTCCTGGACGCCCTTCGGAAGCGGACCCGAGCCGAGGAGGAGACTTGAACCCATCCCCATCCTCAATCGTTGCCCAGGCCGCCGCTGCGGTCCGCCGGGAGACGGACCTGGTCCCTGAGATCGCCCTGGTGCTGGGCTCTGGCCTGGGAGGGCTGGCCGACGAGGTCGAGGACCCCGTCGTCCTCCCTTTCTCCAGGATCCCCGGCTTTGCCACCTCGACGGTGCACGGACACGTGGGGGCCCTGGTCCTGGGCCGCCTGGAGGGGCGTCCCGTGGGCGTCCTGAAGGGGCGGGTGCACTACTACGAAGGTCACAGCATGGCGCAGATCGTCCTGCCCGTCCGGGTGCTGTGCGCCCTGGGGGCGAAGACCCTGCTGGTGACCAATGCCTGTGGAGGCATCAGTGAGCACTTGAAGGTCGGCGACCTGATGCTGATTCGGGACCATCTCAACCTCATGGGAGACAACCCATTGCGGGGGCCCAATGACGACAGTCTGGGTCCCAGATTTCCGGCCATGTCGCGAGCCTACGATGCCGACCTTCTGGCACTGGCTCGGAAGGTGGCCGCAGAGGTCGGATTCGTACCGGCTGAAGGGGTCTATTGTGCCCTGGCCGGCCCTTCCTACGAGACCCCCGCCGAAATCCGCATGCTCAGCCGCCTGGGAGCTGACGCCGTGGGCATGTCCACGGCTCCAGAGACGATCGCGGCCGTGCATGCCGGGATGCGGGTGCTGGGGATCTCGTGTGTGACCAACATTCTTCACCAGGGACCTTCCCAGGACACCCATGAGGATGTCCTGCGGGCGGCAGCCGAGGCCCGACCCCGCTTCGTCTCCCTGGTCCGTGGGGTCGTCAGGGAGATTTCCGGATGAATCCATATCAGTTGATCCTCAAGAAGCGCAACGGTGGAGAACACACCCCCGAGGAGATTCGCGAACTCGTCCTGGGGTTCGCCAACGATCAGGGCATCGAGACCTATCAGATGGCCGCCTGGCTGATGGCCGTCTGGTTCAAGGGCATGACGGTCCCGGAGCTTTCGGCCCTCACCCAGGCCATGGTGGATTCGGGCGACCAGATCGACCTGTCCAGCCTGCCCGGGGTGAAGGTGGACAAGCACTCCACGGGCGGTGTGGGAGATACCACGACGCTGATCCTGGCACCCCTGGCCGCCGCTGCCGGAGCGACCGTGGCCAAGATGTCTGGCCGGGGACTGGGACATACCGGGGGGACCCTGGACAAGTTGGAGTCTGTTCCCGGTCTGCGCACCGATCTGACCTCCCAGCAGTTCCTGGACCAGGTCCGCCGGATCGGCGTGGCCGTCATCAGCCAGACCGGGAACCTGGTTCCCGCCGACGGGAAGATGTATTCCCTTCGGGATGTCACGGCCACGGTCGATTCCATCCCCTTGATCGCCTCCTCGGTCATGAGCAAGAAGATCGCGTGCGGGGCCGAGGTGATCCTCCTGGACGTCAAGTACGGCCGTGGGGCCTTCATGGAGAACCTGGCGGATGCCCGCGAGCTGGCCCGCCGCATGGTGGACCTGGGCAAGGCCCTGGGCCGGAGGGTCCGGGCCGTGATCTCCGACATGGACCAGCCCCTGGGGACCATGATCGGCAACGCCCTGGAGGTCCAGGAGGCCATCGAGATCCTGCGCAACGAGCGCCCCGGTTCGGCCCTGGAGGTCGTCTCGGTGGAGCTGGCTGCGCATCTGCTGGAGATGGCCGGGGTGTCCGAGAACCTCGAACGGGCTCGCGTGCGGGTCCGTGAGCTGATCCAGAACGGCGAGGGGCTGCGCAAGCTGGGCGAGATGTTCCGTGCCCAGGGCGGCGACCCCCGGGTGGTTGAAGACACCTCCCTTCTGCCGCAGGCGCCGATCATCGAGCCGGTTCCCTCGCCTTCGTCGGGTTTCGTGACGGGGATTCACGCCCAACAGATCGGTTTTGCCGGCACGGCCCTGGGCGCCGGGCGCAAGCGCAAGGGAGACCCCATCGATCCGGCGGTCGGGATCATCATGGAACATCGGGTGGGCGATGCGGTGGAGGCCGGCCAGCCCCTGGCCGTGGTCCACGCCCGGGATCGCCAGACCCTGGCCGAGGCTCGGCAGATCCTGTTGGATTCCATCGCCATCGGGCCGGATCGCCCGGCTCCGCGCAAGCTGATCGAGGAGATCGTCGAGTAGCCTCTTCCGGGTGCCTGCAGGACCCGGGCCAAAGCCGGGGTCCTGCAGGATTCCCCGAAAGTCTGTGCGAAATGCCTTTCGTTCGCGTTCCCGGAGCGGCGTTCCCTGAAGTTCCATTGCGAGTGGCCCATGGCAGGCCCTCGCGGGTGGAGTCCTGGGGGCGCCCCGGATGGACGCTGGCGGCTTGTGGGATGTGCGGAAGCGCTTGTCCTGCAGGTGCCCCGGACGGCCCGGGTCGGGCGTCTCCCCCCGCGGAGGCGAGGCCGCCCCGTCGGAGACCCGGCCTCTCCTGGAGAGGGGCGCCGGGTCGGCAGGTTCGGGACTCGCTCCCCTTGACCGGGGACAGGCCGTAGACGCGCAGTGGCAGGTGGGTCCTACTCAACAGGTGCCCTGCAGGTTGCGCGCGGCCGACCTTGGATTTTTTTGGAACCGGCCGACTTCGAGCCTGCCTGCTCCAGGGCTGTTTCGGCCTTGGACCCTCGGACCTCCGGTTCCTGGAGGATTTTTCGACCCATGCCGATCCGATGCGCGCGGGGGACGAAGGATGTCCTGCCCGCCGAGATTCCTACCTGGCACTTCCTGGAAGACCTGGCCCGAGACCTGGCCGAAGACTATGGCTACCGCGAGATCCGCACTCCGATGTTCGAGTGCGCCGAGATCTTCCTCAAAGGAATGGGGGCCACCGCTGGACTGGTCGAGCGCGAGCTGTGGACCTTCCACGACAAGCACGGTCGCAAGCTGGCTCTCCGGGCCGACATGACGGCCCCGACCATGCGGGCCTGTCAGGACCACGGCCTGATCCAGCCCGAGCTCGGCCCGACCCGTCTGTACTACCTGGGGTCGGTCTTCATGCACGGCCGCGAACGCGAGGTGGAGAGCCGCCAGTTGCACCAGTTCGGGATGGAGGCCCTGGGCACCCGGGACCCTGCCCTGGACGCCGAGGTCCTGGTGATGGTCTCGGATCTGTGCATGGCGTTGGGCCTTCCCCAGGTCAAGGTCCAGTTGAACACCCTGGGCTGCAAGAAGTGCCGGCCAGCCTATCACCAGGTCCTGAAGGACTACTTCGGGGGGCGCCAGGACGAGCTGTGCAAGACCTGCCGGCGGCGCTATCGCACTCATCCGACCTGGACCCTGGCCTGCCAGGCCGAGCCCTGTCTGGAGCTCTCCCGGGTCGCTCCCTCGATCTACGGAACCCTGTGCCCGGATTGCCGCGACCATTTCTCGGCCCTGAAGGCCTACCTCAAGGAGCTCAAGGTCGACTATCAGTTGAACCCCCTGGTGGTTCGGGACCTGGAGTATTACGACCGGACCATCTTCCAGGTGACCTGCGCCGGTCGAGCGGTGGCCTTCGGAGGCCGTTACGACGAGCTCTCGACGGTGTTGGGAGGCCCCTCCACTCCGGCCGTCGGCTGCTCGGTGGATCTCGAGCCCCTTCTGGATGCCATGCGGGAGGCCGGTCTGGAGGTTCCCGGGCCCGAGCCGCCCCGGGTCTGCCTGGCAGGCAATGGCCAGGAGGCGGTGGCCCTGCTTCTGCCCATCGTGTATGCCTTGCGTCGGGCGGGGGTCGGAGCCGACCTGGTGTACCCCTCCAACCCCGAGGAGTCGGCCGTGCAGGCGGCGGATCGGGCGGCCTCGCCCTGGTTGGTGCTGCTGGAGGAGGAGGACGTGCGTCGGCGCGTCGTGACCCTGGTGGAGGTTGAGAAGCAGCGTCGTCAGCAGGTCCGCTTGGAAGAGGCCGTGTCGCGAATCGGCCGAGAACTGGGCCTGGAGGGCCTCAAGGACGAGCTGCGTCCCGTCGAAGTCCGCCGGGTCTCGATCGGCCGGCGCCGTCGACCCGTGCGCAGTCGGGCCATGTACGGGGCCGACATCCCTCGGCTTTCCCGGACGTCCTCCTCGCGAGCCGAGTCGGCCGACGACACCGAGCGCGGCCGCCGTCGTCGCCGTCGCCGCTCGGGCAAGAGCGAGGAGGCCGAGACGACCCGGCCGGTTTCCGTCGACGAGCCGACCCGGCGCAACCGCAAGCGTCGCCGCTCGCGGCGCGCGACCGAGGCCGGCCCGGCCGAGGTCGAGTCGGCTGTCGTGAGCCCGGACGCGGAGACCTCGCAAACGGGATCCGGGCCCGAGACCTCCGAGAGGCCCCGTCGCTCCCGCCGTCGTCGCCACGAGTCGGAGGACTCGCTGGAGGCCGCCGCGGCTTCAGATGTGCCGGTGGAGGGTTCTGCGGCCGGAGCCTCGGAAACATCTTCCAGGCGCTCGGGTCGGGGCCGTCGGCGTCGCTCCACCGCGCCTGCAGAAGAGCCGGTCGAGCCTTCCGCCGCGGAGAGCGGAGCCGAGGAAGGCTCCGGGACGGGTTCAGACGAGGAGTCCGCGGGGACCCGTCGCCGTCGGGGCAGCCGTCGGCGCTCACGCCGGGGGGGGAGCCGGGGTTCGGGATCCGCCGAGGAGGCCTCCGGGGCAGCGGACCCGGAGGCCGGCTCCCACGCGCAAGGCCCTGCGCCCTCCTCCAGCGCAGAGCGACCCTCCGTGGCGGCGGGGGACGCTCCTGAAGTCAAGCCGGCCAGGTCGCGGCGTCGCCGGAGTCCCAGAACCAAGGCACAGGGTGGGGAATCGGCCCCGTCCGGGGAGGATTCGTGAAGGACAAGTTGGAGATGGTTCGCTCCCTGGCGCGCGTGCTGCGCGAGGAGGGCCTGACCGAGCTGGAGTATGAGAACGACGAGCTGAAGGTTCGCCTGTCGGCGGAGCGTGAAGCCTCGATGGCGGCCCCGCTGCCCCTGCCGACGCGCCCGCCGGCTCCGCCGGCAGGCGAAGCGCCGGGCCAGGTCCTCCCTTCGCTTCTGGCCGGGGTCTTCTATCGGGCGAGCGCGCCGGGGGCGGCGCCCTTCGTCCAGGAGGGGGACACCGTGGCCTGCGGACAGACGGTCTGCATCGTCGAAGCCATGAAGCAGATGAATGAGATCAAGGCCGAGGAGCCCTGTCGGATCCTGAAGGTCCTGGTCGCCGACGCCCAGGTGGTGCAGGCCGGCCAGCCGCTCTTCCAGATCGAAAGGATCTGAACGGTCCCATCCGGCCGGCGGCAGGTGTCAGGGTCGCTCGACCACCATCGAGAAACCCGGGTCGTAGGGAAGCCGGGTGTTTGAGACCAGCCGGAAGCCCGCCTCGGTCAGGACCTGGAGGATCTTCTCCTGGTCGGTGTCCGCCCGGAACCCTTCCTGGATGGCCAGGCGACCGTTCGGGTTCAGGGAGCGCACCAGGTTGGGCAGCATCTTCTGGCGGAACCAGCCGAGGCTGCGGTTGCACACCAGGTGGACGTCGTGCATGACCACCACGTCGACCGCGGAGACTCCGGGATCTTCGGGCGCGAGGGCCATCCGGAACTCCAGGCGGGGGGCCAGGTCCTGGAATCCCGGGCGCGTCCTGGTGTATTCCACGAAGTCCCCCAGGCTGGGGTCGATCTCCACCAGGTAGACCTTGCCGGTCGGACCCACCCTCCGGGCGGCCTGCCAGGCCAGGAGACCCAGCCCACCCCCAATTTCGAGGACCCTCTTGCCCTCCAGGTCGCCCAGGCGATCCAGCAGCGCTTCGGTGGGAGGAACGTTCTGGCCGGAGAATCGAGTGCCCAGGCCTCCGCCGAGCTGGGGAAAGACTTCCCGCTTGGCGCCAAACTCCTGACGCAGGCGGATGAACTCCGCGGCGGATTGCCGGGGATTGGCGAAGATGTAGTCGTAGCAGACCGCCTCGTAGGGATCCAGGTCCTTCTTGCGATGCTCGCCCTCGCCCAGCTCCTCGGTCAGGAAGGTCAGGTAGAGAAGGCTCTGGAAGCGGATGCCCATGGGGCCCCCGGGATGGGGAATCTCGGGATTGGGGACCTCCAGAAGATCTCGCGCCTTCACCAGGCGGCCTCGCAGGGCCGTGCGGTCTTCCGGTCGGGAGTCCAGGTATTCCAGGAGGATGTTCTCGGCGGCCGTTTCCGGGAGCATCGAATCCAGGGCGGGATCCCCGGCGGACGGACCGGGGGCAGGACTGAAGGAGGAGGAAGGTTCCGGGGGGATCGGGCCGGGAAGGTCGGCCGGGGAAGGAGAGGGCGCCAGGGCCTGCAGGGTCTGGTGGATGACGAACCCAAGAAGGAGCGTCAGCACGAGGCCGCGCCAGGATCGCAAGGAAGGCGACGAGGACGCCCGGGATTTCGGGGCCGGGTCCGTGTGCATCGCAGGCACCATCCTTTCCGTTCCCTTCTGGTCTGGGAGCCTCAGGTCCGCCTTCCGTCCAGCATCAGATCCAGGTCGCGTGGTCGGGGGACGGCCGGTTCGCGGGGGTCCCAGTTGATCCACAGGTAGAGGGTGGCGGGCAGCGTCAGGGTGGTGAAGTAGCGCAGGCGCGAGGTGGGCTGCAAGCCCCGGGCCTCACTCCAGTGCCAGCCTCCGAAGGGCCGCATCTGGCCGCGGGCATGGTTGTAGCGGAAGCGGGTCGGGAAGATCGGGTTGATCCGGGCGTGGAGGCGCTTGCCCCGGACCAGGCATCCCATGTCTCCCCGCATCAGGATATCCATGTGGGGAGACAGCAGGAGGTTGGTCTCGACCGTGGCCTCGCCCTGCCCCTCGAAGCGATCGCGCACGATGACGGTCTTGGCATGGGGCCGGAAGAGCACGTCGCGGTGCAATGGCCAGGCCTCCTCCGGGCCCTTCCAGATCGCTCGGGTGGCCGAGAACAAGACGCCGCCGTCGCGCTCCTGCATGCGCACTTCCCGACAGGCCGGGTGCCCCTCGGGAAGCGCGCGGCAGACCAACGGCTCGGGCTCGCCATGAAGGTGCGGAGCCGAGTGGTAGCCGATGCGTGAGAGCAGGCGCTCCGCCGGGTTCTGGAGAGGGGGAAGCCCAGGCTCGATCAGGAAGGGCTCGCCATCCAGGACCAGGCACAGGCTCAGGGCGTCGTCGTGATGGCCAGGGTTCTGACGTTCGGAGGGCGGCACCACCCGGCCATCCGGGAATCCGCCTGGCGCGGGGGCTCCTCGCAGCAGACACCAGGACGCCTTGCCCTCCCAGTGGTCGCGCGCGCATCCCAGGCCCACCTCGCTGAAGAGCCTGCGATGGGTCCCCGGGTCCTGGTCGTGCAGGCTCTGGAACTGCTCGGCGGCCCCGGGCCCGCACCACCAGTACAGCTCACCCGGCATCTCCCGATTCGGCGCCCGGAACTCGCCGCGACGCAGGGTCAGGGCACCCAGGGCCAGCACCCTGCGGGCGTGCTCGGAGGCTCCACAGTTCCACCCCAGGAAGCCGGGCGAGGCGCTCTGGCCCAGGTCGGGCAGCAGGCCGGCCGGGGGGCGCAGATGGTTCAAGGCGTCCAGGGAGGCGGTGGCGGCTTCGGCGAGTCCCGCCGGCGGGGACGTGCGGTTCAGGAAGTGCAGGGTCAGGGGCAGGAGCAGCCACTCGGCGGCCAGGCGGTGCCGGGCCACCGAGCCGGAACGGTGCAGCCCGTCGCGTCCCAGTTCCCAGGCGGCCGATCGGGCCAGGGCGGACCCCGCCAGGTCCAGCCAGCGCCGCGACAGCAGCATCTCGGGCATGCTCAAGGCCAGGATGTACAGGCCTGAGGCTGCGGCCAGGGGGGGGCGCTCCGAGGTGCGCACGAACCAGGCCAGGATGGCTCCGTGCAGGACCAGGCTGGACACGATGCGCGAGAGCAGGTCGGGGGTCAACTGCTCGGAGCCCAGGAACATGTGCAGGGCCAGAAGCCAGTTGGTGCAGCGGGCCGCCACCGTCTCGGGGTCCAGCCAGTTCACCCCCTCCAGGGGGCGGTTGCGTTCGGTCCAGTCCACCACCTGGACGATGAATTCGCTGGCGAAGCGCTCGTAGCCGGTCAGCCAGTAGGCTCTTCCCATGTGGACGAAGTGGGAGTGGCGATTGAACTCCCAGGTCACTGCGATGGGTCCCATGTCCACCGCGGGCATCGGTTGGCGGCCGGCAAACTGCTCGCGCAGGTCCAGCAGGTGGGCACGCCCCCAACTGTGATCCTGGAAGTCCGAGAACCAGTCGATGGTGCCGCCGAAGGACTGCGGCTTCACCCCCAGGGGAGAATGGCGGTGGGCCAGCAGGTCCTCGGTTCCCTGCAGGATGGCCCGGCAGTCGGCGGGATGCTGCTCGAGTCGGGGGCGGAGCAGGTGGGGCTCGGAGTAGTGCAGGAAGAAGATCGGCCGGATCCGGTCGTGGAAGTGCTCCAGGAATGCTTCCGCGGCCAGATCCAGCCGACCTCGCCGGGCGTGTCCCCGGGCCTCGTCGGTGCCCGGGGTGCCGGCGAACTGGGCATAGAGATCCTCACCCTCCAGCCGGAGGGAGGTCCGCTCCTCCAGACAGCGGGCCAACCGCTGCTCGAGGTCGAGGGGATTGGGACGCCTGCCCAGGCGCCGGCGCAGCCACCCGAACATGCTATCCGACCGGGGCGGGCGCAGGTGAGAACGACTTGATGGCCCCCAGGACCGTCTCGATCTGCGGCCCGGTGAGTTCGGGGAACATGGGCAGCGAGAGGACCTCCGCCTGGGCCTTCTCGCTGACTGGCAGCGAGCCGGTCGACAGCCCGTGGTGGGAGAAGGCCTTCTGCATGTGCAGGCAGACCGGGTAGTAGATCACCGCGCCGACGCCCGAGGCCTGCATGTGCTTCTGCAGGGCGTCCCGGTCCGGGGCCCGCAGGGTGTACTGGTGGTAGACATGCTCGCAGCCCGGCTTTTCGACCGGAGGAGTGGCGAAGGTCGCTTCAAGCCCGGCCGTGTAGGCGGCGGCGATCTCTCGGCGTCGGAGGTTCCAGGCCTCCAGGTGGCGCAGCTTGACGCGGAGGACGGCGGCCTGGATCTCGTCCAGACGGCTGTTGGTTCCCACCATGTCGTGGTAGTAGCGGACCTTCGAGCCGTGTCCGCGCAGCATCTTCACCTTCTCGGCCAGCTCAGGGTTGCTGGTCAGGACCATCCCACCGTCGCCGATCCCGCCCAGGTTCTTGCTGGGGAAGAACGAGAAGCAACCCAGGTCTCCCAGGCTGCCCGCGCGGCGGCCATGAAGGGTGGCTCCGGTGGACTGGGCACAGTCTTCGACCAGACCCAGTCCGTGGCGCCGGGCGATCGCCTGCAGCTCCTCCATCGGGGCGGGGTGCCCATACAGGTGGACGGCCACGATGGCTCGGGTGCGGGGAGTGATGGCCGCCTCGACACTGGCCGGATCCAGCGTGTAGGTCTGGGGATCGATGTCGGCAAAGACCGGAGTGGCTCCCGTCAGGGCCGCCGCGCCGGCCGTGGCCACGAAGGTGAAGGAGGGGCAGATGACTTCGTCGCCCGCTCCCACCCCCAGGGCGCGCAAGGCCAGGTGCAGGGCGTCGGTCCCGTTGCCGACGCCGATGCCGAACTGCGCCCCGTTCCAGGCGGCAAATTCGGCCTCGAAGGCCTCGACTTCGGGGCCCAGGATGTAGTGGGTGGATCGCAGGGCGCGCAGGGCGGCTTCCTCGACCTCGGTCTTGATCTGGGCGTATTGGGTGGACAGTTCCAGGATGGGGATCATCGTCTTGGCTACCTTCTATCTGGGCTCCGGAGAGCGGCTGAGCCGCTTCTCGGCCCCCCCGGTTTCAGGACTTCTTCTGGGCACTGAGCAGTTGTTCAGGCGGGGTGGGACGCACCACCCGGGCGGGCACCCCATAGGCCACCTTCATGGCTGGGACGGCCCGGGTCACCACCGACCCGGCGCCTACGACGGCCTCCTCGCCGACCTCGACGCCGGGAAGCAGGACCGCGGCCCCCCCGATCCGACACCCCGAACGCAGCACGCAGCCTTTGCGATGCTGGAAACGCTCTTCGGTGCGGGCCAGGTAGTTGTCGTTGGTGGTGGCCACCGCCGGGGCGACGAAGATGTGGTCCTCCAGGGTGGACAGGGCCGTGATGTAGACTTCGGCCTGAAGCTTGGTGGATTCACCGATGGTCACGTCGTTCTCGACGGTGGCCCCTCGGCCCACGATCACCCGCCGGTCCAGTCGGCAGCGCTCGCGGATCGAGGCCAGGTCGGCGACGAACACCTCTTCGGCCAGGAGGGTCCCGGCGTAGATCACGGCCAGGGCACCCACGGTGCAGCCGGGTCCCATCGTCAGGGGAGGCAGCTCCCCGGTGGCCTTCAGGGTGCTGGTGGATGCCGTGGTGGGCCGTTTCCCGAGGATCGTGTGGTCTCCCACCAGGCTTCCGGCTCCAACCCGGGTGTGGGGATGGATCACCGTGTGGGAGCCCAGCCGGACCCCGTCTTCCAGGATGGCCCCTTCCCCGATCACCACATGGGAGCCGATCTCGACGCCGACGCCCAACCGGACGCCGCGATGGAGATGGCAGAAGGGGCCGAGTTTGCAGCCCGGCTCGATCCGGACGTCGGCCTCCACCACGGTGAAGGCGGGAAGCTCAAGGTCTGCAGGCAGTTGTGCTGAGGCGTCGATCAAGGTTGTTCTCCTCCAGGACCTTCCAGGTCCCCCCATCGTGCAGCGACTTCGTCGCGGCCTCCAGGACCTGCACCACCTGATGGCCCAGGGTGCCTCCGCTGCGGGGGCGTTTGCCCGTGCGCACGCAGTGCAGGAAATGGCGGCATTCCCGAGCCAGGGGCTGCTCGGAAGCCAATTGTGGGAAGCGGTCGGTTCCCGAGACCGTCAGGCCCTTCACCGGGTCAAAGCGCCGGTCGGTGATGCGCAGGCGGTTGTGGGGATTCAACTCGTCCACCACCGCCATGCCTTTGCGGCCGACCACCGTCAGGCGCCGCTCCAGTCCGGGGTCCAGCCATGAGAACTGGGCGGCGGCGATCCGGTTCCCGGGAAAACGCAGCTCGAGGAAGACCAGGTCCTCGATGCCCGGCTGCAGCCAGGCCTGTCCGAAGCAGTGCACCTCGGTGGGCATCTCGCCCAACAGGTAGAGGAACACGGCCACGTCGTGCGGCGCCAGGCTCCACAGCACGTTCTCGTGCTTGCGCACCCGACCCAGGTTCACCCGGCGGGCCTGCAGGTAGAGGATCTCGCCCAGGGTGCGGGCCTTCAGGACGTCCTTGAGCTCTTCGATGGCCGGCATGAACAAGGGCAGGTGCCCCACCATCAGCGTCCGCCCGCGGCGACGGGAAAGCTCGACCAGGTGGCGGGACTCTTCGCTGGACATGGCCATGGGCTTTTCCAAGAAGACCGGGAATCCGGCCTCCAGGGCCTGGCGGGCCAACGCATAGTGGGTCACCGCCGGAGTGGCGATGGCCAGAGCCTCGTAGTTCCGCTCGGCCAGGGCCTGGTCCAGCGACTCCCAGACGGGCACCTCAGGATAGGTGGCCCGGGCCTCCTCCAACAGCTTCGGATTGATCTCGCAGATCCCGCTCAGGGCCTCGAGGTCGTGGAAGTTGCGGATCAGGTTGCGGCCCCAGTCACCTGCACCCAGGACCAGGACTCCCGCACCGGGTTCCCTCATCGGGCCTCCTCGTCCTGGTTCGGAGCTCCCAGACGGGTGATCCCCTTCCGATCCTCCAGGCCCCGGGTCACGCCGCGGGTGTCCACCAGGCGTCGGCTGCGCGCGGCGATCTCCGCCAGATCGTAGCTCGAGTGGTCGGTGGCCAGGACCACGCAGTCGTAGTCCTCCAGGTTCGCGAGGTCGACCGAGTGCATCTCGGCGCCCGAATGGCAGCGGAAGCTCGGGATCAAGGGGTCATGGTAGTCCACCAGGGCGCCCCGGCTCCGGAGGATCTCCAGGACCCGCAGGGACGGCGACTCGCGGGGGTCGGCCACGTCCTTCTTGTAGGCCACCCCCAGCACCAGCACCCGGGCCCCCTTCAGGCCCTTCTCGCCCAGGGCCTCGGCCGCCAGGCTGACCACGTGGTAGGGCATGCGGGTGTTGATCTCTCCGGCCAGCTCGATGAAACGGGTCTGATGGTCGAACTCGCGGGCCTTCCAGGTCAGGTAGAAGGGGTCCAGGGGGATGCAGTGCCCGCCGATCCCGGGGCCGGGATGGAAGGGCATGAAGCCGTAGGGCTTGGTGGAGGCCAGCTCGATGATCTCCCAGACATCCAGGCCCATCTCACGGCACAGGATGGCCAGCTCGTTGACCAGGGCGATGTTCACGCTGCGGAAGATGTTCTCGAAGAGCTTCTCCATCTCGGCGGCCCGGGTCGAGGTGGCCCGCTTGACCAGGTCCGGCCGGTCCAGCATCCGCGAGTAGAGGAGCGCCGTCAGATCCCCGCAGGTGGGGGTCAGCCCGCCCACCACCTTGATGGTGTTGTAGGTGTTGTAGTTCGGGTTTCCGGGGTCCACCCGCTCGGGCGAGAAGGCCAGGAAGTAGTCCTCGCCGGCCTGCCGGACGCGTCCTGCCGCCTCCAGGGCGGGGCGGACCACCTCCTCGGTGGTTCCCGGGTAGGTGGTGCTCTCCAGGACCACCAGGGTGCCCGGGCGGATATGCTGACCGATGCGCTGGCTGACGTCCTGGACGTAGCTGATGTCCGGCTCGCGGTTCCGGGTCAGGGGCGTGGGCACGCAGATGATGATGGCGTCGCAGGTCTCCAGGACCGAGAAGTCCCGACCGGCGTGCAGGCGCTCGGCCACCAGGGGCTTGAGCTCGTCGTGGTGGCCGTCGATGTAGTCGAAGCCCTCCGACAGAAGGCGGACCTTCTCGGCGTTGTCCTCCAGCCCCTCGACTGTGAATCCCCGGCGGGCGAAGCCCATCGCCAGGGGAAGCCCCACGTATCCCAGGCCGATCACGGCCACCCGGGCGGTCCCCTCCTGGATCTTGCGTCGCAGGGCCCCCGCCAGGTTCTGCTCCAGGTCAATCATGTCGATACCCCTCTAGCACTTCGGCAATTCGCTCCGCAGCGTGCCCATCCCCGTACAGGGACGGCCGGGCCTGCGCAGGCTTGAAGCCGTCAAGCCCCTCCAGGACCCGCTGCGGGTCCAGGCCGACCAGGCGATTCCAGCCGACCTGCACCGTCTCCACCCACTCGGTCTCTTCGCGCAGGGTCAGACAGGGAGTGCCCAGGAAGTAGGCCTCCTTCTGCAGCCCTCCGCTGTCGGTCAGGACCAGCCGGGCATGTCGGGCCAGGCCGAGCATGTCCTGGTGCCCCACCGGATCCATCAGACGGAGCGCACCATTTGTCAGACGGTCTTCCCACCCCTGCTGCCGGATCATCTTTCGGGTCCGAGGATGGCAGGGGAAGAGGATCGTCTCCCGGTGGGCCTCCAGGGCCCGCAGGAGCGGTTCCAGGCGATCCCACGAGCGCGTGCTCTCCTCCCGGTGCAAGGTCATCACCAGGTAGGGCTCCTGGGGCCTGGGGAGGGTGCTGCCTCGCTCCAGGGCGGCCCGGGTGGCGTCCAGCATCAGGTCCCCCACCTCGTGGACGCCTCGGGTGATCCCCTCGCGGGCCAGATGCTCGACGGCCACCTGGCTGGGGGCGAAGAGCAGCGTCGAGAGGCGGTCGGTCAGGACCCGGTTGATCTCCTCGGGCATCGGCGCGAAGCTGCGCAGTCCGGCCTCGACGTGGGCCACGGGGAGGTGCAGCTTGGCGGCTGCCAGGGCGGCGGCCAGGGTGGAGTTGGTGTCCCCGAAGACCACGACCAGGTCGGGGGGCTCGGCCATCAGGACCTCTTCGATCTTCTCCAGCATCCGGCCGGTCATGGCCCCGTGGCTGGCGCTGCCCACGCCCAGGTGGTGGTCCGGGGTCGGCAACTGCAGCTCCTGGAAGAAGACCTCCGACATGTCCTGGTCGTAGTGCTGGCCGGTGTGGATCACGCAGGGCCGGCAGAAGCGCGGCAGGAGGCGGGCCAACGGGGCCAGCTTTACGAACTGGGGTCGGGCTCCGACCACCAGCGTCAGGCGTCTCATTCCGGAACCTCGGTTTCCGTCGATGTGCGCAGGGGCTCGCGCAACTGGGCCTCATAGAGCCGGCTGTAGATGCCGTTCCGGGCCATCAACTGGTCGTGCCGACCCTCCTCGACGATCTGCCCGGCGTCCAGGACCAGGATCCGGTCGGCGTGGCGGATGGTGTTCAGCCGGTGGGCGATCACCAGACAGGTCCGCCCCTCCATGGCCCGGGCGATGGCGTCGGCGATCAGGTTCTCGGACTCGGCGTCGATCCCCGAGGTGTACTCGTCGAGGATCAGGATCCGGGGATCCCGCAGCAGGGCCCGGGCGATGGCGATGCGCTGGCGCTGGCCGCCCGAGAGGCGCAGACCCCTTTCACCGACCTCGGTCTGGTAGCCGTCCGGCATCCGCTCGATGAACTCGTGGGCGTTGGCCAGCTTCGACGCGCGCAGCACCTCCTCGTCGGTGGCCGTGGGGTTGCCGCAGCGGATGTTGTCGTCGATGGTGCCCCCGAAGAGGACCGATTCCTGGATCACGGTCCCGATCTGGGTGCGCAAGGAGCGCAGCTTGACCTCCTTCAGGTCATGCCCGTCCACCTTGATCGATCCCGAGACCGGGTCATAGAAGCGCGGGACCATGTTGACCAGCGTGGTCTTGCCGGCGCCGTTGGCGCCCACCACGGCCACCACCTCGCCCGGCCGGATCGACAGGTCGATGCCCCTCAGGACCGGCTTCTCGGAGTCGTAGTGGAAGTGCACCGACTCGAAGTCGATGGCCCCCTGCAGGCGGGGCAGCTCCAGGGCTCCCTCGGGTTCGGCCACCTCGGGGGTCATGTCCATCAGCTCGAAGACCCGGCGCCCGGCCGCCGCGGCGCTGTTGGCGGTCCCGTAGAAGCCGGACAGGGCGCTGATGGGGTGGGAGGTCATCACCATCAGGGTCCAGTACTCGGTCATCTGGGCGAAGGTCACCTGACCCTGCATGACCCGGGTGGCCCCGAACCACACGATGGCCACGATGCCGAAGGCCCCCAGGAGCTCGACCACCGGCGATTGGATGGCCGAGACCTGCACCAGCTTCATCTGGGCGGCGAAGTTGTCTTCGTTGCGGCAGGCGAAGCGGCGGACCTCGAAGTCCTCGCGGGTGTAGGCCTTCACCACCTTGATGGTGGAGATGTTCTCGTACAGCAGGGCCGAGAGATCCGCCAGGCGGGCCTGGAGCTTCTCGGAGCGCTGACCCATGCGCTTGCCGAAGTTGGCCACGGCCGTGCCCACCAGGGGGCTGATCAGCAGGACCACCAGGGTCATCTGCCAGTCGCGGTAGAACATCCAGCTCAGGCAGGCCACCACCACCAGCAGGTTCTTGATGAAGTCCGAGAGGGCCATGTAGACGCTGGTGGACAGCAGGATGTCGTTGGAGGCCCGCGAGTGGATCTCGCCCAGGCGCATCCGGTCGAAGAAGGCCATCGGCAGGCGCTGCAGGTGAGCGAAGACCTGGTCGCGGAAGTCCCGGACCGCCTGCTGGCCTCCCAGATCGATGGTGTAGCGCTGGAAGTAGGTCGCGGCCCCCATCACCGCCATCACGGCCAGGAAGGCCAGGCAGATCAGGTTCAGGCGCATGAAGGGGTCCTGGCCGTCCGAGTAGCTGAAGGACTCTTGGGACATCATGCCCATGATCAGGCCGACGAACTTGGCCTGGGACAGGCGCGCGGCGGTCACGACGACCGTCAGCAGCAGGGCCCCCAGGACGATCTTCCAGTAGGGCCGGATGTAGCCCAAGAGACGCCAGAGCACCTGCGCGAGCTGTCGAATCGACAAGGCGTGACCTCCATCCTGGCCGCGGGCCCGAACTTCGAAACTCAAGTTTAGGGGCTTGAACCGCTTTGTCAAGGAGAGCCGGCAGCGGGTTCGGGCGGCCGGGCGCCGGGGGCCGGTCGCAGGCGGAACAGCTCCGCCCCGAGACCCGGTTCGAAGAGCCAGGTCCCCAGCGGCTCGGCCTGAAGCTCGGGCCCTCCCGGGAATGCTCGGCGCCATGCCACCAGGGCCGCCGCGGACCCCTGGGCGTGCAGCTTCCGGCTCACCACCAGGAAGGCGGGCAGCGAGTTGCCGATTTCCGACGTGGGGATCCTCCAGTTCCGCAGCTCGCCCTGGTCCAGGGGGATGCGGGCCGGGATGCCCCGATAGCGGGCAAAGACCTCAAACCATGAGGGGTGGACGACATCTCCTTCGGCGCTCAGGACCCAGAGCAGGAACTGCCCTTGGGCCCGGGCGTGGGCCTGCTCGAGGATCGGAACCATCACCGGGGGTTGGAGGTGGGGAAGCTCGGCCAGCAGGGGCAGGGGGCGGTTGGGAGCGTGGCTCACCGGAGCGATGCCTGCCCCGATGTAGTGTCGGAGGGGGGGCACGGGGCGCAACGGTGCCGGAAGGGCCCAGCCCAGGACCGTGAAGATTCCCCACACGACCAGCAAGGTCGCCATGACCCGACGCCCCGGGCGGTTTGGAGAGGCCCACCCCGTGGCCACCAGGGCGGCGAAGCCCAGCAGGTTGGCCAGGTAGATCTCGAACTTCCCCGAGACGGCGTTGACCAGGACGAAGGTCCAGACGAGCATTCCCAGGATGAAGCCCCGTCCCGGATCGCGGTCCTCCCGGCGCCACGCGGCCAGCGCCAGGCCCACCCCCAGCAGGGCCAGGTGCAGCCAGTGGAAGGACCGGCCCGCCATGACCTGCAGGTAGTAGAGCGGGTCGAACCAGGTGGTCCCGTGCAGCGTGCCCTCCAGGGCGGTGCGGACCCGCTCGTCCAGCATGGCGGACAGGTCCCGGACGCACAGGTAGGGCAGCAGGGTCAGCATCAGGGCGGTGCCGGCCAGAAGGGCGTTGCCGGGCGGAGTGCCGGCGGGCCGGGGGCGGGTGGCCCATGCGCCCAGGACCACCAGGCCCAGCAGGGTTGCCAAGCCCACCAGGGGGAACGAGTCGGACCTCCCGATGGCCAGCAGGGGGCCTCGCAGCGCCAGCCAGGCGAAGGGCGCCGACAGCCCGGCCAGCGCCAGGCCCCCGACGGCCAGGGCCTTCGCGGTGCGCGAGAGCGACGAGCGCAGGGGAATCCGGACGATGAGGAAGGCCACCGGCAGGATCCACTGGGCCACGAACTCGGGCTTGGTCATGGCCCCCAGGGCCAGGGTCACGCCGAACCAGAACGAGGGCCCCCGCCGGCGCAGGAAGTCGCTGGCCACCAGCAGGGCAGCGCCCAGCATGGACAAGGCGTGGCTGCCGACCTCCAGGGGATACTCCTTGGTGATGCTGGCGAAGAGCGGCAGCGTGAAGAGGTACAGGCAGGCCAGGAAACCCGCGCCCGGGCCGTACAGTCGCCGCCCCAGGAAGAAGAGCGAGGCGGCGTAGACGGGCAGCCACAGGACCTGGGAGGCATTGAGAAGGCCCAGGGCCGGCGGGCGCAGGCTGAAGAGGGCCGCCGCGGGCAGCAGGCCGACGGGGCCGTAGTGGGAGACCCTCAGCGCCCCGGCCAGATTCCCCGCGACCAGGTGCCTCCAGAAGTCCAGGGCGTCCCCGGCGTGAATCGGGAAGTCATAGCTGTAGCGGACCTGGCTGTGCGCCAGCCAGGACAGGTTGTTGAGTCCCAGGACCAGGACCAGCGCGACCGTGGCCGCGGGGGCCAGCCAGGAGGCCTTCAAGAATCCTGTGCGGGAATCGTCCCCCTGGGCAAGGGCCTCCTCCCGGGTCTGCAAAGGATCAGACACCAAGCCCGAGCCTTCTTCGAAGGGTCGCCGGATCCCCTCGGGGTCGGGGGCGCTGGCCCGGGGCGACGAGGCGCGTGAAAGGGCCGCAGGCGTGCCGACCCCCCAACGCCGGCTTTCCGCCGAGAATCTGTGGCATTTCCACAAATTCCTGGCGGGAACGCGCCTCGCAACGCCTGCCCCCCCAGCCCCTCCCTACCTCACGAACTCGGCGCGCAGCGGCAGCAGCAGCACCAGGCCGGTGCCCAGGACGGCGACGATGCCCAGGATTCCGCCCCAGGCGCCTCCGAAGACGCCCACCAGCAGGGCGAAGGCGGCCGGGGTCAGGAAGCTGACGGCCCGGCCGGTGGTGGCGTAGAGGCCGAAGATCTCGCCCTCGGCGCCCTCTGGGGCCAGGTGCCCCAGGAACGAGCGGCTGGAGGCCTGGGCCGGGCCGACGAAGAGGGTCATCGCCAGGCCGGCCACCCAGAAGACCACGGGGCCCCGGTCGTGCAGGGCGAAGAGCACCAGCCCGGCCAGGACCAGGCCCACCAGCGATCCCACGATCACCCGCTTGGGGCCGATCCGGTCGTCCAGGAAGCCGCTCAGGAAGACGCCCAGGCCAGCTACCAGGTTGCTGGCCATGGCGAAGAACAGCACCTGGGTGTCGGAGAGGCCGAAGACGGCGCCGGCCAGGATGCCGCCGAAGGCGAAGACCCCGGCCAGCCCGTCGCGGTAGACGGCGCTGGCCAGCAGGAACCAGAAGGTCACCCGGGTGTTGCGGTACAGGCCGGCGATGCGCCGGAAGAGCCGCCGATAGGAGTCCAGCAGGCCGGCCGGGGCCTCGGGATCGCTGGCCTGGTTCTCGGGCACGGCCAGGAAGACCGGGATCGCGAAGACCAGCGACCAGACCGCCGCCAGCAGGACCACCGCCCGGATGTTCAGGCCGTTCGCCTGGGTGACCCCGAACCAGTAGGGCCCCTCGCCCAGGATGAAGCCCACCAGGGCCAGGCCCAGGACCACGATCCCTCCCAGGTAGCCCATGCCCCAGCCGAAGCCGCTGACCCGGCCCATGGTCTCGGGGGTGGAGATCTGCAGGAGCATGGCGTTGTAGTTCACGTTGGCCATCTCGTAGAAGACGTTGGCCAAGGTCAGCAACACGATGCCGGCCAGGAAGAAGCGGGGCTGGCCCTGGATGAAGAACATCGCGAACATCGCCGCGATCACCACGCCCGTGTTGACGCCCAGCCACAGCTTGCGGCGCCCGCCGGCGTCGGTCCGTTGCCCCACCACCGGCGCCAGGGCGGCCACTGCGAAGCCTCCCAAGGCCAGGGCCCAGCCCAGGTTGGAGGTCAGCCCCGCCAGGGCTGCCTCGTAGGCCTCCCGGGCGGGGCCCGGGGCCGAAGCCGCGCCGCCGGCGGCCTGCCAGGCCTCCAGGACGGCGGGATCCACGAAGAAGTCCGAGACCAGGTAGCGCGCGAAGACGAACGTGGTGACGACGGCGCTGAAGGCCGAGGTCCCCCAGTCCCACAAGGCCCAGGCCAGCACCCTCATCCGCTGCGAGAATTCCGGTTTCATCGATCCGGGGGCTCCACGATACGGGTTGGGAATCCGGTGAAGCGCCGGCGCATCACTGCCAGGGCCTCGGGGTTGTGGTCCACCAGGGTGACATGGCGTCCCAGGCGGGCGCCGGCCTCGCCGAAGGTGCCGCTTCCCGCGAAGAAGTCCAGCAGGCGGTCACCCGGGTTGGAGTGGACCCGGACGATGCGGCGCAGCAGCCCCAGGGGCTTCTGGGTGGGATAGCCCGTCTTCTCGCGCCCGTTGGGGCTGACGATGGTGTGCCACCAGGTGTCGGTGGGGGTCTTGCCGCGGGCGGCCTTCTCGGGGCCGACCAGGCCCGGGGCCAGGTAGGGGATGCGATCGATCTCTTCGTAGTTGAAGCAGTAGTCCCGCGGGTTCTTCGAATACCACAGCAGGTTGTCGTGCTTGGCGGGCCAGCGGCGCCTGGTGCGGGCCCCGTAGTCGTAGGCCCAGATGATCTCGTTCTGGAAGGCGTCGCGTCCGAAGATCGCGTCCAGGGCCACCTTGGCGTAGTGGACCTCGCGGCAGTCCAGGTGCACGAAGAGGCTGCCGGTGGGCTTGAGCACCCGCCAGGCCTGCTCCAGGCGCGGGACCAGGAAGCCCAGGTAGTCCTCGAAGCGATCCTCGTAGGCGCTCCGACCCAGCACGGTGGTCCGGTATCGCCGGCCCTGGAAGCCGACCCGGTCGCCGTCCGGATCCCGCTCGGTGCGCAGACTGGTTCGGGACTGGGCTCGACCGGTATTGAAGGGCGGGTCCAGGTAGATCAGGTCATAGCTGGTGTCGGGGAAGCCGGCGACCACCTGGAGGTTGTCCCCCAGGTGGATCTCCAGGGTCCCGGCCCCGTCCGGCGCGTCCGGAATCGGGAAGTCCCGCACCCCGGCGGCTGCCGATCGGTCCCGAGGCGTGGCGCTCACTCGGGGGCGCTGGCCCCGGGCCCGACGATCTCCAGCCAGGCGAACCAGAAGGGGTGTCGGGTCTTGTACCAGCGCAGCACCTCCAGCAGGCGGACCTGCTGATCGCACGAGATCACCGCGGGAGCGATGCGGTCGAAGTGGACGCGGATGCGGTTCTGACCCGGGAACTCCAGGGCTTCGGCGCACAGGGTCTGCAACTCGTTGCGGATGCGGCCCGAGTCGGAGATCTTCACGGCCCGCTTCTGGAAGTCTTCACCCCACAGGAAGCGGTTCAGAAGCGGGTTGAAGACCAGGCGCTGCTCTTGCAGGGTCTCCATGAAGCGCAGGGTGAAGGTCACCAGCTTCTCGGCGGTCTCGGAGACCAGCCGGACGGTGACCTTCCAGGTCCCCGCACCCACCTCCTCGACTCCGGGGGCCCCGGTGTAGGGGTCGGGGCACATGTAGCCCGAGAGGGCCAGGCTGCGCCAGCGCTTCTCGGGGAAGAAGTCGTCGGCTTTGAGGATCTTGCGATCCAAGGGCAGCCCGGCGTCCAGCCCCTCGGAGATCATCCGGCGGTAGTCGGCCAGGGTGTCCTCGTCGGGGGCGGTGCCCAGCAGGGCCTCCAGGCGCGCCGGGAAGTCCTCGGCCTGAGGGTCCAGCGCCATGACGTGCTGTTCGCGCTCGTAGGAGAGCTGGAACTTCGAGGTGAACACGCACATCGAGGTGTCCACCCCCAGGGCCGGGCCCAGGGTGGCGGCCTGAAGGGCCTCGGCCGAGGCCGCGTAGCCGTCCACCAGGAAGAGATGCCTGCGACCTTCCTCATCCTTCCAGGTCTTCACGAGGTAGGTGGGGGCATAGGTTCCCGACTCGGTGAAGGCCTTCTGCCCGGTCGGCAGCCTCCAGCCATCCTCGATCAGGTGCACGCCCAGGTCCTTCCAGGTCTGCCACAGGGACGAGATCCTCTGGACCCGGCTCTTCCCGCCCAGGGTCCAGACGTGGATGTCCTCGCGGCGGATCCCAGGCCAGGTCTCTTCGATGGCCTGCAGCACCTTGGCCCGCGGGGTGCGGAAGTCGATCAGGATGGCCTGCTCGGCCGCGGTCTCGACGACCTCGCGGGGCAGGACCAGGGTTCCCATGTAGCCCTCGTAGGGACGGACCACATGCAGAGGCTGGTCGAAGACGTGCAGCACGGTCATCGAGCCCGTGTCGGCGCCCTTGGCGAAGCGCGAGGTGTTCTCCAGGGTGTCGATGGCCGCACCCCAGACCGTGATCCCCGAGCGCTTGAGCTCGGCATAGAAGTCGTCCCAGGTGTAGCCGGGGTCGTTGAGCAGCCGCACGACCCGCTCGTCCAGCCACTGGGCCACCTCGGGCCGGGCGTAGACCCGCCCGAAGCCCAGTTGCGGATTCGAGCCCATCTCGGGCGTCTCGCCTCCCTTGGGCATGAGGCCCTCGCCCAGGCAGACCATGAGGGCGTGGTTCTCGGGCAGTTGACGGGTCAGATACCACAGGCTCTCGCTCATCGCGTAGGCGGAGATCGCGTCGGCATCCTTCTTGACCTGGTTCAAGCCGGCCTTGTCCAGCCCCCTGCCGTGCCCGAAACGACCGTAGACCCGGGTGCCCAGGGCCGTCACCGCTGCGGTGAGGGCCAGCAGGCGTTCGATGCGCCCGTTGGGGAAGGACATCTCGCGCAGGTCCTCGGTGTGGGGGGCCCCGCGCACCCATTCGCTCTGGACGTCCTCCAGCCACAGATGGAAGCGTCCCAGGATGGGACGGGTATCGAAGGACCATTGGGCCAGAAGGTCGCGGTGGTCCTGGAACGATTCCTGGACGGGGCGGGTCTGCGTGGTCATGTCCATTCCCTCCACGGGCGCTCAGAAGCTTGGTCTGCCTCTCCGCTTCCCCGCCTCGCCCGCGCCTTCCTGCGGAGAGCCTGCCGGGGAAGGGCCTGCTTCGGGCCTGCGCGAAACCCAATGGCGCGGATTCCTGCTCCGCCCGGGATGGGAGCAGACGACTGGTGGGAGGTCGGCCATGAGACTCCATGTTCCGCCGGAGGAGGCCGAGGGGTTCGTCCCCTTCATCCGTCAGGCCGAGTCCAACCGCGAGCGCCGCGAGTTTCGCGGAGCCCTGGCGGCCTGGGACCGGGCGCTCGAGGCCTTGACCGGAGGGGCCTTCAGCCGCGGTGGGGCCGACCAGTTGGCCTGGACCCGCCTGGCCCGGGCCGAGCTGGCCTGGCAACTGGGCCGTTGGGATCAGGTTCTGGAAGACGCGGAGGCCATCACGGCCCTGGACGGGCAGCTCCAGGAGGAGACGGGATGTCTCCCCCGGGTCTGGATCCTGGCTTCAAGGATCCACGTCGCCAACGGCCACTACCGGAAGGCCGAGGTCCTGCTGGAGCGGGCGCGCGACCGCCTGGCCCAAGGCCCGGATCCGCTGGCCCGGGCCCAGGTGGCCCTGGAACTGGGAGCCCTGCACAACAAGATCGGACAGCACGCCGCCGGGCAGGCCGAGCTGGAGGAGGCCCGCAGCCTGATCGGCGAGCGGGTGGAAGAGCCACGCGCCGCCCGAGCGGTGGTCAAGCTGGCCATCGAGCAGGGCCTGGCAGCGTTTCGCCAGGGGCGTTCGGAGGAGGCCCGCCACTTCAACGAGCATGCGCTCTCGGTGGCCCGTCAGCACCTGCCCCGGACCTGTCAGGAGGCGGATGCCCATCGTTTCCTGGCCATCGTGGCCAGCGTGCAGGGGCGCTACGTCGAGGCGCTGCGGGGCTACCTGCAGTCCCTGGAGATCTACCGCGAGCAGGGCGCCCTGCTGGGGCAGGCCAAGGTCTACGGTTCGATCGGGCAGGCCCTCCTGGAGCTCTCTCGGGTGGACGAGGCCCTCTTCGCCCTGAATCGGGCCCGCAAGCTGGCGGTCAAGCTGGGAGCCGACACCCAGAAGGCCGCCCTGTACGGCAAGCTGGGCATGATCTATCGCGAGCGCGAGGAGTTCGACAAGGCCGTCGAGTACCACCTCAAGGACGTCGAGCTGGCCAGACGATTCGGAAACGAGCGGGCCCTGGGGTTTGCCTTCCGCAACCTGGGGCTCTCCTACAGGGCCCGGGGGGAGGGCGACGAGGCCCGTTCCTACCTCTCCGAGAGCCTGGAGCGCTTCGAGGGCCTGGGGGACCACTCCCGGGTGGCCATGGTGCGGCTGGACCTGGCGGAGGTCTGGCTGGACCTGGGGCGCTTCATGGAGGCCGAGGAGCAGCTCGAAGCGGCGCGCGGCCTGTTGGAACAGACTCAGTCCCACGGGGAGCTGGCGCGCATGCACCTGCTTCACGGGGTCCTGGACCGGGAGCTGCGCCGGACCTCGGAGGCCGAACGGGAGCTCACGGCGGCCCTGCAGATCCTGACCAGCCTCCAGCCCTCGGGGATGCTGGTGGAGATCCACTTCGAACTGGCCCGCCTCTACCAGGTCATGGCGGACTCCCATCGGGCCGTCGGCCACCTGAAGCTGGCCCAGGGCCTGGCGCGTCAGTTGGGCCTGAACCGCTTGATGAAGAGCGTGGTCGGTCTCTTGGAACAGATCAACGAGCTGGAGCTGGTGCGTCTGGTCGTCCAGGAGATCGAGCGGGAGCAGGCCCTGGCCCGGCTGACCTCGGCGGGCGCCCGGCCCAGGATCACGGATTCTTGACGGCGCTGCAGGTTCTCGGGCCTCGGGTCGCAAAAGGAGACCCTGATGTCGCTTGAAGTCTTTGCGTTGCGCTTTGGAGTGGCCGATTACCCGGCTTCCTGGGTGTGCGAGGATGGCGGGGATGAACCCCTGACCCTCGCCCTGCACGCCTTCCTGCTGCGCACCCCGTCACGCAGCATCCTGGTGGACACGGGCTTCCTGGATTCCGCCCTGGCGCGACGCTGGCGAATCCGCGAGTACTTCCCGGTGGCCCATCTCCTGACCGAGGTCGGCCTGGCTCCCGAGAACATCGCGGACGTGATCCTGACCCACGGCCATTGGGACCATGTCGGCGGGGTTCGCGACTTCCTGCACGCCCGGGTGTGGATCTCCCGCGACGAACTGGAGACCATGAAGCGGGCGGTCCAGGCTCGGGGGGCAGGTCCTGAAGGTTATCGCTGGGAGGACCTGCAGGTGCTGGGCCTGGCGCCTCGCCTGCACACCTTCGGGCGCCGCCGGAGCATCGCGCCCTTCGTCCGGGTGGCCCTGGTTTCGGGACACACTCCGGGCTGTCTGGCCGTCAGCGTGCTTCGCGAAGGCCTTCCGCGCCTGGTCCTGGCCGGCGACAACGCCTGGCTCTACCGCAACCTGGAAGGGCATCCTTTGCCTTTGATGGCCCGCTCGGGGGGGCACGATGCGCTGCCCCGTCTCCGCGAGCTGGCCGGAGACGCTCCACTGGTTCCCGGCCGCGATCCCCAACTGGGGAGCCGCTTCACCCAACTCTCACCGCGAGTGGTCCGCTTGTTTCCGTGATCTTTCCGGGGGGAGGGGGAGAGTCCCCCGAGCAAGGTTGACCGGGAGGTCCAGACAGGATGGAGAAGGCGTTCCGAAATGAGCGCCGGCGCCGGCCCCGTGCCCGTTGCCGGCGTTTGTCGGTCCTGCTGGGGGAGGGGCGGGTCGTGCCGGTGGAGATCCGCAACATCAGCGAGTTCGGGGTCGGGCTGGTCTCGGGAGAACCTCTCCCCGAGAAGGCCACGTTGCAGCTCACCCGACCCGGTGAGGCCATCGGTTGTGAGATCGAGAGGGTCTTCAGCCAGCGCGCCGCCGACGAGGATTACTATACCGGGGCCTGTTTCTGTGAAGGCGTCGAATCCGAGTCGATCCGGGACTATATCCGTCAGGCCCTGCACGCCGGTTGACCCCTTCCGGGGCAGCGGGCCGGGTCAGGGATGCCATCGGGGCACCGAGATGGACGGCCCGTGGGGGGCGGCTGCGGTGATGTCCACCCTCCCGTCCCGGGGCATGGGAGCGTCGAGCAGGATCTCCACGTTCCTGGAGGTCCCAGGTGGGATCGGGCCCTCCAGGAGGACCTCACCCTCCGGGGCGAAGGGAACCCGATACCCGTGGCGTTCCGGATCCCAGATCCACCACTGGATTCGCAGGGGGGTCCCCGGCGAGAAGGGGCGAGATCCCGTGTTGCGCAGGATCAGATGCACCTCGCGGTGGTCGCCCAGCTCCAGGTGCTCGACCCGCAGACCCTCCTCGATGGCCTGAGAGAACCGGTAGCCGGCAGTCACCTCGCCGTGCAACTCCTTCCAGGGCTGGCCCCCTCCTGGTGACCAGGCCCATGAGAGCCGGTAGTCTCCCTCCTCCAGGGGCGGGACCAGCCAGGTCCGGGCGCTCTTGCCCTGGACCCGGCAGGTCACCGGGCTGAACCGGTTCACCGTATTGCCGTCGGGATCGCGCAGGACCGGGGCCAGCCATCCGTCCAGGGGATGCGAGAAGTGGACCGTCACCGGGTAGGCGACGCCCGCGGCCCAGGAATGCGGGCCGGGGAGGCCCTCGACGGTGGCCTCGACGGCCGCGGGGGAGTCCATGATGTCCAGGCTCCCCGGGACCCCGGTCTCCTTCAGGCGGTAGAGCCGGCGGGCGTGCGCCGGCGGACCGAATTGGACCGTCGGGCTCAGGCCCGCGGGAGGCTCGGTGGACTTCCGGGCGTCCTCCAACAGCCAGTCGACGCGCAGGCCCGCCAGGGTGTCGGGATTCCGGGTCTGTCGGAAGGCCACGGTGGGTTCGCTGGGCATGTCGGGCGGGCGCCCCACGGGCAGCCATCGGGGAGGCAAAGCGTGCCCCACCGGGAAGGCGCCTGCCAATCCGGCCAGGGCCGCCTGACGGTCGACCGAGTCCTGCCCGGCGGTCGAGAAGTCGGTCAGCAGGCGCTGATCGGGTGCGGCCTCGCGCCAGAGCCAGGCGGTGGCCTCCAGGTCGCCCCCGGTCAGGCGCAAGGAGGGAAGACCGGCCAACCAGTCTGCCGTCCTGGGATACCAGGGCAGGACGACCCGGCGCAGCAGGCCGGAATCCCTCTGCAGGTTGATGGCCAGGTCATTCAGTCGCCGCTGGGCTCCGACCATGTCGGCCAGCAGGATCAGCACCACCAGGCTTGCCAGCAACCCGCCGCGAGTCCCGGTGGGACGGCGTTCCCACAGGTCGGCCAGGGCCACTCCCAGCAGGGCGGCGAAGGCCAGGCCCGAGGCGAATTCCCAGCGCAGGAATTCCGCCTCGCGGATGGGGCCGAAGTCTACCATGCCCGGCGTCAGGAAGGCCAGGACGCCGAACCAGCCCAGCAGGACTCCGACCAGGTTTCGTCTCCAGACGGCCCAGGCCAGGGTCAGGGGGGCCAGCCACGTCGGCAGCCAGTGCAGGACCAGGACCTTGGGGCCGAAGATGGAGGCATATCCCCCGTCGTCCAGGGCCGGTTGATAGCGGCGGAAGAGCGCCGTGTCCAGGGCGAACGAGAAGCGCTGATAGGGATCCACGCCCAGGCGGAGCGCCAGGAAGGGGTCCTTGGGGAACGAGATTCGGGCGGGCTGGGCCTGCCAGACCGGGGCGTGGAGCTCGGGGAGGGGACCGCCGGGATGCAGGACCAGGCTTCGCAGCGCGCTGCCCTGGGCCAGGGCCAGGAAGAGCGATCCCCCGACCACGACGGGTATCGCCCGCCTCAAGATGCGAGCGACCGACTTGCGGCGGTAGCCCACCAGCGCGCAGCCCGGCAGGAAGGTGGCCAGGGCCAGCACGTAGTGGGTGGCTGACAGGGCTCCGCAGGCTCCGGCCACCAGCGTGGCCCCGGCCAGCAGGGGGAGGGGGACAGGCCATCTCCAGGCCGCGGTTCGCAGGATCTCGGCTCCCAGCGCCAGGAAGGCCGCCAAGAGCAGGTAGACCAGCAGGTTCTCGTTGTCATAGGCGTCCAGGAGGCCGACCCGCGAGCCCACGTTGACTCCCAGGAAGACCAGCATCCCCCCCAGGACCCCGGCGCGCGCGTTGCCGGAGGCGCGACGCAACGCCAGGATCCACAACAGGGCGCTGTTGAGCGCCAGGACCAGCTCCAGGATCCATTGGGTCCGAAGGGTGTCCCCCCCGACCGTGGTGGACAGGGTCGCCAGCAGGAGGGGGCGACCGCGGTGCCCTTGCAAGGGCAGGTCCGGGTAGTAGGGATTGACGGCCGGGAACGTCCCCTTCACCAGCGAGCGCGTCAGGGGATACTGGATCCAGAAGTCGTCCGCGGGGCGGGTGAGCTGGGTCGTGTGCAGGTAGAAGACCAGGGATCCCAGCAAGATCGCCACGAGCCAGCGCAGCCCGCGGTCCATGGGCTGGAATTCAGGTTCGGGGGCGGGGGCGCGCGAGAACCCGGCCGCGGCTCCGACCAGGGCCAGCCCGACCAGCAGGCATGCCCACAGCGGGAGGATGGGCGCCAGGGTCTCGACCACCAGCAAGAGCGCCGAGAGGGCCAGCGGCAGGCTCAGCGCCCAGGCCAGGGACGGGTCGGCGACTCGGCAGGCGCGCGCCGCAAACCGGGCGCCGCCTGCGCCGAGCAAGGCCAGGACGAGGAGGAGGACCGGGTCGGCAATCATCAGCAGGGGGATCCGTCCACCAGGGGTTCCCCCAGCTCGGACCGGCT